>OBKV01000001.1_pt1 | contig 394519 bp, 379 predicted proteins | sample 1517301 | NCBI WGS metagenome assembly OBKV01 (sample SAMN04571685, study PRJEB22368) | human gut metagenome | biome: human gut; material: stool | host: Homo sapiens | place: Luxembourg | collected 2012-06-29 | reverse complement strand
AAGTAATAAGAATGACAAAAAATCTGCCATCAATATATGGTTTTTGTATAGACAATATAAAACAAAAAACTGATTTTTATGATAGTATAGGATTGCATGAATTGGCAATAAATGATACAAAACAACTGATGCAAAGTGTGTCATTAAGTTATGCTAGATATATGTTTTATAAAGAAAAAGATATAGAAATAACTGATAAAAGCTATAAAAAACTGTTCATTAGTCAAAAGCAATTTGAGAAAGCATATGGAATAACAAAAGAGGAATTATTAGAAAAGTATGATTATCAAGCATATATACAGCAAAAGAAAACACAAGATTTAGGAAAAGAAACACTAGAAATTCAAAAAGATACACCATATATACAGCAAACAGAGCACGCAATGAATAATCAAGAGCAAATGTTGGAACAAAAAAATCAGGAGGGTGTAAATATAGATTAAAACTAAGGAGGAAAAAAGTATGGAAAATTTAGAGTATGCAAATGCATATAGTGAAGTTAATGAAATATTGAAAAGTATTTCTAAAGAAGATTATGAAAAAATACCAAAAAGCAAAATAGAATTATTTAAAAAATGCTCAAATCCAAACTATAAATTTAATTATAATCCAAATTTAACTTTAGAAGAGCAAAACGTATCGAAAAGAGCAAGAGCAATTATCGCAATTTTATTTAGAGACTATTGGGCAACAGATATTCAAAGAAATAAAATTGTGAAAATGCAAAAAAATGAATTTAGCAGATTAGAAATGGAAAAAGAAAAGAAGTATGATGTAAACAATATATTTAATAATGCGAAAAAAAATAAAGAAAATACAACTTCAGATAATGAGGGAATAATAATATACAAAAAATCTTTTTTCCAAAGGTTAAAAGAAAAAATAAAATATATAATAAAAAACAAGAGAAAGGAGAAGTAATCCAATGATATTTTTGAAATTGGGTTATATGTAAAATTATGAATAAGATATTAAAAGAATTAGGAATAAGTGAAAAAGTATATGGAGAAATGCAAGAATTATGTCCGAATATTAATGAATTAAGTGATGATGAAATAATGAATAAAGTGAATATATTAAAGCAAATAAATTGTAATGATATGCAAATAAAAAATATAGTAAGTAGCAATGCACAGTATTTAGATAGAAGCGAAAATGATATACAAAAATTAATAAGTAAAATGAAAGAAACCGGTTTTACAACATTAAATATATTATTTGATGGAAATCCATATATATTAAATTTGGATGATTTTGAAATAGAAAATTATATAGAAAATAGGGCAAAAGAAGGAGAAAAAGTAGAAGATATAGTGGATGATTTAGAATCAAATCCATATTTATTTCAAGAAATATAAAAGATTAAACAGCAATGGAGGAATTTGAAATTGGAAGAGCTAATAACTGTATTATGTAATTTTGGTTATACAAAGGAAGAAAGTAAAGAAATATTGAATACATATTCACTAAATGCATATAAACCAGAAACATTAAAAAAGAAAATTGAAGAAATGAATGCATATATGAAAAAGCTAGGATATAGTAAAGAAGAAGTAATAAAAATGGCAAAAAGCTTTCCACCAATATATAGCTATAATACAGACAATATAAAACAAAAAATAGAACATATGAAAAAGTTAGGATATAGTAAAGAAGAAGTAATAAAAATGACAAAAAGTCTGCCAGCAATATATGGTTATAGTATAGACAATATAAAGAAAAAAATAGAAGATATGGAAAAGATAGGATATAGTAGAGCAGAAGTAATAAAAGTGACAAAAAGTCTGCCAGCAATATATGGCTTAAGTATAGATAATATAAAACGAAAAATAGAAGATATGGAAAAGCTAGGATATAGTAAAGCAGAAGTAATAAAAATGACAAAAAGTTTGCCATCAATATATTGCTTAAGTATAGACAATATAAAGAAAAAAATAGAAGATATGGAAAAGCTAGGATATAGTAAAGCAGAAGTAATAAAAATGACAAAAAGTTTGCCATCAATATATTGCTTAAGTATAGACAATATAAAGAAAAAAATAGAAGATATGGAAAAGATAGGATATAGTAGAGCAGAAGTAATAAAAGTGACAAAAAGTATGCCAACAATATATGGTTATAGTATAGACAATATAAAACAAAAAATAGAAGATATGGAAAAGCTAGGATATAGTAAAGAAGAAGTAATAAAAATGACAAAAAATCTGCCAGCAATATATGGTTATAGTATAGACAATATAAAACAAAAAATAGAAGATATGGAAAAGCTAGGATATAGTAAAGAAGAAGTAATAAAAATGACAAAAAATCTGCCAGCAATATATGGTTATAGTATAGACAATATAAAACAAAAAATAGAAGATATGGAAAAGCTAGGATATAGTAAAGAAGAAGTAATAAAAATGACAAAAAATCTGCCAGCAATATACAGCCTAAATATAGACAATATAAAACAAAAAATAGATTTTTATGATAGTATAGGATTGCATGAATTGGCAATAAATGATACAAAAAAACTAATGCAAAGTGTGTCATTAAGTTATGCTAGATATATGTTTTATAAAGAAAAAAATATAGAAATAAATGATAAAAGCTATAACAAACTGTTCATTGGTCAAAAGCTATTTGAAAAAGCATATGGAATAACAAAAGAGGAATTATTAGAAAAGTATGATTATCAAGCATATATACAGCAAAAGAAAACACAAGATTTAGGAAAAGAAACACTAGAAATTCAAAAAGATACACCATATATACAGCAAACAGAGCACGCAATGAATAATCAAGAGCAAATGTTGGAACAAAAAAATCAGGATGGTATAAATATTGATTAATTTACTCCAAATCTAATGTCAATGGGGACGGTTCTTTTTGACACAGCAAGCAATTGAAAATCTTCAAAAAGAGTATACTATTTTAATAATAGCTCACAGATTATCTACTGTGAGAAATGCAGACAGAATATTAATGTTATCTGAAGGCAAAATAATTGCAGAAGGAAATCACAGTAAATTAATAAAAGAATGTAAGAAGTATAGAGATTTATATGAAAATGAGATAATAAAAAAAGTTTAAACAAAAAAAATGGTCATTTGAAAACGCGAGTGACTCTAGCATTTTTTTGAGGACTTTTTTCTTTTTTTATTAAATAAAAAAAACTATTAATAAACAATTATCTATGATATAATTCAAATGAAATTAGATAAAACAGAGGAGATGAAATAATGATATTTTTTTTAATAATATTAATAATATTAATAATTTATTTTAAAAATGTTCAAAAAAAGCAGATACGATTAGAAGAACAACAAAATATAGAAAATCTAAAAACAGTTATTGAACCTGAATATTTAAAAAGTGAAGATCAAATAATTGAAGATATAATAAAACAAGAGCTTAAGAAAAATAATTATGATGGAAATGATATAAAAGCAGTAGAGCGTAAAATACTAAGATTAACAATAATTTTTTCAATTTTGAATTTTATATTTATTTCTCTAATATTTTTTCATTTGCCCAAATATGTGTATTTATTGGAAGTAATAAATGTATGGGGATACCTTTCTTTTACGAAAAAATATAATACTGTTCAATACATAAAAAAAGAGCTAAAAGCACGACCAGATGATGAAATATCAGATATTGTGTCAAGCATAATAGCAAGTGGAACTGTAAATAAAAACAGAAAATTTACAGTATCAATACCATGTATAGTAATTTCAACATTATTGCCATTATTGATATTTATAAATCCAATAATATTTTATGAACCATATGAAGATGGGTACTCAGTAAGATTTTATGCAGTAGGTTTAAGTAATTTAAATACAATAACAATACCAGAAACTCATAATGATAGACCGGTTTTAGGAATACGTGGAGATGCTTTTGCAAATCTTTCATTTTTAGAAAAAGTAAATTTACCAGATACAATTAAAGAAATAAGAGGTAAAGCATTTAAAAATGATAAAAGATTGGCAGATATTAAATTGCCAAAAAATCTTACATATCTTGGCGGAGGGGCCTTTAAAAATTGTAAATCATTAAAAAGTATAACAATTCCAAAAGGAGTAACTGAGATAAATGGAGAAACATTTGTAAATTGTGAATCTCTTGATAGTGTAGTATTACACGATGATATCACATCAATACATGGAGAAACATTTATAAATTGTATTTCACTAAGAGAAATTAATTTGCCATCTAAAATAACAGAAATAAGAGGAAATACATTTCAATATTGTACCTCTTTAAGAAAGATTGATATTCCAACTGGAGTAGTAAGAATAGGAGGACATGCTTTTGAAGGATGTTCAGATTTAGAAGAAGTTAATTTACCATCAACACTAAAAGAAATTGGAAGTTCAGCTTTTAGAGAATGCAGTAGTTTATATGAGATTACTATACCAAAAAATACAACATCTATTGCAGAAAACGCATTTAAGGACAGTCCAACAAATAAAAATTATGATGGAGTAGGAAGAAATATAAGAGATGTTTATAATAGTAATTATACAAAAAAACAAAACACTATAGTTGGAAATAATACTACAAACAATACTTCACAAGATATTATTAATCAAACACAAGATATAAATAAAAGAATGAATAACAGTTTAAATAATTTATATAAAAATCAACAATAAGGAGGAAAAATGGAACAGCCAAAATTTATCCATTTATTATATGTGCCAACAATGGCTTGTAATATGCAATGCAAATATTGTTATTTAGAAGATAACACAAAAGATGAAGATACAAAATATACACCTATTGAAACACTAAAATATGCGGTTGATAAATTAAAAAAAGATAATATAGTTCCATTTAATATATCTCTTCATGGAGGAGAAGTAACAGCTCTTAGCAAAAATGATTTTGAAGACTTAATTAAATTCATATCAGATTATTATAATACAAACAAAACCTTGATAGAAAGCAATAATTTTAAAGTTGGAAAGCCACATATAAAAACAAATTTATATGATTTAGATAAGCATTTAGAAACAATAAAAAAATATAATGTATCAATAAGTGGAAGCTTGGATTTACCATTTTCGTTACATGATAAGTTTAGAGTAACAAAAGCAGGAAAATCAACATTACAAAAAATATTGCAAAATATTCAAAAATTGAGTGAGCTTCCAAACAGTAAAAAAGTGTCTGCAACAATATTTAAAGAGCATTTTAAATTAATAGATGAAATTATAAATGATATAAAATTTCTTGATGAAAATACACCTCTTGATATGAATGATTTTAATTTTATGATAGGATTTGACTATAACTCAAATGGATTACTAACACCGCTAACTGAAGATGAACAGGTCGAATTTTTTAATAGAATGCATACAGAATTTGATAATACAAATCTAGATAAAGGCGTAAATGGAGCGTGGTTTAACGAGTTTGGACCTGAGTATTGTACAAATTGTGACAATTGCGGAGAAAAGTTCTTTTTATTAGAAAGAAATGGAGATATATATTCTTGTGTGCGTGGTCAAAAGCATAAAGAGTTTTACTATGGAAATATCTACAAAGATTCTGTAGGAAAAATAATGCAAACAGCTCGTATGAAAATATTTAATATGCATAATCAACTACCATTTAATGAAGAATGTGCAAATTGTGGATATTTATATTTGTGTAAAACCGGTTGTCCATTTGTTAAAAATGTATATAAAACTAATAAATCATATACTTGTAAATTACAACAAGAGCTATATAAAAATAGAAATTACGAGAAAAAGTTTGATGGAGAAGCGGAATATGATTATATATCAAAAATGCATCCAGACATAATGGAAAAATATATTCCAAAAGCAAATAATGATGACGAAATTAGTTTAGAAAATTTAATAAAACAAGATTCAAAATTAAAATATATTTATGATGAAAAATCCTTTTTATTAAAAGTAGATGAGCAAGAATATTGGCTTAAATCTCAAATATTAAAAAATACAAGAGATATATTATATATAACACCAGAAACAGATATTAAGCTATATATAAGAAAAAACATACTAGAAGAGCAAAGTTTATATCCACAAAATAATTCACTATACATAATGTTATTAAGTGGAGATTTAATAAAATATGGTGATGAAGGTAGAATAAAACAAAAACATGTAATGACACATCAAGTGTTCAAAAATGTACTAGAGCAAACAAAATCAGAAAAAGATGGTTTTTATTGTTTTGATTTAAAAGATTTATTATATTTATATAGAAAATATATCTCAAAAGAAAATCCAAACAACATATTTTTTACAACAAGCGATTTAAGAGATTATCATTACACAAAGCAAAAAAACAATGCTTATTATCACATAAAAGCAATAAATTTACCATTTCAAAACATAGAATTTTATTACCTAGATATGGAACAATAATAAAAAAACGGGGACGGTCCTTGAAATATAAAATAATGGAATGTTAAAGTAAAAGTTTAAGCTAAATACTACTCGAAAGAAAGGAATGAAATTAATATGAAGAATATAATACCAAAAACATACAATGAAGTAATTCGTAAAAAAAGATGTTATGATTTAGCAAAATACTATATAATATCTGATGAAATACTAGTTGAAATATATAACTTCTTAAGCTCTGGAGATGACTGTAGAATGAGTGCAACAAGAGATTTAATAGCACTTTATAGAGGAAAAAATATGGAAAAAAGTATACCAGTAACGCCAAAATTATCATCATTTGATGGAATAAATTTATCTAATTCAGATTTTGTTATAATACCTCATTATACATCAAGTAGTGGAGGATTTGGAGGTTCTTCTTCAAATAATAATAACAACAATAATAATAACGGCTAAAATGGGGATGGCCCTGCCGAATCCAGCTTAAGAGTAAGAAAAAAGCGGGGACGGTCCTTAAAAAAAGAAAAATAATATAGCAAGGGGCAGGCAATTATGATAGTTGAGAAAATTCACAATAAAAGGCTTAAAGAGCAAGGAATAAGTATTTGCTCAAAATATAAATCAAATGATACTATATTAGAGCGTAATACTGATAAAACAAAAAGAAATGATAATATACAAAATGGTATATGTTTAGAAAAAGATTATTATAAAAATAATAAATTATTAATAAAAGTTTTTAATTTTGATCCAAGAATTAAATATACATATATGTCAACAAATAATGGAGAAAATAATATTACTTGTCCAAATTGTGGTAACACAAGCAAAGAAAATGAAATAGAAGATGGATGTCCATACTGTGGAACAAATTATAATATTGAATATTCAGATAAATCGCTGGGAACGAAATATCATTATGACAGAGTGCTACAAGGAAGCAATTACAAAACGATAACATTAGTAATAGACATAATAATAAGTGCAATATTAGTTACTACATATATAATTAAGACATGTAGAACTTTTAATATATATGATATTTCTAAAATAATTATAGGAACGATAATTGTAAGTCTAATATTATATTATCTTTTTTATATAATAGATGCAGTAGCAGTGACACTTCCAATAAAAATATACAAAGATGCTCAAAACAAAAAGCAAATGAAATTTTGGAAAAGAATGGAATCAATTGGAATAGATAAAAAAACATTTTACAATAATGTAAATTACGAGCTACAAAATTATTATTATGGAGAAAATAGCGAGAATAAAAATATAATAGATTACGATATAATTGATTATATATCATTAGATGAACAAATAATAAAAAATAAAAAGATTCTCGTTATAATTAAAGCACAAATAAGAGAGATTGTGCTAAATCAAGGTACAATAAGTGAAAAAATACAAAAAAGGACATTTACATTCGAAAAAAGCAATGAGCAAATACCAGACTTAAAAGCAGGAAGCAATATAATAAGTTGCCATAATTGTGGAGCCTCAATAGATGTAACAAAAAGTAAATGTGATTATTGTGGAACAAAAATCAATGGATATCAACAATGGTATTTAAAATATGACTACAAAAGCTAAAATGAGATAACTGCAGAAGTAAAAAAATATATTGAGATTGGACAATCAGAGCATCAAAAAATTTAGTAATATTATTGACATAAAAACATAAATGATATTATAATGAAAAAAATTATGATTTAACAAAAAGGAGAGACAAAAATGATATTAAAAAAAGGAGATTTATGCAAACATTTTAAGGGGAAAAATTTGCAAGAAAAAAATATATATGAAGTATTAGAAACAGGAGTAAATTATTCAGGAGATGCTTCAGAAAATCCAATAAAGGATTTAGTAATATATAAAAATATTCGTCAAGGAAAAATATTTGCAAGAGAAATGAGCGATTTGGTAGCAGAGCTAACTCCAGAAAAACAGCAAGAATTTGGACAAAAACATAGAGTTGACTTGTTAACTAAGGAAGAAATAGAAATTGTTAAGAGCATGATTGAAAATCAAGAAAGATAAAATAGACAAGAGCACTACAGCTCTTGTCTTATATTAATTTATGAAAGGAATATACTATGAGTATAAATTTTGAAAAAATATGCAATAATCTAAGTTTAGGTAACATAATTGAAAATGCAGAAAAAATTAATGGTGGAATTACTAATCAGATGTATAAAATTCAAACTACAAAAGGAAAATTTGCAGTAAAAATTATCAATAAACACCGTATTCAAAAAAATAAAAATATACTAAAAAATATTGAGTTTTCAGAACAGATTGCTACAATAGCTAACTTAAATAATATAAATTCAATTTCAGCAATTAGATTTAACAACAAATATGTCCAGAATATAGATGACGAGTATATTTTAGTATATAAATGGTGTGATGGTAAAATACTTTTGACAAAAGAAATTGACATAGAAAAAGTAAAAATAATAGCAAATATGCTTGCAAAATTACATAAAATAGTGCCAAAGTCTGATATAAAATCAGAAAAATATACAAAAATAGATTATAATATATACTACCAAAAATTAAAAAATACCAATGATTATTGGTCAAGAAATTTTATTGAAAAATTTAATATATTAAATGAAATATATGATAAGGTCTACTATAATTACAATAAATTATCAGATGAAAAATCATACATACATAAAGATCTTAATAGAAAAAATATAATGTGGAATAATAGTACACCATATATAGTAGATTGGGAAACCGCAACAATTGGAAACTCAAGTATAGATTTTTTCAATTCAGCATGGTTTTTAACTGCCGATGCGGACGAAGAAAAATATAAAGCTTTTGCTAATTCATACTTTGAAACAAATAAATTTAAAGATAATATAAATATTTCTGCATATTCTGCAATCATTGAAGAATGTAATTGGTTAGAATTTAGTTTAAAGAGAGCATTAGCAATAGAAAGTAACGATATAAATGAAATTGACCTAGGAAAAAATTCTATAAATGATAGTTTAACTGAAATTATAAATTATTATAATAAAATACCAATGATGTTAAAGTATTGTGAAGATTGTATGTAATAATAAATTAGATATAGTTTAGTTGAAAATTGAGCAAAATCCGTATTAGTAAATATATATAGATGGGTTTACATATAATGGATTTGGTGCTATAATATTAATTAGAAAACAGATGTTTTCAAGATACGAACTGGTTGTTAAAATGAAAGGACATAAATTATGATTAACAACATTTTTAAGGCAATCGTTATTACGGTTGTTATGCTCGCAACCACTATCTTCACTGCTTTTATCACTGAAACGGTAAGTGCATGCACTATCAGTTTTATCGAGTATGATCTCGATAACGACGGTAAGCTGACAGAAGCTGACCTCGAATCCTTGACAAAGGAGGTGGTAGACGGTTCCTCGGACTTCAATGTGACCGACATGGTCAAACTGAAGAAGCTCCTGATGGAAACTGAAGCAGATGAAGCTGTAATTTCTGTTGACTCGGAAAATCCGAGCGAACAGGACATTCAGATTGTGCGCAATGCACTGTTCAACTCGGAGTTGACAAGCATTGACTACAATGAGGGAAAGTTCATTTTGAACGATCTCTTTGGCACAACAATTATGCAGATTCCGGAAGCAACAGATGAACCAATCTATGACGAATTTGTAGCAAATGCTACACTGTCAGATGGCAAGACTGTCGAAGTTGGAATTACAAACGGAAAACTCAGAGTTTTTCGCCAGTTTTTATGCAAACCCGCAGTTGGGTATTTGATTGATAGCAATTTTGAAGTTACAGAAGAGCATACAGAACTTTTGAAGGAAATTTTTGAAAATGCAGAATTGAAAGATTTTGTATTTTCTAAAGAAACATTATACTTCGAAAACGATGAGGCTGAAATCTGGCTTAAGTTCAATCGCAATGAAACTGGTACAAACCATACCTCAATTCTGGCTATGGCTACAGTGGGAGAGGTTACAGTTCAACTGATGACTGACGGAACCGTGTATACGCTTGGTGCTGTAGCGTAAACAGCATACAGATGTAAAAAAACTTAGGTTCGTATCGCAACGCCGTGGACAATTATCCACGGTGTTTTTTTATTTTCAATAAAAATCTAAAACAGGGACTGTCCTGAAAAATAAAAAAGAGGGACGGTCCTGGAAGTAAAACAGGACCGTCCCCATTTTGACTGTTTTGAATTTTCTATTTGCATGTATAATTGTAAAATGATATAATCCTTTTCAAAAACAAAGGAAAGTGATTATAATGAGTAATATAACAAAAAAAGCACTTGCTAGCTCTTTAAAGAAAATTTTATCAAAAAAAGAATTTAATAAAATAACAATAAATGATATAACAGAAGATTGCGGTGTGAATAGACAAACTTTCTATTATCATTTTAAAGATATATATGATTTATTAGAGTGGATTTATACAAATGAGGTAATAGGTAAAATTAAAAATTTAGAAACAGATAATCCAACAGAAAATTGGCAACAGGAATTTTTATATGTATTTGAATATATTATTGAAAATAAAAAATTTGTGTATAACACATATTATTCAGTAAGTAGGTCATTTTTTCTGAATTTTGTATATCAGCAGACGAATTTAGTATTAACAAAAGCGGTAAATGAAAAATCAAAAAATATGAATATTGATGAAAAAAATAAAAAATTTATTGCAGATTTTTATAAATATGCATTTGTGGGATTAGTGCAAGAATGGATAGAAAATGGAATGGAAGAAAATCCAGAAGAAATAATAAATAAATTAAGTCTAATGTTAGACGGAAATTTTGATAATGCAATAAAAAGATTATCTTTTTAGACAAAAAAGCAGTTTTGTAAAAAAATTATACAAACTGCTTTTTTTGTTTATTGAAAAAAATAAATATTATTATAAGATTATGTTTATAATATTACAAAGGAGGAAATTTTATGTACTATAGTAGTGGAAATTATGAGGCTTTTGCAAAGCCTAAAAAACCGGAAAATGTTGATAATAAATCTGCATATATAATAGGATCAGGATTAGGAGCATTAGCTGCAGCTTGCTTTTTAGTTCGTGATGGACAAATGAAAGGTGAAAATGTTCATATTCTTGAAAAAGAGCCAATACCAGGTGGAGCATGTGATGGGTATTATTACAATGATGTAGGATATGTAATGCGTGGAGGAAGAGAAATGGATAACCACTTTGAATGTATGTGGGACCTATTCAGATCAATTCCTTCAATAGAAACAGAAGGAGTAAGCGTATTAGATGAGTATTATTGGTTAAATAAAGCAGATCCAAATTACTCTCTAATGAGAGCAACAGTAAATCGTGGTGAAGATGCACATACTGACAAAAAATTCAATATATCAGATAAAGGTGCAATGGAAATAATGAAGCTTTTTTTCACACCAGATGAACAATTATATAATAAAAGAATCAATGAAGTTTTCGATGAAGAAGTATTTGATTCAAATTTCTGGCTTTACTGGAGAACAATGTTTGCTTTTGAAAATTGGCATAGTGCATTAGAAATGAAATTATATATTCAAAGATATATACATCATATAGGAGGTTTACCAGATTTTACAGCACTTCGTTTTACAAAATATAACCAGTATGAATCTATGATATTACCAATGATTAAATATTTGGAATCATTTGGAGTACAATTCCATTATGGTGTTAAAGTTGAAAATGTATTATTTGATATAAAATCTAACAAAAAACAAGCAAAAACTATTGTAACTATAGTAAATGGAAAAGAAGAAAATATTAATTTAACTGAAAATGATTTAGTATTTATAACAAATGGTGGTTGTGTCGAAAATTCTACACTTGGAAGTCAAAATAAAAAAGCAGAATTTAATTATGAAATAAAACCAGGCGGAGGCTGGGATATGTGGAGAAAAATTGCTAAACAAGATAAATCATTTGGAAATCCAGATAAGTTCTGCTCTAACCCAGAAGAAAGTAACTGGATGAGTGCAACAGTAACTACATTAGATGATAAAATACCTCCATATATCGAAAAAATATGTAAAAGAAATCCTTTTAGCGGAAAAGTAGTAACAGGAGGAATTGTTACTGTAAAAGATTCAAATTGGCTTTTAAGTTGGACATTTAATCGTCAACCACAATTCAGAAGTCAACCAAAGAATCAATTATGTGGTTGGATTTATGGACTATTTAGTGATAAACCAGGAAATTATATTAAAAAGCCTATGAGAGAATGTACAGGTAAAGAAATTTGTATGGAATGGTTATATCACTTAGGAGTACCAACAGACCAAATAGAAAAGCTAGCAACAAATAGTGCAAATACAGTTCCATGTATGATGCCATATATAACAGCGTTTTTCATGCCAAGACAATTAGGAGACAGACCATTAGTAGTGCCAAAAGGAAGTGTAAACTTTGCGTTTTTAGGTCAATTTGCTGAAACAAAACGAGATACAATATTCACAACAGAATATTCAATAAGAACAGCAATGGAAGCGGTATACACATTACTAGACATAGACAGAGGAGTTCCAGAAGTATGGGGCAGTGTATATGATATAAGAGATTTACTAAATGCAACAGTAAAACTAAGAGATGGTAAGCCAATAACAGATATGAAACTAAATTTAATAGAAAGATTCATAATGAAAAAAGCACTAAAAAAAGCCAAAGGAACAGACATAGAAAAACTACTAAAAGAGCACAAAGTAATACCAGATGAAACAAAATTACCAAAAGCATAAAAAACGGTAAAAAACGGGAACGGCCCTGAAAAATAAAAAAGAGGGACGGTCCTCAAAAATAAAAAACGAGGATCGTCCCCGTTTTTTATTTGCTCTACTAAAATTTAAGTTTTTATAATACCATATTCATTGTGAACAGGATCTTTAAATAGATTTATTTTTGGTGGGAAGTATGTGAATAAAACAAAACATAGTAAAAGAATTATTAGTGTAATTACTGAAATGCTTTTATTGCATTCGTCATCAAATGAAAGCATATTTTTAAATGCTATATATTCCCCAATAAATACAGCAACAAAAAAACTACCAATATCTAAAAAAGCAAAGTTTTTCCCAATGATTCCTGTATATGTATAAAAGAAAATTACAATAAAACTAATTGCATAAATAATACCTAAAGTTTTGGCACATAAATAATTCTTTACATCTTTGCCTAAATAAAAATATCCAATAACAGTCATTATAAGCATAGGGTAAAATACTAATTTTAGATGTTCCCAGGTACTTTCATTTGTACTGCTAAATGCCGCAACTATATGGTTATTACCAGACCATTCAAATGTAAAGTGAAGTAATGTTCCGACTATACATACAACAATAAATGAAATAATTTGGAATCTAACAATTTTTTTCAAATTTTCAAAAATAAAATCATCCCCTTTAATTTAATATATTAAATTAATTAAAAAATATTCTAATAATAAATCTAAAAAGGTAAAAAATAATATAAATATTACAAATGGAGGAATTAATATTATGTTTTTACCCAAAAGAGTGTTATATGAAAAAGATTCAGAAAATTACGAGTTAGGACAATATTTATTAAATTTATATAGATCAAAAGGAATTAAATGTGATGTAATAGAAAATCACAATAATATAGAAGAAATGCGAAAGAAAGAAAATTCAGAGTTTAGAGATATGAAGCAAAATCTTATAATTGGAATACGAAAAACACATAAATTTGTAGAAAATCATAAAATATCAGATTATCTTGTACCATACACATCTTCAGGATGTATTGCTATGTGTTTATACTGCTATTTAGTATGTAATTTCAACAAATGTTCTTATTTAAGATTATTTGTTAACAGGGAAGAAATGTTAAATAAAATTATAAAAGCTGCAAATAATACAGATGATAATTTAGTATTTGAAATAGGAAGTAATAGTGATCTTATATTAGAAAATACCATAACAAACAATTTGGTTTGGACAATTGAAAATTTTGCAAAAAGTCCAAAAGGTATGCTTACTTTTCCAACAAAATTTGGAATGGTAGATCCAATATTAAATTTAAATCATAATGGAAAAATAATTGCAAGAATGAGTGTTAATCCGAGTGACATAATAAAAAATATAGAAATAGGAACATCACCACTAAAAGTTAGAGTTGAAGCAATAAATAAATTAAAACAGGCTGATTATAAAGTAGGAATACTGATAGCTCCAGTAATTTTTTTAGAAAATTGGAAAAATTTATATGAAGAGCTAATAAAATATCTATATGAAAATTTAAGTGAAAGAGCAAAAAAAAATGTATTTTTTGAAGTAATATTTATGACTTATAGCTTTGTTCATAGAGCCATCAACACAGAAGCTTTTCCAACAATACAGGATTTATATGACAAAGAAAAAATGACAGGACGTGGAATGGGAAAATACACATACAAGCCAGAATACAAAAAAGAAGGAGAGCAATTTTTTAAGGAAAAATTGAAAAAATACTTTCCAAGTAATGAGATAAAATATATCGTATAAAAAGAGGGATGGTCCTTAAAATGGGTACCAATGGGTTGTCAATGGGGACGGTTCCTTTTGACAACCACTTGCAACTTTTTTGATTAAAAAATTAAATAGTTGTCAAAAAGAACCGTTCCCATTGACACAAGGTGATAAGTAACACCATCAAGCTTATTAAAGCTTGTATTGTTATTTGCTGTAACAATATGAACCTCATGTCCCATTTCCACGTATGTTTTTGCTTGTGCCGTAATAGGTGTACCTCTACCAGCACCTTGTGTTGGATATGCAGTAACAATAGATATTTTCAGTTTCTCCATGTTAAATAACCTCCTAAAAATTGTAATGGGCTTATTATATCATAGCATTGTCAAAAAAAATAAAGAATTTATGCTAAAAAATAAGAATTTGGGGAGAAAGGATTGATTTTTTCATAAAAAATGGAAGAGCCGAGAAGGCTCTCCCATAAGGTAACTAGGTATAAATTAACAACCCTTAAGAAAACTCAAGTTCTTGTCTAATTCATCCATATCGATATTCAACTTTAATGAATTTGGAATTGCCCATTTCATAGGCTCACTTAATTCAGTTTCAGACAAACGCATTGTCAGTTTGCAGTTAGGACAGGTTACATAGTAAATCTTATCCAAAGAAACCTGAAAATCTTCAGGACTTGCTTCCAAAAGGGAGCCACAACCTGCACAAGTTATGCGCATATTTAAAGTTTTGTTACCTTTTTTAAGTATTTTCATCTCGAAAATACCTCCTTTGTTGTTATTACATCGAATGATGTTAACTATAATTATATCACATTCTTAGTGTTAATGTCAATGGGCGATGGGGACGGGCGATGGGGACGGTTCTTTTTGACAACTTTTTAATTTTTTAATCAAAAAAGTTGCAAGTGGTTGTCAAAAAGAACCGTCCCCTTTGACAAAAAAAACTTGACTTAGAGCTAGCTCTAAGTGATATATATATTATATACAAAAGGAGGAAGAATAATGGAAAAAATTTTAGACAAAATTGAAAGTCCAAAAGACTTAAAACCACTATCTATAAGTGAAATGAAAGAATTAGCAGAAGAAATTAGATCTGCTTTATTAAAAAAATTAAGTATACATGGAGGTCATTTTGGTCCAAACTTTGGTATGGTTGAGGCTATAATTGCAATGCATTATGTTTTTGAATCACCAAAAGATAAGCTTGTATTTGATGTATCACATCAAAGTTATCCTCACAAAATTTTAACAGGAAGAAAAGATGCCTTTTTATATGAAGATCACTATGATGATGTAACAGGATATACAAACCCAAAAGAAAGTGAACATGATTGGTTTAATGTTGGACACACATCTACATCAATAAGTTTAGCATCAGGTCTTGCAAAGGCAAGAGATTTAAAAGGTGAAAACTATAATGTTATTGCAATTATTGGAGATGGCTCATTAAGTGGAGGAGAGGCTTTAGAAGGTCTTGACTTTGCTGGAGAGCAAAAATCAAATTTCATAATAGTTGTAAACGATAATGATATGTCAATTGCCGAAAATCACGGTGGACTATATAAAAATTTAAAAGAGCTTAGAGATTCAAATGGAACTTGCAAATGTAATTTATTTAAAGCTATGGGTCTTGATTATGTATATGTAAATGATGGAAATAATTTGGAAAGCTTGATTGATACATTCAAAAAAGTAAAAGATATAGACCATCCAATAGTTGTTCATATAAATACAGAAAAAGGAAAAGGATATAAATTTGCTGAAGATAATAAAGAAAATTGGCATTGGACTATGCCTTTTGATATTGAAACCGGTAAGCCTATAGTTTCATTTGATGGTGAAGATTATGGAGATTTAACTGCAAAATTCTTATTAAACAAAATGAAAAAAGACAAAAAAGTTGTTGCAATAGTTGCAGCAGTTCCTACCAATATAGGCTTTACAAAAGAAAGAAGACTAGAAGCTGGAAAACAATTTGTTGATGTTGGAATAGCAGAAGAGCACGGAATTGCAATGGCATCTGGAATTGCAAAGAATGGCGGAAAACCAGTATTTGCTACACATTCAAGCTTTATGCAAAGAACTTATGACCAATTATCACAAGATTTATGTATAAATAATAGTCCAGCAACAATACTAGTAAATACAGCATCTGTATATGGAATGAATGATGTAACACATTTAGGATTATATGATATTCCAATGATTTCAAATATTCCAAATATGGTTTATTTAGCCCCAACATCAAAAGAAGAATATTTTGCAATGTTGGATTGGTCAATAGAGCAAACAGAACATCCAGTAGCAATTCGTATACCATGTAATGGAGTAATTTCAGATGGAAGAGCGCCAGATACAGATTACAGTGATATAAACAAATTTAAAGTAGAGCAAAAAGGCGAAAAAATAGCAATATTAGCATTAGGAGATTTCTATCAATTAGGAGAAGAGCTTGCAAAAGAAATAAAAGAAAAATTAAATATAACATCAACTCTAATAAATCCAAGATATATAACAGGTTTGGATAAAGAGCTATTAAATGAATTAAAACAAAATCACAATCAAGTAATAACACTAGAAGATGGAATACTAGAAGGTGGATTTGGCGAAAAAATAGCAAGCTTTTATGGTAATACAGATATGAAAGTAAAAAACTACGGAATCAAAAAAGCATTTTATGATAAATACAATGTAAAAGAACTACTAAAAGCCAACAAACTAACACCACAACAAATATTAGCTGAAATTTAATATACAATAATAATTAGTGGAGGAAAAAATGACAATAGCAGAAGTAAGTAAAAAATATGATTTTACACCAGATACATTAAGATATTACGAAAGAATAGGTTTGCTTACAAATATACCAAGAAATAAAAATGGAATACGTGACTATGATGAGCAATCTTGCAAAAAAATTGAGTTCATAAAATGTATGAGAAATGCAGGTGTCGAAATAGAGATATTAATAGAATATATGACACTATTAGAACAAGGAAAAAATACAGTAGAAGCACGAAAAGGTCTGCTAGAAGAGCAAAGAGCAAAGTTATTAGAAAAGCAAAAAAATATAACAGAAACAATAGAAAGATTAAATTATAAATTAAAATTATATGATGAAATTGTACAAGGCAAAAGAAAAGATTTTACAGAAATTTAAGGAGGAGTTTTTATGAAAAAATTGGTTGTTTTTTATTCATATACTGGTCATACAAAGATGATTGCTGAAAATATACAACGAAAACTTAACTGCGATATTCTTGAAATTAAACCAGTTAAACCATATTCAACAGATTACCAAACTGTTGTTGACGAAGAGCAAAATAATAGCAGTGCTGGTAAAACACCAGATATTCAAAAAATTGACAAAAACATAAACGAATATGATGAAATTATAATTGGAACACCAGTATGGTGGTATACAATAGCTCCAGTAATTAGAACATTTTTAACACAAAATGATTTATCAAATAAAACAATAAAACCTTTTGCAACAAATGCAGGTTGGCTTGGACATACATTTCAAGAAATTCAAAAATTATGTCCAAATTCAAAAGTTGATAAGGGAATGAATATTGTTTTTGAAAGTTATTCAGATAATCTAGTAACATCACCTGATGAAATAGAAAAATGGATAGATGAACTCTAAAATTATGTCAAAGGGTGTCAAAGGGGACGGTTCCTTTTGACAATCACTTGCAATTTTTGGTTGAAAAACAAAAAGGTTGTCAAGAAGAACCGTCTCTTTTGACCATCTCTTGACCAGAATTTGTGGAAAAGCCAAAAGATTTTTCTGCCTATTGCCAAATATGAAAATATGCTGTATAATAGAAACATATTAACTCGATTGGAGTAGTGATAATAATGAAGAAAGTAGGATTTAATAAATTAAATAATATAGCAATAATAATATGAAACACGCGTATGCCTCGTCTTATGGCATATGCGATTTTGTCGTTGTTGCTATAAGAGAAAATATATAAAAACTCGATTAGCACAACACGAAAAAGTGCCAATCGAGTTTTTTTTGCTTTGAAACAATAAAAGATGTAATATCAAAGCAGATGAATAAAAAAGGAGAGATTATTATGAGTTTAGAGAAATTGGAGAACAATCCAGACTTTGCAAAAATGCAAGAAGAAATTTTAGAGTTTTGGGAAAAAGACAAAACATTTGAAAAATCAGTAAATAAAAACAGAAAAAAAGAAGTAGTGTTTTATGATGGACCTCCATTTCCAACTGGAAAGCCACATCATGGAACAGTATTGGTATCATTTATTAAAGATATGATTGCAAGATACTGGACTATGAAAGGCTATTCAGTACCTAGAGTATGGGGATGGGATTGCCACGGATTACCTATTGAAACGCAAGCGGAAAAATTATTAGAAATTACAGATAAAAGGCAAATTGAAAATGAAGTAGGAATTGAAAAATTCAATAATTGTTGTCATGATGTTGTAGCAGAGAATAATGATTCTTGGAAAGAATATGTTAGAGAAATGTGCAGATGGGTAGATTATGATAAGGCATATAAAACAATGAATACAAGCTTTATGGAAAGTGTATTATGGGCTTTTAAAGAAGCATATAACAAAGGTTTAATCTATCAAGATTATAGAGTAACACCATATTGTTACAGATGTGAAACAGCACTTTCAATTTCAGATACAAGAGAATCAGATTCAACAAGACCAAAACAAGATACTTGGTGTATTGCTAAATTTAAAACAGATGAGGTTGTAAATGACAAACCAGTTTATTTACTAGCTTGGACAACAACACCTTGGACATTATTTTCAAATATGGCATTGGCTGTAAATGAAAATTTTGATTATGCTTATGTAGAAGTTGAAAATGAAGTATATGTTGCAGGAAAAAGTGTTTTATCAAAATTTTCAAAAATCTTTGGAGAAGAACCTAAAATCGTTAAAGAATGTAAAGGAAAAGATTTACAAAACAAAGAATATGAGCCTATTTGCAATTATTTTATAGATAAAAAAGAGCAAGGAGCATTCAAAGTAATTCTAGCAGACTTCGTGGAATTAGATGAAGGTGTAGGTATCGTTCATATTGCACCAGGATTTGGTGAAGATGACTATTGGGCTTGTAAAAAAGCAGGTGTTCCATTAGTATGTCCTGTTGATGAAAAAGGTAGATATACAGAAATTATTGAAGCATTTGCAGGAAGAAATGTAATGGAAGCCAATATGGATGTTTTAAGATATTTAAAAGCTGAAAATAAGGTTATTTTAGATGGGTCAATTGTGCATAATTATCCACATTGTTGGAGATGTAAAACACCATTAATTTATAAATCTATGGATGCTTGGTATTTCAATATTGAAAAAGTAAAGGGAAAATTAATTGAAAAAAATAAAGAAATTAATTGGATTCCAGAAACAGTTAAACAAGGAAGATTTGGAAATTGGCTAAATAATGCTCGTGATTGGAATATTTCAAGAAACAGATATTGGAGTACACCAATTCCAATTTGGAAATGTGATGAATGTGGTAAAAAAAATGTTCTTGGTTCAATCAAAGAAATTGCAGATGTAAGTGGAATTAAATTAGAAAACTTACACAGACAGTATATGGATAAAGTAACATATAAATGTAATTGTGGAGGAACAATGAGAAGAGTTCCAGAAGTGCTTGATTGTTGGTTTGAATCAGCTTCAGTACCATTTGCACAAAAGCATTATCCATTTGAAAATAAAGAATGGTTTGAAAGTCATTTTCCATGTGACTTCATCGTAGAATACACAGGTCAAATTAGATGTTGGTTTTATTATTTACATGTGTTAGCTGTATCACTATTTGATAAACCAGCATTTAAGAATTGTGTAGTTCATGGAACAATTTTAGCAAAAGATGGAAAGAAATTATCTAAATCATCTAAAAATTATACAGACCCAATGGAACTAATGAAAAAATATGGTACAGATGCTTTTAGATTATATTTGTTTAGATCAAATGCTATTGTAATGAATGACTTGTATTTTGATGAAAATGGTATTAAATCACAAGTTCAACAAGTATTGTTACCATTATATAATTGTGCTAAATTCTTTAATTCTTATGCAGTTTTAGATAATTTTGAGCCAGATGAAAATAAAATTCCAAAGCCAACAAATGAGTTAGATAAATGGATTTTAGCAAAATTATATGACTCAGAAAAACAAGTAGAAAAATGTATGGAAGATTATCAAATTGACAGATATGTAGAACCAATTATTGATTTATTAGATGGATTTAGTAACTGGTACATCAGGCGTTCAAGAAGAAGATTTTGGAGTACAGAAAAATCAAAAGATAAACAAGATGCGTATGAAACAACATTTTATGTATTGGTTAGTTTATGTAAATTACTAGCACCAATTACACCAGTTGTCTCAGAAAAACTATATAAACATTTTACAGGAAATGAATCTGTGCATTTGGCTAATGTTCCAAACATTCCAGAAGAATTTAAAAATGAGAAGAATTTAAAAGAAACAGATGTTGTACAAAGAATTATTTCACTTGCTAGATTCTTAAGAGAAAAAGAAAATATTAAGAACAGACAACCATTAAGTAAAATTGAATTAGCATTTACAAATTCGGAATATAAACAAATTGTAAAAGATTTTGGAGATATTATATGCGAGGAAATTAATGTAAAACATATTCAAGTAATTGATTCAGTTGAAGAACTTGCACAAGTTGAATATGTGCCAAACTTCAAAACTATTGGTCCTAAATTTGGTTCAAAAGTATCAAAGATTACAGGTTTAATTAAATCTGGACAATTTGAAACATTAGAAGATGGGTATAAAGTAAAAGTTGATGGGGAAGATTTGAAACTAGATTTCGAGGATGTTGTTGTTAGATATACTGCAAAAGGTGAAAATAAAATTGAAAGTGATAAAGATATTATTGCAAGATTAGATACACTATTAACCGAAGAATTAAAAGATGAAGGCTTAGCTCGTGAAGTTGTAAGAAATATTCAAGATGCTAGAAAACAATTAAAATGTGAAATTTCTGATAGAATTAAATTAAAATTAGACGGGGAGTTAAGTGAAGAAAGTAAGAAATATATCTGCAATGAAACTTTAGCAGATTTAGTTGATTTTGATAAAGCTGATTTTGAGTGTGAAGTTAAAGCAAATGGAAAAGTTGTTAATGTTATAATAAATAAATGGTAGCTTGTGTCAAAGGGGACGGTTCTTTTTGACAACCACTTGCAATTCTTTTGGGAAAACGGGGACGGACCTTAATAAAAATTAAGGACCGTCCCCGTTTTAGTATTGTTAAATTTAGTACTTTAATATATAATTTTAACAACAAAAGAAAAATATGAATTAATAAACAGGGAGGAAAAATTATATGACAAAAGACAATGAAATTAATAAAATTTTAGATAGAGCAGAAAAATATAGAAAACAACTTCATTCAACAGAAACAACTCCACAATCTTCAAGTTCAGAGGATAATTTAGAATTTGAAAAAATTTTTAAAGATTTCTTTGGAAATAAAAACTGATAATAATTAATTGAATAAAATTTATTCTTTTGCTATAATGAAAAAAAACAGGAGGATAAAATAATGAAAGAAATAACAAAGGAAAATTTAAATAATATTGAATCACAGTATTTAAATAATACTGCACATACTATAACAAGAAGAGCATTAGTGAAAAGTAAAATAAGTGACTTAATAAGAGTGAATGAACAAACTGAATTTTCAAGAGATATGTTCTCAATAAACTTAAAAACTTTACCAGTAACAGATCAAAAACAAAGTGGAAGATGCTGGATATTTGCAGGATGCAATGTAATTAGAGAAAAAATTGCAAAAAAATACAATTTAAAGGATTTCGAGTTATCACAAAATTATATAGCATTTTATGATAAATTAGAAAAATGCAATTATCTATTAGAAAATATCATATCTTTAAAAGATAAAGAAAAAGATGATAGAACTTTAGATGGGCTATTAAGCAATGGAATTCAAGATGGTGGTCAATGGGATTTATTTGTAAACATAGTAAATAAATATGGTATAGTACCAAAAAGTGCATTCCCAGAAACATTCCAAAGCTCAAATACACGTGAAATTGATGGATTACTAAATAGATATATTCGTAAATTTGCATTTGAAATAAGACATAATAATGAAAATATAGATGGTAAAAAAGCAGAATGTATAGAAAACATTTATAAAATTTTATGTAGTAGCTTTGGAGTTCCACCTAAAAAATTCTCATTTGAGTATGTAGATAAAGATGATAATTACAATATAATAAAAGACTTAGATCCAATAAGATTTTATAAGGAAATAGCAGACATAAATTTAGATGATTATATAAGTATAATAAACAGTCCAACAGATGATAAACCATTTAATAAAGTATATACAGTAGAGCATATTGGAAATGTAATTGAAGGAAAAGAAATATTATATTTAAACTTAGATATAAATAGACTAAAAGAACTAACAATAAATCAATTAAAAGATGGAGAGCCAGTATGGTTTGGTTCAGATTGCTTAAAAGCAAGAGATATTGATGATGGAACATGGGATGATAAATCTTTTGATATAGATACTTTATTTCAAATAAACAGCAAAATGTCAAAAGAAGCAATGCTAGATACAAGAGAAAGTGCAATGAATCATGCAATGGTAATAACAGGAGTAAATTTAGAAAATGATACACCAACAAAATGGAAAATAGAAAACAGTTGGGGTGATAAAAAAGCAAATAAAGGTTATCATGTAGCAACAGATACTTGGTTTAATAGCTATGTATATCAAGTAGTAATAAACAAAAAATATCTAACACAAGAAGAACAAAATATACTAACAACAGAAAAAATAAGATTAAAACCATGGGATCCAATGGGAACATTAGCTTAAATTAAAAATGTAAAACAATATAAAAATAATACAGTAAAAAACACTTGGTATAAACCAGGTGTTTTCTTACTGTATGAATTAAATAAAATAAAATACTTTTTTGATTTTTATTTGAGTCTAAAACATAATTTGATTTATCAATAACACTTTACATAATACTAAAAAAGCGATATAATAGATATACTTTTTTTGAAGGAGATGTTATGTATGTCAATTAAAGAACATAAAAGAGTACATTTAGTGAATCAAAAGATAATTGTAGAAATTCTTAAGAGTGAGGAAGCTTTTAGAAAATATATTATTAGTAATGAGATTTTCTCTGATGAGCATATAAAAGAATTGTATATTAATAGGATTGAACGTTATGTACAATATTTATTGGCACATGGATATAAATTTTCAGAAACACAAAAAAAAATAATAGATGAACTTTCGAAAGTGAAAGATGATTTAGAATATGAACTTTCAAAAGTGGAAGATAATTTAGAATATGGAGTATTAGAAAAAGTCGAAGATTATGAGGAAAAAATCGAAGATTACGAGGAAAACATCTTAATCGATTATGATAAGCAGGCAGAAAGTGAAGAAGAATGGAAATATCAAGTAAAAAGAAATGAAAAAATGCGTAGGACTATAATGACTATTATTATGGATGAGAATAAATTTAGGGATTTTTTAGAAGGAAAATATGAATATGATGGAGACATTTACAGTGATTTACAATCATATATTTATACAGAAGATAATCTATTTGAATATTATTTGTCTCCAGACATTTTTGAAGGAAATAGTAAATTAATTAAAAGATTAAGAACATTATATCTTTTTATAGAGTTAAATCCTGATATTACAAATAAAAAATTGGATTTTGAAATTAATGAAGACTTAGAAAAAAAAATTCTCAGTAAAGTAAATAAAGAACTGCTTAATAAAGAAGAAAGAACTGCAGAAGAGGAAGGTATTCTTGCAGCTGAAATATATGATGCATTAAATATGTTTGTTGCTTATGATGAAAAAATACATTTACAAAATCAATTAGAAATTATTGAATTAAATGAAACGACCGAGATTACAAAAGCATTTTATAAAAATCCGGAAAAAGTTTCAGAAAAAGATAATAGAGTTATATGCAGAAGTTGGTCGAAATTATATGCAAAACTATTAAGAAAATATGGAATAACAGCATATGTTATGAATTCTAAATGCCATATGAATGCTATAGTTTTGGATAAAGATCATAATATTTATGTAGCTGATGCAACTAATACACAAGATCCAGGTTATAGAGGAGAATGTGGTTTTTGGGGACCTGATATAGTAAAATCAAAACTCGGACTAAATCATACTAATTTTTATAGACTTTCTTTGAACTTTGCTAATATGCAGATTAAAGAATATTATAGAGATGGTGAATTTGTTAAACCTATAGTTAGGGTCTCAAGAGATAGAAGAAATTTTAAAGGAAAAAAAATGGGCTTAAAGTCTGTATTTTCTGATGAAGAAAAAAAACTATTCGATGAATTTTTATATAGAGCCTTAAATGATGAACCAATAGATGAAAATGAGTGCAGTAAAGTATTAAGAATTTTGAAAATAATTGAAAAAAAGGGGAAAGTACCAACTTCATATCTAAATATTGGAGGAAAACAGAGCTCAAATAACATATCGGATGAAAATGTTAGAAAAGAAATTAGTCCAGCTGAATTAAGCCAGAGAATTAAAGTAATAAACCGTATTATGCTTGCTTTGAAACCTAGAATACAAGATGATAATTTGGTGAATGTGATTTTAACAACAAATTTTTGTTATTATTTATTAGATGCAGAAAATGTAGAGAAAATTGATAAAATATATAAAATTGATAAAAATGGAAATGTTAAAGCAGTACCAGTTATATATATGGAAATTGATCCCAATAATGAATATATGTCAATGCAAAAAAAACATATGATAGAAAAACATATATATACAGATAAATTCAGAAAAATGGAAAGGTTATATATTTTTGACGAGGAAAAGGGATTTGTTGAAATAACGAGAAAACAGGTTATGGAAGGATTAGAAAAGAAAGAATTATATTATAATTATTATGATGAAAATCAAACAATTTGGACACCAATACAAATCCATAATTCTATAGAAGCACAAATAAGAGATTCAAAGCAAAACTATGCTGCATATGAATGTTTAAGATAAAACTAATATAGCAAAGGTTTTAATTATATTGAATTATGACATTTTAATAATATGAAGTTTAGTGAATAAATAAATTTTAAATTAATATAAAAATGTATAAAAAGTATTATAAAAAAGAGCAATTGACTTGTAATGCCAATTGCCTTTTTTTTATTAATTAATTTGTAGAAAAAAGTAGTACAAGATTTCTTGGAATATCCAATAAATTGTAATTTTTTATTCAATCACCGAAAATTGAAAAACATAAAATTTTATTCAAAAAATTTAAATTCAAAGGTGCAAATTCGTATATAAAATAATTGAACAAACAAAACAAATATGCTAGAATGGAAGTAACATGGAAAAGAGATGAAAAAAATGGAAAAATCAAAAGATTTATATATAGAAAAAGCAAAAAAGTATTTTAAATTTAACAAAGATGTAAAAACAGCATTCATAAATCAAATTAACAAATTTTATGAGCTAAATTCAAATTTTAAGTTACAACCAAATGACTACAATATTGGAGATTTTCTTGTATTAAAAAAGCACACTTTTCTTCATGGAGCAAGATCAGCAATGGAACACCTTGATGAAATAAAAAAAGATGGAATTATCAGTCAAGATTTTATTACAACATATAACAAAAACAAAAAAACTCCATTTTGTGCATCAATGTGGAATATACAAAAAGAAATTACATTAGGTGAATATGTTAAATTGTATAGTGGAGCAACTGTAACAATAGGAACTGCACAAAATAAAGCTGTAGAAATAAAACTCGTTCCATATGGAGAGCTGGATCAGGCACTTGATAAATTCAAAAACACACCAAATTGGAGATGGATTGCAGAGCAAACAAAAGAAAGCAGATTTATGCCAAGCTTATCAAACAATAAAGTAGACATTGCATTTATTTTTAATACTCAAAGTCAAGAGGCTCAAGACTTTATAAAACAAGATGTATTTAATTTGAATTTAAACCCCAGAATTGTGAAAACAATTTTGAAAAAGTGGTTCTATAAAAATTATATATATTGTAAAGAAAGAACAGCTCTTACGACAAATAGAGAAAGTGCAATATTATTTGGAATGCCATCTTGTTTTATAGAGGGAATTTTAGTTAGTAAGGAACTTGAAAAGAATTTAGAAAAATTAAAAGTATTAAAAGAAAAATTTCCAAAATGTTATATAGCAAATTTAGAAGGAAAAATTATAATGTAATTAAAAATAAAGAAAAAAGGAGAAATTAATGAAAAAGAGATTTATATTTGACCTAGATGGAACTCTTCTTAATGGAGATTTTTCAAAAGAAATAAACTATTTTAAAAATGTACTAGGAAAAGAAGCAGACAAATTTCTTTCAGTATATTATGAGATATTAATAGAATATGAAAAAACACATACAAAATACGATGTAAATGATTTAAGCAATTATTACAAAAATAAAACAGGTATAAATATCACAAGTGAAATAATAGAAGGCTGGATAAAAATAAATGCAGATATTAATGATATTCTACTATCAGAAACAACAGATATGTTAAAATACTTAAAATCAAAAAATAAAAGTTTAGTTGTATTAACAAATTGGTTTAGATACACACAAGTAACAAGACTAAAAAGTGCTGGAATTATAGAATATTTTGATGACATATATACAGGAGATACAGTACTAAAACCATACAAAGAGAGCTATATGAATGCTTGCGGACAATATTCTCCATCAGAATGTTTAATGATAGGAGATACAATAGATAAAGATGTGCTTGGCCCTAACAAATATGGAATAGATTCAATTTACTATAATCCAGAAGGCAAAGAATATGACAAGGAAAAAATTATAAGTATAGATAACTTTAATGAAATAAAAGAGCTATATTAATGCTAAACAACAAAGAAAAAATTTAAGTACAAATTTTTTGAAATTTCATAAATAAAACTAATTTATTGTCATATAATTAATCTAGGTGATAAATTAATGTATAATAGGCAAAAAGTATATGAATATGCACAAAAGTGGGCATATAATAGAAATCCACAATACTATAATTACGATAATATAGGAGGAGACTGTACAAATTTTAGCTCTCAATGTATTTTTGCAGGATGTAATCAAATGAATTATAGCAAAAACAATGGGTGGTATTACATAAATGGAAATAATAAATCACCGTCCTGGACAGGAGTAGAATTTTTATTTGAATTCCTAACATCAAACAAAAAAGAAGGTCCTAAGGGAACTATGGTTAGTATTGATAAATTAAATATTGGAGATATAATACAACTAAGTTTTGACGGAATAAAATTTTCACATGCATTAATAGTTATAAAAAATGGAACAGACATTTACAACACACAAGTATCAGCACATACAGATGATGTGTTTGGAAAAATTGTAGGTGAATATAATTTTATAAAATATAGATGTGTACACATTGCAGAGGAGTCTTAAATAATTTCCTGCAATGTTTTTTTGTATTAAAAAAATTTGTATGATATAATAAAAAAGAAAATGAAAGGAGTTGACTATAGTATGAACTTCAAAAAATACAGTGACATCAATTTATTTTGGAACGATAATCAGAAATTATTAGAAGAACAAGAATGGTACAATTGTTTAATGATAGGAAATTGCATAGATGGTTTAAAAAATGGAATGGATAATTGGTTTTTAGCCACTATAGAAAATAACCAAACTACAGAGCTAATTATGTTATATAGAAAGCCATGGAATTTAATAATGTATTCACCAACTAATAATTATTCTGATGAAATATTAAAATTTGCAGCAGAAGAAATATATAAATATGATAAAGAACTATTAGGAGTGAACGCACAAAAAGATGTAGCAAGTAGATTTACAGAATATTATTGCCAATTAAGCAATATGAAACATAAAATACACAATAGACTAAGAATATTGTTATTAGAAAACATAGCAGATGGAAGATTACTAAATGATATTACATATAGAAAAGCAACATTGAATGACAAAACAACATTAAAAAAATATATTAAAGATTTCATAATTAAAGCAGTAAGACAAGAATGTGATGATAAAAAAGCAGAAGAAAAATTTAATTCATATTTAGAAAAAGGATATTATGTTCTGGAAAAAGATGGTAAAATTGTATGTCAGGCAACAACAAGCAGAATTATGAAGTATGGAAAATGTGTAAGTGCAGTATATACCCCGCCAGAAGAGCGAGGCAAAGGTTATGCATATAATTTAATATATAGGATATCTAAAGAATTATTAGATAGTGGAGATAAATATTGTGTTTTGTATACAGATGACTCAAATCCAATAAGTAATCATGTTTATGAAAAAATTGGATATAAAAGAAAAAGTGATTGGGAAGAAATTGATTTTATAAAATAATGTGAAATTAATTAATATTTACATCAAAAAATTTTAATGGTAAAATTAATTTACAACTTTGTTACAACTTTTATAAAAAGCTGAAATAACTATTTTTTATAATAAGAACAAAAGAGGAGGATGATTAATATGAAAAAAATATTAAAGTATACTTTAGCAATACTTGTAGTATTAGGTATGATGCTAACTGTAACAGGATGTGGAAACAAAGACAAGGACCAAAAGGAATATAATAAAGATAATGAAGTTGTAGCAAATCAAACTAAAAACAACAAGGATAATGAGGTAACTACAAATCAAACAGAAAATAATAAAGATAATGATGTGGTTACAAATCAAATAGAAAATAAAGCGTCTGAAGTTAATAAGAAAGAAAATAGTACTAAAACATATGACAATTTAAAAGGAACATATGAGTCTCAAAAAATAAATATGAATAAAGGAACTAATGATGAGCCATATTACACAAATTATACGATTGTATTAAGTCAGGAGGGAACTTTTGCAGCATATTATAATAATGGAGATACAGATTGTCACTATGTAGGATATTATACAATTGGCGAAAGTCAAATTGTTTTAAATAGTGTTATCTTTGTTGGAAATGATCCATCAGCAAGTCTTTGCAATGATGTTTTTAAGTTCAAAATAAATAATGATGGAACATTTAGTGATAATGATAATAATAAATTTACTAAAACATCAAGCACACCTAGAGAAGATACAAATATTGCCAAAATTATAGATTCATACATGGCTGGATGTACTACATCTGGTAAAGATGGAGAGGGTCCATGGTTTTCAGGATTGAATAAATAAGTATTAAAAGGGGTCATAGAAGGTTAATTATAGAAAAAATTATGCTAAAATTAAAATAAAAAAGCACTTCGAAATTAGATTCTTGTATCTAAATTTTGAAGTGCTTTTTATATGTTTGAAAAAACAGGTATGTTGATTAATTTTATATTTAATATTATAATAAAATCACCAAACTAAACAAAGGAGTAAGTATGAGAAAAATTTTAATTGTAGATGATGAAGAAAAAATAAGAGAGCTTATTCGAATGAATTTAGAGCTAGCAGGTTATAAATGCGATGAAGCTGAAGATGGTGAAATTGCTCTTGAAAAATTAAATAAATTTAGTCCAGACTTAGCATTATTGGATATAATGCTTCCAAAAAAGAATGGATATGAAATTGCACAAAGTTTTATTAAACAAAATGTTCCAATAATATTTTTGACTGCAAAGGATAGTGTAACAGATAAAGTGAAAGGTTTAAAATTAGGTGCAGATGATTATATTGTTAAACCATTTGAATCAATGGAATTATTAGCGAGAATAGAAGCTGTTTTAAGAAGAACAGGTAAAATTTCAGATGTATTTGAATACAGAAATATAAAAGTTGATTTTGCTAAAAGAGAGGTCTTTAAAAATAACGAAAAAATTGAAATGACTGCACAAGAATTTGAACTACTTAAAGTATTAATTCAAAACAAAAATTTAGCTCTTTCAAGAGAAAAGCTGTTAGAATCAGCTTGGGGATATGATTATTATGGTGATACAAGAACAGTAGATATGCATATACAAAGACTACGAAAAAAGCTAAGTTGGGATGATATAATAGTTACAGTTTATAAATATGGATACAGATTAGAAATATAATTTGTGAAAGGAAAAAATATTATGAAATTATCTCTTAAAATGTTTTTTGGAATCTGTATACCTGCTGTCATATCATGTTTGGTAATAGCAGCTTTCCTTATAGAAAAAAATTTAGATGAAAATATTGATGCTGAAACTCAAATTGCAATAAAAAATGTAGAAAAGATAGAAAATAGAATAAAGTACAATGTAAATAGTACAATTTTATTTAAATCAGCAGAAAAGTCTAATACAGAAAAAAATGTAAAAATTTATTATTATAACAATAACCAATTGGAATATGAAACAAGTGAAGTGTTACAATCATATGCAGATGAATTTAAAACAACAGAAAATAACAAATATATTGCTCAACAAAAGGAAATTAATGATAAAAATTATATATTTGTATCAACAAAGATGGGGGAAGATAAAACAATTGTATATATAGAAGATATTGATTATATATATAATTCAAGGTCAGTTTTAATAAAAAATTGTATATACATATGGCTTGTAATGATTGTGTTTATTGCAATTATAGCATATATAATATCTAAAACCTTAACAAAACCATTAGTAAAAATACAAAAAGAAATGGAAAAGTTATCAAAAGGTGACTATAAAATAAACTTAAAAGAAAGCAATAGTGAGTTTGGAAAATTAGCTAAAAGCTTTAATAAAATGTCAAAAGAGCTAGAAAAAAGAAACAATGATTTAATAGAATCTGCAAATAATAAGCAATTATTTATAGATAATTTATCTCATGAAATGAATACGCCATTAACATCTATTCAAGGATATGCTGAACTTTTACAAAAAGCTAATTTGACAGAGGAGCAAAAGGATAAATATTTAACATATATTCAATCAGAGTCAAAAAGAATTTCAGATATGTATAAAAAATTATTGCTATTATCATACAAGAAAAATGCAGATTTAGATTTTAAAAATGTAAACATAAGTAATGTTTTTAGCGAAATATATAAATCACTAAAAAATCGATTAGATTCAAAAAATATCGATTTGATAATAAACAATCAACTTGAAAACATATATGGAGATGAAACATTAATTATAATGTGTGTATTAAATTTAGTAAAAAATGCAATAAATGTTTCAGATATAAATAGTAAAATAATAATAAATGCACTAAAAATAAATGACAAAAAGTATATACAGGTAGTAGATTATGGACCTGGAATTAGTAAAGAAAATATAGCAAAAATAACAGAGCCATTCTATAGAGTTGATAAAGTAAGATCAAGAAAAAATGGAGGCGCAGGACTTGGATTATCAATATGTAAAAGCATAATGGAGTTACATAGAGGAGATTTAAAGATAGAATCAGATATAGGTAAAGGAAGTATTTTTATATTAGAATTTCCTGAATAATTTAAAAATTTTGTAAGTAGTTGGATAATTAAGTGAATAATAAGAAGATTGATTCAAAGATAATATAGAAATAAAATAGATTAGTTGCATATTAGATAAATTAATTATATAATGTTTTCAAGGTTTAACCAGTATTATAAATTCACTATAGCTCAGGTAGTGAAATACCAAAAAATTATAATTAAAAATTGGGAGTTGATTTCAATTATGAAAAAAAAGCCAAAATTTTACACTGCTGAAGAAATAAGAAGAATGGTCTTACAGGAAAAAAGATTACCAGCAATTACAGGTAACAGTTGTGATGACTTTATTGTAAAAAGCAGAAATCCAATTGGTAGTCGTAAAGATAAAAATATCAAGTATAAATAATCTGAGCAAAAAATGGAAAGGAATAATTCAAAAGTCCTTTTCATTTTGTTTTTTTATAGTATTTAATTATTTGACAAATAGCAAATCTCTATGCTAAAATAGAAAAATATTAAGAGTGTACCTAAAATATGAAGTTGAGCGGTACAGGAAGCGGAAAAGTTTCTACACAGAAGTAAGGAAGCCTTACAGAGGAGTCTTAGTAAGTTTATTAAAAGTATTATGATAAACTAAAGGGCAAATCTGTAAGGCTTTTTAGCACATAATACAAAAGAAAGGGGAAAAAATATGGAAAAGTTAGAGCTAATACAACCAAACAAATCATATGAAAAACAAGCCATAGAATATATTCAAGAATTTTATAAATATAATTCAAATATAAATGGAGTAGGAGGACTTTATAGATATCTAGACAATTATGACGCTTGGCTTAAAAAATTAGAAGAAGATAGAACAAGAAAAATGACAGAAGAAAAAGTACCAGCAGAAACATATTTTTTAGTTCGCAAAAGAGATAATAAAATAGTAGGAATGATAAACATAAGATTACAATTAAATGAAAAACTAAAAGCATTTGGAGGCAATATAGGATACAGCATAAGACCAACAGAAAGACGAAAAGGGTATAACAAAATAAATCTATATTTAGCATTACAAATATGTCAAAAGCACAAAATAAAAGAAGTAATGTTAGATTGTGACAAAGATAACTTAGGTTCTGCAAAAACAATGCAAGCATTAGGCGGAAAGCTAACAAAAGAATATTATGATGAAAATGTAAAATGTTTGGTTCAGCAGTATATAATTGATGTAGATAAGTCTGTTGAAAAATATAAAAATATACTTTACAAAAGTATAGAAAAAAATATATAATAAAAACAATAAAAAAAGAAAGGTGTTGATACAAATGAAAGAAGATATAAAAAATGTATTATTAATGGGGTTAGGAGCAATATCACTAACAGGAGAAAAAGCAAGTGAAATTAAAAAGGAACTATTAGAAAAAGGTGAAGCATTATATAAAGAAGGCTCTATAAAAAATGAAGAGCTAAAAAGAGATATTAAAGAAAAAATAAAAGATAACACAAACATTCAATATACAAGTGTAACTAAGGAAGATATTGTAGATATAATTAGTACTATGTCAGATGAAGAAAAAGAAGAGCTTTCTGAATTATTAAAATCTAAAAAAGAAAACACTTCAGAATGTGATGATAAAGAATGTAATTGTGATTCTTCAGATGAAGCAAATAATGAAAATAGTGATAATAATGAAAGCGAAAATAAAGATTAATCATAAGAGAAAATATTAGAAAAAGGTAGATAATATGAACGAAAAGACAAGGTTTATAGAGATTATTTCTATATTAAAAAATAGTGCTTTAATAAGAGATTTTACACCACAAAAACTATGTGAAACCATAATAAAATTAGGGCCTACATTCATAAAAATAGGACAAATTATGTCTAATAGATATGATTTACTGCCAAAAGAATATTGTGATGCATTAGCAAATTTAAGAGCAAATGTTACACCAATGGATTTTAAAGAGGTAAATCAAATTTTAAAAGATGAATTGGGAAATATAAATGAAATATTTCAAAATATATCTCAAACATGTATTGGTTCAGCATCAATAGCACAGGTACACAGAGCTACACTAAAATCTGGTGAAGAAGTAGTTATAAAAGTTCAAAGAAAAAATATCTATGAAATAATGTCTACAGATATAAAATTATTTAAAAGAGCAATACGACTATTACACTTAAATTTATTAATAAAAATAGTTGATTTAAATAGTGTTTTAGATGAAATATACAATGTAGCAAAAGAAGAAATGAACTTCGAAATAGAAGCTCAAAATTTGGAAGAGTTTAGACAAAATAATTATGATATTGTATATATAGATGTTCCAAAAGTATATAAAAATTTAGTAACTAAAAAGGTTTTAGTTATGGAATATGTAAATGGAATTAATGTAACAGATAAACAAACATTATTAAATAGTGGATATGATTTAGAAGAAATAGGACTAAAACTTTCAAATAATTATATAAAACAAGCACTAGATGATGGTTTTTTCCACGCAGATCCTCATCCAGACAATATGTGTATACGTGATGGTAAAATAATGTTTCTTGATTTGGGTATGATGGGAAGATTAAATTCTAGACATAAACAATTATTAAAAAATGCAATGAATGCAATTGTAAAAAATGATATAACAGAGCTAGAACATGTACTTATTAGTATATCTACAACTACAGGATCAATAAATCATACAAAACTAAGAAATGAAATTCAAAAAGTATTAGATAAAAATGTAACTGAAGATATAGAAAATATAAATATAATTGAGTTTATGAGTAGTGTAAGCAAAATATTAAGAGATCATAATATAAAACTAGATAAAAATATCACACTATTAATGCGTGGAATATGTGTGATAGAAGGCACACTAGAGCTAATAAGTCCAAACATTAACCTAATAATGGTATTTGAAAATAAAATAAAAGAAAATACTTTTAATGATATATTTTCAAAAGGTTCATTAATGAATACATCACGAAATATAATATCAGGTGTAAATAGTTTAAGCGAACTACCAACAGAGCTATTAAGTTTTGTAAAAGACGTAAATAGAGGCGAAACAAAAATAGATATAGAAATGGCAAATTCAGACAAACAAGTAGACAAATTAGAAAAAATGCTACATCAGCTAGTAATAGGACTACTAGATGCGGCAGTACTACTAGGAGCATGTATGGTAGATAACAAAATATTAAGAGCAATCTATATAATATTAGGAACAATATTCACGGTATGGCTATTCATACAAATGGCCAAAGATCACTTCCACAGCGGATATTAAAAAAAAGATTCCCCAGCCAGGAATCTTTTTTACGTTTTTAGAGATAATCCTAAATAGAAAAAAGAACCCAAAAGAGGGACGGTCCTGGTCTTTTCAAAACGGGGACGGTCCTGCCAAATCAAGTTCAGGAGTAAGAAAAAATTAGGGGACGGTCCTGAAAAAATTGAATATAAAGATAGTATGGTGAATTGTAAAAATAGTAAAATAGAGCAAAATCTTATCTAAAAATTAAAAACTTGAAACTAATTGAGATGTGTTATATAATAAATAGTGCCAGTATTTAAATACTAGAAAAAATATAAATAAGGGACGGTTAAAATGCAAAAAATTACAGAAATGAAAAGTGAAGATTTATTTAAATTTGTTGAAAACTTTGTAAATGTAAAAATAGCTAAAAATAGTGATATAGTAAAATTTTCGTATTTTGAAATAAAAATTAAAATGAATATGGATGAAGTAGATATTGATAGATTTTTAAAATGTAGTAAAATAATATTGGAAGATCAAGGCTATCAGGTTTATCAATTGGGGGAAAAATATAATTTTGAAGGAGAGCAAAGAAAAGTAGAAGACAATGAATTTTTAGTAGCAATACCAAATAATACAGTAAAAATGTAATAAATTTCTAATAAAACTTGACATAAATACATAAACAGAATATAATATTATTATCGTTATGTATCAAACACCTCTATCAACACGCGATACATCATGAGGAAAATTGTAATATTTTACAGGAGGTAGAAACTGATGTTAAAACTTGTGGATGCAAAAAAAATCTGTTGTGTGGCCTTGGCTACAATGTTTTCAATCTCTTTATGCGCATGCAAAAAGACTAATGAAGCAAATGAGACCGCAACAACAGAAACGTCAATTGAAATGGGAGCAACTGCAACCGCAACCACGATCACAACCGCAATCGAAGAATCAACTGACAGTCTCTGGTACGCAGAAATTCAGAACGAAATCGCACAGGAAAATCATTTTGGCTATGTTTACAAAGTCAATGCTACAAGCACTTGCGTTTATAACACGAGTGAAGAAGTTGACGCGTATTTGTCCCAGGGTGATATCTTTGTTACAGACAAGGAAATTACTTATGGGAACATGGTAAAAGTATGGTTTCAGACCGATTCGGGAGAAATCATTCAGGGCTATGTGGCATGGAACGAAAATTCCGCTGGCTACTATGAGTGCATTGGTTAAAATCGAAAAGACGGTTGAAAAAGAAAAGGAGGGAGCACGAAAGTGTTCCTTCTTTTTTTTATTTATTGTTTACATAATTTGACAAAAACTGAGTTATATGATAAAATATATTATACAAGCTGATTTAATCAGTAACAATTTAAAATTGTTGTCATGAGTCATGGCAATATAAAAAAAGGAGTCAAAAAGAAATGGGACGTAAAATCAGAAAAGGCAGAGTAATCACTGCAGCAGCACTTACAATCGCAATCGCAACAACAGGTGTTATTTCCTTAAAAAGAAATACCGACAACAGCCCAAACAACTATGTTACCGCAAACGAGACAAACGAAGTCCATGAGACAACAGCTCCAATTATTGTTTCAACAGAAGCTGTTAAAACTGAGACTGAAACGAAACAGACCAGATGTGCCGAAGACTACGATGCATATAAAAATCAGCAGTCAGAGACAAAAGAAAAGTACCTTTTAAAGGTTAGCACAAATTCTGTAAATTTATACGATTCATATGGAAAAGAAAGTGCTTATCCACAAAAAGGTGATTTTCTCTTAACAGATGGTATCGCATACGAGAATTTAATGCGAGTTAGCTGGAGAAACAATAATGGAGAATTTGTTACCGGCTGGGCTGACTTTAATCGTGATCCGGAAGCGCCATTGACTGAGACAAAGGGATATTACGTATTAGTACAGTAAATGTTCTTAAGTCTTAGAAATCCGAAATCAGGTGTATGTTTGCACCTGATTTTTTCTTGTATATGATTATTAATTAAAAACATAATAAGTTGACACGTGAAAGATTATTGAGGAGTTATGTAAAAAAATGCAAATAGTATTGAAATTGTATTTTATTTAGTATATAGTTATAATGTAATAAAATAACAAGGAGGATAAAAAATGAAAAAGAACAAAGGATTAATGAAAATACTTACAATAATTAGTATTTTATTAGTAAGTTTAGTAGTATTTTCTGGATGTGGAAAAGAAAAAAAGGAAAAGGAAGATAAGTCATATTTAGACCCAATAAATAGTATGATGACAGCATTACAAAATAAAGACATTGATGAATATTTAAAAACGGTACCAGCTGAATATCAAAAAAAAATGGAGGAAAATTATAGTAATTATAAGTCATTGCTAAAAACACAGGTTTTAGACAGACTATATAGTTCATTAGAGAGTTCATATGGAAAAATCCAAAAAATATCATACGAAGAAATAGAAAAGGAAAAAATGTCTGATGAAGACCTAAAAGAAGAAGAAGAAGACTACAAAAGTTTATTAGGTGATAAGGCAGATGAAAATAAAACATATGTTACAGATGGGTATAAAGTTAAAATAAAAGTCATTGCTACAACAGAGGATAATGGAGATAAGAATGAGGAAATGACAGTATATGTGTATAAAGTAGATGGAAAATGGTATATGTCCATGAACCATTAATGTGAAATTTAATAATATAAAAGAATAAAGTTATAAAAATAAGAATGTACAAAGTTGAAGTGAATTTTAAAATGTTCACTTTAAAGTTGCACATTCTTATATTATTAATGCAACAGGAACAATAGAAAAAATAAATCAAACAATATTTATGATTGGGCTGGAAATTTATGGGAATATACAGATACACCATATGAACAAACAGGATATTATATTTCTCATTGCGGATATTATGGAACATCTGGAAATATTTCACCAGCATCATTCATTAATGCATTCACAGGAGATGTATCAAGTAAAGTTGGATTTAGAATTTGTTTAAATATGTTATAGGGATATACAACGTATGTTATGAAAAAATCTAAAAATACAATTGTAGTATAGCAAGGTTATAATACCTTGTTTTTTTTGGGGAAAGATGCTAATATTATTAATACAGAGTATTTAATTTTATCTAGTATTACTTAGTATTATTTAGATTAAAAAATAAAGTTTGTGACCCAATTCGTGTACAGGCAAATTGTGTATACAATTTTTTATATAAAAAGACAGCGTACACGAAATTGTTCGGTTGATAGTAATCACTTTTTAGGGTCACAAAAGGAGGAAATATGTTCAAATTAGTATCAAATTATAAGCCAACAGGTGACCAACCACAGGCAATAGAATATCTATCAAAAGGAATACAAGAAGGGAAGAAATTTCAAACGCTTCTAGGAGTTACAGGCTCTGGAAAAACTTTTACAATGGCAAATATAATACAAAAAGTTCAAAAGCCAACACTAATATTAGCTCATAATAAAACACTAGCTGGACAATTATATAGCGAATTCAAAGAGTTTTTCCCGCGGAAATAGTGTTGAGTATTTTGTGTCATATTATGACTACTACCAACCAGAAAGCTATATTCCATCATCAGATACATACATAGAAAAGGATGCATCCATAAATGATGAAATAGATAAATTAAGACATTCAGCAACATTATCACTATTTGAACGAAAAGATGTAATAATAGTAGCATCTGTGTCATGTATATATGGTTTAGGAGACCCAATAGATTACCAAGGAATGATGTTATCATTACGTCCAGGAATGGAAAAGGCAAGAAATGATGTAATGAAAAAACTAGTAACAATGCAATATTCAAGAAATGAACTAGACTTTAAAAGAGGAACATTCAGAGCAAAGGGGGACGTACTAGAAATATATCCATCATCACAAAGTGAATCAGCAATAAGAGTTGAATTTTGGGGAGATGAAATTGAAAAAATACATGAAATAAATCCACTAACAGGGAAGAGCATAGGGCTTCGCTCTCATGTGCTAATACCACCAGCATCACAATATGTAACAAGCAAAGAAAAGCTTGAAAAAGCTATTGTAACAATAGAAGAAGAGCTTAAAGAAAGAGTAGCATATTTCAAATCTCAAAACAAATTGATAGAAGCACAAAGAATAGAGGAGCGTACAAATTTTGATATAGAAATGATGAAAGAAACTGGATTTTGCCAAGGAATAGAGAATTATTCAAGACATATAAGTGGAAGACCTGCAGGAAGTCCGCCATACACATTATTTGATTATTTTCCAAAAGACTTTTTACTATTAATAGATGAATCTCATGCAACAATTCCTCAAGTAAGAGCAATGTACAATGGGGATAGGGCAAGAAAGGAGTCATTGGTAAATTATGGTTTTAGACTTCCATCAGCATTTGACAATAGACCACTAACATTCCAAGAATTTGAACAAAGAATTAATCAAGTAGTATTTGTAAGTGCAACACCAGCTGATTATGAAAAGGAACATAGCAAAGATAATGTTGTAGAGCAAATAATAAGACCAACTGGTTTATTAGATCCAAAAATAGAAGTGAAACCAGTAACAAATCAAATAGATGACTTAATAGAGCAAATACACAAAACAGTAGATAAACAAGAAAGAGTACTAGTAACAACTCTTACTAAAAAGATGGCAGAAGATTTAACAGCATATTTAGCCAGCCTTGATATAAAAGTAAAATACATGCATTCAGATATAAAAGCTCTTGAAAGAATGGAAATAATAAGAGATTTGCGTTTAGGAGTTTTTGATGTACTAGTAGGAATTAACTTATTAAGGGAAGGGCTAGACATACCAGAAGTATCACTAGTAGCAATACTAGACGCAGATAAAGAAGGTTTCTTACGTTCAGAAAGATCATTAATACAGACGATAGGTCGTGCAGCCAGAAACACAGAAGGTCATGTAATAATGTATGCAGACGAACTAACCGATTCAATGGAAAAAGCAATACACGAAACAAACAGAAGACGTGAAATACAAATGAAATACAATGAAGAGCATGGAATAATACCACAAACAATAAAAAAATCAGTAAGAGATGCAATAAGTGCAAAAATAGTAGAAGAAGCATCAACACAATATAATCTAGATAAAGACACAAACATACAAGATGTAATAAACAAATTAACAGATGAAATGTTGAAACACGCAGCAGCAATGGAATTTGAAAAAGCAGCAGAATTACGAGACAGAATAAAAGAGCTAGAGAATTTGGGGACGGTCCTTCCAAATCAAGCTCGGGAGTAAAAATTAAATGGGGACGGTTCTGAATTTCTGTTGAAAATTTAAAATAGAACAGAATCAATTGATGAATATAGGTATAAAAAATCTTGGATAGAATTAATCTGAGATTTTTATTTATGATAATACAAGACATAAAAAGTTGACGCCACAGGAATTATTTTTCAATTATGTAATTATAGTAAATAAAGATTGACAATAAAATATTATATGTTATAATCAAAAAATCAAATCCAAAAGGAGGGAAAAAAAGTGTTTTATCAATCAGGGTTCATTGATCTGAAAACAGGACATTTTTACCGAAATTCAGGTGATGGACATCCAACTAATGCGCATTACATTATTGATAAAGATCCGTTGTTATCTAAAATGTATGAAAAAGAAACGAGATATAAAGATTACGAAGATTTTCTTATATTTCGGGCAAATTTTGCAAAAGTTGGAAATTGTGGACAGAAATGTATTGTAATCAGAGCTGGCTCGATATTTAAAAAAATGCTCAAAAATTGCATTAGGAGATATGACTTGGAAGATTATGAGATTTCTGAATGGATGCATTAAAAACTTGTGGAACTGGCATAGGACAATAACTATGCCAGTTTTTTATTTTTTGACCGTAAAATAAGTATTATGGTTAAATAAATTTGACAATTATATTTATGTAATTCTTACTCATGAGCTTGATTAGGAATGACCATCCCCATTTTGAAAATTAACATAAAATTGATTGACAGAAATATGTAGAAGAGATATAATATTAGTATGTATTTTATAAAGAAGAAATGATGGGGGTTTTTTATGGATATTGAAGCAAGAATAGCTAATTTAGATAAGAAAATACAAGAATATATAGATCAAGGTAGAAAAATAGGAATTTTTAATAATAAAAACATTGAAAGAGTTGTTAGTAGATTGGAGAGAGTACGAATTTCTGTTGATAATTCTCTGTCTGGAGACGCAAGAATTGACTCTGATAGAGATAAAAATATTCTTGATATTAAAATAAATGAAAATAATATACAACAAGCAAAAAATGATGGAAAAGATTATTTTGAGGATGAAGTATTATTTCATGAATTTACTCATGCTATAAGTAGTTTGTATGAAAACACAATTGAAACTGGTGATGCATACAAATTTAAGAAGAATTTTCTAAAAGAATCTGAAAAAGAAGATTATGTTGATGATTTTAGTTATATTAAAGACTATATGTCAGAAGATGAAAAGAAAAAATTTGATCAATATGTAAATAATGATAATTTACATTTAGCAGGATATGGTTGGATTTTATTAGATGAATTTGTTGCTCAAACTATTGCTCAGAAAATGGTTAAAAGTAAATACGAGGATAAAAGCATATATCCACTAAAAGCATATGAATCAGAATTGTCAAATCCAACATATAGATTTTATTCAGATTTAGCTGATTATGAAGTATTTACACCATTTGCAACTAAATTTATAGAGTCAATGTATGGAACAAAAGATATTGAAAACTTTTGTAAAGATTCATTAGATACTGATTTTATAAATAAAGTTTTTGAACAATTTCAAAAGAGACCTGATGGATTAGAACATTTGTATAAAATGTTAGGTGGTATGGGAAATATATATTTTGCAGATCAAGTAAAAAAGGGCCATGTAACCGATAATAAGTTAAATGAAAGAGATCCTAAACACTATTCTGTAAATAGAGATAATATTTATGCATCAATAAAAGATTTTATGGAAAATGCTCAAAAAGAAGTGTCTTCTGCTAATAGTGAAAAATTAAAAGAAAATGAAGAAGTGGTACAAGAAGAAGAAAAGAAAAATAGCCAAGAAAGTGATACTAGAGAGGAAATAAATGAAAGTGAAGATGTATCAAATTCGGTGGACGATAAAGATAAAGAAGTAGAAAAAGAAGATGAAGAAGAAATTCAAAATCAACAATTAATGGATATTGCTATGAATAATTTAAATAAACTATTAAAAAAAATAACTGAAGATTATGTCAATAAAGACTATACTAGAAATTCAGAAAATAATGAAGAATATCAAAAGTTAATAACTGCAATGGCTGATATAAGAATATTAGAAGGTGGTGTTCAAATTCCTAATTTGGACAGAATGATGGAGATCAGAAGGGTTGATGCAGCAGTTTCAAATTTAGTTTTTGCATTTAGGGATTATGCTACAGATTTAAAAATGAAAAATGAAACATCTTTTAGCGAAAAAAGATTAAATTATGAATTAAATCATTTACAAGAATATTTAAAGAGCGATATAGAATTGCAGGATGGAACAAAAATCAAAGTTAATAAAGAAGATGAGATCAATAAAGAAGATGGCGCAAAAAATGAAGAGCAGAAAAATTCTGAAGAGAATGAAGCATTGCAAAAAAATGGTATGCCTAAATTAGATATTGTTTATTCAGCTGAAAAAGGTGGATATATAGTAAATAATACAGGAAAAGAATATCCGGAAACAGTACTAAGATCAAAAAAAGAAAAAATAGCTTATATAAAAGAAAATTTTACACCAGAAGAAATAAAATTTGTTTTTGGAAAAAATTTAAGAAAATCATTAAAAAAATGTGACCTTCAATTAATAACATTATTAAGTGATTTTGATATGAATTATGCTAAGCAATATATAGAAAGTGTAATTAAAGGTAAAGGAAAAGAAAAATTACCATATTCAATGGTATATGATATGAAAAACATTAAGAAAAATAAAAATCTATCAATGTTCGACAAAATTAGATTGCGTAGATTAGTTAAGAAAAATAAAAATGTTGCTCAAATAATAGGTGAAGATTCTCAAATTGAAATAGGAGATGTTGCTCAACCTATGTTAGAAGAAAAAAGCAAAGAAGAGCAATACAGAGAAAGCTTAGCAAGTAATATTCCTCAAGAAGTAAATGAAGAAAAACAGAAAAAGGATGAAGCAAAAGAAGATGTAACTAAAGAGAATATTGAAGATAATGAAAGATAAAAAATAAGCGGGTTATGCAAACCTGCTTATTTTTTGTAATGTTAAGATATATCATTCTTACAGACATTAATGCATCAATATAAAAACATAATAAGTTGACGCCACGAAGATTATTTCTTCATTATGTTCACAAAAGTGCCTAAAATTTCAAACGAAATACATTATAAAATTAGTAATTAAGTGTAAATCATATATACAATTAATTAAAATTTGCGTAATCAGCACAATATCATCAAAAATAAACATATCCAAACTATTGTTTTATATAAAAAACTATTGTATAATACATAAAGTATTTGTAGAAAAAATAATTAAAAATATCTATAAAGTTCATAAGGGGGCAATTCTATGAATGACAAAATAGTAATAAAAGGTGCGAAAGTACATAATCTAAAGAATATAAGCCTAGAAATACCAAGAGATAAATTAGTTGTAATAACAGGACTTTCTGGATCTGGAAAATCATCACTAGCATTTGATACACTATATGCCGAAGGTCAACGAAGATATGTAGAAAGCTTATCATCATATGCAAGACAATTCTTAGGATTGATGGAAAAACCTGATGTAGAATCAATAGATGGATTATCACCAGCTATTTCAATAGATCAAAAAACAACATCAAAAAATCCAAGATCTACAGTTGGAACTGTAACTGAAATATATGATTATATTCGTTTATTATATGCAAGAATTGGTATACCACATTGTCCAAAATGCGGTAAAAAAATAGAAAAGCAATCAATAGATCAAATAATAGATAATATAATGAACTTAAAAGAAGGAACAAAAATACAAATATTAGCTCCTGTAATAAGAGGTCGAAAAGGTGAATACAAAAAATTACTAGAAGACTTTCAAAAAGAAGGATTCGTAAGAGCTAGAATTGATGGCGAAGTATACGAATTATCTGATGACATAGATATTGACAGAAAGAAAAAACACAAAATAGAGCTAATTGTAGATAGACTTGTTATAAAAGAAGATATACGAGGTCGTTTAACTGAATCTGTTGAAACAGCTTTAAAACATGCTAATAATTTGGTAGGAGTAGATGTTGTTGGAGGAGATCCACTTTTATTTAGCCAAAATTATGCATGCCCAGATTGTGGAATAAGCTTTGAAGAGCTAACACCACGTATGTTTTCATTTAATAATCCATTTGGAGCGTGTCCTGAATGCTCTGGTATAGGATATGTAATGAAAATGGATGAAGATTTAATAATACCAGATAAAAATAAAACATTATATGATGGTGTAAAAGCTTTTGGTGCAAGCACAATGAAAAGAGGCGACACCATGGCAAAAATGTATTTTGAAAGTATTGCTAAAAAATATGATGTCGATATTAAACAACCAATAAAAAAGCTTCCTCGTAAGTTCTTAGAAAAGATATTATATGGAACAGGTGATGAAGAAATAGATTTTAAATATAAATCATCAGCTGGAACACGAAAATTTACAGCACCATTTGAAGGTGTAATACCTACATTAAATAGAAGATACCAAGAAACAAAATCCCAAGGTATGAGAGACTTTTATGAAATGTATATGAGTAGTAGTCATTGTGATGCTTGTAATGGTTCAAGATTAAAACCAGAAAGTTTAGCAGTAACAGTAGGTACAAAAAACATAAATCAATTAACAGATATGCCTATAAATAAAATAAAAGAATATTTAAATAATTTAAAACTAAATAAAACACAAGCTATGATATCAGAGCTAATACTAAAAGAAATAGACCAAAGACTTCAATTTTTAATAGATGTAGGACTGGAATATTTAACGTTATCAAGATCAGCAGGAACTCTATCAGGAGGAGAAGCTCAACGTATTCGTTTAGCAACACAAATAGGATCTGGACTAACAGGAGTATTGTATATATTAGATGAACCAAGTATAGGTCTACATCAAAGAGATAATGAAAGACTAATAGCAACACTAAAAAAATTAAGAGATTTAGGTAATACTGTAATAGTAGTAGAGCATGATGAAGATACAATGTATGCAGCAGATCAAATAATAGATATAGGACCAGAAGCGGGTGTTCACGGCGGAAATGTAATAGCACAAGGTACAGCAGAAGAAATAAAAAAGGTACCAGAATCTATTACAGGACAATATTTAAGTGGTAAAAAGAAAATAGAAGTACCTAAAAAAAGAAGAAAATCAAATGGGAAATGTATTCAAATAGTAAAAGCATCAGAAAACAATTTAAAAAATATAAATGTGAAAATTCCATTAGGACAATTTGTATGTGTAACTGGTGTATCTGGATCAGGAAAAAGTACATTAATAAATGAAATACTATATAAAACAGTTGCAAGAGATTTAAATGGTGCTAATGAAAAGCCTGGTAAATGTAAAGAAATTAAAGGATTAGAAAACATAGATAAAATAATAAATATAGACCAATCACCAATAGGAAGAACACCAAGATCTAATCCAGCGACATATACAGGTGTATTTGATAGCATAAGAGATATATTTGCAAGTACAAATGATGCAAAATTACGTGGATTTGACAAAGGACGATTTAGCTTTAATGTAACAGGTGGTAGATGTGAAAATTGTAATGGAGATGGATTAATAAAAATTGAAATGCACTTTTTACCAGATATATATGTTCCTTGCGAAGTTTGTAAAGGAAAAAGATATAATCACGAAACATTACAAGTTAAATATAAAGGAAAAACAATATCAGATGTATTAGAAATGACAGTAGAAGATGCGTTAAAATTCTTTGAAAATATTCCTAAAATAAAAAACAAAATTCAAACATTATATGATGTAGGATTAGGATATATAAAACTAGGACAACCATCTACTACATTATCAGGAGGAGAAGCTCAACGTGTTAAATTAGCTACAGAGCTATCTAAAAAAGCTACAGGAAAAACATTATATATATTAGATGAACCAACAACTGGATTACATATAGCAGATGTTCATAAATTAGTAGATATATTGCAAAGATTAGTAGATACAGGAAATAGTATAGTGGTAATAGAACATAATTTGGACTTAATAAAAACAAGTGACTACATAATAGATTTAGGACCAGAAGGTGGAGAAGCGGGAGGAACAGTAGTTGCTACCGGAACACCAGAAAAAATCGTGCAAGTGGCGGAATCATATACTGGAAAATTCCTAAAACCATATATTAAATAAAATAAAAATTCTCGATATTACTCGAGAATTTTTTTGATACAGAAAAAGCAGTCGCTTCGAAGAAACAACTGCTTTCTGGCTGACGGTAATCATATTAACAAACAAAGTAGTTCACCATATTGCCAATGGAAAAGCACTTTGAATTTGCTACTCTGGAATTAAAATACACCTCTTTTCTGTTCAAGAAACTTCGATACTTTGTCATGAATAGATCCTCTGAAGAAAAACTGGGTAAAGAACCAGTCTTCAGGATTTTCATGAACATCATGCAGAACTCGGTTCTGCAGTTCGCTAAAAGTGTCCGGATGTTTATCGAGCAAGGCTTTTTCAAATGTATTCCACGATGTGATATCATACAAATCGAGCATTTCGCCAATATGATAGCAACCAGATTTGTACGCCGATGTGCATTCATCCAAGTTTATAGGGTGATATGCGACCACTTCAAGTATGTTATCCGGGATAAAGCACTTATTGTTAACCGTTATGGTCTTGTATAAGCTTAAAGCCCAAATAAAATTGGAATCATCCTTTTTGGCATACTCAAGCAGTGCAGAAACATGCTCGGCTGAAATCGGCAGAATCGTTATTTCATTTGAAATCGGCTCCAGTAATTTGCATACAGATATAATAAATCCGTCGTCATTCCAATAGTCCTTTAGATTAGAAGAATACATGAATTCCTGGAGAGCCACAATATCATTTTTGCAAACCAATCTCTTAAAGTTGGCCAGAAAATAGAAAATATTGGGCTCTGTCACTTCATAGTTCTTAAAGCAATCACCAGAAATATTCGAATTCTTTGCGGTGAAAATTGCCTTAGATGTTCCCAAGAAATGCAGTATAGTCTCAAAGTAATCTTGCCAGTACTTTTTTGCAATGGTTTGATACTCATCATGCAGACTCCAGTGGAACAAACACTGTTTGAACTCGGATTCTGACAATTTGAGCGGGTAGTCCAGCAAATTGAACTTTTCAAAGATTTTTCCAAAGCTAAAAGTAGAAATCTTATGCTGAGCCAATGCCAAATCAAGAAATTCATTATTGATCTCATAAGTGTTAATAACAAAATTGCAAAAGTCAGCATTCTGGAAAAAATCCTTGCGAATTTCTTCAAAATTTCCCTTGGAAAGTGCCTTGAGTTCCTGATCGTTAAGTTCTAATGTCACTGTAAATTGCATAAAAACCTCCTATGCAATTTTGTATACTGCAGTAATTATATTATGCAGTAGAAATACGTCCGCTTTTTCAAGCGTTTCATGTGCAAGACGCACAGTCATAAAGCTATTATAACAAATATTAGCACAAATGTCAAATTTATGTAAAGTTTTTATATACTATTAAAATGAAATAAAAGTCAATTAGAATATTGAAGTGAACCCAAAATGTTAGACAAAAAGTTTAACAAGGAGGGTTCATTTTTTATGTCAAAATATTCAAAGGAATTTAAGTTAGAAGTGGTAAAATATTATTTACAGGAACATCATAGTTATTCAGAATGTTGTAAAAAATTTAATATTCCAAGCATGACACCAATTAAACAATGGGTTGATAAATATCAATTATATGGTGTTGAAGGGATTTTTAAAAATTTAAAATCCAGGATAAAGACATGAAAAAATTTTTTCGTGTCTGCTATCCACTGATTTATTAATATTTATTTAGTGTCGACACATCAAAATTACGCATCAATTTAAATATTTCAATTAGTTCTTTTTCTGCATCTCTTGAAATATCTTTTCTTATTCTTTTTAAGCTTTTTTTCTTTTGTTCCTTAGCAATATTTAGTATCTTTAAACAGAATTTTTTTATTATTTGTAAGTTAAATAAAGCTTTTTTATTCATGGTGGTATTATCATCACTTCTGAATGTAAAATCCATTTGCCAGTGTAATTTATTTTCTACATTCCAATGTTTTCTTATTACGTACGAGAATAACTGTATATCTAATAACAGACTAGAAATATAATATCTCCTTTCTTCTGTTTTTGTACCATCTGATTTTTCTATAGTTTTCTTTATTAGTCCAATACTCTTTAATCCGTCCCACTTTTTATATTCTTCATACCATTTTATATCTTCTGTTTGGTAATACTCATATGTTATTATTGATTCGTGATTTTTTTCTCTTGATAATTGGTATCCACCCTCATATCCAGATTGAATTAATAACATCTTATCTTCATCAAAGTAATCTTGAACATCTTTATAAAAATTTCCTTGATTTGCTTTTAAAGCAACACAATAATCACCTTTCTTAGATCTTACTGCTTTTATATTATCTTTTTGAGTGTTAAGAGCATCCCAAGTACATATAACATTTGTTAAATCTAGTCGTTTAATTACTTCTGGGATTGCTGTTATTTCATTTGATTTTTCTTCAATCATCTCTTGGTCTATACACATTTGTAATTTGTCAGAATACACATTTAAAACATTCAGTGGCTTAACATCGTCGACTATAAATCCTTTTTTTCTCGCACTTCCTTTATCTACTTTACCATCAAAAGAAAAGATATCCTTGAATCCGATATCCTCCATAAATTGTATCTCTTTAATGAATTCCACAAATAATTTATTCAATTCCTTACTATCAAGCATACTTATAACTCTTTCGTATGTCTTTGAAGATGGAATTCCACCAGTTAATTTTAAGAATTTTCTTAAAAAGGGTTTCTCATATATTGCAAAATCTTCAATTTCATCCCATTCATTACAATCTGCTAATACTGCAAGTATAACAACAACCACTATATCCCATATTTTATAAGTTATTTTAGACTTTTGCCTTTCATCATTTAACATCATCGATTTTACCTTTAATTCTCTTAATTTTTCTATTTCTACTTCTTTAATATTCATTTTTCTTTTGCTCCGTTCTCGATGATAATTATATCGTTTTTTTTACTATAATAAAACCCTCTTTTATTAATTTTATTATATTTTTAAGACATGAAAAAAATTTTTCATGTCTTTATCCTGTTTAAAATCAAGTTATGATGGTAATTTTAAGCAAAATGTTGTAGAATATATGCATACTAATCATTTATCAGCAACAGAAACAGCTAATTATTTTAAATTAGGCAATCATTCTGTTGTATTGAAATGGGAACGTATATATTATGAGGAAGGACCGCAAGGCTTATACATTGAGCGACGTGGTAGAAATAAGAATATGAATTCTAAACCCAAAAAGAAAAAAATAGATAAAGAAATAGAAGAAGATTTAATGGCGGAAAATCAACGTCTTCGAATGGAGAATGAATACTTAAAAAAATTAAATGCCTTAGTTCAGGAAAGAATCAAGCGAGAGAACAAGAAAAAGTAATTGTTGTCAATGAATTAAGGCAAAAATATAGCTTGAGAGAATTATTAAAATTAGCAGAAATGCCAAGAAGTACATTCTATTATCATTTAAATAATCTAAAAAAAGAAGATAAATATAAGGTTGAAAAAGACGAAATTCTATCAATATTCCATGAAAATAAAGGACGTTATGGTTATCGAAGAATAACACTAGAAATGAGAAATCGTGGATATGTAATAAATCATAAGACAGTTGCAAAATTAATGAAAATAATGGGATTACAAAGTATTCAAAGACCGAAAAGAAGATATAATTCATATCAAGGAACAATAGGAAAAATAGCAGATAATTTATTAAAAAGAGATTTTAAAGCAGATAAACCAAATCAAAAATGGGTTACAGATGTAACGGAATTTAAAGTTAATAATGATAAACTTTATTTATCTCCAATAGTAGATTTATTTAATGGTGAAGTAATAAGCTTTAATTTATCAAGGCATCCAGTATTTAATCAAGTAGTGGATATGTTAGAAAAAGCCTTTAATAAAATAACCGATAATACAAATTTAATATTACATTCAGATCAAGGTTGGCAGTATCAAATGAAGCAATATCAATATCTTTTAGAGCAAAAGGGTATTAGACAAAGTATGTCAAGAAAAGGAAATTGTTTAGATAATGCATGTGCAGAAAACTTTTTTGGAATATTAAAATCAGAACTTTATTATATAAAAGAAAAAGAATATAAAAATATAGAAGAATTAGAAAATGATATAATTGAATATATAGAATATTACAATAACAGAAGAATTAAGAGCAAACTAAAAGGAATGTCCCCTGTCCAATACAGAAAACATTCCATGTTAGTAGCCTAATTTATACTGTCCAACTTTTTGGGTTCAGTACATATCCGCTTCTAATTGACTTTTATTTCAAATTTATTCTTCAGTATTTTTTCCAGAATTTTTATTACCATTCTTATTATCTTTCTTCTTTTTAGACATATAAAACACCTCCGTTCATACAAGTATTTTGCACAAGACTTTGGAAAATATACATAATTTCTATTCAGAAGTAACAAAATAACTTGAAAAAGAATATATGTATGGTATAATTTAAAAAGCAAAATAGACAAATAAAAAAATACTTTTAAAAGTAAATTTCAATTTAGTTTCTAATATTTTAGATAAATATAATACTTCGAAATTTGTCTATAAAAAAGCAAGGACCGTCCCAAAAAAATTAAGGACATCCAAAGAAAGGAATAATAATATGAGTACATATATAAACAGAAAATTAGAAGAATTTAATAAATCTATTGAAAATAAAAAAATAGCTATAATAGGTATTGGAGTTAGTAATATTCCTTTAGTTGAATATTTTAGTAAGCATAATGCTAATGTTACTGTATTTGATAGAAAAACATTAGATAAATTAGATGAAAAAGCAATTGAAATTATAAAAAAATATAATATAGATTATTCATTAGGAGAAAATAATTTAAGTAAGCTTAAAGGATTTGATTATATATTCAGATCACCAAGTTGCAGACCTGATACAAAAGAGCTTGTAGAAGAAGCAAATCGCGGAGCTATTATTACATCTGAAATAGAAATGCTTATAAAATTATGTCCTGGAACAGTAGTTGGTATAACTGGTAGTGATGGAAAAACAACAACAACAAGTCTTACATATGCAATATTAAAAGAAAAAGGATATGATTGTTATTTAGGAGGAAACATTGGTATACCATTATTCACAAAATTAAATGAAATGACTCCTGAGTCTATAGTTGTATTAGAGCTTAGTAGTTTCCAATTAATGAATATGGAAGTAAGTCCTAAAATATCTGTTATTACTAATATATCTCCAAACCACTTAGATATTCATAAATCTTATCAAGAATATATAGATTGTAAAAAGAATATATTTTTACATCAATCTTCAGATGGTATACTTGTTCTTAATGCAGACAATGAAATAACAAGCAAAATGAAGTCAGAAGCTAATGGAAAAGTTATAATGTTTAGTAGTAAGCAAAAATTAGATAATGGTGTTATATATGATAACAAAACAATAAAATTCTGTGAAGATGGATTAAGAAGACATGTTATAGATGTAAAAAATGTTAAATTAAGAGGGGTTCATAACTATGAGAACATTTGTGCGGCTATTGCTGCAACCGCTTCTTTAGTAGATATAGATACACAAATAAAAGCAATTTCAGAGTTTTCAGGAGTTGAGCATAGATTAGAATATATAAGAACAATAAATGATGTTAAATGGTACAATGACTCAATAGGAACAAGTCCATCAAGAACAATAGCAGGATTGAATTCATTTGACGAAAAAATAGTCTTAATAGCAGGAGGATATGATAAACACTTAGACTATACACCTATAGCTAAACCAATAGTAGAAAATGTGTCTGCATTAGTACTAGTAGGAGCAACAACAGAAAAAATATATGAAGCAGTAACAAAAGAACTAAAATCTCAAAATAAAGAAATGCCAATAGTAAAATGTCAAACTTTAGAAGAAACAATAAAAATAGCAAATCAACTTGCAAAACCAGGAGAAGTAGTATTATTCTCACCAGCAAGTGCAAGTTTTGATATGTTCAAAAATTTTGCAGAAAGAGGAAATATTTTCAAGCAATTAGTAAATGCAATTTAATTTTAAATAATAAATAAGTAAGAAATTAGCATTCATACAATACTAATAATTATATAAATATAGGTTAAACTAGAGATGAATTTTAAGTTCATCTCTTTTTGTTTTAGAAATAAAACGAAGATTCTTCTTAAATTAGAAAATCACGATTTTTTCTATTTAAACATATACTATGTTAGGAGGTATAGTATATGTTTAACAATGAATACGAAAATTATATGAGAAGTGTTCTTGGGTATCCGATTACTAATGATATAAGTACATACAATTTGTATAACAATAGTAGTAATCAATCATTTGATTATAATGATAGTTCAATGTATGGTTCAAGCAATTCTTATTTTCCATATAGATCTAATAATGTAGTTTATAATGACACTAGCAAGTATGAAGAGCTATATCCGGAAATATACAAAATTTTAAAACCTATGATTAGTAAAGTATGTGATGCTCCGAGTCGTAACGATTTTTCTAGTGAGACACTAGAAATTATGGCAAATGAAATTTATACTAATATTGAACAGGATATAGATGTAGTAAATATTAATGTTAATACTTCATCTGCTAAAGAAGCGGAATATAATAAAAATGAAAATTTATCTAGAAATAGTAATATGAAAGTTACTAAATCTGATACTAAGAATGAGGAGACAAGGCAAGGTTGTTGTGGAAATCCTATGCTTAAAGATTTAATTAAAATTATGATTATTCAACAATTATTGCAAGGAAATAAACCACCTCGTCCACCAAGACCACCACATCCACCAATGCCAGGGCCAGGTCCTATGCCACCACATCCACCAAGACCTCCATATAGAGGATTGGAAAATCCTGACATATATGGCAATAATTACAGCTCTAGTCAATCATATCCATATTATAATAATTAATTTAAAATTAAAAAGATATACAAAAATTTGCTTGTATATCTTTTTTTGTATTACACAAAATAAAAATAGTAAACAAAAATGTTTATTAATTTTATGTATGGTATGCAAGCAATAACAACTACTGTTTGTCATACCATCAAATGAAAGGAAAGTTTTTATTATGAAAGTTAAAGATTGTATGTGTGATAGTGTAGTTTGGTTAACACCAGAAACATCTGTTTGTGATTGTGCAAAATTAATGTGTGAACAACATATAGGAAGTATTCCTGTATGTGATAAAAATCAAAATGTAGTTGGTCTTGTAACAGACAGAGATATTCTTTTAAGAACTGTAGCTTGCAACAAAGATATACACACTACTAAATTAAGTGATATAATGACAACAAATGTTTGCTGTTGTGATGCAAACAATGATGTAAATCAAGCAACAAAATTAATGTCAGAAAATCAAGTAAGAAGAATACCTGTAGTTGACAACAACAAAATAGTTGGAATATTAACATTAGGAGACTTAGCTAAAAATGAAGATATAACAAATCAACAAGTTGTAAATACTTTTGAAAATATATGTAACTGCAACCATAAAAATGCCGAATAGAAAACAGTAACGAAAATGGAAAACGAAAAACGGGGACGGTCCTGCCGAATCCAGCTCAGGAGTAAGAATAAAAGAAATATATATTATTTTTTAGGTTAGGGGACGGTCCTTGATAAAAAATCAGGACCGTCCCCTAATTTAAATGAATAAAAAAGTACAAATAGAATAAAATAGTACTGGTGATATACATATGATGATTAATGTAAAAGATATAAAAAAGATAATTTATAAAATACTGATACTTGTTTTAACAATAGCTTTAATATGCTTAGGTTTTAAGTTGGCTATATTTTATATGCCATTTTTAATAGCTTTTGTGTTGTATTTACTTATAGAGCCGATAATAAGATTTTGCATGAATAAATTTCATTTTAAAAGAAAGACAAGCAGTTTGCTTATTTTAATACTAGTTCTATCTATTATAATTGGATTGTTAGTGTGGGGAATAGTAACTATAATTTCGGAATCGTCTAATCTTCTTAGTAATCTGAATGAATATGTGAATATAATACAAAATTTTGTTAATGAAAGGACAACGAAGTTTGATTTTAGTAAACTTCAACTTTCTCAAGAGCTAACAAGTATAATAAATAGCTCTAGTCATGACTTAATAAGTCATATTTCTGAAATCGTCAAGAACTTTCTTACAGGAGTTTTAACAAAACTTACATCATTACCTACAATAGGCTTTTATATTGTAATAACAATAATGTCATTATATTTTATAAGTACAGATAAAATATATATGATAGACCAATTAGAACATCATTTACCACGAACTTGGGTGAGGTCAATAGCAACTCATGTAAATGGAATAGCTAAATCATTAGGAGGATATTTAAAAGCTCAAGCAATATTAATACTAGTATCATTCATTATCTCTTTAATAGGATTATATATATACAGTTGGGTAGGCTTTAATATAAAGTATCCGCTTCTAGCAGCATTAGGAATAGGATTTATAGATGCATTACCTATACTAGGCTCAGGAACAGTAATGGTACCTTGGGCAATAATATCAGCTTGTAAAGGAGACCTTACATTAGGAATAGCAATATTAGTATTATGGTTAATAATGTCTGTTATAAGACAAATAATAGAGCCAAAAATAGTTAGTGGACAATTAGGAGTTCACCCAATATTTACACTAGTAGCAATGTACACAGGATTCAAATTTTGCGGAGTATTAGGATTATTTGTAGGTCCTATTATACTAATAGTATTAAAAAATATTTTTGAAAACAGAATAGATAAAGGATTAGTAAAATCAATAATAGAATGAAAATAGTATGAAATAACACTAGAGAAGCGGAAAGGGTTGTCAAAAAGAACCGTCCCCATTGACACCCATTGACAAAGTTCCATTTGAGCAACTACTTGCTGAAGATATTATAAAGGAATTAGAAGAAGAATATTTAAACTAAAAAAAAGAAACCTCTTGCGAGGGAAAGAAATGTTTTTCTTTTTAGACTAGGAATCAAAGAACAGTGTCGTTGTCTTTGAGAGGCATAAACTGATCGAACTTGGTTCTTACAACCGCATTCCATCCATTGCCTTCCATATTAGAAATGAGGATTCTGTAGTTGCTGTCATTGCCGAAAACGGCTTTTACCTGTTCCAGAGTCATCTTTTCGCCCTGATAATACCAGCCGGACACATTCTTTCTGTCTCCTGTGAGAGTTTGGCCGTCGATAACGGTTACGGTTCTGTCGAAGAAACAAAATCCGAAACAATTATCGGGCAACTCAACTTTCTTAACATCACGCTCAGCAATCTCTTCAACAGAAGCTTCACTGACAAAAAGTCCCGGATACAGAAATTCTACATAGTGCTTTAACATAGATGTTCTCCTAATCTTTTAGCTCATTACTAGAATACCAGTACTGATTACTAAAATGGTACATTTATTATATTTCGCTGTACCCACGAATATTAATTATGTTATACTACAAATCAACATAAAAAGCAATAGGGGGGGGACGGTCCTGATTGACAACTCTTGCAAACTCTAAACATACAGAGTAAGTCATAATAAAATATAGTAAAAGTGCACGTTCTTACTATATTTTATTATGACTGTACCCTTAAAGACTCTCAGTCTTAACATAACTAGAATCAGGAGGATAAACATAAGGATTTTCTGGACAATCTGTTTTATTTATCTTTGTTATTTTCAACACAGGAATTTCAGAATGATAATATCCTTTTGTAATAGTACCTTCAATTTCCACCCAAGTTCCATCAGCATAAGTAGATGAGTTATCTAAATCACATAAAAAACCAACAACAACAGTTTGAGCCTGCGTATCAGAAACTCTCGATACAATCATTTCTCGTCCTAACACAAATTGATTTTCATTAAAGTCATACAGCCTATACACAAATCCAGTAAATTTTATTTTTTTCCCTAAATAAGCATCTATATTTTCATGGCAAGTTTTCAAAATATTAGTGTAATTATTAGCCGAAATCTCTGTAACATCCGAAGTTTTTATGTCATCATTAACAAAATTAGCTTTTGAACTATTAGCCAATGTATAAATTCCAAATATTATAGAAAGAATAACAACAGCAGCTAAAATCCATATAATCATTTTTTTTAATTTTGATTTATTTAGACTCAAATTACAAATAAACATATATTAGTTACCTCTTTCAAATTAACTTTTAATAAATTTTATGTTTTATATAAAAAAAATATGATTTTTGTTGCGTAAAAATATTTTTAGTGATATAGTACAGGAAGATAAAAAAACTTAATACACACAAGACAGAAAAGGAGAAAAAGTAATGGGTATAATCAAAAAATTATTTAATTATAGTGAAAAAGAAGTAAAAAGAGTTATGCCATTGGTAGAAAAAATAAATGGTTTAGAAAGCTCTATGAAAGAATTGACAGATGCAGAATTACAAAATAAGACAACAGAATTTAAAGAAAGATTAAGTAATGGAGAAACTCTAGATGATTTATTACCAGAAGCTTTTGCTGTTGTAAGAGAAGCTGCTGTTAGAGTTTTAGGTATGAGACCTTTTGATGTACAATTAATAGGTGGTATCATACTTCATCAAGGTAGAATCGCCGAAATGAAAACTGGTGAAGGAAAAACATTAGTTGCAACATTACCAGCATATTTAAATGCTTTAACAGGTGAGGGTGTTCATGTAATTACAGTTAATGATTACTTAGCTAAATATCAAGGAGAAATGATGGGAAACCTATATAAATTCCTTGGAATGACAGTTGGTATAATTGTAAATGAAATGAAACCAAATGAAAAGAAAGAAGCATACGCTTGTGACATAACATATGGAACAAATAATGAATATGGATTTGATTATCTAAGAGATAACATGGTTATATACAAAGACCAATTAGTTCAAAGAAAACTAAAATATGCTATTGTCGATGAAATCGATAGTATTTTAATAGATGAGGCTCGTACACCACTTATTATATCTGGTAGAGCAAATAAATCTTCAAACTTGTATTCTAAAGCAGATTCTTTTGTTAGAAAATTAACACCAAAAGTTATAGTAGAAGAAGATGTTAAAAATGTTGAACAAGCAGAAGATAATGAAAAATATGATTATATAGTAGATTTAAAGGCAAAATCTGCAACATTAACAGATAAAGGTGTTAAAAAAGCTGAAGAAGAATTTGGATTAGAAAACTTCAATGACTTAGAAAACTCAGAGCTTGTACACAATGTAAACCAAGCATTAAAAGCTCATGGTGTTATGAAAAAAGACATAGATTATATCGTAAAAAATGGAGAAGTTTTAATTGTTGATGAATTTACAGGTCGTATTATGTATGGAAGAAGATACAACAATGGATTACACCAAGCAATTGAAGCTAAAGAGCATGTTAAAATTGCTGATGAATCTAAAACTCTTGCTACAATTACATTCCAAAATTACTTTAGAATGTATGAAAAATTATCTGGTATGACAGGTACAGCAAAAACAGAAGATGCTGAATTCCAAGAAATATATAAATTAGATGTTATTGAAATACCTACAAATAAACCAATGATTAGAAAAGATCATAATGATGTTATTTATAAAAATGAAGCAGGAAAATTCAGAGCAGTTGTTAAAGAAGTTAAAGAAAGTCATGCTAAAGGTCAACCAGTATTAATTGGTACAGTATCAATTGAAAAATCTGAAAAATTAAGTAAAATGCTTCAAAAAGAAGGAATTAAACATGAAGTATTAAATGCTAAACAACACGAAAAAGAAGCTGAAATAATTGCTCAAGCTGGTAAATATGGTGCTGTTACAATAGCTACAAACATGGCTGGTCGTGGTACTGATATTATGCTTGGAGGAAATAGTGAATATTTAGCAAAACAACAATTAAGAATGGAAAAATATACACCTGAACAGGTTGAAGAAGCTACAACATATTATGAAACAGATGATGAGCAAATAAAAAAAGAAAGAGCTCATTATAAAGAATTAAAAGACAAATTCGAAGAAAAAATTAAAGAAGAAAAAACTAAAGTTGTTGAAGCTGGTGGATTAAAAATAATAGGTACTGAAAGACATGAATCTCGTAGAATTGATAACCAGTTACGTGGACGTAGTGGTCGTCAAGGAGATCCAGGTGAATCAAGATTCTATATAGCTCTAGATGATGATTTAATGAAAATTTTCGGTGGAGATAGAATAGTAAAAGTATATGAAAGACTTGGTGCAGATGAAGATATGCCAATCAACTCAAAAATGATTTCTAATGCTGTTGAATCAGCTCAAAAGAAAGTTGAAGGTAAAAACTTTAGCATAAGAAAACATGTACTTCAATATGACGATGTTATGAATTCTCAAAGAGAAATTATATATGCTCAAAGAAAACAAGTTCTTGATGGAGATAACCTAAAAGATAATGTATTACACATGATTGATGATTCTATTGAAAGAATGGTCAATGGATATGTTGACATGGACGGTGTTATTAATACTGAATCTTTAAAACAAGATATTGAAACATCATTTGGAATAGAAGATGTAGCAACTTTAAAAGATGAAAATGCAACATCTGAAGATGTAATAAATGAACTAAAAGAAAGAACTCATGAAATTTATGAAAATAAAGAAAATGAATTTGGTTCAGAAAATATGAGAGAGCTTGAAAGAGTTGTAATGTTAAAAGTTGTTGATCAAAAATGGATGGATCATATCGATGATATGGATGAATTAAAAAATGGTATTGGTCTTCGTGCATATGGTCAAAAAGATCCAGTTGTTCAATATAGACTTGAAGGTGCTGATATGTTCGATGATATGATTGAAGCATTAAAAGATGATGTTGCTAAAATAATGTTAAACATCCAAAAGAAAGAAGAGAATGTTAAGAGAACAGAAACAGCCGAAATAACAGGAGCTGGACTAGAAGATACAGCAATAAACCTAGTTGATGGAACAGTTAAACCAAAAGAAGGCGGACTTAACAAAACTGTAGTTAATACAGAGCCAAAAGTAGGTAGAAATGATCCATGTCCATGTGGAAGTGGAAAGAAATACAAGAACTGTTGTGGTAAAAATCAGTAATATCAAGGGCTACAGGTCAAAAACTAATATAATAGCATTGATATTGTTAAATTATAGTTTCGATGATAATTAAAGGGTTAAGCATTATATATGTTTAGCTCTTTTTATATCATTACAAAAAATAATAAATTGGGAGAATAAAAATATTATGATGATAGCAATAATTGTGGGAACAATTTTAATTTCGTTTTTCATGTGGCTTCAATATTCAAAATTAAAGTGTACTAAAAAAATAAATGCAACATACCTAAAATTTAATATTTATAATCACCATGGTATGTTTTCTAGTAAATATATACCTGTTTTTAAATACAATTTTAAGGGCAATGAATATGAAAATCAGGCTCAACAATCGTTTTCTAAAAAATTCACTAAAAATTTTGTAGTTGGTGAAAAATATACTATATTAATAAATGAAAAGAATCCAAAAAAATTCATAATAAATAAAAAAGTAAAAATTGATGAAATGTTGATATTATTAATTGGCTTATTTTTGCTTCTTAGTGGAATATTATATGCTCTTATATCATAAAAAACATATGTTATATATAGAAGTTTATAATATTTAAAGTATATAAAAGATAAATAACAAATATAAAAAGTAAGTAATGAATAAAAAAATTGATAGTTACTTGAATAATGTAGAAAGCTCACGGATATTGTAAATATCCATGAGCTTTCTTTTGCTCTACAAGAAGAAAATATTTACTTCAAAAAGTGAAATATTCCCCATACTTCTCTCTTATCAAGATTGATAGCCGAAACTAAAATCTCAATAAAAATTATCAAACCATAAAGGCTAGATAAAATGTTGAGAATTGTAGAAAAAATGTTTCCACCAATAAATGTACATAAAAATCCAACAATAGCACTGACGATTACTGAGGAAATTAAGGCATTTACAGATTGGCGGATGTAATATCTAGCTTCATTGGATTTATCACCGCATAAAAGTGCAATGATAATTCCAATTATACCGAAGCATGATACTACGGCGGTGGGTTTAGTTCCCATGTGTGACCTCCTTGCCACATAGTGGCGGTCGTAGCGGATGCCAATTGGCATATGCGCAGTCGAATTACTAATCGCATATTTATATTATACCAGCATATTAACATAATGTCAATTAGTGACATAATATAATTGTATTTAATTCACTATTGATGAAAAAATAAAAATAATATAAAAAAGCTCTTGACATTTTTGGAAAAACATGGTATTATGTTAACATAATACTTAAAGGAGTGATGTACAAAAAAATCTCATCAATTTCTTTTTTCCCAACTTCATCAGAAGATGGTTACTATATATAGTCTAAAAACGAAGAGGTGAAAAAGATTATGTCATATACTTTTGACAGAATCAAACAGAAAGTGGAGGAATCTACTGAGCTTCTTGATGCAAAAAAGGTAGATATCGGTTTTTGTTACTGCCATACTAAGGTGGGTTATCGGACTGATATTAACTTTATTTGCCCCAAGGAAAATGGTTTTTTCACGAAAGTGAGAAGAACTAATGTAATTGCTCAGGCAGATCGGTTTCTCATTGGCGAGCCCAGAGAAGGGTGCATGACATTTGTAAAAACTATGTCCAATAGCTTATATATCACTATGATGAGCGATTGCACGAAGTTTATTACAATGGCATATGCAAAAGCAGTACCTACAGAAAATAACAAGTATACACTGACTGCGTTCCTGAATATTTGGAATTTTAGAGGTGTTGTTGTTTCGGCGGAGTCAAAGGAAATTGAGGTAGAAGTCAAGGAAACATTGAGGATTTCCGATAATGTTTTCGTGATCAACACCTCCGACGATGAGGTCTTCTTGGTAAAAATCGTTGAAGAATAATATCTAAAATGTATTTTTTCTAGGAAGAAGAGCGAAAGGCAGATTGCTTACAGCATCTGCCTTTGCTCTTGTTTAAAGTAAAAGACCAACATATTTTATGTTGGTCTTTTACTTTAAACTTTATACTTCAACTACAGAAATTTTTCTAAGATGTTTGTTATATATCCGCTTCTTATAATATTTTGAAGTATTTTTATAATAATTTTAACATTAAAGAAATTTAATGTTAGTATTGAATTTAAATGTGTCGTATGATACACTAAAAACATCGAAAGGATGTGTTTAAATGATTGAGTTAGAAGAAAATGCTAGAGCATTACAAACAATAAAATCTAAACTAGAAAGTATAGGTGAATCTCTTTGACATACCAAAATTGGAGCAAGATTTAAAAACATTAGAAAGTAAAACTCTTGAAGACGGATTTTGGAATGATAGTAAAAAATCAGGTAAGGTATTACAAGAGATTAAAGTAATAAAAAATAAAAAAGACAAATATTTGAAATTTGAATCAGAGCTATCTAATTTAGAAGAAATGAATGAATTATTACAATTAGAAGATGATGAGGCTCTTGTAAAGGAATTATTAAAAAATACATCAAATATTCAAAAAGAGATTGAAAATTTAGAAATTGAAACATTGCTTTCTGGCAAATATGATATAAATAATGCAATAGTCACAATTCACCCTGGTGCGGGAGGAACTGAGTCTCAGGACTGGGCTGAAATGTTATATAGAATGTATACGAGATGGGCAAATGCTAACAACTATTCTGTTAAAGAGCTTGATTATTTGGATGGTGATGAAGCTGGTCTTAAAAGTGTTACTTTTTTAATTTCAGGTGATTATGCATATGGATATATGAAATGTGAAAAAGGAGTACACAGACTTGTTAGAATATCTCCATTTGATGCGGGTGGAAGAAGACATACTTCATTCGCTTCTGTAGAAGTATTGCCAGAGATAACTGAAGATATTGAAATTGATATAAACCCAGATGATTTAAGAGTGGATACATACAGAGCATCTGGAGCAGGAGGTCAGCACATAAATAAAACTTCATCTGCAGTAAGAATAACACATATTCCGACAAATACAGTTGTAGCATGCCAAACAGAAAGGTCTCAAATTCAAAATAGAGAGACAGCAATGAAAATGTTAAAATCGAAATTATTAAATCTAAAGGAACAAGAGCAAAAAGAAAAGATAGAAGACTTAAAAGGTGAGCAAAAAGATATAGCATGGGGAAGTCAAATACGTTCATATGTTTTTTGTCCATATACATTAGTAAAAGACCATAGAACCAATTATGAAGTTGGAAATGTTCAAGCTGTTATGGATGGTGATTTAAATGAATTTATGAAAAGTTATTTAAAATCAATTCAAAACGAAAAATAAACGAAGGAGAAAATTATGAGATTTAAAGAAATATTTTTGGAAAATAAAGATAGAAGATATTGTAATATAACTAAGGTAAAAAAAGAAAATATGACTTTAGTTATTGATCCTATAAGAAAAATAAAAGAAAATTGGATTGTATTGTTAGGTATATTAGTTGTAATAATAGGTTTCTTACTAATAAATTTTAACTCAAAAATCTTTTTAGTGTCATTGGCTTTAATTGCATTTTTAGTTGTAGTATATATTTTTGGAAATAAAGCAATATTGAAATGTGATAAAGATTTATTATATATTAAACAAGGATTTCAAGAAAATAAAATTCCATATTCCAAAATAAAAACAGTTTTTATAAGTAGAGCAGCTGAATTAATGCTTTTTATACCAACATATAGTTACAATATAATAATTAGATATGAAGATAATTTTTCGTTTATTCGTGAATTAAATTTTTCTTTAATGTGTGCTGACGAAGATGAAGTTAAAGAATTTATTGAAAACTTTGAAATTGAAAATAAAATCAATCAAAGAATTGTAAAATTTGAAAAAAGAAAGTTTATAGGAAAATTATTAACATTCATTATTACAATCATAGCAGTTGTTTTTATATTTATGTATGTTTATAGGTACATAAATTTCGACAATTTAATATAATATAGTATAGTCTACATAATAATGTAGACTAAATTTTTTATATAAAGGGTGCTTATTATGAATACTATAGTTTTAAAATTTGGAGGCACTTCTGTAGCAGACAATGAAAAAATAAATTTAGTTGCAAATAAAATAGCAACACTATATGATGAAGGATATAACATAGTAGTTGTTGTTTCAGCTCAAGGCAAAAAAACAGATCAATTATTACATGAAGCATGTGAGCTTGATAAAACACCAAATTCAAGAGAATTGGATGTTTTATTAAGTAGTGGGGAACAGGTATCAATTTCAAAATTGAGTATATTATTAAATAAATTAGGATATAAAGCTATATCTTTAACAGGATGGCAAGCAGGAATTTTTACAAATAATACAAACCAAAATGCTATAATAGAGCACATTGATACAAGTAGAATAAAAAATGAATTATCTCAAGGAAAAATAGTAATAATAGCAGGATTTCAAGGAATTAACTCAAATTCAGATATAACAACACTTGGAAGAGGAGGCTCTGATACAACAGCAATTTCAGTTGCAGCAGCATTAAATGCGCATGAATGCTATATTTATTCAGACGTAGAAGGTGTATTTACATCTGATCCCAAAAAAGTAGCAAATGCAAGAAAATTAAAAGAAATATCATATGACGAAATGCTAGATATATCAAATGAAGGTGCCAAGGTATTACACAACAGGTGTGTAGAAATTGGAAAAAAATTCAACATACCTATAATAGCTAAATCAACATTTAAAGAAGACGAAGGTACAGTAGTAAACAATAAAATAGAATCACAAACAATAAAAAGTTTAGTGAAGAATGATAATTTAATTACATTAAAAATAAAATCAGACTGCATAAATTACATGTCAACATACAATCTTTTTATAAAAAATGAAATAATGCCAATAGAATTTATACATGAATCTACAGGAATAAAAGGATTATTCAATTCAAGTGATTTAAACAAAATAAATAACCTAATAAATACTAATTTAAAAGGCTATGAAATTTTAATATACAACATTTCTAGAATATCAATAATAGGATACGGAATATCAAATGATACTCAAATAATAAAACAAATAACAAATATACTTACTACAATCAACCACCACGATATACAAAAAATAGATATCAACAACGGAAAAATCCGTATAACATTCAAAACAACTGTATCCAACTCAATATTAGAAAAATTGGGGACGGTACTTAAAATTTAATAAAGGGGACGGTCCTGATAAAAAAATCAGGACCGTCCCCTAAAATTTAAATTTATGTAATAAAAGATAATTTGACGAATATATTTTACAAAAGGAGAGTGGAAAAGCTATGAGTATTGAGGATAGAAAAAATATACCGCCTAAATCAAATATAATCCAAAATTTAATATTAGAAAGTAGAGAAAAATTAAATATTTCTGGGGCATTGGATGTGCTTTCATTTGATGACCAAATTGTAATTTTAGAAACACATTTAGGATTATTAACAGTAAAAGGTGAAGATTTAAGAATTAGTAAATTAAATATTGATTCTGAAGAAGTTATTGTAGATGGTAATATATCAAGTTTATGCTATAGTGACAAAGGCATTGAGAAAAAAGAAAATAGTTTTCTAGGTAAAATTTTCAAATAAAAGAAAGGTAATAAATTAGTGAATGCACTATTGTTAAGTCAATTTAATACAGTATTTATATTTTTTCTGACAGGAATATGTATAGGATTATTATTTGATTTTTTTAGAATTCAGCGTAAAGTTTTAAAGACATGTGATTTCATTACATATATACAAGATATTTTGTTTTGGATAGTTTCTGGCTTAATTATTATATTTGTTATTATGAAATATACCAATGGGGAAATAAGAATATATATGGTTTTAGGTATAATCCTAGGAATACTTATATATTTTCTTATTATTAGCAAATATATAATGAAGATATTTGTCTGTATTTTATCATTTTTATTAAATATTATTGGAAAATTATTATTTCCCATTAAAAAAATTTATAAAATAATAAAAAAAAGCTGGAAAAACAAGAATAATATGTTATAATATAAACATAAAAAAATTGTGATGGAGATTTTACGTATGAAAAAGAAATTAAGAATAAATAGATTTATTATAATAGCTGTTTTAATATATTTTATATATACATTATTTTCTCAACAGCAAACATTGAATTCTTATAAACAAGAAGCTTCCACATATAGTAATCAAATTGAAGAAGCTAACGAAAAAAATGATGAATTAAAAAATGTAAAAAATAACATCAACTCAACAGAATATATTGAAAACATGGCAAGAGAAAAACTTGGTATGTATTTACCAAACGAAAGAGTTTATATAGACATTACAAATTAAAATAGAGGCTTTAAATGCCTCTCTCTTTCTCATTATTATTTCAAAAAAGTTTAGTTCTTAATGAAAAGATTTTCAAAAAAAAAAAAAATATATATTTAAAGGGGGCAAAAAATTATGGATTTTGAAAAATGCACTTTAGTAGAGCTACGTCAATTTGCCAAAGAAAAAGGTATAAAAAATGTATCTAAATTAAAAAAAGATGAATTAATTGCTATTCTTTCAGAAGAATCAAAGAGCGAAAATATTAAAAGTGAAAAAGAAAATGAGACAAGCACTGAAAAAAAAGTAGATACTGAATCAAATAATAGTAATAATCATAATGGATATAAAGTAACAAATGCTGATGATCAAATAATAGAAGGAATTTTAGAGGTCTTACCTGATGGTTATGGATTTTTAAGAGGTGAAAACTATTTATCTACACCAAAAGATGTATATGTATCACCTGTTCAAATAAGAAGATTCAGATTAGATAAAGGTGATAGGGTAAAAGGAATAGCAAGACAACCCAAAGAAGGTGAAAAATTCCCAGCATTAATATATGTAGGAGAAGTAAATGGAGAAGCTCCAGAAATGGCTTATAGACGTACTAAATTTGATGACTTAATACCAATATACCCTACTGACAAATTAAAGCTAGAAACAAAACCAACAGAATATGCCACACGTTTAATTGATCTTATTTCACCAGTTGGAAAAGGTCAAAGAGGAATGATTGTTGCTCCTCCAAAAGTTGGAAAAACAACTTTATTAAAGAAAATAGCTAACAGTATATCATACAATAATCCTGAAGTTGAATTAATTGTATTATTAATAGATGAACGTCCAGAAGAGGTTACTGATATGAAACGTTCAATAAAAGGCGAAGTTATATATTCAACATTTGATGAATTACCAGAACATCATGTAAAAGTTGCTGAAATGGTTCTTGAAAGAGGAAAAAGATTAGTTGAGCAAAAGAAAGATGTTGTAATATTATTAGATAGTATAACAAGACTTGCAAGAGCATACAACTTAGTTATACCTTCATCAGGAAGAACACTATCAGGAGGATTTGACCCAGCAGCATTACATAAACCAAAAAAATTCTTCGGAGCAGCACGTAATATTGAACACGGAGGAAGTCTTACAATACTTGCCACTTCATTGGTAGAAACGGGAAGTAGAATGGACGAGGTTATATTTGAAGAGTTCAAAGGAACAGGTAATATGGAAGTAGTATTAGACAGAAAACTATCAGAAAAACGAATCTTCCCAGCTATAGATATCAACAAATCTGGAACAAGAAGAGAAGACTTACTATTAACCCAAAAAGAATTAGAAACAGTATATGCTTTAAGAAAAGCCCTAAACGCTTTACCAACTGCAGAAGTAACAGAACAAGTACTATCACAAATGGTTCAAACTAAAAATAATGATGAATTTGTTGAAAAAATGGATTCATATTTAAGAAGATTTAAATAAAAATGAGTAGATATACTATCTGCTCATTTTTATGTTGTCAATGGGGACTGTCAATGGGGACGGTTCTTTTTGACAACTTTGTTTATTAATTTAAAAAATTCCGCTTCTATATATAAAACAAGTATCCTATTGCTAAAATTAATCATAAAATGAAAAAATAACCATATAAATCACATATACAAACAGTTGTTTTATAATATAAAAAGTGCTATAATATGACTATAGTTTAATAATTATCTGGAGGTGAAACAATGCAAGATTATTATATATCCATAGATTTAAAAAGCTTCTATGCTTCTGTAGAATGTATAGAACGTGGATTAGATCCTTTGAAGACCAACTTAGTAGTAGCCGATAATACCAGAACCGAAAAAACAATATGTCTTGCAGTAAGTCCTTCATTAAAATCATATGGAATACCTGGAAGAGCACGATTATTTGAAGTAATTCAAAAGGTTAAAGAAGTAAATTCAGAAAGAAAATATACGATATTAGGACATAAATTTACTGGTAAATCTTATAATGATGATGAATTAAAAACTCATAAGGATTATGAATTAGATTATATAATAGCTCCTCCTAGAATGAACAAATATATGAAATATAGTATAGACATATATAATATATATTTAAAATACTTTTCTCCTGATGATATATGTGTATATTCAATAGATGAAGTATTTATAGATGTTACTAAATACTTGCCAACATACAAGATGAAACCAAGTGATTTGGCAACTAAGGTTATACATGATGTATATACACAAACAGGGATAACAGCTACTTGTGGTGTAGGTACTAATCTATATTTAGCAAAGGTAGCAATGGATATAGCTGCAAAACATGTAAAACCTAATAAGTTTGGAGTTAGAATAGCTTGTTTAGACGAACAAATGTACAAACAACAATTATGGAGTCATAGACCTATTACAGATTTCTGGAGAGTTGGAAAAGGAATTGCTAAAAAATTGGAGCAAAATCATATGTATACTATGGGTGATATAGCAAGATGCTCTATTAATAATGAAGACAAATTATTTAAGCTATTTGGTATTAATGCAGAGCTATTAATAGATCATGCGTGGGGATATGAACCTTGTACTATGAAAAGTATAAAATCATATATTCCTACCGCAAATAGTTTAAATTCAGGACAAGTATTACACTGTCCTTATAATTATGAAAAAACAAAAATAATAGTTAAAGAAATGACAGAATTATTAGCATTAGATTTAGTAGATAAACATTTAGTTACAAATCAATTAGTATTAACTATTGGATATGATGTAAATAATTTAAAAGATTCTTATATTGAGTATAATGGAGAAATTACAATAGATAGATATGGTAGAAATATCCCTAAACATGCTCATGGGACTCAAAATTTAGATCATTATACTTCTTCAAGTAAAATTATTGGAGAAGCGGTTATTGAGTTATTTGAAAGGATTATAAATAAAAAATTGCTTACAAGAAGAATTTATATTTCGGCTAATAATTTAATAAGCGAAGCAGAAGCGGAAATAAAAGAAAAACAATCTTATGAACAAATAGATTTATTTACAGATTATTCAGAAGTACAGAAAAAGCGAGAAAAAGAGCATAAAGAGCACGAATTACAAAAATCAATTTTGAATATAAAAAAGAAATATGGAAAAAATGCGATTTTAAAAGGAATGAACTTTCAAGAAGGAGCAACAACAATCGACAGAAATTCACAGGTAGGAGGTCATAAAGGATAATGGATAATTATAGTGATATTATAAATTTATCAAGACCAGTTTCAAAAAGACCACGAATGTCTTTAAAGCAAAGGTCAGCACAATTTGCCCCATTTGCAGCACTAACAGGCTATGAAGGTCAAGTTAAAGAAACAGCTAGATTAACTAATAAAAAAATTGAAATTAATGAAGAATTAAAAGAAATTTTAAACAAAAAAATTCAATTAATTCAAAAAAAAATAAAAGAGCAACCACAAATAGAAATAACATATTTTATACCAGATTCCAAGAAAGATGGTGGAAAATATGAAATCATATGTAATACTATACAAAAAATAGATATGTATACAAATGAATTTGTTATGCTAGATGGCACGAGAATCAACATAAACGATATAATTGATATTCAAGGTAACTTATTTTAAGAAATAATTTTTTATCCTGTACGGTGTATATTTTGAATTATAAAACTGAATAGAATAAAAAAATATAATATAGATTTAAAATGAATATGTCACAGATAGAAGTTAAATTTAAAGTATATAGTTGCTAAAATTTACATAATATAGTATAATGATGTTATGGAAGGCTTATATTTTTGCATTTTGTTTTCTTTTTTATTTGTACAGTGTACTAATAGATATGGAAACATTGCCTTCTAAATAACTAAGAAAGGTCGGTAACGACATGATGAACACATTCACTGTAGAACTCGCTTATGGAGAAGCCAAAAAAATTGTTCTTAACGGCAAATACTTGAAGGGCTTAGCTCGGGCTGTAGAAGGAGGACAGCCTTCTGCTGATGCAGAGCTGTTACTGCTGACAGATGATTCGGAAGAAAAAGCAGAAGTTTTGCTGAATTATTCCGAAAACGGATCTATGAATGATCGGCTTTTCGATCAGATGAGCTATATTCAGAGCAATCCCAATTTGATGGATGTTCTGCAGTTCAATTACATTAGAGATAACATTACCCGAACAGGGATTGTTATCGTAGAAAAGGTTTAAGCTCTCTCTGTAACTATCTACCCAAAAGTGTTTAAATGAAGGCAAAGCGAAGCTGGGATTTTGTCCCAGCTTTGTTTTTTATATTTAGTATCATTTTAATTTCAAATCTTGACCATTTTTATTATGTTGTGATAATATAGTTGACAAGAACTGTTAAATATTTTATTTGAATATAATATGGGAGGAACTTTTATGAGAGAAATTGAATTAGATAAATGGGAAAGAAATAAAACTTTTGAATGGTTCAAAAGCTTTTCAAATAGTACATATAGTATGAATGTAAAAATGGATGTAACTAATTTATTAAAACATACGAAGGAACACAAAGAATCTTTTTTTATAAATTTACTATACATTGTAGTAAATGGATTAAATTCAATAAAAGAAATGAGAATGAGATTAGAAAACAATATTCCAGTTATATATGATGAAATAAATCCTGCCTTTACTGTCATGACTGAATCTGGTACATTTGAAAATGTAAGATTTAAAAATTGTACAGATTATAAAACTTTTTATAAAACAGCATCTGAACATATTGAAAATGCAAAGAAACAAAAACATATAAAAAATGAAAAATATAATCCTGAAAATTGTTATAACGAATATTATATAACTTGTGTACCATGGGTTGACTTTACTCAATTTACTCATCCAATACCAGATGATATATCCTCACAATGTGTACCGAGAATTTGTTGGGGTAAATATATAGAAAAAAACGAAAAATATGAATTAACATTAAATATAACTGTAAGTCATATATTTGTAGATGGCTTTCCTCTTGCACAAGCATTTAATAAAATACAAGAATTATTAAATAAAGCAGATGAAATATTGAAATAAATATGTATGTAAATAAAAGGAGAATTATATATGAAATCAAAAAAATCTACAGTATTAATACTAGTAACAATGATTATAGCGGTTTTAATAATATGTACTATGTTTATAGTAAGAAATGCAATTGCAAAAGAAGAAATAAAAAGTGAAGTAAAATTATCTGAAGAAGAAAGAAATAATCTTAATTATGAGCAACTAATTAAAGATATATATTCCGTAAAAAATGGACATGAAGTAAAATATGCAAAAGAGCAAGAAAAATCTACAGATACTAAAATGGAAGATATTGTTAATAGTAATTTATTATATATAGGTGAAGGTTATACAATTTCATACAAGATGATGCCAGAAATGAAGGAATATGATTTCTATATAAATGATAATAAGTTAATATATAGCATTCATGAAAGTATACCATTTGAATCTACACAGGAACATATTAAAAGAATAATAGATAAAAATAAAGCTAATATTATTTTCTATGGTTTTATAACAGTAATTGTTATTATAACAATAGTGGTTTGTATAGTAATATGTAAAAAATGGAAGAGATAAGTAAAAAGGGGTATATGGATATTTTTACCAAGTAGTTTGCTATATTTGATATTTATTAGCAATATTTATAGAAATTTAATGAAGATGAAGGAAATAGTATGATTATAGGTAGTAGTTTGATTTTTATATCATTGATATTTTTATTATTTTACATAAAGAAATATAAAAAATTTGAAAAAAGAGATGATGTAAAATTTTATAAAGGAATAATAGAAAGTGTTGAAACAGATGGAGGATTAACTTGTAATGTCAGACTAGACGAAACAGGTGAATTAATAAAAATTTATAATATGGATTCTATCGTTGCAATGGAGTATTCATCTGTTTCTGATAGAATTATTAATAATTACGATACACTAATAGGTAGAAAAATTAAAATATCAAAAGATGCAAATGGAAAGATGGAATACGATATAGTATACAAGAAAAAAATTCGTATTAGTCTTTTGAATCTAATAATAGGAGTAATATTTTTTTTTATGGGTTTTATAGCTATATATTTGATGCAATTTGTATAAAGAATGATAATATATGGGATATTAGATGATATACGATTATTAACAAGATTTGATAATAACGAACTAAAAGAAAATGTAGTAAACTATGCAAGGAAAATCTTAAACTAAGTTAAGAACGCTTCTTGAAATAATTAAATATATGAAAGGAACGATGTAATATGAATAGACCAATAACAACATTATTTATGTTAGAATCACTAGATGGAAAGATAAGTAGTGGAAGTAGTGATAATTTAGATGCAGATAAAGATTTTTGCAGAATTGATGGAGTTAAAGAAGGTCTACACCAATATTATGAATTAGAGCAAGAAACTGATGTATTTTCTTTAAACACAGGTAGGGTAATGGCTAAGATAGGAGTTAATGATAGAAAAGAATACCACGAAAAAATTGATGTAGTTACTTTTGTAATTATAGATAATAAACCACATTTAAATGAAAATGGAATTGATTATTTGTGCCATTGGGTAGGTAAGCTATTATTAGTTACTACAAGCAAAAATCATATAGCTTATAGTTTAAAGGATAAGTATGATAACTTAGAAATATTGTATTATGAAACATTAGATTTAACACAACTATTAGAAGATCTATATAGTAAATATAATGCAGAAAATCTAACAATCCAATCAGGTAGAACATTAAATGGAATGTTTGTAAGAAATAAATTGATAGATTTTGTTAATATTGTTATAGCTCCAATAATAGTTGGAGGAAAAGATGTTGCAACATTAGTTGATGGAGAATCAATTACTAATGAAAATGAGCTGAATAAATTAATGCCATTAGAATTAATGGAATGTAATAAGTTGGAAGATTCTTATATTCAATTAAAATATAAAGTTAAGAAATAAGAGTAACTATATAGAAGGACTTTACAAAATTTGATAATTAAGCATATAAGTCGTTGCTTAGGAAATTTATTTCTAGGCAATTTTTTGTATAGGAGAGGATAGGAAATATAACCTTAGGTACTCAAAAAATGAAATATCAAACATTGCACAAAATCAAAGTTATCGTACCTGAGAAATCCCAGAAAATTAACATTTCAGTAGACTTTTATTCTAACATCTTGACCGCTTCTATCGTACTATGATAAAATAATATCATTAAAGACTATATTAATAATAAAAGGAGCGTGACAAAAATGATGCATACAATATGCAAATATGCAGATAATACAGAACTTGTAATTTCAGATATAATAAAAAGAGAAAACGGAGAAAAAATAATAAAAGTAGTATTTGAAAGACCAACAGAACACGGGTTCGATACACTTATTTTTGAATTGCCAAGCTACAAAATAGTAGAAAATGATGGAAATTATATAGACGAAGAAATTGAAATATTTAAGAAAGTTGTTGAACAAGGTGCAGCACATTTTTATGAAATTGCTAGCGAAGGAGGTCTTGAGAGTGCCTAATATATTTGAAACAATGCGGATATAAGATATACTTTTGGTCAAATGAAAATGATGAACCAATTCATATACATATATCTAAAGGAAATCCTACAAGCAATTCAACAAAAATTTGGCTTACAAAAAGTGGTGGAACAATAGTTGCAAATAATAAAAGCAATGTTCCTATGAATGATTTAAAGAAGATTTTAAAGGTTGTAAATGATAACTATTTTTTAATATTAGCAAAATGGAGAAATTACTTTGAAGGGCAAGAACTTAAGTTCTATTGTTAATAAAATAGTAGTAACAGTAATTGAAAGTTACTATAAAAAGTACTAATATATATGTGAGCGGTATCCAAGAAACTAATAAAGCCTTGGGTCAATTACGAAACTCTGGAAACTTACGAAGCCCAGGGTTATTTTGTTAGTGTAAAATTAAAGTAGGCAAAATGAACATAAAATTTTGTCTACTTATATTTTTTTATAAATATATTGAAAAAACATAGATAATCCAATACAATGTGATTAGCAAACAACACAAATGAAACAATAAGTCATGAAGGACTTAGAGATATTGTTCTTAAAGTTGGTGAAAAAATGGAAGAAAAAGAAGAAATCGAATTGTATGATAAAGAAAAAATAGTAAAAGGAACAAAAGAAATAGTAGCATTATTTGAAGAAGCAGATGGCTTATGGGTTAATTTACAAGGAAAAGATAGAAACGAGCAAATAGGAAAATATAAAAAACAATGTGAGAAAAAAGAAAAAGAATTTAAGAAACCAAAATCAGTATAAAAAAATTTTTAATATTGATTTTATATGTGGTGTTTTGAGTTATAATTTTTTAAGGTGAAAATGATTTGTTGAAGTTTATTAGAGAGCAACATAATTAAAGTATTTTATAAAAATATTATGTAAATGCTTGACAAATAAGCTAAATCATGTTAACATAAAAATGTAGCAAGGGAGTAATTAGTATATTCCTTAAAAAGATTATATAGTAAAATCAACATTATGAGATTCGAAACTCTGGTTTTACTTTAAATAATAAGACTTGTTATATATGTTAACATTACATATATCAACAAGTCTTTTTTTGAATCTAGATAAAAAAGGAAAAGGTATATGTAATAAATTACATATACCTTTTTTTACATAAAAGTTTTGAAACAATGTAAAACTGGCAGATATTAGATAAAATATCTTTTTATATTATAGTTCATTAATTAATATGTAAATGTTAATACAAAATTAAAAGATAAAAATTAAAATAATAATAGAAAGGGGAAATGAAAAATGTTAACAAAAGCAAAAATGTTATATCAAGTAAAATTAATTTTAGACTATTTGCCAGAGGAGGAATATAATCTTATACCAAAAGAAACAATCAATTACATAGAAGATAATTTTGAATATGATGAAAACATAAAAATTGATTCAAATATTCCATTAGAAAATCAAAATATAGATGATAGTAGTTATAAATATTTGGAGAAAATTATAGCTGAAGCAGAAAAAAATCAAAAAGCAAGTAAAAATAAAGAATTGGAAGATTATATAAAAGATGTAAAAGAGTCTAATAAAAATTTTGAAACAAATGTTGAAAATATTAGGTTAAAAGAATTAGTTGAACTATTAAAAAAAGAAAATGGGAAAATTCCAAAGATAAAAAGTTTAGTAGAAGATTATAAAAATGCATTGGAAGAAAAGAATAAAAAAATTGAAGAGTTGGAAAAAAATAATAAATATTTGATAGAGTTGTTTAATAGAATTCCTAAGTTTGTTAGAAAGTTTTTTATTAAAGAAGATATTAAATTATTGAATGAAGGAAAATAATTTTGGTTAAGGGGTGATGTATTGTGAATGAAGAGAATGTAGTTGATGCATATAATAAATTACTAAATGCAGTATTAGATTATCTTCAAGAAAATAAAGCTATAGACTATAAGCAGAGTAATTTAATAATGCAATATGTTAGGCAAAATGCTGAAAGTGAAAAGTTAGTGAAATGGAAAAAAATAGATAAAATTTTATTAAAAATAGATAAATTTTCTAAGAAAAAACATTATATCGATATTCCACATTATTACGATTTAGAAAAACGTGAAGGAAGTAGCTTAAAGCATATTAGAGGGGATTTTTTTGAACAAAAAGAAATTCGTGATATGTTAAAAAAAAGAATTGATTCTAGAAGAAGTGGACCACGAAATAATATTTATGATTTTTTAAGATTCTTAATTAGTGATGTTAAATTAACAAATGAAAAGAAACAGCAACAAGAAGAAAAACCTCAAATAAGTGATGAACAAACTGTTAGAGCAGATACATTTTATTTTAATTATTCTAATCCTAGAACAGATATATCACAAAGTTATGAAAGAAAAGAAGATATTAAAACTAAAGAGCGTATTGAAGGAAAAAATGTAAATGATTTAAATACAGTAAAAGATGTAATGTTAAGAGAAGAAAAGGCATTTGATGAAGCAGTAAAAAGTGAAGATAGAAGTAAAGATTTTGGAAAATCGTATTCTTTAGCAGAAAAAGAAAGAAAAGCATATTTAAAAGAAATTTTAAGTGTTACTATAGGGCAAAAATATATGGCAGAAGATTGTAAAAAGTTAGATAATTTTGTTGCAGGAAGAATGATTATGAATGCAGGTAGCATAGAAGATTTAATTGTTCAGAATTTGCTTGAGGTTAATTTTGAAACATTTTCAGAAAAATCAGAATTGTATAAGCAAACACTAATAAAGCCTAAATATAATCCTCATAACTTATTAGAACAATATAAGAAATTATATGAAAGATATATAAAACAATTTGACAAACTTTCAGAAAAAGAAAAAAGAAGTATAGCTGCGGTTTGTGAAAATAATGGTATGAAAAGTATTCCTAGTCCAGAAGATATAATAACAAAAGTAAATTCTAGGCTTCAAGAAAAAATGGTTGAATATGAAGTTGGAACACATCAAGGTGATAATGGAAAATTGTGTGGAAGTTATGGTTTAACAACATATATGAAACCTGAGCAAATTGTAAGAGCAGAAAAAATAATTAGAGAAAAAGTAGAAAAAATTCATAAACCGAAAAGTGTTAGACAATATGAAATAGATCAGGAATGGAATAGAGCATGGAGACTTAATAGTTCAGGTGTTTCAAAAGAATCAATAAGAAAAGATTTAGAAGAACAATATAGAAATATAAATGAAGCAATATTACAGAAAAAAACTGAAAAAGAAAGAAATTTACAATATAATTATTCTACTGCAGTATATGTAAAAGAAAATGAAAATAGGTCATTGACACAAATATGTAGAGAAGTTTTGCATGAGGAGCCTATGTTTGAAGAGCCTAAAAAAGAAAAGGAAAGTAAAGCTTTAATAGAAAAAGATAAAGTAAATGGATTTTCGTTTAAAAGTATAAAGGCTGCGATTGCAAGGGCTTTGAATAAGAAGGAAAGGTAAAGATAATCAAAGATAAATGTGTTGGAAGAAAAGAGTAAAAAAATTGAAGAGTTGGAAAAAATAATAAATATTTGATAGAGTTGTTTAATAGAATTCCTAAGTTTATTAGAAAGTTTTTTATTAAAGATGATATTAAATTATTGAATGAAGGAGGAAAAATTATGAAAGCAAAATTAATATATGAGCAAGGGAAATCATATTATGGAGGAAGAAATCCATATAATGATGATTGGAAATACGTTATAGAATATAACGGAAAGTATTATGAACTACATCAATGGGGAAATTACAATAGTCGAGGTAAAACCCTTAGAGAAACGGATTTTGATCCTGAAAATATCCCGGAGGAGTATGAAAGAGATGATGGGAATACAGAATATTATTTAAAACATGGGAATAATAGTGTAATGGAAATAGATTTAACTGAGATTGATAATAGTGGTGGTCCATTATCAATACCAGAATCACTAGTTGGAGAATATAAGAAAGAATATAGGGAAAAAATGCGAGGATTAAATAAAAATCTTATGCAATTAACAATAGATAAAGTTGAAGAATATAAGGAAAAAGAAGAATATGGAAAAGGTTATGCAAGTATTATGTATGCCACAACAAGTAAAGGCACAAAAATAATACTTTATGATTACCATCATAAAGATAAAATAATGCCTAATCATGGGTCAGATATTGATAATAGACAATATTTGTATCCAATTGAGCTATGGGAATGGGCTAAGAAAAATTATGGATCAAGATACGATGAAATGCCTTATGATATTAGTTCCTTTGAATTGGTTTCTTCTGAAGAAGTAGAGAGAGAGGAATGTATTAAAATATCAGATTATATATTTAGTGGGCCAGATATGGTGGGGCGTGATGTATCGAAAGAATATGAAGAAATAAAAGATAAGATTTATCAAGAATATCGAGAAGCGTATGATTTAGAAATGATAGGTACATTTGAAACTTATTGTCCACTAGAATACCAGAAAATGCTTGAAAGAGAAAATATAAGTGAAGAGCAAAAAGAAATAATAAAAAAATTAGCCAAAATGAGAGCATATTGTAAGGATAGTTATTTAAAAGAAAAAATGGATGAAAAGATAGAAGAATTTATTAATGGAAAAGCTATATTTGTAAAAGGGGATAGATTTACACAAGATTATAATAAAGTACTTGAGTCTATGGATGCATATGATGCAAAAGATGTAGAAAATGCAAGAGAATCTGATGTGATGAGTTTTTTATGGCGTGATTATGTGAAAATAATATCGTTAGGAGACAAACAAATCGAACTTCCTAATGGAGAAAAATATAATGGAACATATAAGGCAGGGGGAAAATATTGGGATGTTCTTATAGATAGCGAAGGAGAATATTATATTGGGAGTCAGCTGTTATTGCCTTTTGATAGATTTGATGTGGAAACTGGTGATACAAATGTTTATGAAGAGTTTAATGAAGAGTGTAGGAAAGAAAAACAAGCAAGAAGAGAATTTTATGAATCTGTTATCAATGATGTTCAAGATACATTTGGTTTATCAAAATCACAAGCAAAAGTGTTGTTAAAATATGCAGGAACTGTAACAGCATTATTAAAAACAGTACAATTAGGAAAAGCTGGAATTTCAGGACAAGAATTACAAGCAATTGCGAGAAAAACAAGTTATGATGGTGTGCATTCTGTTTCTAAAAATGTATCAAGTGTATTTAAAGGTGCGAGGTTAGATGTGTTTCAAGATGCTGCAGAAACATTGCAATATTTGGATTACTTATTAGGAGGACAAGATGAAAGAGAAAAGCGTGTAAAACAGTCTAAAGACAAAATAACTTTGGGAGATATTGGACGTGTAATTGATAAAAGGAAGAATAAAGGAAGTGTTTCTAAAAATGATGATAAAGTTAAGGAGTAATTATAAAATAGAAATCATAGTAAGTTATGTTTTGGAAAGGATTAAAATATGAAAAATAAAAGATTATGGATAACACCAAGTAATGACTTAGAAGCAAAGACAATAATTGAAATGTTAGAAAGAAATGAAGAAGAATATTTAGTAACAGGACAAGCATGGGGAGCTTCTTGGGAAAATTTAGAAGAAGAAATAAAAAAATCAATAGAAGAAGCAAAAGAAAATGGAAAAGAAATATATGGAGTTGAATTACAAGGAGATTCAAAAGGTGCAATAAATGTAGACCACCATATATATGGTGAAGATGATAGAAGTAATCTGAATTCTTCAATTGAACAAGTTGGAAAAATATTAGGTGTAGATTTAAGTATTGATGAACAATTTGTTGCTGCAAATGATAAAGGTTTTATTCCAGCTATGGAAAAATTAGCAGCTGAGCTTGGATTAAGTGCAGAAGATTCACAAGAAATTATTGCAAACATAAGAATGAGAGATAGACAAATGCAAGGAGTTACTTTAGAAATGGAAATACAAGCACAAGAGGCAGTGGATGCATTAGGAGAAATAACGGAAAAAAGAGATTATATTCAAGTAGATTTACCACATTCAAAAGCATCAACTATTACAGATAGATTATATGGAAAGTATGATAATTTGTTAATAACAAGTGGAGATGGAGAAACAAATTTTTTCGGTACAACTGAAATAATTCAAACTTTAAATGAAAGATTTCCAGGAGGATGGTCTGGTGGACAATTAGATGAAGGAAGTGGTTTCTGGGGTGGACATGCAGATCAAGAAAGTATAAAAGCCGTAGTTAATGAATGTATACAAGAAAGAGCAAAAGATGCTAAAGATGTGAAAGATGTAGTTGAAGAATATAATCCAATGGTAAAATAGTTGCTAGCTAAATGTACAGATGAGTTTTTAGTAGGTACATCTAACCCAGACAAAAGAAAAGTAGGAGGAAAAATAAGTCATTATTTTTTACCATCAGGATTGCATGTATATAAAAATGATATTGATGAACAATTCATAATATGCGAAAGTGATGATGTTGATATTGATGATAATGGAAGAGCTAAAGAATTTGTACATGTAAATAACCTTTTTTGGAAATAATGTTTAAGAATATATTTCTAAAGGAGGTTTTTTATTTGATTAGAAAGGTAGAAATATCTGATAAACCAATGGGTGTGTTTGGTGATTGCGTTCCGGTAAATGGTAAGGTTATATGTGGTGGTATATCATATCAAAATGGAATTCGTGATGTTAAATGGAAAAAGAAAATCTAAATTTATAAGTGCAGAACAAATAGATGAAAATGGTAGATTATCATTTAATGGAAAATCAAGTGATTTTATAGTCGAATTTTCGGGAGTAATGAATAAGATAAAATCAGAAATCGAGCATGAAAGAGACGGTTACCAGAATTTGAGTGGGAGGAATTAAATTATAATTAAAAATAAATAATATTATAATGATAAATTTTGAAAGATTTTGTTGAAAAATAAAAAGCTTTCACTAAGCTAAAAAATTTGCTTGACAAAGAAAAAATCTTTCACTAGAATTAAGTGGAAGATATGTTTCATTTAAGGTAAGACCGTTTGTATATAAAGAAATACTGGAATATACAAAAGAGCTAGGGAAAGAATGTTCTGTAACAGATTATCTTATTTTGGGAGGTATAGTAAACTATATTTAGGTTATATTAAATGTTGATAAATTTTGTATAAAGATAATACAAGAACAATACAAAAGAAAGGACTTTTTTATGGATATTAGATGTTTTTTTATTTGTGAAGAAGATTTACTAGAATTACTAAAAGAGAAAATATTAAAAGGCATTGATAATGAATTGAATACATATAAGGAAAACAAGCAACAACAAGAACTTATTAGTGAGGAAATAAAAGATGTTGAAAACAAAATAAAAAGGTTAGAAAGATTAAATCGTAATTATCCAGAAGTAGTTAATAATAAGAAATTTAATTTTTTTGAAAGGCATATATTTAAAAGAAAAGAATATAAGCAATATATAGAAGATGAACAAAAACGCAGAAAAGGACAAGAAGAGAAGGATAAAACTCAGGTTGAAATTGAAAATTTACAAAAAAAATTACAAGAATTACAAGAAAAAAACAACGAGGCAATATCTATCTTAAATGGATTTGATTATAAAGGACTACATAGTAGATATGAAATTTGTAAGGGTGCTGATTCATTAGATAAACTCGGATTATCCGAAGAAACTGCTGTTGAAATTTTAAAAAATAATGGAATTCAAGTTTCTATGGGAAAAAGTACTGAAGAATTAGCTGAATTCAGACGTTATTTAGAAATGAACAGGGGATTAAATTATCAGATTGGTGTAAATGCATTAAAAGGATGTATAAATACAGGATTAAAATGTACAACAGATAATTTTAAATTTTTAAATAACCATATTTATAATCTTGACCACACTATTGATACCGAAATTTCTACATTACCTGTGGAATATCAAGAAAAATTAAAAGAAATAGCAGATCAAATTGGAAAATTACCATTATTTGTAGATATGAAATCAGGACTTTTTAGTGAGAACACTTTAAATGAATTTGATATTACATCAATAGTAAGGTTGTATAAATATTCGTACTTACCATACAACGATAATGTTGCTGAAAATGGTTACAAGATTTCTTTCAAAAAAGCGATTGATTTTGAGACATTGTTTCAAGCTGATAATTTAAATAATTTTTTGACATTATACAGAAATATTTTAGGTAATAACTCAAATAAAATAGATATTATTCAGTTTAATAAAATAGCAAAAATATATTTGAAAAACAAAAATATTTTTGATGAAATTATTAATAATCAAGAACTTATAAATGAATTACTTCCGAATATAAAAATATTGTGTTATTCTACAGAGCCAAAATATCTTAAGAATATAAAGAATATAGAAGATTTAAGAAACATTAAAGAAATAATTAAAACTAATCTGATAAAATATTACGCTAATAGAACAAAAGATCCTTCAGGAATTATATCTTCAATATTTGGTATAGATCTTGATGTTACTACTACCTATGGAATATTTAAAATAAATGATGCTAAATTGGAAAAATTATCAAAGAAAATGAAAGAAAGTGAAAACCAAGAGTTTATTGGAAATATAAAAAGTTTAAGAAAATATACAGAATTAATTTATAGCTTAAATTACCAAGATATGAAGGAAAGCGATTTCGAACAAGTTGTTAATGAGTTATTTAATTTGTCGGAAAATGAATTAGCAATTTTATACAAAGTCTTTGGAAATGTACAAAGAGATTTAACAAAGACTTATGGAAACGAATTGACACAGTGTCTTGAAAAAACAAATCAATTAATGGAAGATATTAGTGAAGGAAAATCAGAATTAAAATCGGAATTACAAAGAGATTATGAAAATTCAGGTGTTGATTATTTTATCCTTCGTGATAAAGCTACTTTTATCCAGCACGTTATGAATGCGTATGCAAGAAATTATGATTCTGCAGCTTTAGATATTTTTTCTGATAGTAAAAAAAGTGTAATTTGTCAACCCTCTTTTTCAACATCTTCGCTAACTAATACATCACAAACATATTTAGATAGTACAAAAAGAGTTGGTCAAGGTCACAAGAAAGTTAGCGACGACAATTATGGAATTGATAGTCCAAATAATGTAGTATTATTATTTAGTCATATCAATCCTAATTCGTTAGTATGTTTTGGAAATTCTGATTGTGGAATGCAATCAGCAAGAAATAGACTGGAGTCGATAAATTCGTACATTAATGCCGGTACAAATCCTTCAATAACTTTTGATACTGTTGAAGATACTATAAAGAATTGTATATCAAAAGGTAGTGATACAACGGAATATGTTTTTCTTTTTGAAGATGAAGAAGGGAAAAAAATAAAACCATCAGCAGTAAGAGTTATGGGAGATACTCCTTCAATATATGAGATAGAAGCAGCTCAACAATTAGGAGTTCCATTGATTAAATTAGAGAAGGTTTTAGATCAGGAAATAGAAGAAGATTTACAAGCAGAAAGAAAAATCAGCCATTCGACAGATGTGTCAGAAATATTTGAAAAATTAAACCATAATCTATCTAATGCAATTGAAAGAGTGCCAAAAATTCAAAGAAATATTGATAGTATGGAAAGATAAAAAGGCATTACGATAACCAACTTATCTATCATACCAAAACATATTTTTAAGAAAAATTGACAAAAAATATTGAAAACAATTTAATAAATTTGGCTTACAAAAAGTGGTGGAACAATAGTTGCAAATAATAAAAGCAATATTCCTATGAATGATTTAAAGAAGATTTTAAAGGTTGTAAATGATAACTATTTTTTTATATTAGCAAAATGGAGAAATTACTTTGAAGGGCAAGAACTTAAGTTCTATTGCTAATAAAATAGTAGTAACAGTAATTGAAAGTTACTATAAAAAGTGCTAATATATATGTGAGCGGTATCCAAGAAACTAATAAAGCCTTGGGTCGATTACGAAACTCTGGAAACTTACGAAGCCCAGGGTTATTTTTGTATAACAATAGTATAATTGACATTTTACATAAAAGATGATAATATAAATCCACAAATTCCAGGCACTTAGCCTGTTTATATATAATTCGGGTTAGTGGAATAATGCAGAATTTGCAGATATTCGTGTTCAGCACTAACAAAGCCATAAGTTAGTAAGAAGGTCAGCTTACTTGCTTACAACCTTAAATTAGGAGGAAACATTTATGAAAATTATTTGTCAGAAGAAGTATATCCATTTACCTAACGGAGAAATTCGGAAATCGTGTCCAGCAATTCCAATAGAAGGTGCAAAAATCATAATTACCGATCCCCAGATAATCAGAGAAATGGATGCAGAATCTATCAGAAAATCTGAGGTTCAGCGTCAGAATGATTTGGAAACTATGCTTTGGGCAAAAACACATGGTTGCGGCTGAAATAATGCATGGAGGAAAATATAATGAAAACAAGTGAAAAGCCAAAAATCTTTTTTACAGTTGCTACAGTACATGTTCCGCGGTATGGTGAACTTATTGCTAGTGAAAAAAGAGCTTTACCAAGATTGCAAAAAGAACTTAACGAAGCTAATCAGCTAAAGATGGAAAGCCATAGAGCCATGATGAGTCGACATCGTAAAAGGAAATAGGAGGTTCATATGGAATATCAATTCACATGTCCTGAGTGCAGTAATTTTATCATTAACCATAATACAGAAGAGACTCCCCCAAAGACTATTTCGTGTCCGTACTGTAAGAAGACTATTATTAATGAAAATTATACGCCCCAAAAGGTATATCCACTTACCTAATGGAAAAATGCGGGAGTTATGTCCAGGAGTTCTAATAAAAGGTACAAAAGTTATTCCTGCTGATCCTGAAAAGATAGCCAAAACGAACAGAAAACTAGCTAAAAAATGCAAAAAGCAACGTGAGAATGATGCTGAAGCAAAAGTACGGTTTATACCTAAAGAACTTCTGCAATCCAGCAGTACAATAAAAATTATTGAACCACCTAAAGGACAGGTATCATCAAAAGCAGCTTATTTTCTTGAAAACCAAATATCAATTCAGACAGAAGCAAATAATGCAGCAGTAAAAAAGCAATTTGAACATATGTTAGTGGAAGGTAAATTCTAATGGGAACTTTTGATGAGTTGAAAAAGAAGTACAGCTGTGGTTCACTTCTTAAAAAGAAATCTTGCCAAGGCAGAACTATTCGAATTGAAAGGTTAGGTGTTCATACTGCAGAACGTATAAACGAGAGAATATCACGTTCAGCTAAGCAATACCGAGTAGAATTACATAGGACAATGAGATTAGCAGATGAAACATATTCAGACTAAATTTAGTGGAGGTAGTACAAATGAAAACTTTACCCAAACCCAAAATAGAATGTGGAACAATGGAAATAAAACTTCCAAAGTACCAGGAATTATTGATGATGGAAAAAGAAGCAATACCAGAACTCCAAAAGCACTTAGAAGAAGCAGATAAACTAAAGAGAGAAAGTTACGTAACAATGATGAGAAGTCACCGTAAACTTAAGCGAGGTGTTTGACATGAGCAATAAACCTAAAAAAATGGTCCGGAACTCTTGTTTAGATGAACCTAAGGAATTTGTATGGAATCCTTGTTTAGACGAGCCAATGCAGTCTAAACCCAAAGCCATACGCAGTATGGTTAATGCAAAATATATGCGCAATTTGCCAATTGTACGCAGAAACATTGAGTGTGGCAAATTGGAATCCGCAAGAGCAGCTAAAGAACTTGCCAAGTATATCATTAAGTAAAAAATTACTGACCAAAAAACAAGACTTTCTCTTCAAAATTGAGAGTCTTGTTTTTTATTTATAATACGTTTCTATAGAAATGAAAATGGATTTTAAGACATTTTTATAAAAAAGATATATAATTTGTTGTTTTATAATTTCTTAAGAATTTAACAAATTTGAGAAGTAGGGGAGAAAAATAGCAATTTTTAGTATAATGATTGATTTTTATATAAATTAAAAATAAAATTTATAAAAATAATTTTTAAAAAAGAAAAATAAGTTTGGAAAAGAAATTCTAATATATAAAATATAATTATAAAAATAAAATAATAAATATAAATTAAGATAAAAAATAATTAATAACAGCCATACATACATAAATATATAATAACGATAGAAGAGAGATAGGAAATTTTCAAAATTATCTTTATGCAGGGTATCAAAATCCGATATTAAACATTGCACAAAATCAAAGTTTTGTGCAAATAGGAGTAGGAATAAAATAAAAGAACTTCATCAACACTTTCAAGCCTTGTGATTATCTATTGCTTACTTATTGTTTAATTATTATACTTTGCATATTTATTATTATTCAATGTCATCCAATTCCATATATAATTTCATTTCTATAACGTCTCATATTCCATTTTAAGCTTTTTAAATATTTTATCTGTATAATTTAACATTTAATTATTTTTAATCTTTAAATTTTAATTTCACACTTTAATATTTTTTTATAATTTCTGTTCCTATCTCAAATTTTTATAAAAAATCCTAAAAACCCCAAAATCTCCATATTTACTGTATTTTACAGGTAATAAACTATATGCTTAATTTTTAAAAACGGCTTAAAATCGATTCTCGTGCGTCGCTATTTTTGGTTTTTTTTGAATATTTAGGTAACACTATATAAATGTGTAATTTTACTACTAAAAATTGCTATGCTCCAGAATTATCAGTATTTCGCTAAAATATCAGACAATAAACTATATGGCTAAATTATAAAAGTACCTTAAAATTGATCCTTGCAAGCCGTTATTTTAGAGTTTTTTTACATATAGTTGTTATTGTATTAATTTGATTAAAATTGGCAAATTAAAAATAATTACATTAATTAATTAATAATTTAAATTGTTTAAAATTGATTTTCAAGCTTAATAAATATAATTATAAATCTAAAGTTCGGTTTTAATTTTTTTATAAATCATTTATAAATCAAATTGTAAAATTATAATTTTAGAAATTTTAAGTTTAAATTCAAAATTTAAATTTTATAATTATTTTTTTATTATAAATTTTTATATTTTATAATATTATGATAAGAAATCTTACCAAAGAAATTTTACAAAAATAATTTTATAACATTGCACAAAATATTTTACTACCTATTTTCTTTTTTCTAAAAATAATTTTATTAATTTTAGAATAAGGCTCTTCCCCCTACTCCACCTAATCTTATACCAGCAATCAAAATTTATGGACTTTATAACATTATAATATTTGTTACATTTTCAAATAATAAACTTATATATTATCGGAATAAAAACGCCTTAAATTTGATTCTCGTAAGTTATTAATACCAATAAGCCAATTTTAAGAATGAATTAATTAATTTTGCTTGTTCCTCTAATTGATCATCAGTTTCAATATTATATTCTTCTGCAATAATATTTCTTGAGGTTAAAGTCCATAAGAATGCTTTAAACTTTGGAAATCTTTTTATATTTTTATTCATATAAAATAACAAATTACATAATCTTTTATATAAATCACTTTTTAGTGCCTTTTCTTTTTCAAATTTTTCTGGATTTACTATTAATTCAAAAGGTTTTGCAATGCTTAATCTATAATTTTCTTCTTCAAAAGTTTTTAAAAAGTTTTCATAGCTTTCGCAAAAAATTCTATACATTATACTTCTCCTTAAAAATTTTTAATTTTTTTATAAACTCATTTTTCTTACTTTCAAATAAATCATCTCTTTTTAATATTTCATTAATGATTTGATTTAATAAATCCTTATTACATTTTGGAATAATTTGATTTAGATCTTCAATATCTTTTTCTGCTAGTCTTATAATCTTACTAATAGCAACATCTTCCTTTGATAATATATAAACATTTATATAATCAAATTCATCTAATTTTGTTGCTCTTTGTTTATAATTTGGTGATAAAACTGTGCTTTGATACTCTAACATATCATAATCTCTTAGCAGTGCAAATGCTTTTCCATATTTTGCAGGATATCCTAAATCTACAAAATCTATATCAAGAGTTGCCCTATTGGTATATTCTCCTAAAATACATGCACTTCCACCAATTATATAAATATCAAATGGCTCAAGCTTAAAAAGTTTTGTAACTTCTTCCATTTCATGTAATACTTTTATCAAATTTTCTTTAATCATATTTACCTCTTTATTATTTTTTTATTATTTTATCCTAAAACAATAAAAAATACAATATTTATGATATAATGAACAAAAATTCTAAAGAAAAGGATTGTGATATATAGTGAAAAACGTTTATATTAATATTGAAGATAACCCAGGATTTTTAAACTCTTTTTTAGATTATACTGCTACTATTTTAAACAAGTCGCAGAATACTGTTAAAGAATATAATTATGATTTAAATACATTCTTAAAATACATTTTATATCATTTTAAAATGACTAATGAAAAAGATTTAAAACAGATCAGTATTCGTAATATGTCATTAGAAACTGTTTCTAAAATTACTTTAGATGATATTCACTCTTTTTTGTTTTATCTTACTAATACATATAATAGTAAAGCAGCGACTCGTGCTAGAAAAGTTTCTAGTATTCGTGTATTTTTCAATTATTTATGTAATAAAGCTGGTTTAATTGAAAAAAATCCAGCTCAAAATTTGGAAACTCCTAAGTTAGATAAGCGTATTCCAAAATATTTAACTCTTGATGATAGTAAAAAACTTCTTGAGGCAGTTAATGATATGGATGATCGTAACAAGGAGCGTGATTACGCTATTATTACATTGTTTTTAAATTGCGGTATGCGTTTATCTGAATTAGTAGGAATTAATATTAAAGATATAAATTTTAATGATCAAAAACTTAATGTTATTGGTAAAGGAAACAAAGAGCGTACTATTTATTTAAATTCAGCATGTATGAATGCTGTTAATAAATATCTTGCTGTTAGACCACATGATAATGTAAAATATGATTCAAAAGATGCTTTATTTTTAAGTGAAAGACGAGAGCGTATTAGTAATAGAACTGTCCAATATATTGTAAAGCAAGAGCTAAAAAGGGCTGGACTTGATACCAATAAATATTCTGTACATAAATTAAGACATACAGCTGCAACTCTTATGTATAAATATGGAAATGTTGATATTAGGGCATTACAAGAATTATTAGGACACGAAAGTATTTCTACTACTGAAATATATACACATGTTGACAATTCACAAATAAGAAATGCTGTTGAAAGTAATCCTTTAGCTAATATAAAGTAAAAATAGGGGGCATTACGCTCCCTATTTTATTTTTTTGCCATTGTTTGTTGTATTGTTTTTTGTTGTAGTTTGAGAATTTGATGTAGATGAACTACTGTCATCTAATATAAGTCCCCAAGCTGTTGCAACTGGTCTTGTTTTATGAACTCCATCACTGTTTATTGGATCATTTATTATTTTGTAATTTTCTACCATAACACTTGATGTTCCACCGTCTAAAGCTGCTGCATTATATGCTCCATATCTTTCCATTATTTCAATTAAATCATTCATTTGAGCTCCGGCTCTTCCAACTTTTCTTCCATCAATAACTAATAATAAAACAACACCGTCTTTTCTTTGACCAATTGCTGTTCTTGGTGCTGTTCCCCAGCCTCCATTTCCAACGACTCTTGAAGATTGACCATTAACAATTAAAAATGGACCTGATGTTACGGCATCTCTTATGTTTAATTGTTTTGCTTGATCTGGTGTTACTTTACCTATTATTAATTTGTTATCTGTATTAAATCCAATTAATCCACCTTCGTCGTTATAGGCTTTGTTTGTTATTGTTTTTCCATTTGAAATTGTAATACCTAAAGGTGTTCCTCCTGAGCGGTCTTCTTTTAAGTCTACAAAGAAACCACCATTTATTGCAAGTACAGCTTTATTATTTTCAGCCATTGTTGTTACATATTGTCCTGATTTATTTAGCTTAGATGTTACCATAGTATGTAATTTAGATGCATCATATACAACAGCTAAATATCCAGTATATCCTTTACCTTCAATATCAATTATTTTATAATCTGGATGTGCAGAATCCTTTGTAAAAATTTCTTTTTCATATTCATTTGCATATGTATAATTGCCAGTAGAGGCTACAGAAGTTACTAGAGATGGATCTGTAATTGCATCAACTTCAACCATTTTATTTTTTTCTAATACTTCAGCGATTGCATCATCACTATAAAACCAAGTAGCCAAATATTGATGAGTCATTGTTGTCATTGCTGTAGTTATGTACCATTCTCTAAATCCGTTATATGGACCATATAATAGAAATAATCCTATTATAAAACCGCATACTCCAGAATAAAATATAAAATTAAAAAAAATTGAAAGAAACGTACTTTTTTTATGTTTATTTCTTCTTGTCTTTTTTTCTTCAAAAAACTCTTCCCCATTCAATATTTGATTTTTATGTACTTGCGCTTTTTCTTTTTCTAAACTTCTCATTATCAACCTCTCTAAACTTATTTTTTTATTCTAATATAAGACCAAAACCAGTAGCAATAGGTCTTGTTTTATGTACTCCTGAACCGTTAACAGGATCATTTATAATTTTATAATTTTCAACCATAACAGTGGATGTTCCACCATCTAAGGCAGCCGCATTATATGCTCCATATCTTTCCATTATTTCAATTAAGTCATCCATATCTGCACCAGGCATTCTAACTTTTCTTCCATCAACTACAAGCATTAAAACTATACCATCTTTTCTTTGACCAATTGCTGTTCTTGGTGCTGTTCCCCAGCCTCCATTTCCTAATACTTCTGAAGATTGGCCATTTAAAATTAAAAATGGTCCACATGTTACAGCATCTCTTATATTCATTTTTTGTGCTTGAGCTACAGAAACTTTACCTAAAACTAATTTATCATCTTCGTCAAAACCAATAAGTCCTCCAGGTCCACTGTAAGAAGATTTTGTTAGTATTTTACCTTTACTAATTGTAATACCTAAAGGTACACCTCCTGCACTATTGTGGTTTTCATCTTCAAATCCACCACCATTTATTGCAAGTACAGCTTTATTTTTTTCAGCCATTGTTGTTACATATTGTCCAGTTTTACCTAAGTTAGAACTTACTAATGTATGAATTTTAGATGCATCATATATGACTGCTAAATATCCAGAATATCCTTTACCGTCAATATTAATTAATTTATATTCAGGATGATTTTTATCTTTTTCTAAAACTGCTCTTTCATATTCGTTTAAATTACTTAAATCAGCTTCTTCTTTAGATTCATTATCAGTATTAATTTGATTTGTATCTGTTATTCCATCAACTTCAACAACTTTATTTTTACTTAATACATCATTAATTGTTTCATCACTATAAAACCAAGTAGCCAAATATTGATGAGTCATTGTTGTCATTGCAGATGTTATATACCATTCTCTGAATTTAGTAATAGGACCATATAATAAGAACAATCCAATCAATATTCCCGTAATAATAATACCTAATATTGTTTTTAATATAATTTTTCCTTTATTTTTCTTTTCTTTAGATTTCTTTTCTGAATTTTTCTCTGATCTTTTTCTTCTAACAGTAGTGTTTTCTACTTCTTTCTCTAATGTTTGCATGTTATCTCCTTTTATTTTAATAATCCATTAAATAATATATTTTCTAGCTCTTTATATAAATCATTAATACTTATTTTGGTATCTTTTTTTATTCTATATATTAAACTAATACAGGTAGTGCTGAATATTTCTGATGCAATAGTTTCTGGATCAGCTTCTATAATTTCACCTTCGTTTATACCATCTTGAATTATTTCTTCAATTATTTTTAAATATTGAACAACATATTTTTTACATTCAATATTTCTAGGTTCATTTCCCCATAATTGACTAAAAATTATTGTCATAAAATCTTCATATTTATATAAAACCTTTAGTTGTATTAAAACAATTGATTTTAATTTATCTATGCTATTTGTTTTTTGAGCTGTTTTAATAGAAATACTATTTTGCAAAAGTTTCATACCTTCATCTACTAAAAAGTGAAATATTTCTTCTTTACTAGAAAAATGATAATATAAAGTTCCTTTAGCAACACCAACAACAGAAGTTATTTCTTCAATACTGGTAGCATCATAACCTTTTTCTGCAAAAAGCTTCATAGATGTCTCAAATATTTTTCTCTTAGTCTTATTCATAAAGTTCTCCTAAATTCACATATTCGCAGTATATTATACATTTTTTTACGAAATATTGCAAGTCCCAAAAATATTCTACCAAACTTGACATATGTAATCAAGAAAAAAGCATAAAATATTTATGAAAATTTTGTTCAAATAGGGGACGGTCCTGCTTGACACATCTTTTGTTAATAAGTTGTCAATGGGGACGGTTCTTTTTGACAACTTTTTTGCCATGTCAAATTCAGCTTAGGAGTAAACCTTAAAGAAATATGTTAATGAAAAATTTAAAATAATATTTTAGCAGAACCGTTCCTATATTTAACGGTCGAGAATGAGAGGATTATAGATAATATTAAATTAAAAAAGTTGTCAAAAAGAACCGTCCCCATTGACAACCCTGAGCTGAATTTTTGCAGGACCGTTTTCTTTTATTGGTGCAAAAAAAGAATAAGCACAATAATTGCTTATTCTTTTTTATTTTGTTGTTAATTAGATTCCCATTATAGAATATCCAGCATCTGCATATACTATTTGTCCTGTTATTGCGCTTGACATATTGCTGAATAGGAATGATACTGCGTCTCCTACTTCGTGAGCTGTTACATTTCTTCTTAATGGTGCTTTTTCTCCCATTACATCTTGAATTGTGCTGAAATCTTTAATTCCTCTTGCTGAAAGAGTTTTTATTGGTCCAGCTGATACTGCATTTATACGAATTCCCATAGGTCCGATATTATCTGCTAAATATCTTATACTTGCTTCTAGTGCTGCTTTGGCAACTCCCATTACATTGTATCCTGGTAATACTTTTGTTGAACCATGATATGTTAATGCAACAACACTTCCACCTTCACCAATTAGTCCTGTTTCTTTTGCAAATCTTGTTACAGAAACAATTGTGTATGCACTTACATCATTTGCATGAGCAAATCCCTCTTTACTTGTATTTATAAAGTCATTTTTTAAATCATCTGTAAAAGCATGGGCTATACAGTGTAATATTCCATCAATTTGTCCATATTCTGTATGTAATTCTTCAAATAAAGTTTTTACTGCATCATCATTTGAAGCATCTAATTCATATGCTTTTGAACCTTCAAATTCAGATATTAATTCTTCTATTTTAGCTCTATTTTCTTCTCCCATAAATGTGAAAATTAATTTTGCTCCTTGTTCATAAGCTGATTGAGCAGCACCATATGCTATACTCCATTTGTTTCTAATTCCCATAATTAATATTTTTTTGTCTTTTAAAATCATTTTATTTTCCTCCTGTAAAAATTTATATTAACAATTGAAGTACTTTTCAATTGTATAAATAACATATTTAATTTAAATTACCAATTTTTCTGAATTTATTATATCTGTCATTTTGAAGCTCTTCTTTTGACATTTTATTTAGTGTCTCTAGGTCCTTTATTAAAGCTTCTTTTATTTGATTTGCAACATAAGTTAAATCATTTTGAGCTCCACCTTCTGGCTCTGATATTATTGTATCTATTATATTCATTTTCTTTAAGTCAGAAGCGGTAATTTTCATTTTTTCTGCTGCTTCAGGTGCTTTTGATACATCTTTATATAAAATACTTGCAAATCCTTCTGGCGATAATATTGAGTATACAGCGTTTTCTAGCATTATTATTTTATTTCCGACTCCAATTGCAAGTGCTCCACCACTTGAACCTTCACCAATAACAACACAAATTACTGGAACTTGTAATCTAGACATTTCTAATAAGTTTTTAGCTATAGCTTCACCTTGACCTCTTTCTTCAGCTCCTATTCCAGGATATGCTCCTGGAGTATCTATAAATGTAATTATTGGTCTATTAAATTTTTCAGCTTGTTTCATTAGTCTTAATGCTTTTCTATATCCTTCTGGATTTGTCATTCCAAAATTACGTTCAATATTTTCAGATGTAGTTTTACCTTTTTGTTGTCCAATTACTGTAACTGGAATTTCATTTAGTAATCCTATTCCCCCTATTATAGATTTATCATCTGCAAATAGTCTATCTCCATGTAATTCCATAAAGTCTGTAAAAATTAAATTGATATAATCTAATGCTTTAGGTCTATCTGCTTTACGAGCAAGGGCTACTCTCTCCCATGGTGTCAATTTATTCTTAGTCATTATTATTACCTCCTTTATGCAATTTTAATATTTGAGATAATGTATCTTTCATGTCTTTACGAGTAACAATTTTATCTATAAAACCATGCTCAAGTAAAAATTCTGAACGTTGAAAACCTTCTGGTAGTTTTTGCTTTAAAGTTTGCTCTATAACTCTAGGACCAGCAAAACCTATTAATGCATCAGGCTCTGCAAGAATGATATCTCCTAACATTGCAAAACTTGCAGTAACTCCACCTGTAGTTGGGTCTGTTAAAACACTTATATATAATAAACCAGCATCATCAAGCTTAGCAAGTGCAGATGAAGTTTTTGCCATTTGCATTAGTGAAATTATACCTTCTTGCATTCTAGCTCCACCAGATACACAAAACATAATAAGTGGTAATCTTTTTTTAATAGCAGTTTCGATAGCTCTTGTTATTTTTTCACCAACAACACAGCCCATACTTCCCATTAAAAAATTTCCATCCATTATAGCAATTACCGCTTGTTCACCATTAATTTTTCCAATTCCAGTTTTAACAGCTTCATTTATCTTTGTTTTTTCTTGTAATAAAGCAATTTTTTTGGTATATCCTTCAAATTGAAGCGGATCTGTAGTTTGTAAATCAGAATCCATTTCTTCAAATGTATTTTCATCAACAATTTGCTCTAATCTTCTTCTGGCAGAAATTCTAAAATGCTTACCACAATTAGGACATACACTGTAATTTTTATGAACATCTTCTTTATATAATATTTCTTTACAAGAATCACATTTTACCCATTTTCCAATAAGCATTTCAGAAGCTTTTTCATTTTTTTCACTATTCGACTTATCTGTATCATTAAATTTTTTAATTTTATCTATTACCATAATTATTATACTTCCTTATATAAAATTTTATATCTTATGTGGACTTTATTTTTTTAATCCATCACCAAATTCGCGTTTGATGAATGAGGTATCATAGTTATTTGTTTTAAAGTTTTCATTATCTAATATTTTGTATAGGAAATCTGTATTCGTATTTATTCCTTCTACTATAAACTCACCTAGTGCACTTTTCATTTTAGCTATTGCTTCTGCTCTATCTTTTCCGTGTACTATTAATTTCCCTATCATTGAATCATATGTTTGAGGTACTCTGTAGCCTGCATATACAGCTGTATCAACTCTTATACCATTTCCTCCTGGTATAAGTAATCCCGTTATAAGTCCTGGACATGGCATAAAGTTCTTTTCAGGATCTTCTGCATTTATTCTACATTCCATACTGTGTCCTGTAAAATGTATATCTTTTTGAGATATAGATAATGTTTCTCCTGCTGCTATTCTTAGTTGCTCTTTTACAATATCCACACCAGATACAGCTTCTGTTATTGGATGCTCTACTTGTACTCTTGTATTCATCTCCATGAAATAGAAATCTAGATTTTTATCAACTAGGTATTCAATAGTACCTGCACTTGAATATCCAATTTCCTTTATAGCTTTTACTGTAACATCAAACATTTTCTTTCTTGTTTTATCATTTAAAATCATTGATGGAGTTTCTTCAAGAACCTTTTGATTTCTTCTTTGTATTGAACAATCTCTTTCACCTAAATGAACCACATTACCGTGTTCATCTGCTAAAATTTGTACTTCTACATGTCTTGGGTTTTCTACAAATTTTTCTATGTATATACTATCATCATTAAATGAAATTTTAGCTTCTTGTTTTACTATATCGTATGCTTTTATAAGTTCTTCTTCAGAATAAGCTATACGAATACCTTTTCCGCCACCACCAGCAGATGCTTTTATTATTACAGGATATTTAATTTTTTTGCTGATTTTTTTAGCTTCTTCAAGACTATTAACTAATCCATCTGAACCTGGAACAACAGGAACTCCTGCCTTTTTCATTGTAGCTTTAGCTTTAGACTTATTTCCCATAAGTTCAATAATTTCACTTGATGGACCAATAAATTTAATACCAATTTCGTTACACATTTTAGCAAAAGAGCTACTTTCAGATAAAAAACCGTATCCAGGATGAATACTATCAGCACCAGTTTGACAAGCTGCTTCAATTAAGTTTTTTACATTTAAATAACTAAGTCCAGATCTTGCTGGTCCAATGCATACAGATTCATCTGCTAATTTACGATGTAAAGAATCTTTATCTGCTTCAGAATATACTGCAACTGTTCGTATTCCCATTTCTCTACATGCTCTTATAATTCTTACCGCAATTTCACCACGATTAGCTACTAATACTTTTTTTAACATTTTACTACTCCTTTCGTAATTTATATAATTTTATAATTATACTAAAGCAAAAGTTATTTCACCTTTAACAGCTACTTTACCATCAACAGTAGCAATAGCTTCACCAACTCCAATAGGTCCTTTACTTTTTATTATTTTAACTTCTAATTTTAGCACATCTCCAGGAACAACTTGCTTTTTAAAACGAAGTTTATCAATTCCTCCAAATAAAGCATTTTTACCTTTATTTTCTTCAAGAGATAATACTGCAACAGCTCCTGTTTGAGCTAAAGCTTCTGTAATTAATACACCTGGCATAATAGGCATTCCTGGAAAATGTCCTTGAAAATACCATTCGTTAATGCACACATTTTTATATGCTACACAGCTTTGACCAGGAACAACTTCTTCAACTCTATCAATCATTAAAAAAGGTGCTCTTTGTGGAATAATTTCCATTATTTGATTAACATCTAACATTTTATACACTCCTTTAAATATATAATTGACAAAACAAAAAATAAATATATAATAAAACAAAGAAGGAAACAAATACACAGAAATGTGTGTTACCTATAGTAGATAAACACCACAAAGCCCGTCAAAGCATAATGTGGTGTTTTTAATTTATTGTTCTTTATTAGCTAGTATAACAAGTATAATACTAATAAAGGTTATGTTTAATGTAACACACACATCTGCTTTTTTATTTGTTTCCTCCAAATGAATTATATCATAAGCCTAGTAGGAAACAAATGTTCTGTATTATTTTTTTGCTTTTTATTTCGACAATTATTTTATTTTTATTAAAACTTGACCATATTCTACCATTTCTTCATCTTTACAACAAATTTCAACAACTTCTCCGTCAAATTCGCTTTCAACTTCATTCATAAGTTTCATAGCTTCTACAATACATAGAACATCACCTTTTTTTACTTTATCACCAACTTTTACTAGTGGTTCAGCTTTTGGTGATGGTTTGCTATAAAAAGTACCAACCATAGGAGATTTAACTAGTTTATAGTTTTCTTCTTCTTTAGCAGAAGCGGATAAATCTGTCTTTTTTAATTCAGGTATATTATTATTTATTACAGGTTGCCCCATAACAGGCATTTGTCCCATAAATCCCATAGGGGGCATCATTGGTGCACCTTTTGGCTCACAATGTTTTTTCATTTTTATTTTTGTTCCATCAGTGAACTCAATATCAAGTTCCTCTAATGAGCATTCTTCCATATCTTTTATAATTTTTTTTATTTCATTATAATCCATATAAAACCATCCTTTCAAAATAATCTTTAATAGATATTTAAAATATATTTTAATATGTGGCTTTCCCTCTATGAGAAAGCCTTATTTTTAATCTTCATATTTTTTTATAATAACTGTACTGTTATGTCCACCAAATCCTAATGAATTTGACATAGTATATTTTAATTCTTTACTTCTTCCTTCATTTGGTACAATATCTAAATCACATTCTTCGTCAGGAACTTTATAATTAATAGTAGGAGGAACAAATTTGTCTTCAATAGCTTTTATACAAGCAATTGCTTCAACAGCTCCAGCTGCACCTAATAAATGTCCTGTGTTTCCTTTTGTAGAGCTTACCATTACAGTTTTTGCAGCATCTCCTAATGCTGTTTTTATTGCAGATGTTTCAAAAGAATCGTTAAGATGAGTAGATGTACCATGTGCATTTATATAATCGATATCTTCTGGTTTAATTCTTGCATCTTTTATAGCAGAAACCATAGCACGAGCTCCACCTTCTCCTCCTGGTGCAGGTGATGTTATATGGTAAGCATCTGAACTTGAACCAAATCCAACAACTTCTCCATAAATTTTAGCTCCTCTTGCTTTAGCATGCTCTAATTCTTCAAGAATTAAAATACCAGCACCTTCACCCATAACAAATCCACTTCTTTCTTTATCAAAAGGAATACTTGCTCTATTTTTATCTTGACTTTGAGATAATGCTTTAATATTTGTGAATCCAGAAATAGCTGTTTCTGTGATAGAGCCTTCAGATCCACCTGTTAATGCAACATCTTGATAACCATGTTTAATTAATCTATAACTTTCTCCAATACAATGTGTACCAGTTGCACAAGCAGTTACAAGTGCAAAAGATTCACCTTTAATTCCGTATTCTATAGCAATATTTCCAGAAGCCATATTAGATATAGACATAGGAATATACATAGGTGATATTCTATCATGACCTTTATTAATAAGTACTTTAGTTTGCTCTTCAATTGTTCCAAGACCACCAATTCCTGATCCTACAATACAAGCCATTCTAGTCATATCAGTATTATCAGCTGATATACCACTATCTTGCATAGCTTCTTTAGCAGCAATCATAGCTAGTTGAGAATATCTATCTAATCTTTTAGCTGATCTTCTATCCATATAATCTTCAATGTTCAAGTCTTTAATTTCAGCAGCTAATTTAACTTTGTAATTTGAAACATCAAATCTAGTGATAGTATCAATACCACATTTACCTTCTTTAATACCTTTCCAAAAATCTTCTACACTATTTCCTATAGGTGTTACAGCACCCATACCTGTTACAACAACTCTTCTTTCCAATTTATTCATCCTTTCTACTTAATCTACTTATTTTTACACGGAATAAACTTACATAACCATTCCACCGTCTATATTTATAACTTGACCTGTTATATAAGAACTATCTTCAGATGCTAAGAACTTAACAACTTTTGCTATTTCTTTAGGTGAACCCATTCTATTTAATGGAATTTGAGAATTTATATTTTCTTTAACTGCATCTGATAAAACACTTGTCATATCTGTAGCAATAAAACCAGGTGCTATTGCATTTACTAAAATGTTTCTACTAGCAACTTCTTTTGCTAAACTTTTTGTAAATCCAATTACTCCAGCTTTAGAAGCGGAATAATTAGTTTGACCAGCATTTCCTGTTATTCCAACTACAGAAGATACATTTATAATTCTTCCAGATCTTTTCTTTATCATAAATGGAATTACATTACGAGTCATATTAAATGTACCTACTAAATTAATATCAATTACTTTAGTAAAGTCTTCTTTTTTCATTCTCATAAGTAATCCATCTTTTGTAATACCTGCATTGTTAACAAGAACATCTATTTGTCCTAAACTTTGAACCGTTTCTTTAGCCATATTTTCGCAAGATTCAAAATCAGAAACATCTCCATTTACTAATAAACATTTAACTCCTTTAGATTCGATTTCTGATTTTAAATTATTTACTTCATCAGATAGAGTTCTATAATTTAAAGATATATTATATCCGTTTTCAGCAAGCTCTAACGCTATTTGCTTACCAATTCCTCTTGTAGCACCTGTTATAAGAGCTACTTTTGTAGTATTTTCCATATTATTCATCCTTTCTTCTTTATGTGAATTTTACTTTTTTAGATTATCATCAAGTATTTGTTCAAATGCTTCTATATTATTTGTGTTATATATTTTTATTTCTTTATTTGTCTTTTTTACAAATCCTGACAATACTTTTCCTGGTCCTATTTCTATTATTGTATCTACACCTTGTGATATCATATTTTCGATTGATTCTTTAAATTTTACAGGATTTATTACATGATTTGCTAATATTTGTTTTATATTGTCTGCATCTGTATATTCAATTGCATCTATATTTTTTATTACTTTTTTATCTGATATTTTATTTATTTGTATTTCTTGTAATGCTTCATATAATTTTTTTGATGCTTCTTGTAATTTTTCTGTATGGAATGGTCCACTTGTTTTTAATTCTATTGCTCTTTTTGCTCCTGCTTGTTTTAAAAGATCCATTGCTTCTTCTACAGCTTGCTTTTCACCAGAAATTGCAACTTGACCTTGACAATTATAATTAGCTGGTACTACAAATCCTGATGTTACTTTTTTACATACTTCTTCTATTGTATTATCATCTAATCCTAAAATTGCAGCCATACTCCAATTGCCTTGAGGTAAATATTCTTGCATATAAGTTCCTCTTTTTTGTACTATCTTTATACCATCTTCAAAACTTATTATATTACTGTATATTAATGCTGAATATTCTCCTAAGCTTAATCCTGCAGATATATTAGCTTCTATATTATTTTGTTTTAATAATTCTGATATTGCAAGACTCATTACTAATATAGCTAATTGAGTATTTTTTGTTTGATTTAATTTTTCTTCTGGTCCTTCAAAACTTAATTTAGCTATATCAAATCCCAATATTTGACTTGCTTTATCATATACATTTCGTACACATTCATATTTTTCGTAATAATCTTTTCCCATTCCAACAAATTGTGAACCTTGTCCTGGAAATACAAAACCTAATTTCATTTTTATCTTCCTTTCGTAAATATATAACTATATTTCTAATAGAATACTTCCTAAATTAACTCCTCCTCCATATCCTATTAATATAATCTTGTCTCCTGATTTTAATAAATCTTTTTCAAACATTTCTGTTAGTGCTATTGGTATACTTGCACAAAATGTGTTACCTACATTTTGTATGTTTATATACATTTTTTGCTCTTCTATATTTAACTCTTTACAAATTCGTTTTAGCATTTTTAAATTTGATTGATGTGGTACTATATATTTGATATCTTTTAGTGTTAAATTACTTTTTCGTAATAATTCATTAATATTTTCTATTGGTTTAGTTGTACCAAATCTATATACTTGTTTTCCATCCATATATATTTTTTCTGGAATTTCATATGTTAAGATATCACCTATTTGTCCAATACTTTCAATATTTGAATAATATAATTTTTGAGATTTAGTAGGCCCTAAGATAGAAGCGGAAGCTCCATCTCCAAGTAATGAAACTATATTTATATCATTTTTATCTATACATTCAGATAATTTTTCCACTCCAATTACTAAAGCACAATTACAATCTTTAGTTATTATGTATTTTCTTGCTATATCAAAAGCATTTATATATCCACTACAACCAGCTAAAACATCTATACATCTGCATTTTTGAATATTAAAAGCTCTTTGCACTATAAAAGATATACCTGGCATTATTTTTTTTGTTGATGTTGTAGCAACAATTATTAAATCAACCTTTTGTATATCTATTTTTGAATTCATAATTAAATTTTCTACTGCTTTTATTGCTAACATAGAAATATCTTCATCACTATAAAATCTTTGATTTATGCCTGTTCTCGTTGAAATCCAATTACTTGAAAGATCAAACTTTTTTTCAATAGATTTATTAGTAATACATCTTTTGGGTAGATATTTATCTGTAGCAATAATTTCTACTGATTCCATATACCTCCTTTAGTCTTATTTATAATAAAACTTTTTATCTTTATTGTAATAACGGTATATATTATATAAAAACAGTAAAAAAATGTCATTAGTACAGGTGGTCAGTTTTTTATAAAACTAATTTATATCACCTTTTTCTAAGGCTTGAGCTTGTACAACTGTTAATGCTATTGTGTCAAAAACTCTTTCTACACTACATGCTCTAGATAAATCAGTTATTGCTTTTTCTAATCCTTGACATACTGGACCATATAGCTTTACATTTGAAAATCTTTCAAAAATTTTATATGAAATATTTCCTGCATTAATATCTGGAAATATTAAAACATTAGCTTCACCTTTTAATGGACTATTTGGAGCTTTCATTTTTGCAACTTCAGGCATTATTGCTGCATCCATTTGTAATTCCCCATCTGAAGTTAAATTTGGAGCTATTTTTCTTAATCGTTCTGCAGCTTTAGCAACCTTTTCAGTTGACTTAGTTGAAGCACTTCCATGTGTCGAAAAAGATAAAAATGCAACCTTAGGATCTTGACCTGAAAATCCTCTACAACTATTAGCTGTTGCTTTAGCAATTTCAGCTAATGCTAAGTATCCAGGTTCAGAATTTAGTGCACAATCTGATATGTAAAATAATCCATCTTTGTTACCAAAATCTTTATGTTTAAACTCAATCATAGTTACAGTTGAAAGAATTCTTGTTCCAATAGTTTTAAATAACTTCATTGTTGGCTGAAGAACCTCTTTTGTTGAATGAGTAGCACCTGCAATATATGCATCAGCTTCTTCAAACTTAACCATCATCATACCAAAAATTAGTGGATCTAATACAATCTTTTTAGCCTCTTCAAAATCCTCTGTCGCATTTTTATTTAGCTCTAAATATTTTTTTGTATATTCATCAATTTTTTTACTTTTCTCAGGGTCAACAATTTTTGCTTTTGATATATCAATATCATTTTCTAATGCTACTTTTTTTATTTCATTTTCATTACCTACTAAAATAATATCAGCAGTTCCTGCATCAATAGCCATATTAGCAGCCTTTAGAATTCTTTTATCTGTTGCCTCAGAAAGCACTACTGTTTTTTTATCACTTTTTGCTTTTTCTATTATATTTTCTATAAATCCCATAATAAAATGATCTACCTTTCTTTTGAATAAATTATAACAGCTAAAATATATCACATAATTCCAAATTTTCCAACTAAATACTAGTATTTTTTTATTTTTTCTGTTTGAAAATCGGCACATATTTTACATAATTTCCAAATAATCTCTGCGGTGTCAACTTATTATGTTTTATTACGAGATAATGAGACTGTTCTCTTTTCACATTTTTGGAAAAAAGAAAAGTTGTCAAAAAGGTCCGTCCCCCATCAATCAACCAAAAAAGAGCTGTCTTTTTCTTACAGCTCTCTTCATTCAATATAATTTCTTTTGTATACTTTAATTTATCAGTTTTTTATACTCTTTTTCAAATGTGTTAAAGAAACTTGATATTATCTCTTCTCTATTAAATTCTTTATTGCATTCTTTTTTTAATGATGTTGCTATTTGCTCTATTTCTGGAGTAAATATTATTTGGTTTACATCTATTCCAATTCCTATAAATACGTATTTCACTATTTCTTTATTTGTTACTGATTCCGTCAATATTCCTGATACCTTTTTTCTGTTACACATTACATCATTTGGATATTTTATATCTAGTTTTATATCATATAAATCTTTTATTGTTTTTACCAAACATTGTGCTATTAATATTGTTAGGTTTTCTATTTGCTTTATATTGCAGTTTGGTGTAAGAACAAATGTTCCACATATATTTTCATATTCTCCACCATACCATGCTCTTCCTTTTGTTCCTTTCCCTTTTGTTTGATTGTCTGTTACTATGTACATTCCATTTGTTGCTTTACCTTGCTTTACTAATCTTTTTGCCTCATCTTGCGTTGAATCTATTTCTTCATGATATACTATATTTTTTCCAAGAAACGATGTTTTTAAATTTGATTTTATTTTTTTTATATCTAACTTCTTTTTTTCAATCATATTACATTATGCCTCTCATTCTTTACTTTTCTTTTTTATTATAACATACTTATATCTTTTAGCATTATTTTTTTATAAAAAGTAAGAGAAACTATATTGCAAAGCAATACAGTTTCTCCTTTCTTAGATATTATTGTTATTCCAAGACAATTTTGTAGGAAAAGCTTTCTTCAAAGCCACCTAGCAGCAAAAAGCCATAGCTCTTTGCTTCTACTTCCCAACTCTCTGGAATCTTGAATTTAATAAATCCTCCTCTTTTAAAAGAAATGACTATTGTTTTCTTGTCCCGTGGCAAGAATTCAATTGCCGGATTCATTCTTTCCAGAATTTCGGATACAATTCCAATCTTATTGAAAGAAACTGTAGTATTCTCCATTTTTATACCCTCCTCTTGAGTTTAAGATACCATTTATTATAACATATTATTTCTTATATTGCAAATTTTCTTGATGCAGGACCGTCCCAATTTTAACAATTTTAACAATTTTAATCTAAATTTTTTGCAAAATTTCCAAAAAAGTGGTTGACAATTTACATAATATGTTGTATGCTTATATACATGAGTGGAAGTCATTTCCATGAAACGCCAAACGGCGGACATACCCTAGTAGTACAATTAGGAGGTACTATCATGAAAAATACTCGCATAATTATTACCAAGGAGATCCCTATTGCCGGCAGAATCATTTCTGGCAATATCGTCCTCAAGAAAGGAGATACTTCCTTTTTGCAACCCAAAACAATTTTGGATGCACAGGAAGTACGGTTTGTTGCCCAGGTGGTGTCTACCTTCTGCAACAACAAGATCTACGAGGTAACAACTAGCGACTCTAAGTATACGGTTATCGTTCTGTAATGGATGATTAATTAGATACTCAGAGCTAATCCCTCTGTAACCAATGATTTGCATTGCTATTGTTGGTTATAGGGGGATTTTTTTATCTATTTTTTCACCATAATTTTTATTTTTTTTTAATAATTCAAGACCGTCCTAATTTTAATCTAAATTTTTGCAAAATTTCCAAAAAAGTAGTTGACAATTTACATAATATGTTGTATACTTATATACATGAGTGGAAGTCATTTCCATGAAACGCCAAACGGCGGACATACCCTAGTAGTACAGTTATGGAGGTACTATCATGAAAAACACTTATACCATTATTACCAGCAAGGTTCCCTCTGTAGGCAAAATCATTTCTGGCGACGTCATCTGCTATGATGCCGTCGGAAATATCAGCCTGAGTCCCGCTAAAACAAGCGAGGCAGAGAATGTTCAGCTCATTGCTAAGTCGACAAACATCGGCTTGGGCAAGCGGGCAATCTACAAGGTAAGAACCTTCAACTCCGTGTATACCGTCATTGTTTCGTAAAAAAAAATGATTGACTAGATACCCCGGAGCTAACCCCCTGTAACCAATAATTTGCAATGCTCATTGTTGGTTATAGGGGGTTTTTATCTATTATTGTTAATATAGCCATTCCGCCACTGTAACCAACGAAATATATTGCAAATTATTGGTTACAGGGTAGGAATTTTATTTATAATAATATTGGTTGTATTTGTTTCCTATCAAGAGCTTCTTCTATGGTTTTTATTATATAAGTAGAATCAAATACTAATGAACGTGGTTTTGTTATTGGATTATCTTGCCTAAATGGAACTACATAATAATTATTTCTATTTAATAGCTTTCCTATGTTTTCTGCAGACCCCGCTAATCCATCATTTGTTGATATTGCAATTACTACTGGATTGTTATTTCTTAAATGAGATTTTGCCGCCATTGTTGCGGGAGTGTCTATTATTCCATTTGCTAATTTTGCTATTGTATTTCCTGAACATGGAGCTATTAGCATAACATCTGTTAATTGTTTTGGACCTATTGGTTCTGCTCCTTGTATTGTGTGTATTATCTTTTTGCCAGTTATATCTTCAACCTTTTTTATTATTTCCTTTGCTTCTCCAAATTTTGTATCTAATTCATAGCCATTATATGACATTATTGGTAAAACATCTGCTCCTCTTTTTACGAGCTCTTTTATTTGTTCTATTACTTTTGAAAATGTACAAAATGATCCAGTCATTATGACTCCTATTTTTTTATCCTTTATGTCCATTATTACCTCCTTTACATTATATAATATGTTTTTATGTAAATTTGGTTATGGCTTTTGTCCTTTTTTAGTAACTTTAGTTTACATTTTTCTGATATAATCTTTATGGCGTCAACTCATTATGTTTTGTTATATTCTAACACATAATAAAAAAGCTTTTTACACTATTTAAATTTTATGGTATCAGTGTAAAAAGCTTTTATTTTATTTTTTTAATTTTCTTATGTGAGTGTGTCAAAAATAACTGTCCCTATTGACCACCTATTGACCACGTCAACATCTAACAAGTTGTCAATCAGAACCGTCCCCATTGACAACCATTTTTTTATTGTTCTGAATCGTAAACTTCTCCTACTTCTTTTATGCTTTTCATTAAATCTTCGTATTCAATTCCTTCTGCATAGAAATTATTTTTTTGATATCTCTTCCATTGATTTTTCATTGTTTCGTCATCTTCTAGCTCTTTTAATACTTCTTTCCATTCTTTTATGGCTTCTTCTGAACCTCTATGCTCTGCTGTGAATTGTATTGCTACTTTTAGTGTCTTTTTATTTATATTTTTAGTTTGAGTTTTTAGTAACATATGTACATCGTAAAAATCCCTTATTCTTGTCCCTAATACTCCCCTTTTTATTATTGCCTCAAATTTTTCTGCTAATACTGTTTCAACATTATAAGACCATACATGTATCTTTCTGTTTTCCAACATTAATTCAAAGCTATATTCAATTTCACGGTATGTTATTTTATCTCCTGTTGTTACATCTATTTTCATTATTACTGGCATTGTGTTCATATATTTTGCTTCGAAGGTTAATCTGTATCCATTATAATCATCATTGTCTCTTATTTTTTCAACATGGTTTATTTTTAATGTTACATCATCATGTAGATCTATGCTACATACATCTTCCATTATATTTTTTACATTTTCTTCTGTAAGCTCAAAGCCTTTTATTGTTGTATCTATATCCATTGTTGTTCTACTATCTATTCCAAGCATTGCAGAAATTAGCATTCCTCCTTTTAATATAAAATTATCTTTATATTTAGAAACAGATATTCGCTCTAATAATCTTTCTAACATATATGTTTGTAAAACTGATTGTGCTGATACTTTGCTCTTTTTTGCAATATTATTTACTGTGGCCTTTAAACTCATTACATTTTTCTTCATTAATCTAATACCTCCATGTACTTCTTTAGTATTTTGTCTATTTTTAATTTTTTTGCATATTTATATAGTAAATTTAAGTTTCTTTTATTTGATTTAAAATATTCCTTCATTGCAGTATTAAAAATTTGTGGATCTATTTTATTTCTGTCTCGTATTATATCACAAATTGTTCTTTCTAAATCATAAATTTTTATATTAGTTCCATCTTCTAGCTTAAGTGTTGTTTCTCCTAATGAATGAAGCTCTGGTTTTATATAATGAGGCTCTAAAAAATCATTATTGACTCGTACATTGCTTGGAAATGTCATATCTAAGCTCATTGGTGTTCTATCTGTTAAATGATAAAAATATAGAGCTGTGTTGTGTGAAAAAATTCCAGTTTTATACCTTTCACCCATTATGAAGAATTCGTTTATATCTTTATCTGGTGCTACATATAAGCCTTTGATTACTCTTATGACTTCGCCTCTTTCTTCTAATATTTTTAGGTATTGTCTGTGTATATTATTTTTTTCTAATTCTTTTACATATAAAATTCCATTATTTTTTTCTAATAAAGATTTTATTTTTTCGTAATTATTCATAATATCACCTTCTTTTTTGACATCCTTATACATATTATAAGTCATATGTATGTGTTTGTCAAGTTTTATTTGACTTTCAAATACTTTTTGTTCGTATTATGTATTTATTTGTCAATATTATTGGCAATAATATTTTTTTTATTCTATATAAAATAAAAATAAAAAGGTAAAGATTTAAATCTCTACCTTTTATAATTTTTAATAATTCTCAGCCTTTATTTCAAAGAAAGATTGTGGATGTTCACATACTGGACAAACCTTTGGCGCTTCTTTTCCTATGCAGATATGTCCACAGTTTCTACATTTCCATATTTTATCTCCATCTTTGCTGAATACTAATTCATTTTCAACATTATCTAATAATTTTAAATATCTTGCTTCATGCTCTTTTTCTATTTTTCCAACTTCTTCAAATAGGTATGCTATTCTATCAAAACCTTCTTCTTTTGCAACTTTTGCAAAACCGGCATACATATCTGTCCATTCATAATTTTCTCCTGCAGCTGCATCTTTTAGGTTTTCAGCTGTTGATTTTATTTGTCCACCTTGTAATAGCTTAAACCACATTTTTGCGTGTTCTTTTTCATTGTCAGCTGTTTCTTGGAATAACGCAGCAATTTGCTCATATCCTTCTTTTTTTGCTTTACTAGCATAATATGTGTATTTATTTCTTGCTTGAGATTCTCCAGCAAATGCAGCCATTAAATTGGCTTCTGTTTTAGATCCTTTTAATTCCATAATTTTGTACCTCCGTTTTGTTTCATTTTTTCTAAATAAGATTGTCTTATTTCAATATTTTATATCATTTATTGTGATAAAAATCAAGAGCAATTATGAATTTAGCATCAGAACTTCTGTTTGCAAAAAAATAACTCTAATATTAATATTTCTCACTATTTTTTTATAAAATTAAGGACGCCTTACTAAAAGGCGCCCTTTTGACCGAGGTTTTTTTATTCGTTTAATGGATTTAGTTCTTTTTTAAATCAAATCGATTATAGTAGATGTTTACACTCCACTTTTCAGATTCACTTGCCTTCTGGATTACATTTGGGAACATTTTCCGTACCCAAAGCCCATCCAGCGCCTTTACCTTTGGCCCACCATTAAATGTCCAAAGATTTAACAGGTCTTCGATTTGTTCATTTGTTAATAAATCCGATCCCAGAAGTGTCTCAATCATTGTATACATTTTAGCACTAATGTTGTTTTCACCATATGTATCAACAATATGCTGATAGATTATATCGACTTCTTCTTTGTTTAAAAAACTCATCACATTCTCAAATTTTTTTCTTGCACTGTTAATTTTTCCTCCACTGTTGCTTTTGTCCCAAATTTCCAAAAGATCTTGAATTGCAAGAATGGACGTATCTTTATCCATTTTGATAATGCTTTCAAGAACTTGCAGTCTATCTGTCTCTTTAGCATGCAGTTCTTTTTTCGGACTCACAACACAAAAATTTTCATGCTCTCTTTTCAAGCTTTGATTTTCTTTTTTCAAAAATTCGTTCTCTTTTACCAAGAACGTATTTTCTTTGACTAAAGAATTGTTTGCCTTTTTTAAGAAAGCAACCTTTTTTTGCAGTTCCACAATTTGTTCAGACTGCCGTTCAAGGGTCTCATCAAGAATTTGAATTTGCTCAGAAATTTTTTTAACGATACTCATCTTTATACCTCCCGCCCTTTTCTTTGGGCATGTCAAATAAGTTTCGCTCTTTATGAGCGATTAGTGAACTATTTTCCACTAATGATTTTATTATACCATACATTTCCATTATTGTAAACTTTCCGCTTCGTAATTTTTTATTTTATTCGGCTTAATTATATAATATAATTTCTTTTATTTAATTCATTGTATATTTTATGAATGGTTTACTTTAGAGTATTAACACTAATCTATATTTTTACTAATACTAAAATGTGTCCCTTTTTCCTAAAAATGGGAAAAGAGAACCGTCTCATTTTTCATTTTTCTTTTCTTTTTATATTAAATTATATTAAAGTTTTTGTTTTAATATTTCTTTATTTTTTTCACTTAGCTCTATTAATGGTAATCGTGGTATTCCATAATTGTATCCTTTTATGTTTAATGCAGATTTTATTGGTATTGGATTTACTTCACAAAATAGTGTCTCTATTAGGCTTATTGATTCTAATTGTTTGTGCAATGCTTGTTTTGTATTCCCATCTAAATAGTCATATACCATTTGATGTGTATACTTAGGTTTTATGTTTGATAATACTGATATTACTCCTATACCACCTAATGATAGTATTGGTATTATTTGATCATCATTACCTGAGTATATATGTAAATTATCTCCACATAATGATGCTATTTTTGCTACTTGTGATATATTACCACTGGCTTCTTTTATAGCTACTATGTTATCTATTTTTGATAGCTCTAAACATGTTTCTGGTTTTATATTAACACCTGTTCTGCTAGGTACATTATATAGTATTATTGGTAATGATGTATTGTTTGCTATTACTGTATAATGTTTTATTAATCCCTCTTGTGTAGTTTTATTATAATAAGGAGTTACTATTAATGCTCCATCTACACCAACTGATTCTGCATACTTCGTCATTTGTATAACCGCTTCTGTATTATTTGAACCAGTACCAGCTATTACAGGAATTCTTTTATTAACAGTATCAACTACAAATTTAATAACATCTTTTCTTTCCGCTTCTGTCATAGTAGATGCTTCTCCTGTAGTTCCACATACAATTATACTATCAACTCCATCATTAATCTGATCTTCAATATGCTTTTTAAAAACCTCATAGTTAATTCCACTTTCATTAAACGGTGTGGCAATAGCTGTACCACATCCTTTAAAAATAACTTTTTTCATAATATAAATCCTTTCTATTACTCTTTATTCTCACTAATTAGCTTTTCTAATATTTGCACAGCATTACTAGCTGCTCCTTTTCGTGTATTATCAGCTACTACCCATAAATTAATACCATACTTAACACTATAATCTCTTCTAATACGACCAACATAAACCTCATCATGATCATTAGAATTAATTGTCATAGGATATATGTTGTTTTGTATATCATCCAATACAACTATACCTGGAGAATTCTTTAGTACGTTTACTAATTCATCTAAATCAAAATCATTTTCAAATTCAATATTAATAGATTCACTATGTGAATTAAATACAGGTACTCTTACTGTTGTTGCTGTTATAGGTAAATTAGGTTTATTTAATATTTTACGAGTTTCATTAATCATTTTATGCTCTTCTTTTGTATATCTATCATCTGTAAAATCATCTATTTGAGGTATACAATTATTAAATATCTCATACGGGAATTTTTGTAAAGTATACTTAGAATTACATACATAATGCTCTATACCTGATTCTAAGTCCTGTATTCCTCCAAGACCTGCTCCTGATACTGCTTGATATGTAGAATATACTATACGCTTTATATTATATTTTTTATCTAAAGGACTTAATGCTACGACAGCTTGAATAGTAGAGCAATTTGGATTAGCTATTATTCCTTTATTTGTTTTAGCACATTCAAAATTAACCTCAGGAACTATTAAAGGAACATCATTATTCATTCTATAAAAACTACTATTATCTATTACCGTACATTTGTTTTGTACTGCTAAATGTGCATATTTTTCGGATACTTTGCCTCCTGCTGTAAAAATAGCATAATCAAATTTATTGTTGTCGAAAGAATGTTCGTTTAATTCTTTTACCGTGTATTCTCTTCCATCAAAAGCTATTTTTGAACCAGCAGATTTACTAGAAGAAAACAACTCATACTCTGCTATTGGTAGATTTTTTTCTTCCAAAACCTTTCTTGTAATTCTACCAACTACACCTGTAGTTCCAACTAAAGCTACTCTATATTTATTCATTATAAACACAATCACCCAACCTTTCTATATTTAATTCTATATAGCAAAGGTTGTACATATTCTACTTAATTTTGAGGATAAGTTGTCAATGGGGACGGTTCTTTTTGACAACCTTAATAAATATGTCATTTTTTTATAAAAACCAAAAAGAAGTATTTAATTTTTTCAAATACTTCTTTTTTATTTAATCACTATAATGACCTTTACACTGAACTACTTCAATTTGAGAATTTGTAACCCTATATACCAGTCTATTAGTATCATCGATCCTTCTACTCCAAAGACCAGCTAATTCATTTTTTAATGGCTCTGGTTTCCCTATTCCCTCAAAACTATTTCTCATTATATCTATTAAAAGTAAATTAATTCTCTTTAATGTTTTTTTATCTTGTGTCTGCCAATAGCAATATTCTTCCCATGCTTTATCAGTAAATGCAATTTTACTATTCATCTTCCATCGTCTCTAACTCCTCTATTGTTTTTGTAACGATTTTTCCTTCATCTAATTGCTTTATTGACTCATAAATAGCTTTTATGTTATTTTCAGAGTAAAATGGATCTATTGATACATCAAATGGTATTCTTTTTTCTCTACACATTTTTTTAGCAAACATATTAAATGCTGTTGACATTGTTATTCCTAATTCATTACATATTTGTTCCATTTGTTTTTTTGTTACTTCATCTATTCTAAAATTTATTAATGTTTGCGCCATAAAACTCACCTCTTTCTATAATTATATTATAATGTTTTATAAAGACATTGTCAATACATTATATTTATATTGTGAGTATTTTAATACTTTTTATTCAAATACTTAAAAACTTACTATTTCATTGTACATGTCTATTGCATAGTTATCTGTCATTCCTGCTATGAAATCTATTATTGCTTTATAATAGTCTTGTGGATTTGTGTAGTCATATATTATTTTGTTTTTTAAGTTTGTGTTTGTTCTATCTGTTAAATTCCAGTATTTGTGTAACCAATCTTTAAAGCGAATAATTGTTTGTGGATAAAACTTTTTTAGCTCTTCTAGATTACTTAGTGTATTTTCTTTATCATAGGCATTTTTTAAAGTGTTGTATATTCTATTTATTATTATTTTGAAATATTCGTTTGATGCATCAAGTCTTGGATGTGAATATATATTGTTGTAGTTAAATTCTTTTATTTTATTTATTAAGTTTAGTTTTTCTGTTGAAAAACATATTCCTTTTTCTATAGTACTATTATTACATATATCTATTATAAGCTCATTTATTATGTTTGGATTATTTAGTGCTTCTTTGTTTTGTATTCCTAATATATTTTTTAGCTCTTCTAATTTTTCATTATTTAATAAATTTAAATGAAATGCATCTTCTATATCTCTACCTATATATGATATTTTATCTGATATTTTTACAACGCAAGCTTCCCAAGTATATGGACTATATTCATTTGGTTTTGTGTAATCTTTTAAGTCTATTGCTTGTGAGCGTGGTTTTAGTGAATTTTCATCTATTTCGCCACAATGTGATATTATTCCATCTCTTACTGCATATGTTAAATCTAAATTTTTCAAATCTCCATTTGCATCTTCCAAAAGCTCTATATCATCTACAAAATGGACACCATTTTTTTCATGCCAAAAACTTTGACCTATGTCTCTTAATGATATTTCATTTAATACCTTTTCTCCTTTGTGACCAAATGGACTATGTCCTATATCATGAGAAACTGCTATTGCTTTTGTTAGCTCTGTGTTTAAACCTAAATAATTAGCTATTGTATTACTTATAGAATCTACATAGCTTACATGTTCACTTCTTGTACATACATGATCACTGCTAGGGGAGAAGAATACTTGTGTTTTATGTTTTAGTCTTCTATAAGCATTACAGTGTAAAATTCTTGTATAATCTCGCGCAAATTCGTTTCTTAAGTCATTATTTCTTGAATATAACGGATTAGCTCTTTTTATAAGCTCTTCCCATTTTGGATTATCTTGTGTTACTGAAACAGATTTAAAACTATCTTTCATAAATTTTCATTCCCTTCTTTTATTCTTATTAATTAATTTTCCTTATTATATTTGTTATATTATAATATATTATTTTATATATTTATACAATATACTTATAGATTTTTTGTTAACTTAATTTTTTTCTGTAGTCAATATAAAAAGTGATTACAAATAAAAATCTGTAATCACTTCTTATTTCTCATTTTAATATTTTAGATGCATATACCATCTCTAAAATTAATAATAGCAGTAAATCTAAATATAAAATTAGCTCCAATTGGTGCAACTTTTTTTCATACTTCTCTGTAACTTCCCGGTCTTCTGCATTGTTATACTTATGCCAACAATACCATGCTGTTATTCCTAGTATAATAAGAATTGCAAAAGAAATGGCTGTAAGAATTTCCAATACTGCTTGCATTTAATCCCTCCTCAGCTTAATATCTAAGTAGTTCGGTTATTCTATTCTGTCGCTTGCGAAACATCAAGTTAATATTACTCTTATTTTTGCATATTGTCAATTAATTATTTTATAATAAAACCAATGGAATATTCTCCATTGGTTTTATCAAGATTACATATTATATTAATACTACTATTTGTTAGGAACTCTGTATACATATACAATATAATGGTCTTCTTTATGTGGAGAAGAGACTGTATCCTCTCCAGGTTTATATTGTATTCCTTTCTCATAACCACAATTATACCACACATTTTCTCCATTACTATTTTTACCAGCATATATTTGAGAATGAACTAATGAACTTTCTGAATTAGTATTTCCTTCAAATATAATATCTCCAGGTTGCAAATTTATATCATTTACATTAAGAGTTTTTCCTTCATACACTTTTTCGAAATTATTATTGTCTAAAAATTTCTTTAAATTTGTAGTACTATTTATTAATCTGTTTTTATCTGCACTTTCAGTAGCATCATATCCCGCAGCATATAATGACCAAGATATATATGACGCACAATTTACTTGTTTATCTAATATTGGATCACCATGTCCATATGTATATCCACCAATTGCAGTTTTTTCTTTTATATTCTTTGCACTTTCAATGAAATTACTTGGTGCAATATTAGATACTTCATTATTATTAGAAATAATTATACATTCACATAATGCAGGAAGTATTTTATCTTGTTCAAAATACCCAGTATTATTTCCACCTGCCACTGATGCACATGCTGAATCTGCTAAAAATATTTTTCCATCATCTGATATTCCAAGTAATGCAACATAATGACCTTTATAATAATTATTTCCTATATTGCTATTATGTAGATCAACTAAAACAGGATTTCCCTTTTTTAGATTTTCAATTATTGCATCATTTGAAAAAACAGTTTTTGAGCAATATAAACCATACTTACTAAATTGATCTTTTACTTGAGATAATAGTGTATTTCCATTAGTTATTATTCCATCATTATTTACATCTACAGGATTTTTATTAACCCCAAATCCAGTAAGTATTGTTGCTACACTTGTTATTCCACAAGCATCAGTACCATATGTTCCAGCCCAATATGGTGTATTTCCCCAAACATCATTAGATCCTTGTGCATAAACAGTATACTGTTTATCCCCATTTTTATAATATCCTTCTATTCCAGTTTTTCTTATTTGATTTGTATCATTTCTTACATATGGTGTATCAGAATAATTATTACTATCGTTATTGTCACTTTGAGTATCACTTATATATCCATAATATTCGCTTATATATTTTGCTACTATTTTTCCATAAATTTCATTATCATTCATAACTTTGCAAACTTCTTTTACTGTATATTTTTGTGCTCCAAAATAGTAACCAGATTCTGCAATTAATTTAAATACAGCTTCTGATGCTTCACTATAGCTATTGTAATTATTCCAAGATTGACCATTTCTATCTATATATCCACCATTTAAATTTCCTCTAATGCTAGCCCAGTTATATGTTGTTGGACTAATTAAATCCCATCCGATTCCCCAACCAGATTCTGCTCTTATTATAGCCATAACAAATACTGCATTCACTCCATATTTTTCTTGATATTTTACTAAATCTGCAGTAACTGATTTCATATTTTCTTTACCTCTATCAGATACATCAGACTTTTCTATAATTTTATTTAATTCCGATTCATTTAATACTTTCATTGAATTACTATGATTTATATTTATATCGTAATTTAAAGCATCTTCGTAATTTTGAGAAAATTCCATACTGTCAACATCAATTTCATTTACTATATTTTTCCATGATGGATTTAATCCTGCTGCTTTTTTTGCGTAATATGTTAATACATATTGTGCATCTTTCGCAGTTATCATTTCATCACCATCTATATCTGCATAAAAAGTTTCATCACTTGACAATTTTACTTCATCTTTTAAAGTGTCAGCTACTGTTTTCATTAATAAATATGATGCATCTTCTACAGAAACTATTCCATCACCATTTACATCTCCTTTTTCTTTTGCTGACAAGTCAAGTTTTACATCTTTTAATACTTTTACTTCTTCTCCATTTACTTTTTTAGTTTCTGTTACTACTTGTACTTTACCTTTTGAAAGCTGTTTTGTTTGTTTTTCAGTTACTTCAGCCGCTTCAGCTTTTGATAATCCTAAGACTGTGATTATAAATAATATCACTACTAATCCTATAATTAGTTTGATTTTTTTTGACATTCTTTCATCCCCTTAATTTATTTTTTCTTGTTCTTCTTTATTAATACTACTAATAATATTAATACCACTATAATACCAACAGCTATTCCTATATAGATTGTTATCGACTTCTCTGTTTTCTTACAATTAACTGTAGTTGGTACTAATTTATATTTCATTGTTGAATCATTTGCTGTAACCAAATTTGTTTCATCTTCAAATGATATATCAAAATTCGTTTTATCTGTAATTTTTTCTGGTACTTTAAATTTTAAAGTACATAATTTTATATTTCCAGATTTTCCTTCATTTGATGAAAAAGTAATTACTAATATTGATTGTTCTCCATTAACAGCTTCTTGTATTGTATAATTGTTATTTTTTTCTTCTGTTCCTATATATTTTAAGTCTGAATCGTATTTTATCTTTAATATTCCTGCAGTTATATAATCAGCATCTTTCATATTAACTTCAATATTTACTTCTTCATTTTCGTTTCTTTCTTTTTTATCATTTTCTACTAATTCAATAGACATAGATTTAGAACTTGAACTACTTTCTATATCATTCTTTTCTGCTGCCAATGTTGGTTCTACTAACATTATTACAGCCATTATCCCAATTAATAATATTTTTTTTATTTTCTTCATCTAACCTAACTCCTTTACATTTACTTAATAATATTTCCTGCTGCTTTATAAGCATAATATCTTAAAATTTTTGATGCATCACTCGCTGAAATCTCACCGTCTCCATCGACATCACAGATATTGTATAAATCATCTATACTTTTTATATTTTCATTATAACTTATTTTACCATCTTCTACTAATTTTTGATATATTTCATAATCATCTTGTGCCTCGCTATTTGCAAAATCCCATGAATATATATTAGCTACAATAACTAGCACATCAACAGCATCACTTACATCAATAAGATTATCATTCCTTACATTTCCTACTATGTAATTTTTTCCAGGATAATTTTTTCCTATATTTTTTATGTCGCTATTGTCTGTGCTCTCACTTGAATCACTATCTTCTGTAATATTAGTTTTATTACCTGCAATATTATTTGAAGTAGTTGTTTCTGCAAATATATTATTGAAAAAGAGCATTATTAATAACATAGCAACAATAGTAATTATTACTACTCTTACATTTATTTTCATATTTATCTCCTTTATAACTACTTATTTTTTTTAGATTTTTTTCGGAATATAATAGCAAGAACAATTACTATTATAATCATGATAATACATATATAACTTTCACCAGTTTGTGGAATAAATGTTTTACCTTTTGTTTCTTTAACATTTGAAGTTTTTTCATCATTTGAAGCTTTTTCATTATTTGAATCTTTTCCATTATTGCTTGTTTGTTCACTAGATGCCTCTTTTTCATTGTTTTCTGGTTTGTTTTCTTCTGCTTTACCTTCAACATCTGATCTTGGTATACTTATACTAGTAATATCATATAATCCAGATTTGTTCTTTCCTTTCCATTTTATTTCAACATTTTTTTCTGATGAACTATTTACTTTAAATGTAAACGTTATTATTTTTTTTGTTCCAGTTACTGTGTTTGCACTACTGTCTGAAGAATTAGCATTTCTTACTATTGCAAATCCTATTGCATTATTTGTACCTTGTGCTACATAACCATTACCTTCACCATTAGCAATATTAGCAAACTCCTCATATTCGTAATAATTGTTTCCAACTATTTCTACATCATCACTATACTCAATTCTTCCTTGTACAGCATCTTCTGGTTTATTAAATTCACCAATTAAAGTTATAGAAAATGTGTCATCCAATTTTAATGTATTTACACTTGATGAAATTGTAAACTTATTTTCTTGAGCCGTTTCAGCAATCTTATAATTAAATGTTGCTACAATACACCAAATAATTATAAGTACTAGTGATAATATAAAAAAGCTTTTTCGTTTGTTCATTTTTTTACCTCCTTATTAAATTTTCTATTTAATATTACCACTGGACTAAATTTTTGACAATAAAAAACAACTAATATCTGCATATGTAATATTTTTGTAACTTTTTTGTAATTTTTTTGTAATGTTTAATTACTATCTAAATATCATAATTCAAAAAAATGTGACTTAGGAAAATCCTAAGCCACATTTTTGATAAACTTTTAAAAGTAATTATCATTAACTATTTTTTATATCAATATTTATTATATCATAGAAATATTGTACTTTAGCTGATACATCATTATTCCATGCACCACCACAAAAAACTTCACCTATTTCATATATCGTATACTTTTGTTGTCCAAAATAATTTCCATTTGAATTTGCTATTATCTTAATCAAATCTTCTGTTGCCTCACTAAAATTGTTATATTTATTCCATGATTGTCCTAGTTTATCTATATATCCTCCATTTAAGTTTCCATATATAATTGCCCAATTGTATGTATTTGAATCAACTATCTCCTTTGCAGTTCCCCAATCAGACTCTACTTTAATAACAGCCATAATAAATACCGCATTTACTTTATATTGATCTTGATATTTTACCAAATCTGGTATAACTGATAACATATTGTCTTTTGCTTCTTGAGTAGCGTCTGAATTATTTACAATTTGTTTTAATTGATTTTCATTTAATTTTGGTAATGATTTTTGATGATCTGTGTTTACATCAAAATCTAATGTTCCATCATATTCTTTAGATTTTTCACTTACATTTGAACTTGAACTACTAGCATTGTCATTATTATTACCACCAATTGGGTTTACATCAATAGATTTATAAAACTTATTAACTATACTAGCTATAGATTTATCAGCATCTTGATCACCACCATACCATTTTGAGCAAGCATCTTGTATTGTATTACAATCTCCGTATAAATTTGCTATTATTTTAAATACATTTTCTGTCGCTTCGCTATAATTATTATATTTATTCCACGATTTACCATATTTATCAATAAATCCCCCATTTAGAGTTCCTAGAATAGAAGCCCAATTGTATGTTGATTGGTCAATTACTCCCCATTCTGTTCCCCAATTTGATTCTAATTTTATCAATGCCATGACAAATACTGCATTTATTTTATATTCTTCTTGATATTTTACTAAGTCAGCAGATATTGATTTCATATTTTCTTTTCCTTCGTCAGGCATATCGGATTTTTCTATAATTTCCTTTAATTGTGACTCATTTAATGCTTTCATTGATAAATCATTATTATTTATATGTATATCATACTTTAAAGCTTCTTCATCATTTTGAGAATAAACAATATATACATCATTTACTTCATTGATAGCTTGTTCCCATGTTGGATTTAATCCAGCTGCTTTTTTTGCATAATATGTTAATACATATTGTGCATCCTTTACATTTATCATTCCATCACTATCTATATCTGCATACTTGCTTTCATCACTTGACAATTCTGTTCTATCCTTTAAAGTATCTGCTACAGCCTTCATTAATAAATAAGATGCATCTTCTACAGAAACTATTCCGTCACCATTTACATCTCCTTTTGTTTTCATGGAAAAATCTAGATTTACATCTTTTAGTACTTTTACATCTTCTCCATTTACTTTTTTAGTTTCTGTTACTACTTCTACTTTCCCTTTTGAAAGCTGTTTTGTTTGTTTTTCTGTTACTTCAGCTGCTTCAACTTTTGATATTCCTAAAGCTGTAATTAAAAATAATGTCACAATTAACCCTATAATTAATTTGATTTTTTTGGTCATTTTTTTACCTCCTTATAAAATTTACTCTTTAATATTATCACTAGTCTAAATTTTTGACAATAAAAATTTGTTAATATATGTACATGTAATATTTTAGTGATTTTTATTACATTTTCCACAAATCCAATAATAAAAAAGTGATTTTTTGAATAAAATCACTTTTTATTATTGCTATTTTCCACGCTCTTCTTTTACAGCTGCTTGTGCTGCTGCTAAACGTGCTATTGGTACACGGAATGGTGAGCATGATACATATGTTAATCCTATATTGTGGCAGAATTCTATTGTTGGTGGATTTCCTCCGTGCTCTCCGCATATTCCAAGCTCTATGCTTGGTCTTGTTCTTTTTGCATCTTGTATTGCCATTTTCATTAATTTTCCTACACCTATTTGATCAACTTTTTGGAATGGGTCAAATTCAAATATTTTTTTATCATAATAGAATTTTAAGAATTTTCCTGCATCATCACGGCTAAATCCATAAGTTAATTGTGTTAGGTCATTTGTTCCAAATGAGAAAAATTCCGCTTCTTTTGCAATTTCATCTGCTACTAAACAAGCCCTTGGAATTTCAATCATTGTTCCAACATAATATTTAATATCCAATCCTGATTCTTTTATTAATTTATCTGCAGTTTCAGTTATAATATTTTTTACATATTTAAGCTCTTTAACTTCTCCAACTAAAGGAACCATTATTTCTGGTTTAACTTTGTATCCCTCTTTTTTTACATTTATAGCAGCTTGTATTATAGCTTTAGTTTGCATTACTGCTATTTCTGGATATGTTATAGAAAGTCTACAACCTCTATGTCCCATCATTGGGTTAAATTCATGTAGATTTACTACTATAGATTTTAATTCATCAAAACTCATATTCATATCTTTAGCAAGAGCTGATATTTCCTCATCATCATGTGGTAAGAATTCATGAAGTGGTGGATCTAATAATCTTATTACAACAGGATAACCACTCATTACTTTGTATAAACCTTCAAAATCTGATCTTTGCATAGGTAATATTTTATTTAAAGCTAATTCTCTTTGTTCTGATGTTTTTGAAACTATCATTTCTCTTATAGCTGCAATTCTGTCTGCTTCAAAGAACATATGCTCTGTTCTACATAAACCTATACCTTGAGCACCAAACTCACGAGCTTTTTTTGCATCTCTTGGATTATCAGCATTTGTTCTTACATCAAGTCTTCTTATACTATCTGCCCAACTCATCAATTTAGCAAAATCACCAGACACAGATGCTTCTACAGTATCAATTTTTTCACCATATACATTACCTGTTGAACCATCTAAAGATATATAATCACCTTCATGATAGCTAGTACCATCTTTAGTATAAAATACCTTTTCTTCTTCATTTACAGAAAGCTCTCCACAACCAGCAACACAACAAGTACCCATACCACGAGCAACAACTGCTGCATGTGATGTCATTCCACCTCTTACTGTTAAAATACCTTTACAAACAACCATACCTTCGATATCTTCAGGAGATGTTTCAAGTCTTACAAGTACAAGCTCCTTTTCTCCAGCATTTGCAAGCTCTTGTGCCTTTTGAGCAGTAAACACAACTTTACCAGTTGCAGCTCCTGGCGATGCAGGAAGACCTTTGGCAACAGGTTTTGCTGATTTTAGTTTTTTCTGGTCAAAGTTTGGATGTAATAATTGATTTAATTGATCTGGCTCTACTCTTAAAACCGCTTCTTTTTCATCAATCATACCTTCTGCAACTAAATCAACAGCAATTTTTAATGCTGCTTGAGCTGTACGTTTTCCGTTTCTTGTTTGAAGCATGTATAACTTACCATGCTCTATAGTAAATTCCATATCTTGCATATCTTTATAGTGTTTTTCTAGTCTATCGGCAAATTTTAGAAAATCATTATATGCCTCAGGATTGATATATTTTAATGTATCAATAGATTGAGGTGTACGAATACCAGCAACAACATCTTCACCTTGCGCATTCATTAAAAATTCTCCCCAAACGCCTTTTTCACCTGTTACAGGATTTCTTGAGAAAGCAACACCTGTACCGCAATCTTCACCCATATTACCAAATACCATTGCTTGTACATTTACAGCTGTTCCCCAGCTTGAAGGTATATCATTTAGTTTTCTATATGTTATTGCACGAGGATTATTCCAAGATCTAAATACAGCTTTTATAGCTTCTATTAATTGTAATTTTGTATCTTGTGGGAATTCTTCATGTAGATAATTACTATAAATTCCTTTGAAGACTTTTACTAGGTCTTCTAAATCATTTGCATCCATATCTGTATCTAGTTTCAAATTTCTTTGATATTTTTTTGTATCGATTGCATCTTCAAATAATTTTTTAGGAACCTCTTTTACTACATCACTATACATTTGAATAAATCTTCTGTAACTATCATATGCAAATCTTCTATTTTTTTCAGCAAATGTTTTTACTGTTTCATCATTCATACCTAAATTTAATACAGTATCCATCATTCCTGGCATAGAAGCTCTTGCTCCAGATCTTACAGAAACCAATAATGGTTTTTCTTTACTTCCTAATTTTTTTCCAGTTTGCTCTTCTAGATATAAAAGAGCAGAATCAATTTGTTGTAATATTTCTTTTGATATTTGTTCATCATCATCATAATATTTGTTACAACTTTCTGTTGTAATTGTAAAACCTTGTGGTATTGGCATTCCTAAAGATGTCATTTCTGCTAAATTTGCGCCTTTTCCACCAAGTAGCTCTTTCATGTTTGCATTTCCTTCTTTAAAAAGGTAGACATATTTTTTTTCCATTGTTTATTTCCTCCTTGTTATATTCTTTTGTAAATTCGTAATTATTATAACATAAATTTATAAAAAACAATTATTTTTTTAATCTTTTTTTGTTTTTTTAAATGTCAATGGGGACGGTTCTTTTTGACAACTTTGTCTATTAATAAAAAAAATCATATAGTAAAGCAAATTTCGACATTTTTTTAAAATATTTAAAATTAATATTTTTAGCTTTTTTACTTTTTATTGATTTTATAAACTAATTTTTATTTAACTGCTAAACCTGTTATGATAATATAAAATAATTCTGAGAAAGATTGATGTTAATATCTTTTTAGTTAAAAGATTTCCTTGAAAGCAAATAACAGCTATTATGCCTATTTTCCCTAATGTTATTGCTACAAATGATAGATCACTATTAGTTTTTTGGAATATAAAATAAGATATGAAAATATGGTGAATACAATAGAAAAATGCGGTATGAGCTTTATAAAAACTCACACCGCATCAATTAGCGATTAGTCTTCGGCTGTTTCTTCAATTTCGTCATTTTTCGCTTTCATGCATTGCGTCTTCATGCTTTTCGTTTTCATGAATTTCATCTTCATGAATTGCGTTCTCATGAATTGCATCTTCGTGCTTTTCGGCTTTATTCATTCTGTCTTTATTATCGTTTTCGGATTTCTCATTATTCCTTTCGGGAACTCCTATAACCAAATTACATAAAAAACCGAATCCCAATGCTTGCCAAAAGTTAATTTGAACCAATTCAATATTTAACAGTTGTGGTAAAATGTTATTCCAAGCATACATTACAACCCAAACATCAAAAATAATTGAAATGAGTACAAATACTGTGGTAAGCAACACCGTTGCAATTTTTACACTTCCTTCAGGCCAGCTTTTTTTACAGAGTTTTTTCGTAAAACCTTCATATTCTGACTTTGCTCTTTCAAAGTAATTTGATTTAAGAGCTGTAATCCCAAACGAAAGAATAACTGCCTGGAAGATTGTCATTTTTGAAAAGCCAAACATTGTTGTAACAGTTGCATTCCAGCATATACTAAAAATTATGCCTTCTACTACTGTCGCACTTATAAGCACAACTGCTGCCAAAACAATGCCGAAAAGAAGCATGGGAAGAAAAGCTAGAAAAATAAGTATTCCATCCTTTACTTTCCGCCAACCATCGCCAACTTTCTCATGCATAAATATACCCCCTTTTAATTTTAATGGACCATGAGAAAAATTATTTATATACAATGGCTAAAAAGCCATAACAATGTTCCGATTGTACCATATTTTTTCATATTTTGCAATATATTCAACATAAATAATTGTCAATTTGTGTAGGTTAGTCAATCATATGTCAACTTTTTAGAAATCAAGTCTTCTATTTTATGTATATTCATGGTATAATACCAAATGATGTAGGCAAAGTCCTGTATCGTTTTCCCAGTTTTCACTAACTAGTGAGAGGAATAACCTCTAACTTTTTAGTTTATGCATGCAAACATTAATCACCAATAAAGTTTAAGGAGGAAAATCATGGGTATTACTATTAACGGAGGCCATTTCAATGGCAATAGTGTCATCATCAATGGTTTGATTTTGGGTGGCGGAAACTTTTTCGATGGAGATTCCAAGAGTATTGACGAGAAGAAGTCGACAAGTGCAAATGGTATAAGTCGGATAACTGTTAACTCCAATTGTGTTAATGTCCAGATGAATGTTGCTGATACTAATACTATTGACGCACATCTCTTCGGTCATGTCACAACAGATGGAACTACTGAATTTGATATATCTACATTTGGTACTGAAGTCAAAATTACTGTAAATTTGACAGGCATTTCCATAAATAGCAATCTACGTCTTTCTATCGACATTCCAGCAACAATGTTCGATACAATTGATGTAACAAGTAAAAATGGTGATATCATCATTTCTGAAGGAGTAAGCGTTAGAAAGCTCAATCTAAAATCCGCAAATGGGAATGTAAAATCCAATGCTACCTTTGAAGTTATTACAGCTAAATCAAAGAACGGCAATACAAAAGTATCTGTAAATGCCATCTCTGACGTTGAACTGGATGTATCTTCTAAGAATGGCAATGCAATTGTAGAGTTGCACAATATCTCTTGTTGCAATCTTTCTACATCGTCTATGAATGGATCTGTACACAATTGTTTCCATGCTACAACTGGTCATAATACTGCCAACGGAGAAGTTTCTTCAAAGAATGGTGATGTTAAATTAAGCTAAATTCAAATAAAACATGATTAATAAAAGGCTCTTGATCATCTTTTGGTGATTGAGAGCTTTTTATTTACTAAGTATCCAACTATGCTATTATATACATATATAAAAGACATACTTTACATGACAAACAAAAAAAGTTATTACTTGTCTTAATACTTATATTGGGATTTTTGTATTTTTCAATAAATCTAATTAATCTGTATTAGAAATATATACATAAAATATACATACAGTAACTATTTTAATTTTTATAAATTTGACAAAAAAAACTCCCTCTTTCGAGAGAGAAAAGATAATTCTTTTTTTAGGAAAAGATTATTAACCGACTTTAACAATGTAGGTACTGTTACGAGTAGTTACCTGATAGATATTGTTTCCCATGTTCGAAACTGCCTTGACAATGCTGGTACTCCAGCTAATCAGCTTAGGCTGACCTTTAACAAACTCGAGTTTAGAGCATTCATATCTTTTTCCCACAACAGGAACATTGTGGGCAATGGCGATGAAAGTTTTTTCTGTTTCCGAGTTGACATCATCAAACCATACGGAGTTAAAATACCCCTTTACACCCTTCAAGATATAATCGGTCTGCCAACCCCTATCATTTTCCGAAATCACCTCATAGGTCTTACCGATGACCAATTCAGTAGGTTCGGAACAACCGTAGTAACTCATTGTGCCTCCATTGTATCTTACGATCTTTGCCATTTTTTCCTCCTTGCGTAATTACGCGTTCTTTGTTGTTTTTTTCCTACAGATGAAACGGAGTAAATGCGATTCATCACTTACAATTATATCATACTTTACATAACATTGTCAATTATTTAGATATTATAATAGTGTAAAATAGTTTCGGAATATACAAAAAGAAAGTCCTTTGATATAATAATTTACGACTAAATAAATCAAAGAAAGGACTCTCTTTTATGTTTTCCGAAATTTCTTGACATCAATGTGGTATTCTTTTCCATCGAGTATCTGTTAAGTAATAGGTAGCAAATTTTTTCTCATAAATCCCCACTATAATTTACTTATTTTTTATTTTATCATCTATAAATCAATTCACTAATTGGTTTGATATTTATTATTTCTTTTAATTTTTAGTTACCTAATAAAGTACCTTTCTTAAAGTCATAAACTCCTCGTTTTTTCTTTATTTACTTTCCATAATTAAGAAATAACCTTTACAATGTCAACTGTTTATATTTTTTTATTTACAATGAAAAAACTACAGAAAAATCCTGTAGTTTTTTTGTGGTTGTCAAAAAGAACCGTCCCAATTGACATATTATCTTATAATGTCTTGTTCTTCTACTTCATCTCTTCCTTTACTTGCAATGTTCAATTTTGCCCTATCTTCATACTTAATTGTATCCATTTTTTTCACTACATCATTGTAAGTAATACTATGATGACTCATCAAACATTGAGAAAAGGCTTTTTTTATTAAATCGGGATTTTCAATATATGCTTGTTTTAATCTATCACATTCTGCTGCTGAATTAACAAATCTTAAGTAATTTTGAAAACCGTCTACTTTGCCGGTTCTTTCTAATCTATATGCTATGTTTGATAATATTTGGTAATACCAGTTTTTATTTCCTTTGCAATATTTAGAAATACATGTTTTTTCTAATTTCTTATCAAATTTATTTCCATTGTTTTTAATTAGGTTTCTTAAAATTCTATATTCATTGAGCTGATATGCTTTATCTATTTCGCCTGATATACATATGTTGTGATTTTCTTTGTCTTCTGTTGTGATAATTTTTCTTTTTTCCATATATTCGCCTAACAAGATTTCTGTAAATCTAGTTGCAATTTCTTGATTTTCAGCACTAATGTTTTTTCCTTTAGTATTTTCGTTTAGCAATATATGTGTGAATTCGTGAGCTATATTATATATATCTAGTGCATTATTTTTATTGGTACAAATTCTTGCTATAAGATTTGGTCTTTCAATACCATCGCCACACATAATTGATGTACTTCTATTATGTCCGCTAGTGAAACCATCACCAATTTCTTTATTTTTATCACTGCACTTATCAAAATAAATTTGCGTTTTATATTTTAAATATGTATCTTCAACTTTTTTCCCTAAACTGGAATTTAAATCTTTGAAAAAGTCCATTACTATTCCAAGCTTATCTTCAATAGTCATAATTTCTTTTTGTGGCTCTGGCATACCGCTTGTACCTTTAAATTTTTCTTTATTTTGTATTATATAATCAATATTATTGGAAGAAAATAAACTGATATCTAATTTATCTAAATTTTTTTCAATTGTTTTTCTTTGCTCAATTCTGCTTAGAAATAATTTTAGTTTATTAATTATACTAGGTCTATATTCCTTTAAACTTTCCATGATTTATATTCTCCTTATAATATTTTATGGCATATTTTATAAAGCCTTATATATTATAATTTTACCACAAATTACTATATATGTGTCAACTAAATATAGACAATTCCTATTTTGTAAGGACCGTCCCCGTTTTTGGGTTTGTTTTTCTTTTTATTTGCTTTCCATAATTTTGAAATAATCTTTTGTGTGTCAACTGTTTATGTTTTTCTTTTAGCAATGAAAAAACTACAAAAAAAATCTGTAGTTTTTTATTGTTGTTGACAAGTTGGTTATCTTTCCCAGCTGTCTGGTTTTATTGCTTTTACTTGGTTTATTTTTTTAGTTTGTTTTCTTGTATTATTTAATTCATCATTGCATTCGTTTGCTATCTTGTTTATAATGACATGCATATATCCGCCGAATCTGCAATTGTTGTACTTTTCCATTAGCATATCTTTTGCTTTTGATCTGATGAATGATATTGCATCATCTGGATATGGGCTTTTCTTTAATTCGATTATACTATAATTATTACTGTAAAATTTTAGGGCTTCGAAGTATTCTCTTCTTATTTTTGTTTTTAGCTCTTTTTCTATAGCATTTATTGTAGTAGCTCTTAATAAATCTCTTTGTTCGTCTGTATAATATGCTCTTGAATTTAGATGTTTTTTGCATTTTTCTATTAAGTCATATGCAGAAGTAAATTTTCCTTGCTGTACTAATTTGTTTATTTGGATAATCATTTCTTGAACTTCGCTTTTGTGTTTAAAAATTCTTTTTTCTTTTGGTAATTCTTGTTGAAAGTTATTCATCATCTAAATTACCTCCTAAAAATTAAAATTCTATTTTATTTTTTACCCAATCGTTTAGTTCATCTATTGAAACTCTAACTTGTTCCATTGTATCTCTGTCTCTTATAGTAACTTGGTTATCTTCTAATGTATCAAAGTCTATTGTTACACAATATGGTGTTCCTATTTCGTCTTCTCTTCTGTATCTTTTTCCGATACTTCCCGCTTCGTCGTAGTCACACATGAAGTCTTTTGCTAATTTTTCGTATACTTCTGTAGCTTTTTCGCTTAATTTTTTAGATAGTGGAAGTACAGCAACTTTGTATGGTGCTAATGCTGGATGTAAATGTAATACTGTTCTTGTGTCACCTTCTGCAATTTCTTCTTCTTCATAGCTGTTACATAAAAATGCAAGTGTAGCTCTATCGCATCCTAGTGATGGCTCTATTACATATGGTATATATTTTTCATTTGTTTCTGGATCTAAGTATGATAAATCTTGTTTTGAATGTTCCATATGTCTTGATAAATCATAATTTGTTCTATCAGCTATTCCCCATAACTCTCCCCAACCAAATGGGAATTTGAATTCTATATCTGTTGTTCCTTTACTATAGAAAACAAGCTCTTCTTTACTATGTTGTCTTAGACGAATGTTGTTCTCGTCCATTCCAAGTGATAATAACCAATTTTTGCAGAATTCTTCCCAATATTTGAACCATTCTTCATCTGAACCTGGTTTACAGAAAAATTCTAATTCCATTTGCTCAAACTCACGAGTTCTAAATGTAAAGTTACCTGGTGTTATTTCATTTCTGAAGGCTTTACCAATTTGAGCTATACCTGTTGGTAGTTTTCTTCTTGTAGTTCTCATTACATTTTTGAAATTTACAAATATACCTTGTGCTGTTTCTGGTCTTAAATATATTTGTGATGTTGAATCTTCTGTTACACCTTGGAATGTTTTGAACATTAGATTGAATTTACGAATTCCTGTAAAATTGTGCTTTCCACAGTTTGGACAATTTATATTGTGATCATCCATAAATTTAATCATTTCCTCATCAGACCAACCATCAGCAACTAAATCTTGACCATTTTGTGTTGCCCATTCTTCTATTAATTTATCTGCTCTATGTCTTGTTTTACATTCTTTACAATCTATTAATGGATCACTAAAACCTCCAACATGTCCTGTCGCAACCCAAGTTTCAGGATTCATAAATATTGCAGCATCTAGTCCTACATTGTATTTACATTCTTGTATGAATTTTTTTTGCCAAGCTTTTTTTACGTTGTTTTTAAGCTCTGAACCTAAAGGACCGTAATCCCAAGTATTAGCTAAACCTCCATAAATTTCTGAACCAGGATATATAAATCCTCTGTTTTTGCATAAACTTACAATTTTTTCCATTGAATCTACCATATAAAAAACCTCCTTTATTTTTTCGGCTGTGGTTATTGTTGTATTTTAGTAGATTTTATTTTAAATACAAAAAACGCCCACTAGCCTATAAAGCTAGGGACGAAATATTTTTTTCCGCGGTTCCACCCTAATTGATATTGATTTCAAATACATTAACGAAACATATTGTATTGAAATTTCTATCCTCTCTTTTTTTTAATGCTCCAAAGCTCCACATATAATTCATATTACTAATTTCCACCAACCATTAGCTCTCTTTTAATTGAAGTTATATTCATTCTTTTTCATCGCATTTTATGGTAATATTTTATCATGTTTTGAAAATATGTCAATACTTATATTTTAAACTTCTTTACAAAAAAATAAAAACGCTGAAAGCTTTGCGAACACTTGGTTTGACTGATTTCAGTTTTAGTGTTACTTTATGTTATCCTCAATGTTATCCACAGGGTTGTGGATAATGTGGATAACTTTGTGAATAACTGTTTTTACTGATGTGTTTGTACAAAGTTATTCACATTGTTTTCCACATGTCGAAATAAGTCGATTTAACAATTCATTATGTATATTTCTTTTTTCTAAAATATTATTCATCTAGCATTTTACATAATTTTACATTCTACTATTTACGACAAAACCATAAATAATTAATGCCGCTTCGGTTAATAATATTGCTGGAAAGCCTATTTGAAATTTTGCTTTTTTTGTTTTGTGATGAAATACTATCATACCTAATATTCCACCAATTCCTCCTCCAAATAATACTAGAGTAAATAATGTTGCTTCTTGAATTCTCCAAGAGCCATGTTTAGCCTTCCATTTATCTAATCCCATTACTAAAAAAGTTATTATATTTATTGCAATCAAATATATTATAAAAGATTTTACTGAAAAAATTGCATCTGCATCTATATTTATCATTCTTCCTCCTTTCCTATTGAAAAAAATTCTCTTCTTAATTAATATCTTAGGATGTGTCAAAAAGAACCGTCCCCATTGACAACCCATTGACATCTCAAGATGTGTCAAACAGGACCGTCCCTATTTTTCATTCCCTATTTTTCACTATTTTTCAAAAAATTAAGACAGAGATTCAATGTTGGTATTTTTGTCTCTGTCTTTTATGTTAACTTTTTATATTTTACCTCATTTGGTTTTAAAAGTCAAATAGGCTTAATTGGTTACTTTGACTCATACCTTGTAGACATCCTGTTGTTTTTAGTACTTCTATTGCTTTGTCTCCTATTTTTGCTCTTATTTTTAGGTCGTTTATTGACATGAATTTTCCGTCTTTTCGTGCTTCTACTAAACTTTCGGCTGCTACTGTTCCAAATCCTGGTATTTTGTTGAATGGTGGTCTTACTCCATCATTTTCTACTATGAATTTTTTTGAGTCTGATTTGTATAAATCTACTGGTAAGAAATTTAATCCTCTTTCATAGAATTCTAATATTAGCTCTAGTACTTGGTATGTATCTTGGTCTGTTTTTGATGCTCCATTTCCTTTTAGCTCTATTTCTTTCATTTTATTTTTAGCTCTTTCTTTTCCATTACACATTACATCTGCATCAAATGCATCTGCTCTTATTGTAAAATATGCTGCGTAATATGCTTTTGGAATATGAACTTTATACCATGCTATTCTAAATGCATTTGTTACATATGCTGCTGCATGGGCTTTGGGGAACATGTATTTTATTTTTTCACATGATTTTATATACCAATCTGGTACATCATGCTCTTTCATTAATGCTTTATATTCTTCCCATTTTGCTGGGTCTTTTAATGCTTTACCTTTACGTACTGTTTCCATTATTTTAAATGATGAGTTTGGTGGAACTCCTTTTTTTATCAAATAAATCATAATATCATCACGACAACATATAGATTCTTGAAGTGTTACTGTTCCTTCTTCTATTAATGTTTGTGCATTTCCAAGCCACACATCTGTACCATGAGATAGACCTGATATACGAATTAATTCATCAAAAGTTGAAGGTTTTGTATCTACAAGCATACCTCTAACAAATTTTGTACCAAATTCTGGAACTCCAAAACTTCCTACTTTACTATGTATTTGCTCTGGAGTTACTCCTAATGCTTCTGTAGAGCAAAATATAGACATTGTATCTTTATCATCTAAAGGAACTTTTGTTGGATCCATACCTGTTATATCATATAGCATTCTTATCATTGTTGGATCATCGTGTCCAAGTATATCTAACTTTAACAAGTTTTGATCTATTGAGTGATAATCAAAGTGTGTTGTTATGATATCTGAATTTGGATCATCTGCCGGGTGTTGTACTGGTGTAAATTCGAAGATTTCTCTACCTTTTGGAACAACTATAATACCACCTGGATGCTGTCCTGTTGTTCTTTTAATTCCTGTACAACCTTGAGCAATTCTTACAACTTCTGGTGTATTTATTGGAATTCCTTTATCTTCATAATATTTTTTTACATACCCAAATGCTGTTTTATCAGCTACTGTACCAACTGTTCCAGCTTTAAAAGTTGTTCCCTTACCAAATATTACTTCTGTATATCTATGAGCTTTTGCTTGATATTCACCAGAGAAGTTTAAATCGATATCTGGCTCTTTATCTCCATTAAATCCTAAGAATGTTTCAAATGGAATATCCATACCATCTTTATCTAACCTATGACCACATTTAGGACACATTTTATCTGGAAGATCAAATCCATTTCCATATCCATAGTCTGTAAAATCTGAATACTTGCATTTTGGACATCTATAATGTGGTGGAAGAGAATTAACCTCTGTAATACCTGTCATATTGGCAACAAATGATGAACCAACTGAACCTCTGGAACCAACTATATATCCATCTTCATTTGATTTCCAAACCAATTTTTGTGCAATAATATACATAACGGAGAAACCATTTTTTATAATAGAGTTTAGCTCTTTTTCCAATCTATCTTCAACTATTGGAGGTAATTCATCTCCATATAATTTATGTGCTTTATCATATGCAATTGTTTTGATTGTTTGTTCACAATTATTGATATATGGTGGACATTTTTCTGGTGAAATTGGACTTATTTTTTCACACATATCAGAAACTTTATTTGTATTTGTTACAACAACTTCATATGCTTTTTCTTCACCTAAATATTGAAACTCTTCAAGCATTTCTTCTGTTGTTCTTAAATATAATGGAGCTTGCTCATCAGCATCATCAAAACCTTGTCCTGCCATTAATATACGTCTATATATTTCGTCTTGTGGATCCATAAAGTGAACATCACATGTTGCAACAACTAATTTATCTAATTTTTCACCTAAATTAACAATTTTTCTATTTATATCCTCAAGAGCCTTTGTATCTGGAACTGTTCCATTTCTAACCATAAACATATTATTTCCAATTGGTTGAATTTCTAAATAATCATAATCTTTTGCAATTTCCTCAATTTCTTCATCAGATTTTCCAGCAACAATTGCTCTATATAATTCTCCTGCTTCACAGGCACTTCCTAATATTAATCCTTCAGAATATTTTCTGTATAAAGATTTTAAAATACGAGGTTTTTTATAAAAATAATTTAAATGAGAATATGATATTAATTTATATAAGTTTCTAAGTCCTATATAATTTTTAGCAAGAATTATAGCATGATATGTAGGTAATTTTTTGTACTCATCTTTTTTTCTTAACTTATCAACACAAACAGTATCAAAATCTTCAATTTTTTTAGCACCTTTTTCCTTTAACATATCAATCATTACATTAAATACTTTAACTGTTGTATCTACATCATCTAATGCTCTATGTGCAACTTCTACTTTTATTCCTAAATTTTCAGCTATGATACCTAATTTATATTTTTTGTAATCTGGGAATAAATCTTTTGCTAATCTTAGTGTATCAACATATGTATTTTCTAATTTTAGTCCTAATTGGAAACAATTATGTTTTAAAAATCCTACATCGAAATCAGCATTGTGTGCAACTATTACAGAATCACCAATAAATTCTAATGCCTTTGGTAGAATTTTGTCGATTGTTGGCGCATCTTTAACCATATCATCTGTAATATGAGTTACATCTATAACTTTTTGTGGAATTGGTTTTTCTGGATTAACAAATGTAGAAAATTCGTCTATAACCTCTCCGTTTTTTACTTTCATAATTCCTATTTCAGTTATTTTTTCCGTTCTAAATGAAATACCTGTTGTTTCTAGGTCTAATACACAATATGTTGTATCAATATCCTGTCCCTTTGGATTTGATACATTTGATGGTTTATCTGGTACTAAATATGCCTCAACACCATAAATTATTTTCATATCTTTATTATCATATCCTAGTAATTTGTGTGCCTCTGGGAAAGCTTGAACAACACCATGGTCTGTTATTGCAATAGATTTCATTCCCCATTTCATTGCCCTTTTTATTAAATCTTTTGCATTTGTCATACCATCCATTTGACTCATTTTTGTATGCATATGAAGCTCTACTCTTTTTACTTTGCTATTATCCATTCTTATTTCTTTTTTCACACCTGCAGTTTCCACAATTGTATTTGCAATTACTCCAAGTTCTTTAGAAAATGGATCAAATTGTGCAGTTCCTCCAATTCTTACACCTTTTGCTTCTTTCATTCTTGATTTAAACTTTTTCAATTTTTCTTCTTCAACAAAAGCTTTACATGTTATTGTACTTGAACCATCATATAAATCAAATGCATATAATGTTTTTCCACTTTTTAATAATCGCTCTTCTGAATTTAATATTTCACCTTCTAAGCAGATTTTCCCGCTATCAACAGAAATATCAATAACTTTTGTAAATGGATCTTTAATATTTGGATTTCTACCATATATTAGTGGTGTTATCTCTTCTGGCTCTTCTTCAGGTATTGGTGGAGCATCTTTATCATCTGGTAAAGGAGGAAGTGAATCTGGTGTTGGAGCATTTACATTTTTTATTTCGAAATCATCTGCATTATTATTGCTTTTTTCTTCTTTTTTCTTTTCTTTTTCAAGTTTATGCTCTTCCATTTTTTTGGCAAACTCAGTTAATGCTGTATCTTCCAAGCTTTTTGTAAATTCTTTATATTTTTGCTCTTCTTCTGCAGAAATTGATTCAGCAAAGTTAATTTTATATTTTTGGCCATATATATTTTCCAAAGTATTTTCAAATACTTTATTCATACCTCTTGCAGTTAAAAAATCTTTTCCTGTCATATGTAAATTGACATTTATAACACTTGAATCTATTTGAACTTCGCTATTTCTAAGAATTGCCTTTGTCATTGGATATCTGTATGATAAATAATCAACTATATTATCCCATTCATTTTGTACATCTATTTCTGGCTCAAATTCATATCTTATTTTTATTGTTGCACCACTTAAATTAAATCTTTTTACTAAAAATTTTTCGAATGCATGTACTTCTTTAATATTTATAATTTTTTCTGAAATCAAATACACTTCAAAACAATTTGTTTTTTTATATAAATTAACTTTTTCAATTTTAGCACTCAATATGTTTGTATTACACTTGAAATCGTCAAAAATCGTACCTATCTTTTTTAAAGCATTTTCTTCTGACAAGATTTTTCAACTCCTTTTTGATTTTTCTTGGTATATTTTATATCATTTTTGAAAATAAATCTATAATTTTCTTAAGTTTTATAAAATTATAAAATTATAAAAATTCTTTGATTTATTCAAATTATTGTGATATATTATTAATTGTTGATGACATTTGGTCATTACATTTTGAATTTTTAAAGGTATGGTAATATAAGCTTTTTTCTTTATTTACTATATCATATAACAAGGAGAAGTCGGTTTTTGCCGGCTTTTCTTTGTTTTATATAAAATATAATTAAATAATATTCCATCAAAAAACAGCTAAACAACAAGAAAGCCGGGATTACCGGCTTTCTTGCAAAACAAAAGATTATAAAATTGGAATTTTGAAAAAATCTTATTAAATTCCTTATACCTAAAATGGAATGACCAAGTGTCATTAACGACTAGTACTATATCATATAATTACTGATTTATCAATTGATTTTCTAATATTTTTGTAATTTGTAGTTATAATGTATGCCAAAAATATTTTGAGAATATTATAATTACTTGTAAATTTTTAATCGTTACTGAAAAATACTTGATTTACTTGCTAAAATATGATATATTAGACATCAAGTGATATGTAATCACATTGTTTTAAAGGTATGGGGGTTTTAAATAAGCTTTTTTCACTTTTTAACTTCCTATATTATATTTTTTTTACGAAGTAAGAAGCTGGATTTTCCAGCTTCTTACTTTTTGTTTTGTAAATATATTTTCAATTTTTTCTTTCAAATACAGTAATTATGTGTTATCAATACATTATTTTTACAATAAAAAATGCTTGATTTATTAATCTAAATGTGATATATTATGTATCGTAATATATCATTATATTATTTTTTAAAGGTATAGGAGATTTCGAATAAGCTTTTTTCATTCTCCTAAAAAATATTTCATTTGAAAAGCGAAAAGTCGGATTTTCCGACTTTTTGCTTTTTATTTTATATATTCTTTTTTATCAAATTATCCTATGAATATCATTAAAAGTAACATATACTGATAATAATATCATTAGTCCAAATCCTAACATTTGAATTCCCATTTCGTATTTTTCATCTAATGGCTTTCTACGTATTGCTTCTATTATTAAAAGTACGATCTTTCCTCCATCTAATGGTGGAAATGGTAATAGATTTGTTACACCTAGTGATAATGAAATTAGTGCTAATATGTAGATAAATTCTTGTAATCCATTTGTCTTAGCAACTACACTAGATATACCTACAGGTCCCATTAAATCATTTGTACTAACTCTTCCTGTAAACAACATTTTTATATTATCTACTATTGAAAATGCGAAATCACCGGTATTAAGAACTGCGTAATATATATTATTTGCAAAATTTTTATCTGCTGGTTTTAATTTTACTCCTAATAAATATTTCTTTTGTTTTATTGGAGTAATATCTATTGATAGCTCTTCGTTGCTTCTTTTAACTGTAAAATTCAATTTTTCATCATTTGAGCTGTTTTGCAAAATATTTGACAATTCTGTAGGATTATTTTCTATATTTACTCCATTTACAGAAATTATCTCGTCTCCTATTTCAAGTCCTTGATTTTGCACATTTCCATTTGAATCAAATCCTTGAATTTTAGTGCTGTTTTCTGCTTCTAAATATATTCCAGTAGAATTGTATTCTAGCATCGTTGGAGCTGTTTTATATTCTAGTTGCTCCCCATTTCTTTCTATTTGTATTGTTACAACTTCACCATTTGATGAATTTATAATTTTGTTTATATCAGATTGCTTTTTTACACTTTTTCCATTTATTTTTTTTATTGTATCTCCTGGCATAATTCCAACTGATTCTGCTGAATATCCAGATGTGCATGAATCAACTGTAGTTGTTACATTATTTGGTGTAGCTGTTTGAAGTCCCATATATACAATTAATGCAAATATAATATTTACAAGTCCTCCTGCAGACACTATTGCTATTCTTTTTGGAATTGAAACTTTATTAAAAGCGCCCTCTTCTTCGGAGCGCTCTTCTTCACCTTCCATACTAACAAATCCACCTAATGGAATTGCTCTTATTTGATATTTTGTTTCTTTCCCTTGTTTACTAAAAAGCACTGGACCAAATCCTATTGCAAATTCTTTTACTTTAACCTTACACCATTTTGCAATTAAAAAATGTCCTAGTTCATGTATAAATACCAAAAATCCTAAAAGAATTACTATTTTTAATACACTTATTAAAAAAACAATCAAATTTTTAATCCTCCTATGTTAAATTAACATTAGTAAAAAATATGCAAATGGAGCAATAAATAATAAACTGTCAAATCTATCTAAAATTCCTCCATGCCCTGGTATTAAATTACTATAGTCTTTTACTCCTGTAAAACGTTTTATACTTGATGCTGCAAAATCTCCAATTTGGCCAACAAGGCTTAATACTAATGCAATTACTGAAATTATAATGTAATTAATATTGTAATTAAAACATTTATTTAAAATTACTGTATATATTAGAGTTAAAATAATTGCACCAACTGTTCCAGCCACACATCCTTCTATTGATTTATTGGGGCTTATTTGACTAAATTTGTGTTTACCAATTCTTCTTCCAACTGCATAAGCAAATATATCAGTTCCCCATGCAGAAAGAATTGTATACCATACGAAAAATTTTCCATTTTCCATTCCATACACCATTGGTATAAATGAATAAAATAATACCAAATATATAATTCCAAAACAAGTTACAGCAACATCAAGTACTGTGGTTTTTAAGTCTGTTATTATTATATGTAAAAATAATGCTAAAATTACAAATGGTATATATACTCCCACTATAGGTAATATGTATTCATTTGGAACAATATTTATCGCGAGTATTAAAGCACACGACAGATACGATATCCATGATATTGGATTTGCTTTATTACTAGTCTTAAAGCAATGTGTATATTCATGTACACTTATTACAGCAAGAATAGTAACAGCTATATCTATTACATATTTATTTCCTAACAAGAAAATTAAAACAACTATTGGAAATCCAATTAATCCAGAAATAATACGTTTTAAATTCATTATTTATTTTCCTCCAAATTTTCTATTTCTCTTTTGATATATTTGTATAGCTTCATCTATGTCAGATTTATTAAAATCTGGCCAGAATTTTTCTTTAAAACAAAATTCAGAATATACAATTTGCCAAGGTAAAAAATTACTTGTACGAAGCTCTCCACTTGTTCTTATTAATAAATCTGGATCAGGCTGACCAGCTGTATACAAATTGTCAGATATTGTTTGATCAGATATATCATCTATGCTTAAAGTCCCATTTTTTACTTGTTCAGCAATTTTTTTAACAGCCATTGTTAACTCAGCTCTTCCTCCATAATTAAGTGCAATATTTAAAGTTAATCCTGTGTTTGTTTTAGTTCTATCTATTGCTTTTAATATTGATTCTTTTAAACCTTTATCTAAAACCTCAATGTCACCTAATACTTTTATTCTTATATTTTCTGTATCTGCTCTTTTAGCAAATTTATCAAGATAAAATCTTAATAAACTCATTAAAGCTCCAACTTCTTCTTTGCTTCTTTTCCAGTTTTCTGTAGAAAAAGCATATACAGTTAAATATTTTATTCCTATTTTATTACAATATTTTGCAATATTTTCTAATGTTTCGGCACCTTTTTTATGACCATCTGATACATTTAAATTTCGTACTCTTGCCCATCTTCTATTTCCATCCATTATTATCGCAATATGAGTAGGTATATTGTTAATGTCTGATTCCATAATTATGACTCCTTTATTTATTTCTATTTTTTATATATAATGCTAGCTCTATTAAAAATTCACCTTTTTCATTGTAATTTTTTATAATCTCAATTGCTTCATTTATTATATCATCTAACATTTTTTGAGCTTTTTCTAGTCCATATTTTGTTACATATGTACATTTTCCTCTTGCTTTATCATTTCCAACTGGTTTTCCAAGCTCTTTTTCATTTCCTATTTCTGATAATATGTCATCTTTAATTTGAAATGCTAAACCTATTTTTTCGGCATAATCAGTAAGCTTATTTAAGTCTTTTTCATCAGCATTTGCAAGTATTGCACCAATTCGTACAGAAGCTTTAATTAATGCACCAGTTTTATTTTCATGCATATATTCTAAATAGTCACTAGAAATTTGTTTTCCTTCATATTCTGTATCAACATACTCACCAGCAATCATTCTATCTATACCATAAGATAATTCATATAACGCATTTAATTTGCTTTGTTTTTCATTATCATCACTTTCAGAAATATCATCAATTATTAAATTATATGCATTATTTAATAAACTATCACCAGCTAATATTGCAGTAGCTTCATTATATTTTTTATGATTTGTAAGCTTACCTCTTCTATAATCATCATTATCAATTCCTGGTAAATCATCATGAATTAAAGAAAAAGTATGAACCATTTCCATTGCAACCGCAAATTTGTAGCATTTTTCTATATCATCTTTAAATAAATTATATGATGCAATTATTAAAATAGGTCTTAATCTTTTTCCACCAGCCATTAAGCTATATCCTTTAGATTCATTTAAAATATGCTCTGGACAGTCTTCTTTTTTTAAATATTTAGTTAATTCATTATTGATTATATCAATATATTTTGTTAGCTCATCTTTAAAATTCATATGATTCCTCCATAAAAGATTTTATACACTCATAACTTCTTTTTCTTTATTATCTAATAAAGTATCAATTTCAGCTATTTTTTTATCTGTTATTTTTTGAATTTCTTCCTCTGCCATTCTTAATTCATCTTCTGTTATTTCAGAATCTTTTTGTTTTTTCTTAAATTCTTCAATTCCATCTCTTCTTATAGATCTTACTGCTATTTTTGATTCTTCAGCCATTTTCTTTATGCTTTTTACTATTTCTTTTCTTCTTTCTTCATTTAATTCTGGGAAAGAAAGTCTTATTACTTTTCCGTCATTATTTGGATTTATTCCTATGTCAGATTTTAATATTTCTTTTTCAATTTCTTTTAATATACCTAAATCCCATGGTTGTATTACTATAAGCCTAGCTTCTGGAACAGAAATTCCAGCTACTTGTGATATTGGAGTTGGTACACCATAATAATCAATTTTAATTTTATTTAATATTGCAGGATTTGCACGACCTGCTCTAACTTCTGCTAAGTTATTTTCAAATACTCCAACTGTTTTATCCATTTTATTTATAATATCGTCATAATTCATAATTCATAATTCCTTTCATAATAAATTTTATTCTGTAATTAAATTACAGAATAAACTGTTTGTTATATAATATTTTACTTTGATTAAAAAGTCAATTATATTTTAATCAGCTTTTACTAAAGTTCCTATTTTTTCACCTTTTACAGCTTTTATCATATTTTCTGGTTCATTCATGGCAAATACTATTAAAGGTATATTATTTTCTCTACATAAAGAAATTGCTGTTGCATCCATAACCTTTAGGTCTTTATTCAAAATGTCCATATATGTAATTTCATCATATTTAACAGCATTTGAATCAACTTTTGGATCAGCTGAATATACACCATCAATTGTTTTAGCAACTAATATTACTTCTGCATTTATTTCTGCTGCTCTTAAAGCTGCTCCTGTATCTGTTGTAAAATATGGGTTTCCAGTTCCACAAGCAAATATTACGACTCTTCCTTTTTCTAGATGTTTTGCTGCTTTTCTTTTTATATATGGCTCTGCAATTTCACGCATTTCAATTGCAGTTTGAACTCTTGAATAAATTCCCTTTGATTCTAATGAATCTTGTAATGCTAAAGCATTTATTGTTGTAGCAAGCATTCCCATATAATCTGATGTAGTTTTTTCCATATTGTATCCATATTTACCTCTCCAGAAGTTTCCTCCACCTACTACTACTGCAACTTGTACTCCAAGCTCTGTCATTTCTTTTATTTGAGATGTTATTTTATCAACAACTTCTGCTGATAGCCCAGTTTTATTTTCACCTGCTAAAGCTTCTCCACTTAATTTTAACAATACTCTTTTATACTTAATATCTGACATAAAAAACACTCCTTCTTTTTTTATCTTTGCCATTTTATCATACATATCATAAAAATTGCACCCTTTTTTGAAAAAAAATATATAAAAAAAGAAATAAATTTAAGCAAATTTGTGTATTGCTTAAATTTATTTCTTTTTATGTAATCTGATTATTTAATTTTTGTTTTATTATATAAAGTTATTGCTGTACCTGCTAATACTGTAATTCCAATAATAAATATAATTTCAGTATTTGATCCTGTTTGTGGAAGTCTAGTTGAGTTTGAAACTGCGTTGTTTGTTGCATTGCTTGTTGTATTATTAACTGTTGTATTATTTGTTTCTACAGTATTATTTTCTGTAGTTGATGTATTATTTGTTGATGTCATATCTTCAAATGAATCAAAATTAATTGGTGCTGTATCTGCTAAAGCTACTCCAGTCCATAAATACATTAAAACTACTCCTGCTAACAAAATTCCTATAATTTTTCTTATATTATTTTTCATTTCTCTTATCTCCTTTTCTTTTGATTTATAAATATTTTATACATAATATTTTTTATAGTCAATAGTTTTATGTAAAAAATTTTATGTATTTTTTACCAATTCAATAACTTCATTTATATTGCATTGTGGTGTAGATGCACCAGCCATTATTCCTACTATTTTTCCCTTTTTTAATGTATCCATATCAATCTCATTTGCAGCTTCTATACACATACTATTACTGCAATTTTTCTTAGAAATTTCATATAATTTCTTAGTATTAGAGCTATTTTTACCTCCTATTATAATCATACAATCAACTTCTTTAGATAGCTTTTCTGTTTCTTCTTGCCTTATTCTAGTTGCTTTGCATATTGTATTAATTATTTCTAAGTTTTCTAAATTTTCAAATTTATTTTTAATTATTTCTGTAAAATCAGTAAATTTTTGCAAACTAAATGTAGTTTGAACAACCACAGCTAACTTAGATTTATTTGACTTTTTAAAATTTTTCATTGATATATCAATATCATCATAATTTTCAATTATACAAACATTATCTCCAGCAAAACTTGCAGTTCCTATAATTTCAGGATGTTTTTTAGATCCAATTAAAAATATATAATACCCTTTCTCATTATATTCAGATACAATTTTATGAATTTTTAAAACTTTAGGACAAGTTAAATCTATTAAATCTATATTATTTTTATCAGCATACTCATAAACATCTTTAGAGATTCCATGAGCCCTTATGATAGTTTTTTTTCTATCAACATTCTGGTTTAAATCATCTATAAAAATAATTCCTTTATTTTTCAAATTCTCTACAACACTCTTATTATGAACAATTTCGCCCAAACAACAAATTGGGGCTTCATGCTCTAGAGCCTCCTCAGATTTTTCAACAGCGTTTTTTACTCCATAACAAAACCCTGCTGTTTCTCCAACAATATATTCCATAAAAATCTCCTTTATACTAAAATATACAATATTTTTAACATAAACTCAATTTTTTTTCAAGTCCCTTTTTAGGGACGGTCCTTGGTTTTTATTTTTGGGGACGGTCCTTGGTTTTTATTTTTGGGGACGGTCCTTGGTTTTTATTTTTGGGGACGGTCCTTGGTTTTTATTTTTGGGGACGGTCCTTGGTTTTTATTTTTGGGGACGGTCCTTGGTTTTTATTTTTGGGGACGGTCCTTGGTTTTTATTTTTGGGGACGGTCCTTGGTTTTTATTTTTGGTATAATATAAAAAAAGCAGATTCTACAAATCTGCTTTTTTCTTTTCGTCCTTAACGAAAAATTATAAATTTATACATTTTCAACAATATTATTTGCTGAATTATCAATATTATTATTTATTTCTGTTGCGCTAGAATCAAATTGTTGTGGTGCAACATTAACATCATTTACTTCATTTTGAGGTATTTTTGTTGCTCCAAATGAAAATGTCCTTCTTGCGCTTTTTGCTTCTTTTTCTTCAAACTTTTTGTAAAATTCTTCCTTTGTTGAATCTAAACATTCTTGCATTGCTGTAAACATTTCTTCTAAATCTTGTTTTGTAAAATCATATGAATTACTTCTTGACATTGGTTCTAGTACCTGAATATCGTGTAATATATTGTTTACCCTTTTTCCTGCGAATTCAATAAATTTTTGTCTTTTTTCTTCGTTTATTTCCATATGTTTTCTCTCCTTTTTCTGTATTCCTGCATAATATTTTATGCATACATATAATATCACAAATTTAAACGAATAAACAAGATTTTTTTTATTTTTTGTTAAATTTAGTATTTTCAAGATTTATACAAATATGAATGAACAAGGACCGTCCCTCTTTTTTTTATATTGTTATTTTTTTTTAAGCCTTACTCTCAAGCTTGATTTAAAAGGTCCGTCCCCTATTAAGTTTCAGGACCGTCCCCGTTTTTGAATATCGGTCTTTTTTTCTCTAAGTCTTACTCTCAGGCTTGATTCGGAAGGACCGTCCCAATTTTGGTAGCTAGGTAGTTCTTTAGGGCTTGGGTTGCAAATGTGTTTATTATTGCGTAGTTGTCGTTGTTGTTTGGAATTTTTATGTATTTGTTGAATATGTTTGAGTCTTTTCTTTCTAATAGTACAATTTTTGATTGGTCTTTTATTATGGATAGTATTACTGTCATTTCGTCTATTATTATGAATGATTTGTTTAAATCTTTTATTTGATTGTTGTTTTTTATTATTTTTAAGTCTTTATCTACGGCTTTTTCTATTGCTTTTTTCATCATTATATTTTCTTTTTCTTGTTTAGTTAAATTATAATAATTCTCATTTATAAGATATTTTACAATTTCTTCAAATGTACTGCATTGATAATCTTTGTCGTCTTTTATAATTATTAATTTATCTAACATGTTCGTCCTCCTTTTCATTTGGTTTTGATGCCATATCTTCAACTTTAGGAATGTCTGTGGAACTTTTTTTCGATCTTGGCATATTAATTGGCTCTTTTGAAATGTTTTCGTTAAAACATCTTATTAATTCTGGATCTTCATTTAATAATTTGCTATTTTTCTTGTATCTTGATATGTATATTTTTTTAGATTTCTCTGATACTGTCAAGTTTAGCAATATATCAAGTTTTTGCTCTTCTGATAGTTTTCCACTTTTTAGCATTTCAAATTGTTCAATCATTAATTGCTCTTTAGGTGTTATCTTTCTATTTTTATTTTTTATTTTTGCCAATTCTTCTGATGCTTTTATTAAACCCCCAAAAAGATTGATATTATCAATCCAAACATCTGCATCAACTGTTCCATTTGGTATTCTAAATTCAATTGTTGGTAACTTACTAATTCTAATCACTTGTGGATCCATGTTTGTTAAATTAATTCCTTTAAATCTGCTATTTTCAAATATTCTAAGATTTGTTTTGAATGTTGCTAAATCTTCTTCTGTTGATAAATTAACAGTTCCTGTTTTTAATGTATTTATTAGATCTTTTGATATTGGAAAAGCATATGGATCAACACCATTTCGTGGAATTGTTCCTTCTTCATTTGAAATTATATATAAAATTTGCTCTGTATTAGACCATAGCTCTAACAAATTTTTATATGCGTCCACGCTTTTTAAATAATTTCCACCTATGTGAATGTGTCCTCCGCAAGTTTTATTTGGATATTGTCCAAAATAATTTAATATGGCACAAATCTCTTTAATTTCGTCAGTTGGATTTTTTCCATTAACCAACAATACAGGTGAAATAACTTCAATTCCTTCTTCAAATTGTTCATCTCCCGAAACAGACTTATCATCTTCACAACACCAGTTACCAAGCTTTTTTAGGATTTTTTTCATATTATCTTTTTCTAATTGTCCTACACATTCAATTTCTATTCCAAATGTCATATACGGTGGTAGTTCAATTTTCCTTTGGTAATTTTCTTTATATGTTTGAACTTTCTTTCTTATTTGAGATTTATTTAATTTTAAAAATTCTAACTGCTTATATGCGCCTATTAATATGTCAATCTCAGAATCTTCCAAATTTAATTTCTTTTTATTTTTCAAACATTCTTTAATAAATTTTCTGTCGTTTGTTCTATATATTAGCATTCCAAGACTATATGAATCTAAACCATTTAAAAAGCCATTTCTTATAGCATCCATAACATATTTTTTATCATCAATTGAATTTACAATATCAAAAATATCATCAATATCAAACTCAAATTCTTCAGCTCTTTCTATAGCGGATTGAGCATATTTTTTCCCCATAGATGTTTTTATAATGAAAGAAACATTATTTGGCGTTAATCCATAATTTCTCCAATTTTCAATATATGGAATAATCTTCGATGCATTTTTTATGTTTAATAACAGATTTGTAATATGTGCTGAATTTAAATTCAATGACTTCCAATTTTCAATACTCGTAAATGTATAATCATAATCTCCAGTTTTTTGTCCAATATCATTAATAACATTTATAACTTCATTTGGATGTAAGCCAATTCGATTCGAATTATCAACACAATACTTCAAAAAATCGGTATCATTCACATTTTTTATTATTTCATACAAATCATATGACTCTAAACCTATTTCATTAGATTTTTTTATACATTCTTCATAAAAAGACTGTTCATTTACACTTTTCAGCAATTTTGTAATAAACCTTGAAGAAATATTTAGTTTTTCTGCATTTAGAATACATTTTTTTATAAACACTTTGTTATCGGCGTTTAACTCAAATATATTACTTAGCAAATTTGCAGAAAAAGCAATTTTTTCCTTATCATTGCTCTCTAAAAAAGACAAAACATAGTTTAAATCATCATCTTTCAGATTTCTACCAATTTCATACAACAACCATCTTTCATTAATATTCATATTACATAATTCACTAAAATGATATACATATGCCAAATAAGCCAACTGCTTTATATCTCTTTTGCCATATATCCTACAAAGCTCATCAATATATTTTTTACTCATAACAATCCCTACACTTTCTCAATCACATATACAAATTATAAATAATTTTTTCAACATTTGCAATATAAAAAACGGGGACTAAAAAATGGGGACGGTCCTTAAAATAGAGGATTTTTTATAAAAAATAGCGATATGCCTTGATATTATTGGAAAAATATGGGGACGGTCCTGGAAAGAAGAAAACGGGGACGGTCCTGCTAGTTGATATGAACAAGGACCATCCCGATTTAAGTTTTTGTTTAAATATTGGCTTAAGCTCCCTTCTGGTGTGTTTTTTGGAAGGACCGTCCCGCTTTTTAGATTTAATTTTGAGCAAGGACCGTCCCCAAAATAAAAAAGCAGGACCGTCCCCTATTTAAATTTCGTTTTAGGTATTTGATTAAGCATACTCTGATACGACTTTTGGAAGGACCGTCCCCGTTTTGCGTTCTTGTTTTTTGTTGATTATATTTTTATCCTCTTTTATTTTTTATTTTTATATGATATAATTTGACAAATTTTTACAAAAGGAGAAATCAAAATGACAAAAGATACTCATATTGCTGGAGGACTTGCAATTACAATGGCTTTAGCTATGCCTCAGGGTTTTAAGGAGCTTGCTGTATGCCTTACAGCTGCAACTATTGGAAGTGTAATTTCTGATATTGATATTACAACTTCAGAATCTAGGCGCGATTTAAATAAAATTCTTATTATTTCTGTAGTAGCAATTGTTGTATGTACAATTCTTGAGGTTGTTTTTAAACTTGGTATTGTATCATTACTGCAATCTGAAACTGATATAATGAGAATTTTATGTGGAATTGGATTTTTCTTGTTTATATGTTGTTTTGGAATAAATACACCTCATAGATCATTTATGCATTCTGCAATTTGCGTTATAGCATTATCTGGTATTGTATGGCTTATTTTTCCAATTGCAACAATCCCTTTTGCAATAAGTATGCTGTCACATATATTTTTAGATTTTTTCAATACAAAAAAAGTACAGTTCTTTTATCCACTGAAGAAACCAAGAATTGCTTTTAAACTTTGCAGTTCAGATGGTAAAGTAAACAAGTGGATATGTAAAATTGCTACTGTAGTTTTTATGGTTGAGCTAATTATATTTATTGCATTACAAGTTGCAACGGTTGCTAAAAATATTTAAAAAGCAATATATTGTAGTAATTAGTACAAAAAAATACATTGGTTTATTACCAATGTATTTTTAAATTTTATCTGGTATTTTTTTATTTTTTAATATACTTATTTTCTTTATTGCAGAATATATAATACACATAATTATACTTCCTAATGTATCGATTAAACAATCTGTAAACTGACTTGTTCTTCCTGCCACGAATGATTGATGATATTCGTCAGTTAATGAGTATATACAGCAAATTCCTACTGCTATTGCAATTTTTTTAAAGGTGTAATTTTTACCCCAAAATGAATTTAGTACAAATATTATTAGTAACGCTAAAATTGCGTATTCTGTTGCATGTGCACACTTTCTTAGTGGAAAATTTAATTTTTCTACTGTTTCGTTTATTTGTTTTTCGGTTGGTTTTGAATTTACTACACCAATATCTTCTGATATTTCTGATGTTTTTTGTACTGTCTTTTTTATTGTTTGTTTGCTTTTTCCATTTGATTCATATGTATTCATTGATGACATTATGAATATTATTATCATCCAGATTATTGTTAATGTTATATATATAACTTTTCTTTTCATATGTACTTCCTTTTCGTTTTTGTTTATTTTACTATATGAATGTGAAATAAACAATATGTTTTTTTACTTATTATTTATATTCGCCTCTTTTTCTTAAGTCATCTTTAAAATCATCGTCATCGTATTCAAAAGCTGACATTTTAAAATGCTTTAAGAATAAATCTAAATTTTTGCAAACATAATCAATAGCATCTTCAATGTCTTTTATATCTGAATGTTTAATTTTACCAGATTTTGCTAAGATTTTTGGATTTTCTTCTAAAGAATAAGATATTGAGTAATCCTTTCCAATTATTTTGAATTTTGGCTCTTTACTTGATTCATTTTTGATTTCAGTATTTTGTTCGGACAAAATAATAACATTTAGACCAGTTCTTTTTGGGGTTAGATTGGTCATTTCAAATAAAGACTCTGATTCATTTAAATCTTTTGTTATGTTTGTATAACTCATTGGTGTTCACCTCTACTAATGTTAATTATATTATTATTGGTGGGAATTGTAAACTGAATAATATATTTGTTAACTTGTCTTGGTGAATATTTATGTGTTCTTTCATATGTAGAGCTTAAATCTTTCATTATATTAGTTCTGCGGTATTTCTAAACAATGTATAAAAATATTTTTTATTTTTGACTTTATATAAAATAATTTCCTTGGTTTATTACTATCTAAAATAACATATTTCTAAAACTCATATATGTTTCAATTAAAAATCCTAATAGTTTTATTACTATCTAAAATAACATATTTCTAAAACAACATTGAACGAACAATTGCTAAAAGAAAAGTTTTATTACTATCTAAAATAACATATTTCTAAAACCTGTCAAGTTCTGCAATTATAAACTTAGCAGTTTTATTACTATCTAAAATAACATATTTCTAAAACACGGGTCGATTATATAAATAAATTTTGTGGGTTTTATTACTATCTAAAATAACATATTTCTAAAACAGTAGACAAGATTTATTAGATGAATTTGATGTTTTATTACTATCTAAAATAACATATTTCTAAAACCTCAAATCGTTTCAAAAATTTTTTCGGTTATTGACTCCGTATGTTATTTTAGATTAAATGTCATATTATAAAATCGTTGAAATTTTCATCAATTTCAAGGATTTTTTCATACTTCAGCTTTTCGTGTTGCTCTGATTCTATTAGTAATATGTTAATGCCATTATACAATGACATTTTATAAAATTCAATTATTTGTTCATTATTTAATATATTTTTCAAATTTGCTATTATTAAAATTTTTACCTCTGTAAATCTTGCTAAAATGCTTATCAATAGTTCCAATCTGTTTAATATATTTACATATTCTTCTGTATTTATTTTTATTCCAAACAATTTCACAATATCTGGGATTTCAATTTCATTTTTAATGGTAACTTCAAATGATAAGTCACATAATTTTTCTAACAAAATTTCTTCTATATCATGTATATTTCTTTCTATTTTTGTACTTTCATCTAACATAAAACTTTCTGATATGTATTCGCTTATTTTTGATGTAACCGCTTTGGTATTTATATTTAAATTATATAGGTCAGTTACAAAGAACACATTATCCTGGAATTTTAAAGTTTCATTTTCATTTGAAATTAGTTGAATTTCTAATGTGCTTTCTTTTGTACTTTGAAATATTTTTTCCATAATATTTTGGAATAAATTGATGCCATACCATTTTCAACTATAATAGAGCTTATTTCTGATAGATGAACCGTTTGTATTTCTTCGCTTCTAATTACAAGATAGCCATTCTTATAACTTAATTTGCAATTTTTAGTTACTACAACTGTTCTCCACCCCATCTATTTTATACCTTCTTTCATACATTCCTGTTACAGATTTTTCTATAAATATAATATTTCTTACTCTTTTATCTTCAAATTTTTGTTTTGACATTCTTCCTGTTCTATCGCCCAATCCAATTTTTGTTAAATTTCCCTCTTCTCCACTCATTAAATTTATTATTCCATTAATAGTATCTTTTTTATCTTTTAAATCAAGCTCATTAAATGTATTTTTTGACTCAATAATCTTCTTATAATTAGTTTCAAAGATTGGATATTCAATATGCATTTTTTCTGCTAATTTATCATAAACAAATTCAAATACATTACCATATTTATTTAAATATTCCTCTTTATCTGCTTGATCATTATTAATTGCATATATTAATTCATTCATATCTAATGATAAAATTAGTTGCTTGTTTGACTTTATTTCTGAATCACTTTTTAAAATCATTTTATTTCCGTTTTCATCTAAATACTCTTGATATTTCATTATTTTGCTTTTAAATATATTAACAAATACTTCATTTTTTTCTTTTGAGTATTCTTCTAAATATTGTTGTAGTGTAATTTTATTATTCTTTATATCAGATGCAATTTTAACTGGAATACCAATCATTCTATATTTTTCAATTTTCTTTTTATCCAAATATTTATAAATTGTGCAATATGCTTTAAACTCATTTGTATATCCTCCATATTTGCTTGTATCTAAGCCATTTTTTAAACTTATCGTAGGATTTTTTTTAGGACTACATATTGTTTGCTTATAAAAAGCTCCCGTCTGTTCCATCAACATTGTACTAATATAAAAATCTTTATATTCCATTACTTTTCTTAATTTTCCAGCATCAACATATTTAGATATAAATCCAACAATAATACCATTTTTATTTTTAGAAAAATTCTTGTCATTCATATAATCTTTCACATATTTACCATATTTAAATTCATTTATATTTTTCCATTCTTTGTTTAATATATTACCGGTAAGTGCCATAATATATGCATCTTGAGCATGGTGACAATCATTAACATTTCTATTTTTATAGATTTTATATTGGTTTCTAAAATTATGAGTTATATTTGATCTTAAAGAAAATACATTTGTATTTTTATAATTATTATTTAAAATATTAGTAACATACTTCGTTATTTGTCTTGTTTCAACTAACTGTCTTTTAACAAACTTTGATCTATCGTCATCATTTGTAAACATTTTAGTTTTTGTTAATCTATTAAATTTAGCTGGTGAAATAAGTCCGTTTTTTAGTAAATACTCCCACCAAGATCTCATATTTCTTTGTATTGAACTATCAAGCAATAAATCATCTGCTTTTCTTTGATTTTCGTCTGCATATACTAATGCTTTATTGTCAATACTATCATCTTTAGTATATGAACGTGGAATTATATGATCAACCTGATACTCTGACAAACGATTAATTTCAATTGGTTTTCCACTATATAAGCTTTTTCCAAGTTGAATGAAATATAAATATAACCTTTCAGAAAACTCTTTATCATCTTTATGAGATTTTAGCTCCTTATATACTTCATCATTTTTCTTAATATTATCAATTTCATTATATAGGTCTATTATTTTATTAAATCTTTTCTTTGTAATTTCACCTTTTTTTCCTTCGTTTCGAGCAAATTCAATAAATATATTTTGTGGCTCACATTTCATCACTTTCACAATTTCTTTTACAACTAGCATTGCTTGCCATATTGCTCTTTTGTTAGCAGGAGATGTTGGAATATTTTCAATATCTTTGTAATGAATTCCTTTTTCAGGTTTCGGCATTAAATCTTCAATTTGCTTTCTAAATCCAAATTCTTCTTTGTTTATAATCTGCATAAAGTTCATATTAGTATTTTCCAATTTTTCCATGATAGTTTCATTCTTATCATATGATTTTAGACCATTAATCAATTTTTTAGATAACCTAGACCAGCCAGAATAATTAAGTTTGCTTATCTTGTTTATTTGTTTATCAGATAAGTATTCAAAATTTTCCTTTAACTTCTTCTTTAAAATTGATTTATCTTCAAATATTGTTACCCAATATATCATTTTTTCACAATCATTAATATTATCTTCAGTAATGTCTCCGATTATATTTTTTAAATCAATATATGATTTCATATTTGAATTAAATACTTTACTTGATTCATCTGTAAATCCTGTTATATTATCAATTACTAATCCATCTTGAGCTAATAATTTTTTTATATCATTTGCACTTACTTTAGTCTTTGTTAAAAATAATCTACAAAAAACCTTTTTCTTTGTATCTTTTGAAATTCCATTTTCGTCAAGTTTTATATTATTTAATTCATTTAATACACAATATTTTGAATATAATATTGATTGTTTTGGCATTACATCTTCATTAATTAAATATGTACATTTATTTGTCATTTTTCTAATAAATTTTTCAGCTGTAGCATCTTTGTCAACAACATCGTCAAAATTCCATGGACGAATTTTTTCATTACTTTTTCGTACAACCCAGGCATTACAATTCTCTTCATTTTTTTCTAAAGGACCAACATAATATGGAATTCTAAACTCCAATAAATCTTTAATTTTAGTTTTATTTTCCCTTAAAGTTTTGTAATATTTCTCTTGGTTTTCTATAATTTTTAAAAGTTCATCCCTATGTAATTGATATGGTATAGCACCATTATCAGTTACATTTAATTTTTTTAGGAAATCACCATTGTCCATTTTATCTATTATATACTTTTTATTGGTAGACTCTTTAACTTTATCAATATCATTTTTTATGTATGAATATAATGCATACCTATCACATTTTTTATTACTTTCGCCCTTATTTTTTCCATTATATGCAACATAGTTATTTTTCTTTTCATCATATATTTTAAACATTTCTTTATATTTGTTCTTTGGTAAATATTTTCTATAAAATTCTTTAAGACATTTTAAGTCATCAGCATAGTCATCATATTTTTTCATAAAAGCTTTTGAAATATATTTTTTATTTTCCTCATTAGCAGAATCATCATAATTCAATATTTCTTGTAATACAGACCAACTATAAATGCTTTTTAAAATTTCGTATATGCTTGACTCTTCATTAAGATTTTCGATAATAAAATCTTCATCAACTATTTCTGTCGAAAAATCTATTTTTCCATCATATTCAATATCAAAAATTGTACTTAATTCAAATTTGTAGCCAAATATTGCATTAACAATGTTTGTAATTACTTTTTTATCTTCCTTATCAAAGTCAAACATTTTTAGTAATTCCTGTTTTTTATTTTGTCGATTTATATTTTTATTTAATAAAATTGAGATAATATCTTCATTATCATTTATTAAAGAGATATCATATTTTTCCTTTAGAAAATCCGTTAGCTCTATTAAACTTTCATTTATTGAATTATTATCATTACTAAAGTTACCCTCATGTAAAAAATTTCCTCTGTATTTTATAATATGGTGAATTGCCAAATATACTAATCTAAAATCTACTTTTTCAGTTGTTTCAATTAAATAATTACGTAAATGATATATCGTCGGAAATTTTTTATAATAATTCTCATCTGTAAAATTGCTATCTGAAAATAAATTATACTTTTTTCCATTCATTTCGTATTCAAAACCTTTTTCTTCTGGTACTAAATATGTATTTCTTAACATTGGAAAAAAGTTTTCATATTCCTTGTCCATATCATCTTTAAGAAGGCTTTGTAAAATATTAATTCTTTCTTTACGTCTATCTGCTCTTCTTCTAGCACTTCTAAAATTTCTTCTAGTTTCTGCTGTATGGGCCTCCTCAAAAATTCTTGCTCCCCACATATTCTTACTATTATGTTTAACTATATTATTATTTTCATCAGTTACGCACCAACCAACCGAACCTGTTCCTAGATCTAATCCAATATTGTAATTTTTTTCATTTTTCAATTGACAATTCCTCCTTTTATTGTTATTATAAATGTGCTATTAAAATTACTATCTAAAATAGCATATTGAGTTAAAATAAGTGTAAACTATAATGCCAAGTAATTGGTTTCACTTAGGTGAAGTTAGAGCTTTTCGAAGCTCTTTTATTTTTTATGTTTTACTTATTAGTTAACTTCATACATTATACCAAAATATATAAAAAATCAATAATTACATATATTTTCAATTAGATTAAATCAGAAAATGTCGAATATTGCAATGATAATCATATTACAACATTCGACATTTTTCGACATTTAGTATTTATTATTTTATTCTCGTTTTTTCTTTTTCAGGACCGTCCCAGAATTGAATTTCCGAATTGAACAATTCAAATTGCTTAAATTTTTAGGTAAAACAAAAATAGAGCTGTAACAGCTCTATTTTTGCTATTTATTCTTAAAAAAAAATTTCCGATAAATCCTATATATAAACCTTTCTTTTTAATTTTTTTATTTATTGTAATTGGAGATTTTAAATAATCAAATTCATTAAGAAAAATTGGTTGTATTATACAACTTGATATGTATAAGATATTATCTTGTATTAGTATAGCATATTGTTTTTGAAAAGTTTGTCGTTTTTTGTCGAAAATATAAAAAAATTTATTTTATTTGTGTTTTTTTATTTTTTCGTTCTTTTGTTGCTTTTATATTTTTAGGACCGTCCCGCTTTATTTCTTACTCCCAAGCTTGTTTTGACAGGACCGTCCCTCTTTTGTTAGAAAATTAAAACGGTTATCCAAATTATATTAAATGGGTATTACTGGAAACCTAATTTTCTGCAATCGTCCACTATAATGGATAATTGTGCTTGTATAAAATTGTCTCATGCTAAAGTTTTAAGCAAAAAAACCAGATAAACTGGTTTTTTCGTAATATTTTTTTATGAATTACAATTATTACAAGATTTGCAACCCTCATTAATAAGTTCAGCTCTACTTTTACTACTATAAATTTTATTGCTTTCATTCATCCTTTTAACAGATGGACAATTGGGTTTATGAAACACATGTGAATTTTTATTTACTATGTATCCACCTTCACTTGTACTAGATGTAGAAGACTGTGTAGTTTGCGTTCTTCGTTTAGTTTGTGTATTAGTATTACCGCTTGTAGTTTCTTGTTTTTGTGTAGTTGTCTTTTTAGTATTTGATGTAGTGGTTGTTTTATTACTTTTTATTTTAGATGTATTAGTGTTGTTTTCAACTGCTTTATTTGTTGTTTGCCCTTCTGGTGTTGTTTTTACTTCATTTGTTGTTTGAGTATTAGCATTATTTTCTACTACTGTATTATTTTCTGCGACGTTATTTACTGCATCATTTGTAACTTTATTTTGTATATTGTTGCTGGATATATTATTAATTGTATTGTTTGTTATTGTCGTATTTTGTTGATTTTGCATAGCTATTTCATTTGAATTACTTGCTGTTGATGAATTTCCTGTTACTGCTATACCTAGTATAAACGCAACCATGCAAATACTTATACTTATTATATTGCCATTCTTTTTAAATTTTTCTTTGATTATTTTTGATACTGGTGGTAGTATTACTACTCCTGATATTATTAAAAAAATTGCTCCAGGTGCTGAATTTGTAATGTTTACCAATCCCATTAGTATTATAAAGCAACCTACAATCCATTGAATAATTGATAAAACTTTTTTCATATGCATCCCCCTTTATGGGGAATATATTATCAAAAAATGTCGAAGATTACCAGACAAATCGTGTGGCAATTTTCGACATTTTTCGACAACTATAATATTGGTTTTGTTTGTATTGATATTATGTTTTAACAGTCCTATTTTTATGTTTTCGTTCACTTTAGTGAACAGTTGTGGTATTTGTTTAATAAAGTTAAGTATATTTATGATGTTGCTATAATAGAAATAACGTATTGTTTACATGAATCTTATGTTTTAGTGGTTTTATTTTTCATCTTTTGTTCACTTTCGTGGACAGTTGTACTTAACATATCTGGATAGTGTAAAATTTCTTACTTTTCATGTTGTATTTTTAATTTAAATATCATATAATAGTAAAAAGAGAAAAGAGCTATGCCCTTTCCTCATTATTGGTTATTTTGATTGAAGTTTGATTGAGCGTCTACTTCAATCTTTTCTTTTTCTATTGATACTTTAGAATTATATCCTAAAGCCGCAAGGCAACATACCATAATTGATATAATTGCAATTACTGATACAATAGTAAAAGAAATAATGATTTTGTTCATATTGCGCTTCATCTTATGTACAAACCTCCTTTCTTGTTTCATTTGATGCTTCATAAAAACAGATGCATCAATTAACAGATATAATTAATGCATCTGTTTTGAAATTCAGTTTGTTCATGCAATCAAAATAGCCTGAAATTTATTTTATTATATTTTTAATCGTAATTCAAATGGTTGCTTGCTGATTCTCTATTGCTTTTTTCCTTTACACGTCGTAACATTTTCTATTAAAACATTTTAATAGAAAATATTCATCATTATTTATCGATTCTATATTTAAATATAACATCATCGAATATTGCGTGATGAGGTTTTGGCATGCTCTTATACCTTGCAAGTAATATATTACAAGTCTCTTCATTATTTATTTGTTCTACATACTCTTTATATTTCATATTGTTATATGGTAATTTTTTTTTCATAATTTTTTCATTAGCTTTACATGTGAAAAATTCCTTCAATTCATCTTTCTTTCTATTATTTAGCTTATTATACATGTATTCCTTTTCATTTATTTTTTTTCCTTCAAATCTTATGTTTAATCCCTTTAATTCATCTGTTATATTATTCTGATAAGCATTAGTATATATGCAATTAAGTAAAACAATTTCTTCAAAATCTTTAAAATTTATCATCTCTGTTTTCGTTTTAAACTGCCTACCGCTTATTCCTACATCTGATACTATAACAATCTTTTTATGTTTAGATATACTTTTTAATCCTTTTTTTATGTTTTTATCATATTTTTTATTTCTTCCAAAGTCATTTTCATATTTTTGAATTATGCACCATAAACCATTTCTATCGATATCATAATTTTTCAATGAGTATACATCATAGCTTTTATCATCAATATATTTTTTCATTGTTTCTATAAATTCATCCATTTCCGTCTTATTTATTGTTTTATATTTTGAAATTAAATATATTAATGAATTATAATATTTTTCATCATACTTTCCTAAAAATATTTTTAATTTTCTTTCCGCTTCTTTTTTTTCTATGTCATTTTGTTCACAAATGTTGCAAATGCATTTTTCATAATCTGCACTATTTTCTATATTAGCATTATGTGGTACTACTTTATCATAATCATATATTCCATTCTTTTTCTTTATTATCTCAAAAATCATTTCAAAAAAATCTGGCAAATATATTATAGTATTTTGAGCAAAATAAATATATCTTTTTTTAAACTTTAATTTATGTATTTTCTTTTCATTTAATGTTTCTCTAATATTACTTAATGCAAAATCCAATGTGTCAATTTCACTAAAATCATATTCTGTTGAATTATTTCCTTCATTGACAATTACTTTTTCTGACTCTAAGTTATACTCACATTCAACCTTTAATATTTTTTTACTTTTTATTCCAAGTTGATTTTCTAATTTACTTAATTCAATATCTAATTGTGAAAATATATCCTCTACAATATTATTATATATATTTTTAGATAAACTTTTTTTAACAGTATTTATAATATCATATATATTTTCATCTTCTATTTCAATTTTTCCATATAATAACTTATCATCATAAGAATTTTCCAATGTATTATAACTTTCTAATACCGAAAACTTATTTGAATAATCATTTTTTCTTTTTAAGCAATCTATATTTGTATTTACTATAGCATAAATTTTTGCTTTTTCTATTTCATAATCATTATATTTTAAATTATCCGGTATTCCCTTAATATACTCATTAAATTTGAATAAGAATTGCATTTTTTCATATGGTTCATTTATTATTTTGGGTACAAATTCTCTATATAAATTTTCCGCTTTTATATTTCTTCCAAAATCATATTTAAACTCATTAATCTTTTTTATTGCTTTTTTTTCAATAATCATATAAATTGCAGACATATTCTTTAATATATACTCATCTTCATCCACTACAAATCTATTGTCAAACTTTGAATATTCAAATGCTACTTCACCTTTTTTATTTAATGAGCCTTTTTCAAATATATTTATTATTTTCTTATCCTCATTAATTTGACTATTAATTTTATTTATTATTTCTATTGCTTCAAAAAACTCCTTTCCATTTAATAACTCAAATATATTTGTTATATCACTATTTACATTATATATTTTAAAGTACCTATTTTCACCATCTAATTTAAAGTTTTCCTCTTGCACAGATTCACTTTCATCAAAAAGATCTTTTTGACCTCTTATTAAAAGCTTATTTCTATCTTTCATCATAGCAATTCTTTCATTATACTGACTATTTAACAAAGCTATTTCCTTTGATGGAAAATACTGTGTATTATTATCTAAACACCATTCTAATAATGTAATGTTTTTTTCTTCTGCAATTTTCTGTATTTGTTTCTTTACATACTCATTATTTAATATTTTTATACTATGCTCTTTTGGGGATTTTGAAATATATAATATTAAACTATATATGTATGACATCTCAATTTCAGATATTTTTTCGTTATCCAATACATTATTGTCAGACAATTCACTTGTTAAAAAAGATATAATAATATTATCTTTAAATTTCATTATTTTCATTATTTTTTCATATTTATACCAATCGTTTTCTTTTAATTTTTGATTTTTATAATTTATTATAAGAATTTTCCATAATTTCTTAACCTTGGTCAAGTTATCTAAATATAGTGTTGAAAATGCTACCAAATTATATAGTAGTTGGATCACGTTATCCTCAATTTTATCATTTAATCCTTCTATCGTAACTTGAATTAAGTCAATAAATTTTTTAAAATAATAGCACTCCTCTAGTTTACTTAAAATTCTTTCTATGACATATATTTTAAATTTTACATCACTTAATTTTTGAATTTCGGAAATAATAATATCTATTAAATTTTCACTTAATTTTAATTTATTACAATACTTTCTACAGTCGAAAATTTCCTTAGAATCAATTATTTCTTCATTAATATTTAGACCATTTTCAAGTGCAAGCATGTTAAGTTCAATTTTCTCATAATCTTTTAGATCTTTTTTCATTAAAAATTCATCTAATACTCCTTGTAATGTTTCTTTGTTAAGCTTATAGGAGTTTATAACTAATGAGTTTATAAAATTTGCTCTAGATAAATCCTGTATATTATGAAAAAAATCTATATCATTTACTTCATATTTTTCAAATATAATCTTGTTATAAAAATGTTTATACATGCTTCCTCTACCTAGATTTGTACTTGTAATACTTTTAATAATTTCTTTTCTATTCATATTTAAATATCTTTCATCAATTAAATGAGTTAAATAAAAAGGTACATCTTTATAATTAATTTGTCCATCATTACTATTTTTTATTTTATCAAATATTTCTTCCAACATTTCTTTTGCTTTATTTTTTACAAATTCAGGTGTTTCCTCATCAATTCCATCAATAAAATATTTCTGCAAATCATCTGAAATAACTTCATACTTAATATTTCTAACTTTGTCAAATAAACATTTATTTGAATTTAGCTCTAAATCCAATAATTTCACTTTATTCCTTATTTCAGATAATATTTTATCTGCTTTCTCTTTGTTTTCAATTAATAAAACTATATCATCTACATATCTGAAATAGAACTCTGTATCATTATCAATCAAACTTTTTATTTTACAGTCTATCTGATACATAAATAATTCTGCCAAATATCTAGCAAATGCTGGCCCCTGTGGTACTCCTGAATTACCATTTGTTTTCATACACAAACTTATCAGATATTCACACAGATTTATATATTCGTCTTTTTTTTCTGAGTCCATCGAATTTAATATATATTGAATATTTTTTGATGGCTTTCTATACATTATTTCTCTTAAAAAAATGTGATTAATACTATCATAAAAACCTTTAAAATCCAATTTAATTAAATAGTAATCATTATAGCTATTATCATATATTTTGTCCTCTATATTTTTCTTATAATTCATCCATAAATAGTTCCATGATTCAAATATTTTATAGTTTTTATATTTATTTCTATTTAATTTATAACTATAACCACTACTTGTTGTATATTCACCACCCAAGATTTCATCAATTAAAAACATTACTGTCGTAGATATGACTCTATCCTCTGCAGAATATGCATACATAATACGATCCTTATTTTCTTCATGTCTTACAAATTGATAATATGTACATTTTTTTGAATATTTTCCACTTTTTATTTCTTTTAATTTATTCTTTATATTGTTTATATTAATTTGATTTAATTCTCGCTTGATAAATTCTAATGGCACCTCGTCATTTTCATATATATATTTTTCTTCTGCTTTAATTACCCAATTAATTAATGATCCTTCATTATCACTATCTATAAATCCTATACCATCTATTAGCTCTGTTGTAAACTTAATATTATTATCGTTGCAAAACTCACATTTTACACCAAGTCTATTTTCAATTTCATTTATTAATGGTGGATATAAATCTTTTAATTTATCCAATTTATTAGATGTAATGTTTGCATTATAATTCTCTTGCTCTTTAAATATTTCTATTAGCAAATCTCTTCCATAACAATTATTATTTGGGCTTTTTAATCTAATTAATGTTCCAACTAAAATTTCTCTTTCAAATTCAGATAAATTTCTTTTAGAAAATATCATTTGAAATATTCTTGACTTTTTCAACATACTTTTTATTTCATCTAAACTATATTCTCTTTCTATAAAGCCATTTTTTCTACAAAAGACTTCATCATTATTTATTTTTTTAATACCTAATATAGTTATTAAATCATTTATTGAATTTTTTTTTATCTCATTTATTAATTTTAATTGCCTTTTTAAAAAAACAATATCCAAATTTTCTATTTTTTTAATATCTGCTATATTCTCTATAATAAAACTATAACAGTTACTTTTTTGATGATATGATAACGGTATTTTTACTCCTAAACCAATTTTGTTCCCCTCACTATTACCATTTTTTGGATATTTATCTATAACAATTCCAGACCCATCTTTAAATGCATACTTAAATTCTATACTTTTTATAATTTTTTCAAGAATTGTAAAACCAACTGCTTTACTTGTCTCACTATCAAATAAAATCCATATATGAATTCCTCTATTTCCTGAATATTCAATTATATACTTTATATTCAATTCATCTAATTTTTTCGTCGTAATACTTATATCTTCCAATAATTTTGGTCTATATGTTTCATCTAAAAAAAAATCATAATCTTTTCCTTGAACATTCTTCTGAATATCAAAATCTAAACATATCCATTTCAAATTGTTTTGATCTTGTTGATATGACATAAAAGCATTTTTATTTTTTAGTGCATATTTTATTTTTACTACATCAATTCCTTGATACTTCGTCATAAAAACTATCCTATTATTTTCATCTTTTTCCTGTTTTGCAAATACCTTTTTATTATAAAAAAAGTTATTTAAAAGTCCTTTTGCAACATTTTTGTATACTTCCTCAATTTCATTCATATATTCACCTTTTCCTTTAATAATAAATTTTTGCATTATGTTTGTTAACTATATGTAAAAATATCAAAAAAAGTCGAATTTTGCAATAACAATCATATTACAAAATTCGACTTTTTTTGACATTTACTTACTTCTATATCTACATAAATTTCATTTTTTATTTATATAACTCTATCGAATAATTATTAAACCCAAATACTTATTAATATATATCTTACCTTTATAATAAAAGTTTATTTTAGAACACTTATTATATTATAATCCACTATTCTTTTTATCATTTATTAAATAAATTTAGCACTTCTTTTCATTTCTTTTTTCCAAATTTTCTTCATCTTTTGCACTACTCGTTGAAGTTGTACTAATTCTATTATAATGATCAACATTTAGTGGATTTTTGCTTTCATCCATTTTGTTTATCCTCCTTTTTTTCATTTTTCTTTTTATCTTCTTCATAAGTAAATGTTCTAACAGGTTGTATTTTATTATACTCATCAGTTGTTTCTAATCCTTCTTGATTTTTATTTTCGGCCATATTATCACCTCCTATAAAAAATATTTAATGAATGCAATAATTCCTGAAATTATTATAATTGCTATACTAATAAGCAATAGTATTGAAGCTACTCTTATATACTTGCCTCTTTTATCATTATTTTCTTTTTTGCACTTTTGAATTTCATTCAAAAGGTTAACATAATTATCGCATTGTACTTCTTTTTTCTTATAATTGTCAAAATCATTTTTTATATTATCATATATCACATTAGGCAATGGAAATGTCTGATATACATATCGCCATTGTGCAATTATTAATAATACTAAACTTATCATAATTATAACTAATACCGCTGATAAAACAACAAAAATAAATCTTTTAGGAATCCTATTTACATACTCCAATATTGGAGATATAGCTACACCTATTCCCGCCATAAGAAAGGAAAGCACTTCTATTAATCTTGTTGAATGAGAAATCATTGACTCTTCTCTTTTTTCTTCACATTCGTAAGATTGTTTTGCCAATTGAATAATATATTCAGTTACCGATTTAATTGAATCTTCTTTATTATTTTCATCAGTTTTATTTTTTTCTATATCTTCAAATAATTTAAATGTCTTTTGATTTACTTGACATTGCACTTTACTTTTGCCAATATATTGTGTTCTACTTATGTATCCATTCTTTTGCAAATAATTACATATATTGTTTCTTTCTTTTCCGGTTACTCCTAGATCTATTTCTTTTATAAAATCATCTTTTGCATTTTTGGCTTTACTGTATATTAATTTTAATATTTCCTCGTTCATATTTTCTCCTAGTACTTATATTCTTATATATTAAATCAAAAAATGTCGAATTTTGCAATATTAATCGTATTGCAAAATTCGACATTTTTTGATATACATTTTTTTAATCTCTACTATACAAATCCCTTGTATAAACTTTATCCCTCACAACCTTCAATCTCAGCATATGTATCTAACTCGTTGAAATATGCTACTCTTAGAGCTAAGTATGTATTTGCGAATAATTTAACATTTTTTCAGCTGTTATTCTTTTAATCTCAAACTCTTAGTAAACTTTGCTCTTTTCTTACAATTTTTGTCAAACAAGTAAATTATCTTATAGCAACTTTTTTAAGGATCTAAGCAGATTAGAAAAATAGTAACAATATGAAAATTTATATTGTTACTACATTTTATCAATATTCAATCCAATCTTTAGCTTTTTAATAAGAGCGCCTAAAATTATTGAATTTTTACTATCTTCTTAATTCTTCTCGTAAATTTATTTATTATCGGATCTAATATTTTAATTTTTAATTCTTTAAACTCTTCCGTTTTGTAATATACTAAAAAATTAACTAGATTTGGAATTATGCAAACAACAACTGCTTTTAATATTAATCCAAGAATTCCATCAATTGTAATTAATCGCGATATTAATAAAGTTATACATGTACTCAAAGCAAATACTATTGCATAAATTCCATATTTTTTAAAATATTTGCTAACAGGTGTTTTAAACTCATATTTATGAATTAGATATGGATCAATCCATGAATATGATACAAGCTGTGCTATTGCAGTTGCCATAAATATTCCTGCTACTCCAAACAATTTACAAAGCAATATTGAAAGTACAATATTAGTAATTGCTCCTATATATGGTGTAGATTTTGCTTTTTTAAATAGTCCCAATGTTGTTCTGTATGTATATCCAGGATTTCTTAATCCTTCAACAAAGAAACTTACTGCTAATGAAATAGAAACTGCTATTCCTAAAATATAATTTTGTCCTAACCATAATTCTATAAATGGATTTAACAGTACGATAAATGCAATAGCACAAAAAGAATATACTATGTAATTAACAAATGTAATTTGATAAAATACCTTTTCTTTCTGCTTTGGCTCTCCGACAGCATTTAAATTTCCAACACTTGCTGTAACACCATTTAACGCTGAAAAAATGATTGTTTTAATTGAATTTATTATTAATGTATAATTTGAGCATATTCCGACTGTACTAACATTTACAAGTGATGAAATTAGAATGTTGTCCGTACCGTTCATAATAACCCCGCCAAATTTATATATTACTAGTGATTTAACATTCTCAAAGATATTTTTACTTTCAATTTTGCTCAGCTGTTTTACATCTTTTTCTTTTAAATATGGATACATTTTATCGGCTTTTATTGCAATTATAATGTTTTCAATAAAAGTTCCTAGTATTTGTATGATAAGATATACTATGAAATTTTTTGTCAACATTAAAAATATAATTTCTAATACACTCTTAGTCAAATAAAATATGCTATCTATATTATCAATAATACTTTGCTTTTGATGTGCATATATTATTGATTTTTTATATGTAAAAAAATATGATGATGCTGTATTAAATAAAAATAATAAATATATAACAATAAGATTTTCTTTTATATTAGGCGCATCTTTTATTATGATATTCATAAATGGTATTACACATAAACCTAATATAAATACAATTATTCCAATCATATTATATGATTTCTGATATAATTTCATTAAACTCTTTATTTTCGCTTTATTATTTTCTGCAACTGGTTTATACATATTAAAAATAATAGCCGTTCCTATCCCCAATTCAGCAAACGATAATATTGTTAGAACATTTGTAAATAAACCATTCACACCTAAATATTCTGTATTTAGCATCTTTATAAAAACCGTTCTAACTACAAAAGCCATAATTTTATTTACCATTTGAACTATTGCACCAGTTTTTACATTTCGAATTGTATTTTTTGTTCTTGATTCTTCCATAAAATAAAAACCTCTATCTTTTAACTATTTTTTTTATACTTCTTTTTAATCTTGTTATTCTTGTACTTTTTAAATATGCTTTATAAAATCCATGTTTGATATAATATTTTTTAAATTTATCGGCATTCTTATTTTTTGGTGCTGGTTTTCTTAATTGAGTATTTCCAATAATAGCTTCCTCATATGCTCTCTCTTCTATTTGAAGTTCCTTACAATATTTTTTAAAAAATTCTAAACCTTTTATAGTTGATAATATTACTACAGATACTCCCTTTTCTTTATCCTCATAAAAATCAGATTCCTTTTTTAAGCCCCAGAAATCTCCAATTGTTATATCTGAAATTCTATTTGAACCAGCATATTTACAGTCATAACAATTTTCTCTTAATGTCAGTGTGTTAAAAAAACCATCACAATATGGCGACTCACTTCTTTCTGATTTAAAAATTATTTTATTATTCTTTTTAATATATAACCCATAATTATTTCCATCTCTAAAATTAATTCTATCGACATTTAAATCGTTAATTATTCTATATATTTCTTCTTTTAAATACTGTTGAGGTGGAACTCCGTGACATATTATGTCCATAAGAATTAAATTTTCATATTCTTTTCCCAAATATTTCTTTAGCCCTGCAATTTGGCAAGGTGTCCCAATAAAAAGAATCTTTTTCTGTGGAAAATCTTTTAAATCTTTTTTTACTTTAGTATATATGTCATTAATATAACTATGTACATATTTTGATCCCTGCAATTGTTCTAATTTATTCACATCAGTAACTCTAATATGATTTATTGTACAATTTTCTCCAAATGAAGCCCCATAAACAATTCCGCCTTCTTTCAGTATTTCTTTGGAAATAGTTGTTGCAACTCCTCCAGAAGTACTCTCTTTTCTGATATTTTCAATTTTACTATATGCCGCATAACACTTAATAGGCTTATTATATTGTATTTGATTTAATGATGGACAGACTTTCTTACATAATCCACAATTCACACATTTTTTTTCATCTATTTCTGGATATATACATCCATCTTTATCTTCTAACATTTTTATTGCACCTTTTAAGCATGCATTATAACAAGCAAAACATCCTGTACATTTTTTCTTATCACAAATCATTTTTTTCTCCTACTATTCTTTTATGTCTAAAGCATTTTTTAAGTAAACTTCTGATTTTTTTTGTTCTTCTTTAATAATCTTATCAGATTGCTTAAAGTCAATATTATAAGCTTCTTTACACTTTTCTTTATAATTTTCTAATTCTATACTTCTGTTCTGTAAGTTCATTGTTCTTAACAAGGTATTAATTCTAAAGTCTTCATTACCATTTAATGCGAAAAACGGTTTATTTAAAATTATTGAAAAAATTGTTCCATGAAAAGATGAAGACAATACTAATTTAGCATTCTTTATTAAGTTCAAAAACTCAATTGGACCACATTCAAATCTTTTTTTAAAGCCATATATTAATTCTAATTTATTGGTATACCTTGAAATAACAATTGGCAATTTTAATTCTTTAGATATCCTATATGCTAATTCAATATATTTTTTATTTTTTAAATTATATAGAAAAATATATTCCCCTTTATTATAAATTTTTTCTGTTGGTATTATTTTATTCCACTCATCACTATTTAATAGCATCGTAGGATCTACATTTATATTTGGTTTTATTTCTGTAAGCTCTTTTACATTATTATAACTGCCTTGTTCCCTTACAGAAAGACAATCAAATTTTAACAAATCATCTCTTACTCGTTTTTTTTCATCATCGCTCCAGACCTGAGCTTTTGGTCCAAAACTTGCCGCATACGATATTTTTTTTCCGATTTTCAGTAAATTCCAAGAAATTAGACCAATCAAAATCTTTTGCTTGAAGATTCCACAATTGATCGCTTCCTGCTATGTAATAATCACTTGTTAAATTGTCTTTTTTTATTTCATCTAAAGAATTATATTCCTTAGTTAAATTTAATTTTTCGTTAATAAAGCTCTCAAAATTATTTTTTTTATTGATTATATCTTCTTTTTCTCTATAAAAAATCATTTTTTTAAAATTATTTTTATAATCATTTTTCTCAAAACAATTCTTATACATTTCCTTTTGAATTTTTGTCCTTAAATTAATTATTTTATATTCACATTTATCTTTCTCTATCTTCCTAATATATTCTTGAAGTGCATATGCTTGTAAACATGAACCATAATTATATGATGCATGAAAGGTTATTGTTAATATTTTTTTCATAATTTTCTCCTATTACTTTTTTATTCTTTTTACAATTTTTTCATAAATCTTTGGAGATATACACAATATTGCCATTTTTATCTTTGTATATATATTTTTTTGTAGCACATTGCTCCCCAAAAACACTTTTTCTTTATTACCTATATATTTCTTTTGAATTCAATTTATTGTTGTATTTTGATAGTCTTTTTAAACTTTATAACATAGAATAGATAATTATATTTATAAAATTTTTATTATTTATTCTCATATATGAAATAACTTATTCATTTATATCTTCCCGTCAAGAAATCTTTAATTTTTGCCATTATTTTTCTAAGAAATAAAAAATTTTTTAAATTATTATAATATTTATTTTTTAGAAAATATATTATTATATAATTATGTGTATCAATATATTCTTTATTACAATTCTGTAAAATTTCCATTATTTCTTTCGATTTAATTATTTCTCCATATAAATCTTGTAATATCTTTTTATCATATCTGTATATATTATTAATTGTATCTGCAATTATTTTAGAAGTTTTTGAATTCAATAATTCTTTTCTTCTATCAGTTAATAATTTTTTACGTTTTAACTTTTCTCTAATAATTTTATGTACTTTCAATGCATCTTGATAATTTCTTATACAATTCTTTATGCTCCTACTTGCGCTATTTTTATTATGATAATAATGATATGTTATATACTCTGAAAAAAATATATCATTATTATTCAATAGAATATCTATATAAAATATAGTATCTTCCATCATAGCTATATCTTCATTGAATTTTATTTTTCCTTTTATTACGTCAGTTTTAATTAGAATTAACCAAACATAACAATTCATATTACCTATTAATATTTCATCAATCAAACGCTGAATATTTTCTTTTTTGTTATTTGAATTAAATGCAAATTTTTCATCTTGTATTACGTTCTTTCTAATATTATTAAATTCTTTTACATATCTACCTCTAACTATAGAATAATTCATATTATGAAGCATTGAATTCGTTAAATTTTTTATAGCATCTACATCTAACCAATCATCAGCGTCAACAAACAGTATATATTCTCCTGTTGCAACGCTTATACCTAGATTTCTTGAGCTAGATACTCCAGAATTTTCTTTGTCTATGCATTTTATTCTATCATCTTTAGATTCATATACTTTTAATATTTTTTCAGTATTATCTTTTGATCCATCATTAATCAAAATTATTTCTAGATTTTTGTATGATTGTTTTATGATTGATTCAATACATCTATTCATGTATTTCTCTGCATTATATAATGGTACTATTACGCTTATTTTTTCTTCCATAATTTCTCCTTAAATACATTTGATAATAACAATAACGGAAAACCAAGAATTGGTGATAAGCAACTTGTCTCCGAAATAGCATATATAATATATACAAATAACATAACTTTATTTCTATTATCTATTTCATTTTTTGTAATATCTATTGTCTTATCCAATAAATATATAAAAATAATGTATGAAACTAAACCATAATTTAGTAAAACTGAATAATATACACTATCAATAATTGTTAAACTACTTATATATCTTCCATTAATAAATGTAACCGGCGTTCCAGCTCTAATATCAACTCCAAAAATATTAATCCCGTAATTTTTATATATAATATTTCCTATGCTTATTCTTGTATTTAACATATCATCTATTTTCATTATAATTGGGTTATCAATTATAAATATACTTATAGTACAAAACAAGACTACAATTACAAATGTATATTTTAACCATTTGTACTCAAACTTTCTTTTAGATATTATAGTTGTGGTTAGTAGTAATATTATTTCAATTGCGCAAGTTCTTGAATTAGGAAAAAAGTATACAAACATTGCTATTCCAATTGTAAGCATATAAGTTAATTTTGAAATTTTTTCGTAATATAAATAATAAAACATAGCTAGTGACCAAAAAATATACATTGCAAAAACATTCGGATGTATAAAGAAAAAAGAATATCTTGTTACAACTTTATCTATATTGACTCTAACAAGTAGTTTCAAATTTGCAATATCAAATATCATAAATATTGAATATAATAATATATGTATCGCAAGTAAAAAAAAGTTTACTAAAAAGATTAACTTTACAATTTTTTTTACTTCAATATTCTTCATTGAAATTAACACAAAAAATAATGTTAAAATTGCTGTATATTTTGAATATATATATGTTAATATTCCAATTGTTATTAATACGATATCTATTTTTACTTCTTTATTCATAGGTTTGTTAATCATAATTGATATTGAAAAAAATATATACGCTGAAAACATAAGGATGTTGTCCAATATTTGCAATGATTTAAATAACTCAGATACTGATATCCACGATTTTAATAGTAAAAACATAATTCCCAAAAAAAATAGACACTCATTTTTTTTAATTTTCATATTTCTTTTCAAAACCTTTCTTTTTTATTTGCCTTATTTTTTCATAAATTTTTCGTCCTAAAATCTTAGCTAATATTTTTTTACATCTTGCTAAGAATCTTACTCTTTTTGGGGCCCAACTATAACTATAATGATGAATTGTAACTGTGTTCTCAGTATTATATTGAGATGAATTTTTTAAATCGAATCCTGTGAAATACTCAATTGGATATATATTGAATTCCTCTTTTATCTGTAATCTATTATTTAATTCTATTCCTCTTTTATATAGTATTTCCGTTAAAATATTAGTATTAGGAGTTAAATCATATTCACCATTTATTTTTATAAAACTTCTATCGTTATAGTAATTCATGAATTCCTTTATAATGTTTGAATGTTTTTTTCCAATCATAACACCCGTCATAACCTTATTCTCTAATTCAAAACCATATATATCCTTTTCTTTTTCAAGTAAATGCTCAAAGTTTTTTATTACTTCTACATCTGTATCAAAATAAATGCCACCATAATTATATAGTGCATATAATCTTATATAATCACTTACAAATGCATACTTTTTAGACTCATACGCTTCTTTTACATACTTTACAGAATTAATATCAAAATTTTGCTCATTCCACTCTATTATATTATATCCTGGAAAATATCTTTTCCAACTATTAATATATTTCTTTACCGTCTTATTTTTTTTATTATTTCCAACCCACACATAATGAATATTTTTTTGAGTTGTATCGTTCTCTAACATCAACTTCAACTCCTTTTATTAATTTATGCTCTTTTTTATATAATCTAAACTTCTATTTTTTTCAACTTCTATTTTTTTGTAAACCTCTTCATAATTAATATTATTTTCTATATTATTAAATATCTTATCTACATTTTCGTTATTCATAGTTCTATCTTCTATTCCAAATTGCTTTAATAATGATCCAACTTTTTTTATTCTACTAGGATTTGTTAAATAAACATAGAAATTTTTTCTACTTTTTATTGAAAAAACTGCCCCATGAAATGTACCTGTAAATACAATTTGTGCATTTCTAAACATTTCAACCCATTCAAATGGATTTATATCTACGAATGTTTCAGTAAACCACTTCTTATATTCGCCTGCACCAAAGATTTTATATCCATTTTTATTTGCATATTCTATTATTTCATTTTTTATAGTATCTGGTAAATTATCACAATAGTACATTAAAATATATTTTTGTGATTTTATATAATCTACAAACTTACTACTATATTCTGGAAATTCATATAATAATGTGGGATCTAAAACTCTTGTACATTCTTTTCCTAATACATTTTTTATTAGTTCTTCTGCATTATCATCTCTTGCTGAAAGCCCTGTAAAGTTTTTCATTCCTTCTTTTACATATTCTGGTATACCTTCTTTTACATTTGAACTTCCAGTACTTGGTGCATACGCAATTAATTTCGGAACTTTTACTTCATATCCAAACTTCATTGGATGTCTTGCTATATCTTCATAATGCCATACTTCATCGCTACCTACTATAATTGCATCCAAATTAAGATTGTTTAAATCTTCAGTATTTTTTATTCTTTTTGTTAAATTATAATACTTTTTTTGCGTTTTTTTAAATATTCTAGGTAATTTAATTTTTTGCATATATGATTTTATTGAATCTTTATTTGGATTATATCTAAACCATCCCAATGTGTTCTTTACTGCGTGTTTTTTATTTACAAAATCTATCATATAAACTTCATCGTTTGGATATAACTTTTTCACAGCTTCTTGCAAAGCATATCCTTGCAAAAAAGCTCCATAATTGTGAATATAATGGTGTGTTAATATACCAATTTTTTTCATTATTATTGTTCTCCCATCTTTTCATATATTTCTTGCAGTTTTTTTGCTTCAATCTCAATTGAATATCCTGCATCTATAATTTCTTGTTCTGTATTCCTTCTCTCATATCCCCTATAATTTAATATAGTATCAGCCCATTTTTCTAGTGCATCTTTATTTAAATCTAAAAATTCTACGTTATCAGTTACTTTTACTTCATCTGTAATTGTATTGCTAAAAATACACTTTAATCCCGCTGCCTGAGCTTCAATTCCAACTACTGGTAATCCTTCAAATAATGATGGTAATAAAAATAAATCCATTGCTTGGTACATTTCATTTACATTGCTTACATTTCCTAAAAACATTACAGATTTTTCAATTTGTAACTCTCTAGCCTTTTGTTTCATTGCTTCTAATAATTCACCATCACCTAACAACATTAGAACTGCATTAGGCTCTTTTTGAAGAATTACTTTAAATAAATCTAATGTAAATGTGTGATTTTTTTGTTTCATGAATCTTGCTACATTACCAATGACAAATTTATTTTCTAAATTATATTTTTTTCTTAATTCTGTTCTTTTTTCGCTGTTATATACAAATTTTTGAGTTTCTATAGCATTATGAATTACTCTATAATTTCCTGATGAAATTATTTTGTTTCCAAAGTAATATTTAATAGCTTCTGTTCCACAACCCCAGTAATTATTTGATACTTTTTTTAATTGAGTCTTGTATAATAGTTTTAATGGTAGTTTAAAATTAAAATCTATCTTTGTACCATGAACATGCGTTATTCTATTTTTTATTCCATTTTTTTTAGCTGCTAATTGTGCTTGTAATGAAAAAGCTCCATTATGTGAATGAACAACCTTTATTTCTGGATTACTATCTAATAAATCTTTTACCATTTTCTGATATTTAAACCACTTCACAGGATTAAGTCCTGGCGATAAAAATATTCTTCCTCCTAAAGATTTTATTTCTTCATCATACGCACCTTTTTTTGATTTATTTGCTAAAAAGTCAAATTGCACTTTTGTTCTATCAATATGCCTATAATAATTCATAATCATAGTTTCTATTCCTGCTCTATCCATATTACTAACTGAATGTAAAACTCTTATCATTATTTTATCATTCCTCTCATTTTCTTTAAGTTTTTTTGCATTTTATTTGGAATAATCGATTTAATTATCTTTTTTCCTGTTAATTTTACTTTTAAATTTTCTTTTATATATTGTTCTGGATTTTTTTCATAAATTCCAAGATAAATTTTCTGTCTTTCATTTGAATATTTTGATGGTCGAATTAAATTTTTATTATGATTTGCTGCTTTTTCTAAATCAGTCTGAATATATTCAATTTTGTCAGTAATTTTTTCAAATATTTGTTCACCTTTTTTATCATTAATCAAAATTAAAGAATTTCCCTCTTCTCTATAAAAACTTGGATGTATTCCACTAATTCCCCAATAATCTGCTAAAGTAATATTAGAAACTCTATTATAAGTTGTATAGTGACATTGATAGCAATTTAATCTATATATTGTACTTTCCAAAAAATTGCTATAATATGGATCAAAATCAGGATTTATATACCTAATTTTTCCATCTTCTGTTTCAACTTTACTAAAAAGTCCCCAACCGTTTTTTTCTTTAGATCTAAAATTATATTTAACAACTCTTGAATTAAATTTTTTTGATAAATATTCAATATATGTATGAAATAGCTTTTGACTTGGTACTCCATGACATACTAAATCACAAGTTATTAAATTATCATATTCTTTTATTAAAAAACTATTTAATCCTGCTATTTGGCAAGGTGTACCAGTGAAAAATACTATTCTACCTTCTTTTAATAATGTTTCTGTTTCTTTATATGTTTCGCCTATATTAGACTGAACATATTTTGAACTTCTTAAAGGCTCTAGCTCTTTTCGACTTTCTGCTTTTATATGATTAACATTTAATTCATCATCATATGCAGCACCAAAAACTACCCCATCATTTTCAAAGACATAATCAGCTATAACTGAAAAAATTCCTCCTGATGAACTTTTTGATAATTCTTCATTATTTTTACTTCTCATTGCAAATGCTTTTGGATATTCATTATCAATTTCTTTATTTTTTTTCAACTGAGGACAAACTTTACTACATAAACCACAATTAATACATCGTTCATTATTTATTTGCGGATATAAAAAACCTTCTTCATCTTCTACCATTGAAATAGCTTGTTTGGGGCATTTTTGCACACAGCTACCACAACCACAACATTCATTTTTCTTTACAATTTCTATTGTATCCATAAACTTTCTATGCTCTCCTTTATTTTTAGTCAAAACATCTTACTTTTTGTATAACTTTTCAGTCTTACTCACAACCTCATCCCAATTATACTTTTCCAATATATAATCAGAAATTTCTTGCTCATTTTTTCTATTTAAACCATCTAAACATAAGTTCAATTTTTCTACTAAATCATTCAAATCACTCTTTTTGAAAGTCACTCCATACTTTCCACATACTTGCGTATTTTCTTCTATATCACTCACCAAACAATTCTTACCATAACTCATTGCTTCTAATAAGCTAATTGGCATTCCTTCTACATCACTTGGTAAACAATACAAATATGTATTACTAAATAGCTCTTGTAGCTCTTCTCCTTGAACAAATCCTGTCATTATTATTCTTGAATCTTCTGATGCCTTTTGCTTTATTTCATTATAAAAATCATTTGTATGACTTGCTCCTCCTGCTATAACTAGCTTTTTACTTGTATTTGTTTTTTTGAATGCATCTATTAGCAAATCTAATCTTTTTTCTGGTACTATTCTAGCTAAGTATAATATATAGTCATCCTTTTCTAGATTGTATTTTTCTTTTATTATGTTTGGCTCTTTTATTATTGGCTTATTTACACCATTTTCTATGAAATTAGTTTCTCTGTTGTATGTTTTTTTGAAATATTCTTGTACTCCTTTTGATAAAACTATTATTTCATCAGCATATTTTGCAGCCATCTTTTCTCCAAATTTTATATACTTTGTTGCAAATCCTCCCCATTTAGATCTTTGCCAGTCTAATCCATGTATTGTTACAACTGTTCTTTTTCTAAATAAGTGTGGTATCCATAACATTGCACAACTGCCTTCTGCATGATAGTGAATACAGTCATATTTACCAAATAGAACCCTTATACTTGCAAAAAAGGAATAAATTAATGCATCTAATCCTTTTTTATTTATTGTAAATACTGTTTTAATATTTACTCCTTTGTATTCTTTTATCTTTTTTGTTTTTATGTTTTTATCTGATACATTATTTCCTTTTCGGTTATATACATCTACTGTATGACCTTTTTGTACTAATCTTGTTGATAGCTCTTCAACTACTATTTCAACTCCACCTTCTCTCGATGGAATTCGCTTATGCCCTAACATTGCTATTTTCATTTACTTTATTCCCCTTTTATTTCGCTCCTTTACTTTGAAACACTGATACCATAGTCCAAATCAATATCTTAAAATCGAACCACAACCCCTTATGTTTATTATAAAATCTATCTAATCTACATCTATTTTCAAATCCCACATTTGATCTTCCTCTAGCTTGCCACACTCCGCCCAGAGCTGGTTTACATGCTATTATATCTTCATAATATTCTCCCATATCTTCTTTTTCTCTTGGTAAATATGGGCGTGGACCTATAAGTGACATATCACCCTTTAATAAATTGATAAACTGTCCGAAACTCATCTAAACTTGTTTTACGCAAAAATTTTCCAATTCTTGTAACTCTGGGATCATGTTCTAATTTCTTATTTTTCTTATATTCCGCTCTAATCTTCGGATCTTCCTTCATCAACTTTTTTAATACTTCTTCTGCATTGCAGACCATACTTCTTATTTTATAAATCTCAATCTCTTTTCCGTCTTTTCCAATTCTCTTCTGCTTAAACAAAATAGGTGCACGGTCTCCTTGTTTTAAATATGCTATTTTTACAACTGCCATTATGGGCAATAATAGCATAGTTCCTACTAACCCTGCACATATATCTACTGTTCTTTTTATAAATTTGTATGTTACTAATTTTGTGTTATATTTCAAAATTTGTAAAGCTCTATATAATTTAGAGACTTTTTTCATTGATTTTATTTCACTTTTTATTACAGATTTAGATATAGTCTGTCTACCATCCTGCTCTTCTACTTGTGCCATCACTTTTTCCATAGAAAATCCCCCACTTTTTTTAAAGTTTTACATTCTTACTGCTTTATGCATTTTATCTTATGTAGCTTTATTGGGATAATGGCTGTTCTGCCAATAAATTATTTTTTCGTTTACATTGTCACCTCATATTAAACTATAATTTTTTTAGTTTGTCAATCCAAATCCGCTTTTTTTTAAGCTTTTTCGACAGGAAAATTTTTGAAACTATAATATAAAAAAAAAATGTTATACTATACTAGTATATTATATTTGTACAAAATTTGAACAAATACTTGCATACAAAAAAATTTATTGATAAAATTCGTTTATAAAAATATAACAAATGAAATCATAAGGAGGATTACATTAATGGAAGAATTAGATTTAAAAAGTTTATTTGAATTGATATGGAAGAAAAAGTTACTGATAATTTCATTCATTATTATTGGTGCAATTTTAGGTTTTACTTTTAACAAGTATTACACAACTCCCAAATACAAATCGACAGTAACATTTTTATTAGCTCAAACTGGAAGTGCTACAGATTCTAGTATCACAGCATCAGATGTTACATTAAATTCTAAATTAGTTGAAAATTATAGTGAATTAATAAAAAGTGATTCTGTTATATCAGAGGCTTTAAATCAATTAAATATACAAATGGACATAGCAGATTTACAAAAAAATATAACTGTAGAATCGAAAAAAAGTACTGAATTTATTCAACTTTCTGTTGCAACAGAGCAAAAAGATTTAGCACCTTTAATTGCAAATAAAATTGTAGAAGTTTTTACCGAAAAAGTTAAGCAAATTTATAAAGTTGAAAATGTTCATATTGTAGATTCTGCAATAGAAGCTATTACACCATATAATATCAACCCAACAAAATACGCATTAATTGGTGCTTGTATCGGCTTAGTTATTGCATTAGCAATAATATTTATAATAAATTGTTTTGATGATTCATTAAAAGATGATAAAGATATTGAACGCTCACTAGGTTTACGAACACTAGCAACTTTCAGGAAGCAATCGAAAAACACTGGATTATCTTGGAATCCAAAAAGCGATTATGTTGAAGGCTTTAAAGTTTTAAGAACTAATTTACAATTTGTAAATAGATCAAAAGATATAAAAGTAATTTCTGTAACAAGTACATTACCTGGGGAGGGAAAAAGTTGGGTTTCTTCAAATTTGGCATTAGCTTTTGCTAAAGCCGATTATAAAGTTTTAATTGTAGATAGCGATATGCGTAAAGGTACTCAACATATTATATTTAAAATTCCACAAACACCTGGATTATCTGATTTAATAAAAAGTAATGATAATCCAACAGATTTTAAATTAATAGCAAGCAAATATATAAATAAAACAAGCATTAACAATATATTCGTTTTACCAAGTGGTAATTTTACATTTGACTCCTCAGAGCTATTAATTTCAAATAAAGTTAACAAACTTGTTGAAACATTTAAAGAAAATTTTGATATTGTAATTTTTGATTCTACCCCTTGTACTTTGGTTACAGATGCTGCTATAATTAGTAGAATCGTTGATACAACAATAATTGTTACAGAGCATGAAAAAACTAAAATGAGTAATTTAAAACACATTCACGAACAAATTGAAGAAGTTGGTGGAAACTTGGCAGGCATTGTTATTAACAAAGTTCCTAGTAAAAGAGATGGATATTATTATTACGGTGAAAATGAGAAAAAGAAATCTAATAAATCATCTATGCCAAACAATAATACAAATAAACGCTCAAGACATTAATTCATAAGAAAGAAGTGATTATTATGTTAGAAGATATAAACAACATTCCTCCTGAGGAAAATGAACCAAAACACGAAGATAAAATAAATAATGGAAAAAAAATAAAAAAGCAAAAACCTAAAAAGAAAATGAATATTTTTGTAAAAATTTTATTAACCCTTTTAATTCTAATTGTAGTTTTTGTAACTGTTGTATTTAGTACAAGTTATATTTATTTAAAAAATAAATTAGGAAAAATAGACTATGTTGATTTAAAGAGCACTGAAATTACAATAAATCACGGTGTTGATGAATCGCTAGCAACTTACAGAAATATAGCATTACTGGGAATTGATGCAAGATCAGATACTTTTGGCACCGGTAATAGAAGTGACTGCATTATGATTTTAAGCTTAAATGAAAAAACTAAAGACGTAAAAATTGCATCTGTTTATAGAGATACCTATTTAAATATTGATGGTCACGGACTAGATAAGGTAACTCACGCATATTCTTATGGTGGCCCTAAACTTGCACTAAATACTTTAAATAAAAACTTAGATTTAAATATTACCGAATTTGTTGCTATTAATTTTGACACAGTTCGTGTTGTTGTTGATAGTATTGGTGGTGTAGAAATACCTATAGATTCTCAAGAAGTAAAATATATTAATGGTTATATTAATGGTTTAAACAAACAATTTGGTACATCATCAGCTAACATTACTACCCCTGGAACATATAAATTAGACGGCGTTCAGGCTTTAGCATATTCAAGAATTCGTTACACAGATGGTGGCGATTATAAACGTACTGAACGTATGAGAGATGTATTTATGGCTGTCTTCAAAAAAGCAAAAACAATGAATATTTCTGAGCTTAATAACTTGGCAAATACTATTTTACCTCACGTTTCAACAAATATTAGTGAAAACGAAATTATGGGAATGATTCCCAAAGCAATTTCATTTAATATTAAAGATAGCTTTGGATGGCCATATGAAACAGAAGGAAAAATGATTACAAAAGTTTGGTATGGTGTTCCAATTAATTTACAAAAAAACGTTTCAAAATTACATGAAAGCTTATTTAATGAAGTAGATTATGAGCCTACAGATACTGTAAAAAATATTAGTAATGATATTATAAAAACAACTAGATATGGAAAATAAAATGAAAAGGAGGTGCTTGGCTTTGCAGTCGCAAAAGCTAGCACCTTCCTTTTTTGAATTTGGTCTTTTTTCTCGAATGATTAGCCTAATATTTTTTCTTTTAATGTATTTGCTTCTGCACCTATTTGAGAATTATTTAATGCATTATAATTTAACAGCTCTACTAATTTATTAAAAGTATTTTTACTTAACTCCATTTGTATTGGTGGTCTTTTAGTTTGAAATGCCATTTGTTTCATCCCCTTTACTATTTGCTCTTCATAAAAAATTTGTAACAGTTTTATTTTTAAGAGCTTCTTTATATTCTAATATAATTATTTTTTCTATTGGTGTTAGATTTACTTTTGACACTTTCTCATATGTTAATTGCTTTATAACTTTATCATCTGTAATTCCGCTTTTTCCCAATTTATTTAATGCTTTTATTATTTGTATTATTGTTATATTTGTCATTATTTTCACTCCAATCAAAAAAAGCAGTAGAAGTTAATCTATTGCTAAAATATAAAACCAGAGCAAGTATAACTGCTCTGGAACATATTGTTTTTTTAGGGTCATTGATTATTCTCCACGATACTTCCTGTTTTTCACTTTCATAAATACAATTGCTATTAATGATACTGTAAATAAAATTTCACATAATGCAGTTCTTCTTGTATCTCCTGTTTTTGGAGTATTTACTTTTGTATTTTCAAAGTTAAAATAGTATCCGTTTTCACCTTCTATTTTTGTTTCGTTTATAAAAATTCCTTTATCGTTTATTTCAATTTTCACAATATCGTCTTTTTTTACATATCCATTTGGAGCAGTTATTTCTTTTACATAGTATGTTCCATATATAAGATTGTCAAAAGTCACTACCCCATTATTTTTACTTTCGTATTCTTTTATTAAATTTTTGCAGTTCTCATCTGAATATAAACCAAATTTTAAATTTTTTTTATTAGATTTTTTGTTTCACTATCTACTTTTCTTAGAGTTATGTTTGTTTTTATATAATCATCTTTCATTTCAATTTTTTGATTTTCTTTATTATCTGTAACAGTAAATGTTATTTCTTCAGCAATTTCATATCCATATCTTCTGTTCCTGATTTTATTAATCCTAGCTCTTTAAATGTTTGTTCTGTTATTGTGTATGATTGTAAGGGGGACTTTTGGTAATTGGTACTCCCTCATTTTCTTTCTCACTTATTTCACCAGACACTTTACATGCATAATATAAAACTATTCCCCATAAAATTAGTGCTACTGAACTTAATATTATAATTGTATTTATTACTCCCACTTTATCTCTCCTCTCTTTTTCTTTGTTTTAAATATTTGTTATAAAAACTTATTGCTTGACTTAATTTCTTCAAATGTATTGCTTGTCCTAATGATGGAGTTGCATCATTACATTCCATTGCATCATAGAGTTTCGTTTGTTCTTCTTGAGTTAAATATGATATTTCCACTGCTGGGTTAAATGCAATTCTTTTTTCATCTACTTTTTTAAGTATTTCTGGAATTAACTTTGTTAATCGTATATATCTTCGTACTTGTGTCCCACTGTCGCCTTGATCTTCTCCTAATAATTGTGCTGATTCATTATTTTTCCCACCAAGTTGGTTGGAAGTTTCTTCTATTTTTCTTCCTTGATGTTTAATGGCATCTAATTTCATTTTGTATGAGTATGCTTTTTCACTTGGTAAGATTTCCTCCCTCTGAATGTTGCTGTCTACCATAAGTATTGTTGCTTCATCATCATTTAAATTTTTTACAATACATTTTATTTCTTTTTTACCTGCTAATACTGATGCCATTTTTCTTCTATGGCCACTTATCATTTCATATTTTCCATTGTCTTTTTTTCTTACTATTACTGGATAAATTACTCCCATTTCTTTTACGCTTTGTACCATTGATTGCATTTTTTAATCGTTTTTTACTTTGTATGGGTGATTTGGAAAATCAGTAATTTGATCTATTGGAATTATTACTTCCTCTTCATTATTTGTCATTACTACCTCCTCCTAAAATAAATCATAATCTTTTGCATAAAAGTAAATTAGAGCAATCAAATTATTACTGATTGCTCTTTGCTTTTTAATATTCAATTTTGTTTTTTTAGTAAGTTCTTCTTTTGTTAATTTTGCAAAATACTTTAGTTTTATAAAGTCATAATTCTTTTGTGGATAATTCATTCAATATTCGTCAATAAAGCAATTTAATACTTCTTGCCATAATGTAAGTCGTTTTATCGATTTATCGTCTTGAATTCTTATTACTTGGCTTTCTACTGAATTTCAATTTTGGTGTTCTTTTCGTAACCATCCCTTGCCACTTATTTTTACACAATCTATTACGTCTTCTTTGTTTTGCTTTATTATTTGTTCTAAATCGTTGTAATTGTATAATAGAAAAGTTATTTCATTTATGGCATTCTTTGGTATTGCTGGTACTTCATTTGTAGTTATCATTGCTTTCCTCCTTTCATTTAGTTCGCCCTTTTATTGGGCTATGTACTTTTAGAGCAAAAAAAAGCAAACATTTCTGTTTGCTTTTTTTGACTATGTATTTATTTTTCTAAAGCTGTAATATATTTCATTAATACTTCATCTATAAAGTCTGTTGGAACTTGATTTTTTATTGATTCATTTCGTAATTCGTTTAGTGCTTTTATTACAATTCTGATTTCGTAGTTATCTAATTTTATTTTCTTGGTTTTCATTTTACATCACCCATATTCATTATAATTATAAAAATATTATACATCATTTGTGCTTCCTTATCAAATCTTTTACATACATCATTGCATGTTTACTACCATAAATATGTGCAAAAAGCTTGATTTTAGGCAAAAAAATAAATGCTAACTGTGTTGCATTTTTCCAAATTTCTATTTTTGATGTTGTATGTAGTAACATATCGATTACATACACCTTTCAAATTTTTTTGATTTTATAATTTTAAATTTTTACATTTTTTGATTTTCTTCAAATTTACTACTTTTCATTTTTCCTTGATTTCACTGGATTTTCAAAGTTTAAAAATCTTATTTATGAGTTACATACAGCATTGATAAACTGTCCGAAATTCATCTAAACTCGTTTTTCGCAATATTTTTCCAATTCTTGTAACTCTGGGGTCATGTTCTAATTTCTTATATTCCGCTCTAATCTTCGGATCTTCTTTCATCAACTTTTTTAATACTTCTTCTGCATTGCAGACCATACTTCTTATTTTATAAATCTCAATCTCTTTTCCGTCTTTTCCAATTCTCTTCTGCTTAAACAAAATAGGTGCACGGTCTCCTTGTTTTAAATATGCTATTTTTACAACTGCCATTATGGGCAATAATAGCATAGTTCCTACTAACCCTGCACATATATCTACTGTTCTTTTTATAAATTTATATGTTACTAATTTTGTGTTATATTTCACAATTTGTAAAGCTCTATATAATTTAGAAACTTTCTTCATTGATTTTATTTCACTTTTTATTACAGATTTAGATATAGTCTGTCTATCTTCTGCTTCTGCTATTTGTGCCATTACTTTTTCCATAAAACATCCCCCATTTTTTGTTTTACATCCTTTGAATATTGCTCTGTACAATACTTTTTTCTTAGGTTTAAACTTTGTGCATATTAGAGAATGGCTTACTTTTCTAATTATGCTTTTATTATGTTAATTTTCTCGTTGCAATGTCGACTTCTACTAAACTATATTTTTGTGTATTTGTCAATATTTACCGGCGTTTTTGTTTATTTGATTTTTTTCGACATTTTTCTACAATATATTTTATTATGTAGTGTTAAATTTTGTGATTATTTTTATTGACTACTTCAATATTTTATGTTACTATTATTTATACAGTGTAATTATCCACTGTAACAAAAAAAGGAGGTATAATAATGGAATTTTACGCAATTTCGGCAAACAATAGTCTCCATCGGTACTTTAAAGGTCTAGTGTTGACTTTTTCTGACATCATGGAATGGTATCTGAGGCTGGAGGAAATCGATAATGGGGAGGTCGTTTCATCTTTTGACTTTTTCGTCGACACAAAAGATGAACTTCTTTATATTATCGAAAAGGTCTATCCGCAGTATATGGGATATCCGCTTTTTGTGGATATGTATTTATACTATGGATACAAAAATTTGCCAATTTTTAGAAAGCGTTTTTCCGATTCTACTGAACCATCTTTCGAGGTTGATGACAATGATAGTGATGAGAAGCCCTCATCTGATTGTTTTGACCTCACCAGTGATGGTGTGCCATTCTTAGGGGATATTTAATCCTTTGTAATGGTACTATTCCTTTATTGGCGGGCATTGATTTATTCAGTGCCCGTTTCTTTTATTGTTTTTATGGATAATTTTGTGTCTATGTATATTTTTGTATTTTATATAAGTTTGTCTTTTTGCAAATTACTTTAATTATATTAATATGCTGGTCGTTCTGTAATATTTCTAAAATTTTATTTAATGTATTATTATATAAAAAACTGGAACGAAATAACTACTAATTTATTTCGTTCCAGCTTTTATTTTACAAATTTTCTTCGTACTTTTCGTTTGCAGATTTTCTTTCAAAAATTATAATTAATGCTATTCCTAAAACAGCTAATATAATTCCTCCTATAAATACGTATTGTATTACTTGATTTATTATATTTATCATTAAATTTGAAAAGGTTTTGTTTACCATTAAAATATTGTTTACAGCTATGTTTATAGAAGAATAACATTTTATAAATATGCATATTATTCCTGTTGCTAATAATGATATTCCAAATGTTGCTCTGTTTGTTTTATATGTTATTATTGCAAATATTATTAATAAAATTGAACTTGCAATTAATGCAACTCTTGTCATTCTTTTGGCCATTTTAAAGTATTTTACCACTTTTTTAATTGAGCTTTTTGAATATGTTATGCTGTTTGCATATATTGACTCTATTTTATCTTCAAACTTTTCTATGTCTTTTTGTGTTTGAGCATCTACTTTATAATTATTTTGCGCAATATATTGTTGCACATTTTTATCTAAACTATTTTTTATTTCATCAGTTGATATTTCAACTTCTTCACCTTCATATATAGAATTTATTACTTTATCTATGTCTTTGTTAATTTTTTCCTTAGATATTACATTATCCATTATTGACTCATCAAATCCAGATTGCATTATGTAGTTATTTGCAGATTCTTTTATTATGTTGTTTATTTCAGTATAGTAATCTACTTTTTGCATCTGCTTTTTAACATTAGGTTTGCTAAATACAACTGCATTCACTATTGATAATATAATTGTTGCTGACATAAGTGTAACTAGTATTATTGCCAATATGTATGAGATAATTTTTCGTATTATTTTCATTTTATTTTATATATCGCATAAATTGATTATGCGAGCTCTCCTTTCTTTTATGGGTTTTGGGTGTTGAGGGACGGTCCTGCTTTACTTCGGTAATGGGGGACGGTCCTGCCTTTCTTCGGTAACTGGGGGACGGTCCTGCCTTTCTTCGGTAATGGGGGACGGTCCTTCCCTTCTTCAGTAACAGGGGACGGTCCTTCTTTTTAAAAGCACTATTTTACATTATTCTACTTTTTTTGCATATACGACATATCTATCTGTTTTGTGCCCTAAGCCGTTTACTGGATAACATGTATATAACATTAAAACTTCTTCATCTTTTTGTATTGGTAGCTCATCTACATTGTACATATTTACTATTTTTGTATTATCTACTTTGTATTTGAATGTTCCATATGTTGTTTCAACTTCTATTATTGCTCCTTTTTTTATTTGAGGTAGCTTGTATAAAAACGCTTTTGTGTTATGTCCCATACATATTATAGATCCGCCTTCTCCTGGAAAATAGCTACCACTTGATTGTCCCACTCCATTTTTTAATATAGATAATTTATCACCATAGTATAATGGTAAATTTATATCTAGAGACTCTATTTTTATATTACCATATCTGCTTCCATATTCGGGATAATTTGTTATTGTGCTTTTTTCTGTGTCGAATTTTATTTCTGGCACTACACTGCTGTCTGTTTTTATTGATATCATATCTACCACTTCAATTGCCTTTTTTATTTGTTTTCCAAATATTATTTTAGTAGTAAATATTATTGCAATAACAATAATAAAAGCAACTATTACATCTATAATAGTTGCTTCTATTGTTTGCCATTTTTTTGCTATGGCTATATTGTTATTTTGCTTCTGCACTTAATCTTTTCTTTCTTGATACAACTAGCATAATGCCGGCAATTAACATTATTCCTGCTACTACTATATATACATAATTTGTTGATCCTGTTTGAACTAGTGCTGATTCTGTTGAACCTTTACTTGATTCTGTTACTCCCCAATTTAATGAGTCATATAATACTCCATTTTTGTATATGTCTAATCTTTCTTCTGTTGCATCATAAGATACTGTTAATCCCATAACTGCTGCAGCTTCTTGAGCATATGATAATAGCTCTTGTTTTTTTGCTTTAGAGCTTAATTGATTTGGCTCTGAAGCTCCATCTGCATTCATTAAAGCTACTCCTTTATCAATTATAGCTTTTATTTGATCTGCTTGAGCATCTGTCATTTCGTTGTTTGCAAAGAATTTTTCAACCTTTACTTTATCTGCATCTCTTATAATTAATTTTGTTCCGTTTATTCCCTTATCATTACATATGTAATCTTTTAATTCATTTGCTGTCATAGCATTTGATTTTGTTGTAAACACTGTTAATGCTACTATTGCCATTACTAATGCTAACATAACTTTTGTGATTTTCTTCATAATTAATCATCCTTTCCTTTTAATTTTATGAAACCGATTGCATTTTACCACCTTTTTTTCCATTTAGCAATAGCTTTTAGGCAAATTCCTTGGTTTTTGTTTTTGGGACGGTCCTGCCTTCCTTCGGTAACTGGGGACGGTCCTTCTTTTATTTCTTTTTTCAAAAATTTTTATAAAAGTTTTTCTTGTTGCTTTTTATGTTTACTTATGCTATACTATTTTCTGTCGTTAAATTTTAAAGTCCTAGTATGCGACTACCTAGGCACGGGAGGTTTTACCATCTTATGGATACTCAACTTTATCTTCCAAAATTATCACAGGACACTAAAGTTGCAATATTTTCTCATCCTGTGAACAACTTAATCTCATCAAACTTTGCTTCTAGCATAAGACAAATTGATTTTAAGTTTTTTGGCAAATTTGAAGTTCTGCCTTCGATTTCATCAATTTTTACTGTGGATAGCAAGCTTTGCCTTGAAGGAAAATCCTATATAAAAGTTGGTGATTTACGGTGTGGACGCCGTCCGCTTCGTGAAACCGATTGTGCAGTGATGTGTATTCATCAAGGATTAATGTCAAAAGGTCAAGTTTTTTCAATTGCAGATGTTGCCAAGACCATTGCTACTCAACTTTACTGTAATGAAGCAGGCGAAACTTCTTTATCCATCTTTGATGCTCTCGGACTTAGAAGAGCATATTGCATTGAAGAGGTTTTTACTACTTTATTGCAAAACAGGATAGTAACGGTTAGGGTACATGCTTTATCTGAAGATTGTAAAATCAATCAAAGATTGTTTTTGAACATTACTGGCATCAGTGCTGATAAGTTTTGTGTTGATGACCCGCGATCAGGCCGAAAATTCAAACTTTTCTCTCGCATCTGCAGATCTTTCGAAGCTGCTTGGATCTGGTAATGTGTCGTACATAGTAGTATCTTTGATTTAATCCTCACTCAATCTAGGTTTTCTCTAGGAACTCGCTTGAATGTTAATTCATTCAGCGGGTTTATTTTTTTGATGTTTTTTTCTCTTTTCAGGACCGTCCCTCTTTTTTCTTTCAAGGACCGTTCCTCTTTTTCCTCCAAGGACCGTCCCTCTTTTTTCCTTCAAGGACCGTCCCAGTTTTTTCATCCAAGGACCGTCCCTTTTTTTCCTTCAAGGACCGTCCCAGTTTTTTCATCCAAGGACCGTCCCAGATTTTCTATTATTCTACGATTTCAATTATTGACTTTTTTAACTTTTTATGTTAATATATGTTTTGTAGTTCGCATAAACACTTTTTACATTAAAGGAGGACTTTATGGTTATTTATTCTATGAATCGCAATCTGTTATCGGATACATTTCGGGGACTGATTTTAGTTCCTCAAAATGAGCAATCTTGGTCTCTTGAGGTTCGCGTTGGTAAACATGTTTTATCAAAAGTAAACGTTAACCCTCAAACAGACTCTATCGCAGAAATCATCCTGAAAAATTTTTCTGCATACACCGAGTTGTATGTAGAATCTGACATTCTGGATGCATTTAAGAATAACCTGGAGCAAAAAGGCAACAAATAAATTATATTTGCCACTCGACCTTTATGCAGGTATTGAAGTTATCTTTAATACCTGTTCTTTTTTATTTTTAATAAAATTTGCGTAAAGTATTGCTTTTTTCTTAAATTTGTATTAATATATGTTTTGTAATTTTAATCTATACTAGTTTTAATTTCACTTCAAATTTTTTTCGAAAGGATAATTTTATGCCTCGTATTTCTCGTAATTCACTAAATTCTAATTTTTTTCATGTTACAGTTCAAGGAATAAATAAGGAGCACATTTTTTATAATAATTCTTATAAAGATTTCTATATTTATAAAATGCTTTCTAATTTAAATCGTTTTAATGTAACTTTAATATCCTATTGTATTATGAATAATCATGCACATCTTTTATTATATTCTGAAGAAATTTCCAACTTATCTAGATATATGAAAAGTCTGAATACTTCTTATTCAATTTTCTACAATCATTCTGAAAATCGCGTAGGATATGTTTTTAGAAACCGTTTTTCTAGTCAACCAATTACCAACTATTTTTATTTGTTTAATTGCATTAGGTATATACATGATAATCCTGTTAAAGCCGGTATTGTTGATCATGCTTATAACTATAAATTTTCTAGTTATAATGATTACATGAATTTTTCCGGAATTATGAATGATAATGTTTTAAAATTAATTGCCTTGGAAAAAGCTGATTATAGGAATATTTTGATGTCTCGTTATGATAATTCCCTATCTCTTAAAGATTTGAACTCGTTTATTTTAAATTTGAATATTTTTATTAGAATTTTTTCTCAAATTAATTCCTAGATTTTTATATTTGTTTAAGTAGAGCTATTATTAACTTTTATTGTTATTTTGGCTCTATTTTTTGTGGTACTTTTCGGTTTTATGTATGAAAAAGCTTTTTCGTTTTTTGGATTGCTGGTCCTCTTTTCTTTTTCCCAGGACCGTCTCTCTTTTTTTCTTCCAAGGACCGTCCCTCTTTTTCTTCTCCCAGGACCGTCCCTCTTCTTTTCTTCCGAGGACCGTCCCTCTCTTTCTTCTCCCAGGACCGTCCCTCTTCTTTTCTTCCGAGGACCGTCCCTCTTTTTCTCTTCCAGGACCGTCCCTCTTTTTTTCTTCTTTATCTATAAAAAATGCAAAAAGAGCATCGACTTTAAACTTGTCGATGCCCTTTTCATTGCTACTTGTTATTTTTTTACACTCTTTTTGTTCTAGACTCATATAGCTCTTTTGGAATGTCTGGCATTTTGTATATATCACATGTGTAATATAATCCAGTTGACTCATCGATTGAATCTTCCCATGCTTGAATTCTCAAGTAGATTAATATATCCAAGAACATATTTGCAATTCGGCTTGCATACATTTCATCGGTTTGGGTTATATTGCCTTCACCACATATATACGCAATGTCGAATCTCGCAGGAACATTGGTAATATTGATCAATAATATCAATTGAAGATCTTTCGTTTCGCAATCATAATAATCTAACTGGAATGTTTCATCATCCAATCGATTTACCATAATTTGAATAAAAGAGTTCTTTCCCGTATTCACGCGGACAGCATTCAATCTTACAAGTTTCTCTCTTCTGCGATCATATAACGGATAGCTAGATAGCCTGTTTTCAGGGATCATTCCCGATTTTAATCTAATATCTGCAGCCCATTTTTGCAACCAAATCGCATCGGAATCATTGTGAATTATTGCAATTGACCCATCCTTCAACAGCTTACTATCATTCAGCTCAAGTTCAGGCTTTACAATATTCCATTTTTTTCCTAAGAAATAAAAGTCTGTCGGAATCTCATTTTGAACAGGATGTAAAACATAAGTATTCTGCTGGAATTTCTTTCCATTTGCTCTGCTTACCTTTGTTTCCACAGTTAACTTTTCTTTAAAGTGCTGAAGATACAAAATAATCGGTAAAACTCTAACCTTTATGTCGTTCCAGAGATTCTGTTTGTTGTTTTGATTTCCAATGAATGTTTCCAATGTAGCTCTTCCAAGAACAAATCGTATTTCCAATTCAAAAAACGGATATTCATCCTTTGGATTGTTTTTCTTCCATTTCTTGTTGTACGATATAGGATGATACCCCCATACTCGTATTCTTCCAATTTGTTCTTCTTCAACTCGTAGGACAGTAATATAATCCCCAACATGCTCTTTTATGGTAAAAGCCTTTGGTGAAATTGATTCTGTCTTTGGGACTAATTTTTCCGTTAATTGATTTAACCATTTAAAGTCCCGTTGCTCGATATTTATAAAATCAGTTGATGACTTTATAAGTTCATATCTTCTACTTGTTGAACTCATTTGTTCTTCGTGCATAGTAATTCCTCCTTTTGCACTGTCTAAGGGTTTCATTTCGTACAGTTGATATTATACAATCTTTTTTTCTTTATGTAAAGTCCTTTTGATTTTCTTTTTTATTTTTGGGACGGTCCTGACTTTTAATTCTTTAAGATCTGTCCCTCTTTTTCTCTTCCTCCAAGGACCGTCCCTCTTTTTCTCTTCCTCCAAGGACCGTCCCTCTTTTCTTCCTCCAGGACCGTCCCTCTTTTTCTTCTTCCAGGACCGTCCCTCTTTTTTTCTTCCTCCAAGGACCGTCCCTCTTTCTCTTCCTCCAGGACCGTCCCTCTTTTTTGCCTCGACAAAAACAAAAAAGAAACTTGTAAAAACAAGTTTCTCTTTTTAATATCTTATTAATTGTGTATGTTTGCCTTATGTTGCAATAGCATGAAATTTTCCAATAGTAGTACCGTAATATCTCCCATTGGGATTTGTTGCATGTTCCCAGTCGTAGCTTCTCAAATAGATGAAACTGTCGACATAAAATGTTGCGACCTTTCTGGCATATAAATCGTCCTGTGGCGTGATATTCCCATCTTCTCTGCTTACATATGCAATATCATACTGTGCCGGATTTGTTGCAATATTTACAAACAAAATAATCTGGCATTTTTCAGATGTATCATCATAGTAGTCAATTTGAAGAATATTTTCATCCGCTTTGTGAATCTGCAATTGCATGAAGCTTTCCTTTGAGGCATGTGCTCTGATAAGTGTAACCTCATTTGCAATGATACTGTCAACTTGCGAATTAAAGGACGGATACAATTTAGCCAGCTCTCTTTTCTGCTGATCATTTGCTTTTTCAAATTCAGCTCTTACACTGTCGGCAAATTTTTGCATCCAAATTGCATCTTCAGGATTGTCGACAAATACCGCCATCGATTTATCCAAAACGCTTTCGGGATTCTGAATAAACTTTGGCTCTTGTACTTTCAGTTTCTTCCCTGCAAAGCCGAAAACTGTGGGAATCTCGTTGCCAATTTTTTTCAGAGTGTATGTTGTTTGAACCATCTTGCATGTCTTCGACCGATCGCGAACACGAACTTTTTTTTCATTTTTCTCTGCGTTCTCGTAGTAATTTTGCATGTAAATAATAATCGGGATAACCCTATTTTTTACATCAGACCATACCTTTTCCTTTGTAACTGTTCTACCAAAAAAACTGTCACACTCGGCAACTCCCAAAACAAAATGGAAAGTAATTGAAAAATATGGAGTCTCATAAATATTAACTACTGCATTTTTTTTGCCGTTCTTACAATCAATCGGTGCATAGCCATCAACTCTGATTTTTCCCGGCTGAATTTCCTGAACATAAATTAATGTTTCCCATCGACCATCCATGTCTTTAATAGTAAAGCTTTTATGAGGTAATGGGGTTGCATTTTTCTTTGTTCTTTCAGCCAGCGGAATAAGCCAACGCAAATCAGCATCTGTCAATTTTACAAACACTTTTGACTTTTCAGCCAGTTCACTCCGCTTCTTGTAGCCAAGCATTTCACAATTGTTTTTCTCGTGCATAGATATTCCTCCTGTTGCACTTTCATATTGGTTTACATTCGTACTTTAGCATTTTACCAAATTTCGACAAAAAAGTCAATTTCCTCATTTTTCATTTTTGGACAGTCCTTGTTTTCTTCTCCCAGGACCGTCCCTTATTCTCTTCTCTCAGGACCGTCCCTTATTCTCTTCTCTCAGGACCGTCCCTTATTCTCTTCTCCAGGACCGTCCCTTATTCTCTTCTCCAGGGCCGTCCCTCATTCTCTTCTCTCAGGACCGTCCCTTATTCTCTTCTCCAGGACCGTCCCTTATTCTCTTCTCCAGGGCCGTCCCTCATTCTCTTCTCTCAGGACCGTCCCTTATTCTCTTCTCCAGGACCGTCCCTCTTTTCACAGGGGGTTTTCATTAGCCAATAAATAAGAGCCTGCAAATGCAGGCTCCTTTCTTTTTGCTTTTAGATTTTTTTACTTCTTTTTAAAGAATTTGAAAAATCCTCTTTTTTCTTTTTGTGGATACAAAATATCTCTGTATTTTTTAATTTCCTCCTTACATAAATTTTTGTATTCCAACTTTTTTTGAGGATTATCCTTATAATCGATTGGATAATTCGGATCTTCAGCTAGAATTATTTCCTCCTCCCAAAATTCCAAGTGTGTTCTTGCGTATGCTTCTTCGTATTCAGAAATCTTCTTTTTCATAAATTAGCCTCCAAATTTTTGTAGCAAAAATTTTTAACGTATGATGCTTTAAGTATATCATGCTTTTATAATTATGTAAAGTTTTTTTGATTTTTTGTGAAAAAAAGGTATAAATCCTATAAAGATTTATACCTTTGGTTAAGTAAATCTGTAAGCCGGGTTCTGTCGTGAATAGTCATTTATCTAGTACATATATTACTATATGCCTCAAGCCACCAGATTAAGAAGATGACGAGCAGTCTTGGCCTTCTTGTCCCGGTGTTGCTCCAGATGGGGTTTACACAGACCCAGCATGTCACCATGCTGGCGGTGAGCTCTTACCTCGCCTTTTCATCCTTACCTACTATTGTAGGCGGTTATTTTCTGTTGCACTTTCCTTAAGGTTTCCCTCACAGGACGTTATCCTGCATCATTGCTCTATGGAGCCCGGACTTTCCTCGTACGCAGTCTTTCGACATTGCTATACGCGACTATTTAATTTACTCTTTGATATTTTAGTTTAATTTTCTTTAATTGTCAAGCCTATCATGTATTTTTGTGAATTCAATTTTATTTATTACTTTGAGTATATTTATATTTTTTATTGCAATACTAAGCATGAAGGGAGTTTATGATTTTATCATAAGAATAGATTTATGTTGATTTTAAAAATAATAGCCTTATCTACAGGCTCTATTGTAGTTTTATTTATTTTAACTAAAATAATGGGACAAAGAGAAATGTCTCAACTTAGTATTTTCGACTATATTATTAGTATAACTATTGGTTCTATTGCTGCAGAAATGGCAACATCCTTAGAAGATAATTTTGTAGAGCCTTTGGTTGCTATGATTGTATATGCTGTTGTAACTTTAATTATTGGAATTCTTAATACAAGATTCGTAAAACTTCGACCAATATTCTCTGGAAGAACTCTTATTTTATATGATAATGGTACACTATTTAAAGAAAATTTTAAAAAATCAAAAATTGACTTAAATGAATTTTTAGTTCAATGCAGAACAAATGGTTATTTTAATCTCAGTGATATCAAAACAGCATTACTTGAAGAAAATGGAAAAATAAGTTTTCTTCCCATGTCTGAAAAACGTCCAGCCAATCCCTCAGATTTTAACATTCACCCAGTCGATGATAATATTGTTACCAACATAATTTTAGATGGCAAGATAATGGAAAAAAATTTATCAGAGCTTGGATATGACAAATTATGGCTAATGAATACCTTACAAAAACAAGGAATTACAAAAATTGACAACATTTTCCTAGCAACATACAACAGCACTGACCAAAGTTTATCAGCTTACTTAACCAATAAAAATCTCTAATATCTTCTTCAAAAGAGGGACGGTCCTGCTTTTTTCTTTTCGTTTCAAACTGGGACGGTCCTGCCTTCTTCTTTTCGCTCAAAACTGGGACGGTCCTGCTTTTTTCTTTTTACTCCAAACTGGGACGATCCTGCCTTTTCTTTTCGCTCCAAACTGGGACGATCCTGCCTTTTCCTTTTTGCTCCAAACTGGGACGGTCCTGCCTTCTTCTTTTCGTTCCAAACTGGGACGATCCTGCCTTTTCTTTTCGTTCCAAACTGGGACGGTCCTGCCTTTTCCTTTTTGCTCCAAACTTAGACGGTCCTGCCTTCTTTCTTTTTACTTCAAGCAAGAGCAATATTGTTTCAAGGACCGTCCCTGAAACTTTAAAAACAGCTTGTCTATTTTATGTAAATTATTGACTTTATTTCCATTTTGTAGTATAATAATTATTGTGATTATACATAAAGGAGGAATTAAAATGGAAATAAATCAAACTCTTATATTTGGACATAAAAACCCAGATACAGACTCAATAATGTCATCTATGGTTATGGCAAATTTAGAAAATCAATTAGGAAACACTTCTAAGGCCGTTCGTCTTGGAAATATAAATAAAGAAACAGAATATGTAATTAATTACTTAGGTATTGAAGCACCTGAATTAATTTCAGATGTAAATGACGGTCAAAATGTTATATTAGTAGATCATAATGAATCAACACAAAGTGCTGATAACATTTCTAATGCTATTATAAAAAAAGTTGTTGACCATCATACAATGAACTTCGTTGCTCCATACCAATTATATTATAGAACAGAGCCAGTTGGATGTACTTCTACTGTCTTATATAAAATGTATAAAGAATACGATGTTCCTATTACAAAAACAATCGCTACAATGATGCTTAGCGCTATTGTTTCAGATACTTTATTATTCAAATCACCAACATGTACAGCTGAAGATAAAGCAATTGCTGAAAAATTAGGAAAAATAGCTGAAGTTGACGTTAATGTTTATGGAACAAATTTATTAAAAGCTGGGACTGATTTAAGTGATTATACACCAGAGCAAGTAATTAATATTGATAGTAAATTATTTGAAAAAGGTGGAAAGAAATTCAAAATTGCTCAAATAAACACAGCTGATATAGATAGCGTTTTCAAAAATAAAGTATATTTCGAAACAGCTATAAATAACGAAATAAAAAAAGATAACTTAGACTTGTACGTTTTTGCTGCTACTGATATATTAAATTCAAATTCAAAAATTATTTCATTAGGAAATGATTCTGGAATAGTTGAAAAAGCTTATGGTGTAACACTAGACGATCATACAGCAATGCTTGAAAATGTTGTTTCAAGAAAAAAACAAATGCTACCAAAAATATTAGAAAATTTAGACTAAAATATTTAATCCCACGGCAAATATAATTGCCGTGGGATATTTTTTATCGGAACCGTTCTGTTTAAACAGGGACGGTCCTGCTTTTTCTCAAACTGGGACGGTCCTGCTTTTTCTCAAACTGGGACGGTCCTGGCTTTTCTCAAACTGGGACGGTCCTGCTTTTCTCAAACGCCAGGACCGTCCCCATTATTACTTATTATCTCAAATTTGTATTTTTTTCATTATCATAAAACTGTTTCAAATAAGCAATTCTTTCTTGATGTATTCGATCTTTTAATTTTTCATTCGATTGTATGTTGTATTTTTTCATAACAGTTTCGCCATTTACTTCTTTTAATATATTTTTTCCTAAATTAGCAAATTGCACTTTGTCCATTTTTGTTCCTCTACAGTTCCTATCTGACTCTACTATTATTTCTAATCCTTCCAATCCAAGTAATGTTTTATCTATGCGCTCTATAAACTCTACTTGTTTGTTTGGTGTCATTTTATAAAAAATTCCTGCTTTCATGTGCTCTCTAGCGGATACCATTCCACATTTTGTCCATGATGTAGGCATTTTCAATCTTTTTCCTAATTTTTCTACCTCTGCTACGCCATTTTTATCATGATTTATATGATGAGGATATTCACTTTTTGGAGTTACTCCTTTTCCTAAGTCGTGAACTAATGCTGAAAATCTTATTTTTTCATCTTTAGTAAGCTCTGTTGCTTTTTGTAATGCTAACATTGAATGATTATATGCATCACCTTCGGGATGATATTTTTCTGGTTGAAGAGCTCCTATTAATTTATATATTTCAATAAAATGTACATCTAGTACATCTGCTTTTCTTAGATTATTGAAGAAATTTTCGGGATGGTCTGTATTTATTGCTTTTCTCAGCTCTTCAAATACTCTTTCAGCAGATAACGAACTTAGCTCTGGCTTCAATTCATTCATTAATTTCAATGTTTCCGAATCAATTGTAAAATTAAATTTACTCGAAAATCTTGCAGCTCTGTACACTCTCAAAGGATCTTCTTTAAAACTTTTCTTTGTAGCTCTTATTATATGATTTTGCAAATCTTCTCTACCACCATATGGATCTATTATCTCTCCTGAAATTACATCTTGAGCAATTGAATTTATTGTTATATCTCTTCTTCCTAAATCTTCTTCTATTGTTATATTAGGATTACATGTTACATCAAAATCCTTATGTCCTATTCCAATCTTTTTCTCAGTTCTTGCAAGAGCAAATTCCTTCCCCTCTATCTCAAAAACCTCAAATGCTTTACCTCTTTTAAATGCCTGAGGGAATAGCTCTTTAAATTTTTTTGATGAAATACCAGTTATACAATAATCTTCATCATGAGGAGTTACATTTGTTAATTTATCACGCACAGCTCCCCCAACTAAATACAATCTTCCACCATTTTTATCAATTATATTTGCTATGTTTATTATATTTATCATACTTATATAAAATCCTTTCTAATTTTTCAAAACTGGGACGGTCCTGGCGATCTTCAAACGGGGACGGTCCTGGCAATCTTCAAACGGGGACGGTCCTGGTAATCTAAAAACTGGGACAGTCCTGATGATTTTCAAAACAGGAACGGTCCTGGCGATCTTCAAATGGGGACGGTCCTGGCTATCTTCAAACGGGGACGGTCCTGGCTATTTTCAAATGGGGACGGTCCTCCTTTTTAAATTTCTTCAGAATCTAATATTATTGTTACTGGACCATCGTTTAATAGTTCTACTTTCATATCAGCGCCGAATATTCCAGATTGAATATCTTTTTCTAGCTCTTTACTACATGTCTTTTTGAAATATTCGTACATTTCATTTGCTTTTTTGGGTTCACATGCTTCTATAAAACTTGGTCTATTACCACTTTTGCAATTAGCATATAATGTAAATTGCGATATTATTAAAATTTCGCCATGTATATCTTTTATGGATTTATTCATTTTTTGATTTTCATCTTCAAAAATTCGCAAATTACATGTCTTTTTTATAACTTTATCAGCTATTTTTTCATCATCATTTTTACCAATTCCTAAAAATATTAATAATCCTTTCTGTATCTTTCCTACTGACTTTCCATCAACTTTTACTTCTGCATATTTTACTCTTTGTAAGACTGCTTTCATTTTTGCCTCCTTTTGTTTTATAAAATTTTCCTTATTTGTATTTCATGAAAATTGAGTAGAGCACAAATAAAATAATTATTTATGCTCTACTCAATTTTTATATTTATTCACCTTACTAGTTTTTTGGTGGACTTTGTGCATTAATTTTATCGTCTTTCATTTTAAAAATTGAATATGTAGTATCTGGCTCTGGTGTAATTCCATAATATGAATTTACAATATTTTTTGTAATAATTGCTGTTGATGCAATTATTAGCACTGCTACTCCAACAAAGCCTATAACACTTGCCGTTGTTAAAAAACAAAATCTTACAAACTTTGCTAACAAAATAGCAAGTTTTTTTGCAAATTTTAATAGACCTATTTCTGATCTTTCTTTTTTTAATTTATTAAAATCTTCTTTTATTTCAATTAATGCTAATTCCTTACTTTTTATAATAACAGGTAATAATAAATTTTTATCACTTTTTAATACAGGTAATAAATTTGTATTATTTTTTTCTACAATACTTTGATTTGGTAAAATTTCTAAATAATTTTTTTGTGTAATATTATTTTCCATATTTACAAAATCACCCCCATTATTATTTTTTTTCTCTATTATGAGAATATTGCTATTATCTTTAGTTTCTTTAGTGGTATCCTCCTCTTTATCCTTTGTGTACATGTTATTAATTTTTGAATCACTATTTTCTATATATTCATAATTTATTTTTTTGCCACAATTACCGCAGAAATTACTTTTATATGATATTTTATTTCCGCAATTACTACAAAAATGCTTTTCTTGTATAAGTTTACTTCCACATTTTATGCAGAATTTGGCATTTAGATTTAATGATTCGTAGTTGCATTTTGTACACTTCATATGTTCTCCTTAATCTAAATACTTACAAATTTATTATAACTCATTTTTTTTCAAAAATAAATAGGTTTACATGTATTTTTTTATGTTTTCTTGAATTATTTTTAATTTATTTTGGTATTTTTTCTCTTAAAAGTTTTCGTCTTTTCTTTCTCTGAAGATCCGTATTACTTTTTTCATGAATGTCCCCTTTTTCATTTCTCAGGACCGTCCCCCTCTTTCTTTTTTCCAGGACCGTCCCCTTTTTTCTTCTTCCAGGACCGTCCCTCTTTTTCTAGTTGATTGTTGAGAGCAAAAAGGATGACTTTTCTAGAGCCATCTTTTTTCGCTTTTGTTTGCGTAATATTTGTATTTAATTTTGTATTTTTTGTCTTACCATTTCTGTGTTTGTTGTTATTACTTCAAATTTATATCCATTTGCTAGTCCGTAATCGATTATTTCTGGTAGTGCTTCTAGTGTTTTGTGGTTTCCACTGAAGTCGTGCATTAATACTATGTTGTCTCTTCCTGGTTTTAGTCCTTTTGTTACATTGGCATATACTGCTTCTTTTGTTTTTACATCTCCTGAGTCGCCTGACATTACATTCCAGTCGTAGTATTTGAAGCCTTCGCTTAATACTTTTTCTGTAATTTTTGTCATGATTCCTGGGCAATATTTTCTGCTTACTGTGTTTGAACTTCCTCCTGGGAATCTTAAAATCATTGTTTTTATTCCTGTTGTTTTGTATATTTTTTCTTGCAATGTCTTTATGTTGTTATAGCAAACATCTACTGATGCATATATTTTTGCATAGTCATGTGAGTATCCGTGAATTCCTATTGCATGGCCTTCTTCTGCTTCTCTTTTTACTAAATGTTCTGTTGATTCATTATAATTTATTACGAAGAATGTTGCGTGAACACCTTTTTCTTTTAATACATCTAATATTTTTGGTGTAATTGTTGAACTTGGACCATCATCAAATGTTAAATATATTATTCCAGTTGTTGCTTTTTCGCTTACTATTATTTTTCTTTCTTCTGTTGCCGTATTTCCATTTGAGTCTGTTACAGTATATTTTACAATATATGTTCCGTCCTTTGATGTATCAACATCTCCTGATATCTTTATGTCTTTTGATAAATCACCGTCTTTGTTGTCTGTAGCTGTTGCTCCTTGCTCTGTATATTTATTTCCAGTTATTACACTGATTACAGATGTTCCTTTTAATTTTATTACTGGTGGTGTTGTGTCGACTATTGAAACATATCGCACTGCCTCTCCCTTATTTCCAGCTGAATCTGTGACTGTGTAATGCTCTTCATAATTATTATTATCTTTTTCGACTTTAGCTACAGTTACATTGTTTGTAACATCTCCATCATAATTATCTATTGCTGTAAATCCTGGCTCTTCGTAATTTTTTCCATATTGTAATTTATAATTCGAATCACCTTTTAGCTCTATTTTTGGAGCTTCGGTATCTACTACTTTAACAGTTCTTGTATAAGTCTTGTATTTACCTAAAAATGGTACTTTATATGTTATATTATAATCACCTAACTGATTTAAGTTTACATTGTTTTCGACTATTACTTGGTCACTTATATTTTTAAATCTTGCGTATACTTTTATACCTTTATCTTCATATGTAGTTCCATATTCTACTGTTTCAATATTTTGTCCCTGATATTTTATAATCGGTATTTTACAAAAATACATTATAGCAAATACTAATATAATAATTGCAAAAATCGCAATCAAGATTATTTTTATTTTTTTATTTCCTTTATTTTCACTACTGTGTATAATCATTCTGCTGTTTTCATTCATCTCTTGCATTTTTTACTCCTCCTAAACACAAATCATTTTACATCTTTTTTCTACAATATACAACATCTTTCTTCAAAATTTTCATGTTAATTTTTTCAAATTTCAATTTCTTAAAGAGCCCTCCCATCTTTCTCCTTTTCAAGACCGTCCCGCTTTTCTTCTTTCCAGGACCGTCCCCTTTTTTTGATTAGTTTGGATGAAGAAAAAGGAACTTGTTTTGGAATTTTTTTGGTGTTTCCAAATTAAGTCCTTTTCTTTGTTTTTTTATTGATTGTCTTGGAAGAATGATTCGAATTCTTCGGCTGAGATTATTTCTTGTTTCATTAGTGCTGTTGCTACTTGTTCTAGTTTGTCCATGTGTTTTGATAGTATTTTTTGTGCTTGGTAGTATGCATTGTCTATTAGTTGTTTTATTTCGGCTCCTATTGAATCTTCAAATCTGTCTCCTAGTAACTCCATTTGATATGGATCTTTTTCTGTATTTATTGATATTGGACCTACTATGTCGCTCATTCCGTATATTGTTACCATGTCTGTTGCTATTTTTGTTGCTACTTCTATATCATTACTTGCTCCTGTTGATATGTCATCTAGTGCTAATTTTTCTGCTGCTCTTCCTCCTAGTAGTGATATTAGTTTTTCTTGCATTTCTTGTTTTGATACATAGAATTTATCTTCATTTGTTTTATACATTGTGTATCCACCTGCAACGCCTCTTGGTATTATTGACACTTCTTTTATTTCTTTTTGTGTTTCTAAATATCTACTAACTATTGCATGTCCTGCTTCGTGGAATGCTGTTAATTTTTTATCTTTTTCTGATATTACTCTGCTGTGTTTTTCAAGTCCTACAGTAACCTTTTTTACTGCATCTTCGATATCTTTATTTGTTATTGCTTTGTGTCTTTTTATTGTTGCTATTATTGCTGATTCGTTTAATATGTTTGCAAGCTCTGCTCCTGTAAATCCTGCTGTGTCTTCTGCAATACTTCTTAAATTTACTGATTCATCTAATTTTTTGTCTTTAGCATGTATATTTAAAATTGCTTCACGCCCATTTAAGTCTGGTAATCCAATTGTTATTTGTCTATCAAATCTTCCTGGTCTTAATAATGCTTTATCTAGCATTTCTGGTCTGTTTGTCGCTGCTAATACTATTATTGCTTCTTCTGTGTCAAATCCATCCATTTCAACCAATAATTGGTTTAATGTTTGGTTATTTTCACTTTCAGATCCACTTGATGATGTTCTTCTTGATCCTATTGCATCTATTTCATCTATGAATACTATACATGGAGCTATTTTTCTTGCTTTTTCAAATAGTTTTCTTACTCTTGATGCTCCAAGTCCTGCGAACATTTCTATAAATTCTGATCCACTCATTGAAATAAATGGTACATCTGCTTCTCCCGCTATTGCTTTTGCTATTAATGTTTTACCTGTACCTGGATTTCCACATAATAGAACACCTCTTGGTATTTTTGCTCCCATTTCTTGGAATTTTTTTGGTTTTTTTAAGAAGTCAACAATTTCAATCATTTCTTGTTTTTCTTCATCTAGTCCTGCAATATCTTTGAATGTTGTTTTTGTTTTTTGAGTTGTAGCATCATATACTTTTCCTTTATCTCCTAAACCTTGCATTTGCATTATCATTACTAATAAAACTATAAGCATTATTGTTGGAAGGAATGATAGTAATTTTTCTCCTACTACTGCTAATAAATTTTCTTCTTTTTGATTTAAATTTATTGTTTTACCTTCTTTTACTTGATCTTGAACAAATTCTATAAAAGCTTCACTTTCTGGAACTTTTACTTCTTTTTCTTCATCTTGATCTTTTAGTTTTACTTTTACTGTAGTACTTTTTTCTTTCATTTCAATTTTTTCTACAGAATCTTCTTTTATTTTAGTAATTAAATCTGTATATGCTAATGTTTTTTCTTCTTTTTCTTTACTGTAGTTCATATATTGAAATATTCCAAAAACTATTCCAGCTATAGCTAAAATAACTATAATAGCAGTAAATAGATATTTCTTTTTATTGCTTTTTTTATTTTCCTTTGGATCCATTATTAAACTCCCTTCGTATATTTGTTAATCATCTTGTATATTATTATTTTCATTATTATCACTTGTTATTAATAAAATTGATGTCATCATATAAATTGTAGCAATTGATGTATACATTATTGAAAAATATTTCATATAAAATCCTGTAAATGTATTTAATACATAATATATAGCACCTAGTAATACTGGTAGTGTAATTGCATGAACTGCTATATTAAATGTATTTGTAAATGAGAATTTTTTATTTATAATTTTTGATATTATATATCCAATTAATGCAATTACCAATACATCTGTAATTGTTGAAATTGTCATTAAAATACATACCCATATAATAATTATTAATATTGCTGGTATATAAAATTTTGCATTTATACTATTTAACATATTAATTATATCATCTTTATTAATATCTTCATAAAAATAATCATTATACTTAATTTTTAAAATATGTTCGTCCATTTTTACTGTACAATATTCTTTTCCAATCACCACTTGTGCCTTATTTTCTAGCTCTGAAAGCTCGTCTTTGCTTGTATCTATTATTACATATTTATTAAATAGAGTTTTTGATTCATCATTATTCACATGTAAAATTCCATTTGAATAATTTAAATCTGAAATTTCTGTATTGATTAGATTTTTAAATTCGTTTATTCCTTTATTTACATTTATTATTGTACATACTGAAAGTATAACCGAATATAATATTACCAATTTGAAAAAATATTTTAAACTTTTTGATATTTTTTCGTCTGCTATTTCTTTATAGTAATCAAAATTTTTTATACTTTTTGCAAAATCTATAATAAAAAAATGTCTTTTTGTGTTTTTCACATATTCACCTTCTAAAAAATTCTTTGTAGTAAGCTTTATTATAGCTTACTACAAAGACTATAATTATTGTATTTCTTCTTCATCTCCATCACCATTGTCTGGGTCAGGATTTGGATCAGGTTTTACATTGTCATCTGGTTTTGTTGTATTATTATCTCCGTCTGGATTATTTTTGTTTGTATTATCATTTTCGTTTTTCTTTTCAACTTTATTTACTGTTATTGTTATTTTGGTATCTTTTGAAACCACTTCGCCTGATGATAAACTTTGACTTAAAACTATTCCATTTTCTTTTGAAGAATCTGATTTATATTTTACTGTCACTTTTAATGTTTTTAATGCTGATTTTGCTTCTGCTTCTGTTTTACCTACAACATTTGGTACGACTACATCATTTGAAAGATCTATATCCACACCATCTGTTGGTGTTGTTTTATTTGTTGGACCTGTATGTATTGTACATGTTTCTGATGGAACTGATGATGAATATCCTGTTGTTTTCCAAGATGGATTTCTTTCTTTTTCTGGAACATATCCAACATATTGAGTACTTGGACAATATTCTGTTGCTAATTTTCCTGATTCTGTACAAACTTTTAATGAATGACCTTCACAATCCTTTGGAACTGCACTTTCTGCAAATACTTCTGAATATGTATCTGAGCAAGATTCTGTAGCTTTACATCCTGATTTTCTACATATTGTTACATGTACTATTCCACTTGGCTCTGTAAATGTTGCACTTGCTTTACCTTCGTGAACTTTTTTCATTACAGCATTCCATACTTTTGCAGCATAGTTTCCACTACCGTTTACTACAGCATTATCATCATATCCATACCATGTTGCAGCTGTATAATATGGAGTCATACCACAAAGCCATCTATCTTTATTATCATTTGTTGTACCTGTTTTTGCTCCTACATCAATTCCAGATATTTTGCAACTTGTTGCTGTACCATGATCTCCTTCAACTGGTTGTTTTAATAAGCTTTTCATTACATATGCATTTTGCTCTGACATTACTCTTTCTGTTGTTTGTTTAGATTCTATTACTAATTCGCCTGATGAATCTTCTACTTTTGTATAGAATACTGGTGAATTATATACCCCATTATTTGCTATCATTGAATATGCTGCTGCCATTTGTAATGGTGTAACACCATGTGTTAAACCTCCAAGTGCTAATGATAAACTTGAATCATTTTTTTGTTTATTTTCACTTGATTTTACTAATGATGTTATTCCAACTTTTCTTGCAAAATCAATTGCATTATCAGGTCCAATTTCAGACATAATTTTACATGATACGACATTTGAAGAAACTTCTATTGCGTTTCTTACTGTACATGGTCCTGCATATGTACTTGTTGATTTTGGTTCATAATTCTTTCCAAAAGTTGTCGCTGAATTATAATAAACTGTTCCTGCATTTATTATACCTTTTTCAACACCACATCCATATGATATTATTGGTTTAAATGATGAACCTGGTTGTCTTGTACTGCTTGTTGCTCTATTTATACCTGTTGCATCAACATCATTACCTAATCCTCCCATACAAGCAACTACTTGGCCTGTTGTATGGTCCATTATTACCATTGCCGACTGTGAGTGATTTTTTGCATTTGATGAATTTAATATAAATTCATCGCTTTTATAAACTGATTCTATTTTGTCTTGAACATCTTTTTCTTGAGTTGTATAAATTTTGTATCCTCCACCTAATACACGGCTTTTTGCGTATTCTTCTGAGAAATGTTTTTCTTCTACTAAATCTTCTACAACCTCATTTATTGCTGCTTGTATAAAATAAGATTTTACATTTGAACTTGGTAAAGTTCCTTTAGAAAATGCTAATCCATTTTCAACATTTGCATATGCTGTTTGATATTGTTCATTTGTTATATATCCTAAGTCTTTCATTTTTGTTAATACAGTTTTTGTTCTGTCTTTAATTTTTTTATTGACTTGCTCTTGTTTTGTTGCATCTCCTTCATTTTTAAAAGGATTGTATGTATTTGGAGCATTGTTTATACCTGCTAAAAATGCACATTCTTCTACTGATAATTCACTTGCAGATTTGTTGAAATAGTATGTTGATGCCATTTCTACTCCACAAATATCTCCTCCATCTGCTCCTAATGGAATTATATTAAGATATAGCTCTAATATTTGATCTTTTGAAATCATTTTTTCAACTTGATAAGCTCTTGACATTTCTTTTATTTTTCTTTCAATACCAGCCTTACCTGAATTCTCTCTTTCATTTGTGATATTTTTTACTAGCTGTTGTGTGATTGTACTTCCACCAAATGATGAATCACCTTTTAATATGTAGGTTGTTGTTGCTGCCATTGTTCTTTTTAAGTCAACTCCATTGTGTCTATAAAATCTTTCATCTTCTATGGCAACAAATGCTTTTGGTAAATACTCACTCATGTCTCCTATGCTAATTATTTCTCTGTTTTCGTCTCCAGATAATTCTGCAATTACATTTCCATCTTTGTCATAGATAACTGTATTTGCATTTGATAGTAATAAATCATCTTTTGATAAAGCAAATTTGTCACTGAAAAATATTCCACAGAATATTCCTACTGCAACCAAGACTAATAAAACTATTAATAATGCAAATATTATAATAACTTTTTTTAGTCTTGGATGTTTCTTTTTTCCTTTTACATTTTTGTTAGTAGTGTTTTTTCTTTTTACATTACTTCCAACATGTCTAACGGAATTATTGTTTGATTTTTTTTCCATATTTATACTCCTTTTCTGGCATTTATTTTTTGCCAAATTTTAACTTCTATAATCATTAAAAAATACTTAATTTATTAATGATTAATTATTTTTAAAATCACATTAAAATTATATTATAAAATGAGAAAAAATGAAAGAGTTTTTCAATATATTTTACTACTTTGACAATAATAATAGTGCTTTTTTTATTAAATTTTCTAAATTATCATCTTTATTATCTAATTTTGGTATTATTTTTTCTACTTCTTTTTTAGTATATCCCAAAACTTGTAATGCTGAAATTAGCTCTTCAATGTTTTGATTTTGATTAATTACAGCTTTTAACTCTTCACTCGAATCATCTTCAACATCAATTGTTTTTAATTTATCTTTAAGCTCTAAAATAATTCTTTGTGCACTTTTTGCACCTATCCCTGGCAATTTTTTAAGTGCTCCAACATTATCTGAAATTACTGCAACTGCAAATGCAGATGGCTCTATATTAGACAATATTACAATTGCAGATTTTGCTCCTATTCCACTTACTGAAACAAGTAATTCAAACATTCTAAGCTCCTCATTAGATGCAAATCCATATATGCTTATATCATCTTCTCGTACTTTAACATAAGTATGTACTTTAATTATGCTTCCAAGCTCTCCAATTCTTTTCATTGAATTCTCGGACATAAAGATTTTATATCCAATTCCATTTACATCTACAACAATATAATCCAATGTTCTAGACTCAAATACACCTTTTAAATATGCAAACATATCCTTCCTCCCTTGTATACAATTTTATGATATTTTTTTATATCATAGTAAATTTATTATATTTTACCATACGGATTTTTTATTTCAAGTAGTTTTTTATTTTTGGGACGGTCCTTACCTTTTTATTTCAATATTTTCGGGGACGGTCCTTGCCCTTTTATTTCAAGGACCGTCCCTCTTTTTTTACGCAAAAAGAGCCCCATACAGGGGCTCTCTTCTCATAAAAAGTTTCAATTTTTTATTTGTTAATCTACCATCATGCAATACTTATCTGCAATGCAGAATATGTTGCCAATGGTTCCGTCAGATGTGATTATGGTAAGTATGTTTCCATTCCTTGCCATAACCACAAAAAGTTCATTTTCCTTCAGAGTACCAACCGCAGACTCAGATTCATCTCTTATATACCAGGTTTCACCTGTAAACTTCAAGATATCTCCGGTCTCGATTTCTTCAACTGTCAAAATCTGCTTTTCATGATACTCATGCTCGACCTTATTCAGGTAAGCAGTGATATTCAGTTCATAAAGCTGTTTCTGGTATATTACAACATAGTTTCCATTTTTTTCAGATACTATTGTAATGAATTCGCCAGCATCCACAGTAATTTCACCATCTGAATTTGTCAGTTTGACTTTTTCTGTTGGTGTTACAATATCACCTAACTGCAACTCTTCAGTTGTAGTAGTAGATGTTGTTGTCAGCTTTGTAGATGTTGTAGTGGAACTATCACTTGTTGTAACAGTCGTTGTAGATTTTGTTGTTGTTTTTGTTGTTGCTTTTGTTGTTGTAGGCTTTGTTTCTGTAGTTGTACTTGTTGTTTTAGATTCCATAGCCGTTGTACTTGCCGTGATTGTTGTAGATTCTGTTGTAGCTTTTGTTGTTGAAAATTCAGTTGTTGTCAAAGTCGTTGCCTTAGTTGTTTCAATGCTTGTTTCAGTTGATTGAGTTGTTGTTTCTGTAGTTGTAGTTGTTGTCTCAGTTGTCGTACTTGCAGTTTCTCGCGGAATCGGATCCACATAGAAAAAACTTTCCGAGTCAGGTGTAATTTGCAAATATAAATCAATTCCAAAGTATTCAACTTCATACCAGGATTCTTGCAAGATTTTAATTACCTTGCAATTTTCACCTGCAGACATTTTAGTTACAACGCCTGCCTCCAACGACGGAGCTGATCTGAGATTCCATGTTTCAACTCCCTTCACAGGATTGAATACCAAGATATCATCACTATAGATCTTTTCCGGTGCCGGTGGCCATGTTGCATCCTGTCCAGCCCCACACTTCGCGATGTATGTCAACAAATACAAAACATCGGTAGTATCTACTTTTTCACTCCGGTCAACATCAAAGACTCTTTCATCAATTTCGACATCAAAACGACTGTATACATCATCCTTGGGATATCCTGCACAAACAAGAGCAATATAATACAAAATGTATATCGCATCGGTTGTGTCCAGTTTACCATCCTGATTTGCATCTCCCAGCAGTGTTGTATTACCTGCTGCTGTTGCCGTTGTTGTTGTAGTCAGCATTACACTACTAATTGCAACAACAATGGAAAAGATTATAGCCATTACTTTTTTCATGCTTCATTTCCTCCATAGAAAATAATATTTGAAACTTTTTATGACCCGACATCACTTTTCAGTGAAATCGAAGATTATTATACCATAAATTTACATAATTTTCAATACAAATTTTGGGACGGTCCTTACTTTTTTATTTTTAGAATATTTTTTACTTAGACTTACTTATATAAATTCATAGTATTTGAATTTATTTTATTCAAATTTATATTTTTATTTTCTTAATGGTTATTCTAACATTCATTATTTATATCATTCGATTAAAAAAAAATTAAAATTTTTTTCTTTTTATTTTGACATATTTTACATAATATGTTATACTTACTTTTGTAAAAGCATTTAGCAAAGACCTTTTGTTTTTACTCACACGTATTCACCCGCAAAATTTGAGGAGGTCAAAAAAAATGTCGTATGAATTGTTGATTTTTCAAAGTGCTGAAGAACGGTCGATGTGCTGTGCTTGCTCTGGCCACAAATGGGAAAACCAGGACAACATCTTCGGCAAAGAGACGGAAAAGCTGTTGGCTACCTGCAAGCATCTTTTTCGTGCCAGCATTGATTTGGAACCTGGAGATGAAGCCAAGTTGTTGAAGAAAATCTATGGAATCTGCAAGGCTCACGGAGTTTATATCATGTGGTATGGCTTGGGTAGCCCTTTCGAACCGGACAAATTTCTTATTTCCGGCAGAGGCCATGACAGACTCGGATTTATCCAGTTCTAATAAATCGTAAACAACTCCGTATGACAACCAAGAGGGATGGTTCTTTGAACCGTCTCTTTTTCTTTTTCAAAGATTGTCTCTTTTTTCTCCTTTCAGGACCGTCCCTCTTTTTTCTCCTTCAAGGACCGTCCCTCTTTCTTTCTTTTCAGGACCGTCCCCGTTTTTCTCCTTCAAGGACCGTCCCTCTTTCTTTCTTTTCAGGACCGTCCCTCTTTTTCTTTTCAGGACCGTCCCTCTTTCTTTCTTTTCAGGACCGTCCCTCTTTTTCTTCTTCAAGGACCGTCCCTCTTTTTGGGGTGGCTTTTGTAACTTTTTGGGGTGATGGCGCATATTATGTAGTATATAATCAAACAAAGGAGGATTATGTATGAATGATTATAGTAGTAGAAAATGTTGTCATAAAAATTCTATGTCTATGATGAATAATAATATGAATATTGATATGATGGATGATTTTTGTGATGAAGATACTAGCATAGTAACAACAGCTCAGTCTGATTGTACAAATTTATGTACAATGCCTCAAAATAACTGTAACTGTGGTTTTGATATGGATACAGAGTCTGTATTTCCAGATAATCCTATGCTTGCACAAAGTTATGTTCCTATTCAAAAAATGAATAAAGTTTTTACACCTGATGTTGGTTTAAAAATGGGAACTATTTTTCCAGAGCTTGTAAGCCCTTATATGCCTTGTCAAAGCATAAGAGAAATTGAATATATTAGAAATAATAATAGTCTTGGGGAGGGATGTAATAAATGAATGACCAATATATAAGCTATGAAGATTATCAAAGAGCTTGTGAATTAAATGACTTTGATAGAAATTGTACTTGTGGTAATAATGCTACAAGAGAAGAAATGCTAAGTACTTTAAAATCTTTAAAATTTAGTATTATCGAATTAGGTTTATATTTAGATACTCACCCTGATGATGAAAAGGCTATTTGCTTACACAAAGAATATTGTAATAAGTATAGAAAATTAGCTGATCAGTATCAAAAAATATATGGGCCATTGACTATAATGTTCCCATGTAATAAATGGAGATGGCTTGAAGAGCCTTGGCCATGGGAAAGGGGGAACTTTTAATGTGGACTTATAACAAAGTTTTAGAATATCCTATAAATATAAAAAATAGAAATCCACAACTTGCAAAATTTATAATTAGTCAATATGGAGGTCCTGATGGAGAGCTTAGTGCTTCTCTTAGATATTTGAGTCAGAGATTTGGTATGCCTGATCAAACTGCTAAGGCTATTTTGAACGATATAGGTACTGAAGAGCTAGCTCATTTAGAAATGGTTGGAACTATTATTCATCAATTAACAGACGGATGCTGTCCTGAAGAGCTTAAACAAGCTGGACTTGGATCATATTATACAGACCATGGCTGGAGTGTATATCCTCAATCAGCAGCAGGAATGCCTTTTTCTGCCTCTGTGCTTGCTGTAAAAGGTGACCCTATTGCTGACTTACAAGAAGATTTAGCTGCTGAGCAAAAAGCAAGAGCAACATACGAAAAATTAATTGATTTATGCGCAGATGACCCTGATGTAATCGACCCTCTTCGATTCTTAAGAGAAAGAGAAATTGTTCACTTTCAAAGATTTGGCGAAGCTTTGAGAGGTGTTCAAGATAAATTGGCTGAGAAAAAATGGTATATGAATAAAGACTGTTAAAGATAAAAATGGAAGATAATGCTCTTCCATTTTTCTTTGTATTTTTATTTTTAATATTTACTATAAAATTTTCTAAACATTATTTGTATTGTATGACAAATATAAACTAATTATTTTTTATAATTGACAACATCGTGGTACAGAAGAATTAGTACCATACTGTTATCAATGGCTAAATATTTTAATTACAATTTTAGTTATAACATTAAAATTTATTTGAATATATTATTTCTATTTCATCAGTATCTGGAATAGGTTTATCCAAATTTCTTCCATAAAGTGCATAAAAATTTAATAATTAAAGTTTCAACCATTCTCATTTCTTCCTCTAATTGGTATTTTATTACTTTATACTAGCTTTATTTATAATAATAATCTTACAAAAAAATAGAATAAGTATTGAATTTTATGTAAAATTGTAGTAGAATATATACTCATATAAACTTTTGGGTTTATTTTACATACATCAAAATAATCGGATTGTAATCCGAGAAAGGAAAGGTAGGAAGCTATGAACAAAAAACGGATAATTTCTTATGTAGTGCTACTTATGGTATTGACTGCTCTTATGAGTATGTTTGCTGGATGCGCTACATCGGAAAAAATCCCCATTCCAACAGTTAAGGAGAATGTCTTTATTTACGATGAAGATAACATTGTCGATGATGAGGTAGAAGAATCTCTCAACAAAATGTTAGTTGAACTCGAAGAAAAGACAGAAGTAGAGTTTTCCGTTGTGTCTGTAGAAAGCTTGCTTGACAGGAGTATTGAAAATTATTCAAATAATCTCTTTAATACTTTGGGTATTGGCAAAAAAGGAAAGGACAATGGAGTATTACTTTTATTCTCTCGGTCTGATGAAAAAGTTAGACTTGAAATTGGCAGAGGGCTTGAAGAATTCCTAACGGACTCAAAGTGTGGCCGAATTCTTGATGATTATTTTGTTCCTTATCGAGAAGACGATGACTATACTAAAGCAACAGAAATGACGGTAAAAGCTGTTTTGACTGTTATTGCTGAAGAATACGAAATCGATATTCAAGGTCTAGAAACAGATAATATATCTATTGAAGATGAATCCAATAGTAAAATACCAGATTTTGTATGGGTAATAATAATTATTGCTGTTATAGTTATTTTATCGATAATCATTGCATTCATTTCTGATGGTGATGGTTCATCTGGAGGATACTTTGGCGGATCATCAGGAGGATTTTCTGGCGGTGGCTTCGGTGGAGGTTTTTCTGGAGGTGGTGGTGCCTCACGATAACAAATTGTAAATAAAAACACTATATAAAACATCAGGAGGTATTTTACAATGAAAACAAAAACAAAAGTGTTAATCGTTATCGGTATAGTATTGTTGTTGGTAGGCTTCTGGTTTTTCGGAACTAGAAACAGCTTGGTATCTTTGAAAGAGGATGTCGAAATGCAGCAATCTCAAATTGAGACAACACTTCAAAGACGGAATGATCTTATTCCCAATTTGGTAGCAACTGTTAAGGGATATGCCAACCATGAGGAGGCAGTATTCACAGAAATTGCTGATGCAAGATCGAAGCTCGCAGGTAGTATCGAAAGTGGAGATATGGAAAGTATCAGTGAAGCAAACACAGCTTTAGATTCTGCCCTTAGCAAATTGCTTGCAATTTCTGAAAATTATCCTGACCTGAAAGCAAGTGAACAATTTATTGCATTGCAGGACGAACTGGCTGGAACGGAAAACAGAATTGCTGTAGCAAGACAGTATTATAACGAAAAATTGAATACCTATAATACAAAGGTTCAAAAGTTTCCTTCAAGCATAGTCGCTGGAATGAGCGGATATTATCCCATGGAATACTTTGAGGCTGATGAAGGTGCAAAAGAAGTACCCACAGTCAATTTCGATTAACTTAGACCTTTTCAAAAAATTATAGTTGGCTGAATTGTCAACTGTGATAAAAAGCAATAGCACCTATTTAGATACATTCTAATAGGTGCTATACTTTTTATTCATCTCATTAATGATCATTCTTATTATCTTCAATAACTAATTATTTCATTTTATTCATGCAATTATTGTTTTTATTACTATAAATTTATCTAACCATTATTTGTATTGTATGGCAAATATAAATTAATTATTTTTTATAAAAATGAAAATCACAGCAATCTCCACCATACCCTAATGTTTTTGTTCTCGAAAATCCTATCTTTTTTAGCCCTCCATATGTTACATTATCAACATCACAAAATAAATGACATAGTTTTTCACAATCATTTTCTACACATGCAGTATGCCAAAGACATTTTTTTATAGTTACATCAAAATAATCCTTACCATGTTTTTGTACACTTTCTTGTAAATCAGTTGTGCGCATAATTTTAAGAAATACCTTGCTGTATATTGAATAAAATCCTGGTACTTTTTCCATCTTAGCAGTAGATGCATGTTTTTTCGCTGCAATTTTATCAATCATATATTTTCGCATATATTGATATACTTCGTCTTCTGAAACTTCCTCTTTTGATAAAACTTTATACATTGCTATACGAGGAAGAATGGTTTGAATAAGCGTTTTCATTTGATTTTTTGATTTATTCTGTGTATTTTTTATAAGTTCATTAAGCATTGCTTCTTGCTTATTAAACAAATCGTTTCCCCTTTTTTCGCCAAATTCTTCATTTAAAAATGCTTTTATATTTTTTTGTTGCTTTATCTTCATAATTATAATCCCTCCATAAATTGCCATTTAATTTTTACTTATTTTTTAAATCCCAATGAGAACCTTTTTTGCAAATATAAAAATCACAACAATCTTTTCCCTCTGCTAAAGTTTTCGTTCTGTATAATACGCCTCCAAACATATCAACAGATAATGTATCTAAAACACACATATATTTTACTAACTCGGGATGATTTTCTTTTTTAGCCAAAGCACATATACCACATTGCTTATAAATTATAGTATATTCTTCCTCATCTCTTCCTTTAATAAATTCAGCCTTCCAATTAAATTCACTATCACTTGCTTTATTTCCTTTTTTTATAGATTCTTCCTTTTTCATTTGTGCCTTTTGGGTAAATGGATTTTTTGATGAGAATGCTTTTTCTATCATAGGAGATTTTATTGATGCTTTTACCATTTCGCCAAACTCTTCATCTTTTATTTTTTCTTCACAATTTTCATAAAATGCTAGCCAAAGAGCACCACTACTTAGGCAAGTTCTCAATGAATTTTTTGTTATACTGCCAATATCTGGTGATTCTTTTATAATTTGCTTATAGCGATTCTTCGCATTACTTTTCACCAATTTTATATCCCAATTAGGATGTTTTGTATGCAAAAAGTCTACTATAGTCCCACTCATAGCATACCATATTATTTTTTCACAAATAGTATATTTCATAAAATCTTCCTTTCAAAATATTATAATATTTTCACTTATTCTCCTAAATATTATAAATTAAACTTTTTTTCAACATTTATTATAGAAAGAAAATAAATCATATGCAATATTCTTTTCTAGATTATTCAAAATTCCTTTATATAATAGTAAAAACACATTACAACCAATACACAGGAGGACTTTACTATGAAAGCATTTGAAGCACGAAAGGGTTCTATCAAACCGCAGTATGATTCTGCCATTCATGATATTCAGCGGGCTGTCGGTTGGGGTTGGAAAAACACCCATGTAGATATTCATGGGTCTTTATATCCTGAGGTAGCTACAATGTTGGCGAAGGACGGTTATGATGTCAAAATCGTCACCATAAATAATGGCACAACTTCATTGTACAATGAAGTCTCATGGGAAAATGCTGCTGAAGGTAAGGAAGGCACAGTTACCTATGAGGACGAAACATTTCCGGTTGCTCCAGAAACTTCCGCCAAAATCGATGAACTTTTGAAAAATGTTCTTGGAATCGAGCCTGAAGAAGAGGAAGATGAAGAAGATGATGATGAAGAAGAGGATTCCTCTGATTTATCTGATTTCTCTGATTCCGCACAGTAAGGCTTCAAGCAGTAAAATTTGCTTATCTAAAATATAACTTATGTGACTTTTGATAAGCAAAACAAATAGAGACAGATGTACTTTGTACTTTATCTGTCTCTTTTGTTTTGTCTCATATTCCCGCTCTTTGAACAATATTTTATGAACTAATTTCAATTATAGTTAATTACAATAAATCTTCAGTCATTATTTTTGATTTTCTACATCTGGAACCCAGCTTGCAAATCTCTTTAAAGCTTCGTCTGTTCTGACGTAAAATGGTTCGTTTTTGTTTAACTTTGAAATTTCTGCCATTTCTTCATTTGTTAATTTAAAATCAAAGATATTAATATTTTCCTTTATATGATTTTCGCTTCTTGCTCCTGGTATAACTATATATCCCATTTGAATATGCCATCTTAATATAATTTGTGCATTTGATTTATTGTATTTTTGTGCATATGCATTTGCTGTGTCTATTAACTTATATCCATTTTTTAAAGCTACTTCTACTGAATTCTCTGCTTCATCTGGTGTTACTAAATATGTTCCTAATCCTAACATTGGCATTTTTATTCAATTATTTAATTCTATATATTCCATAATAATAAAACCTCCCTATAATATAATTCGTAAAAATTATTTATTTATCCATTTTTCAATTTCATTTTTTGCATCCTTGGTAATTTTATATAACTTGGAGTTAGGTATAAGTCAATAGTTTATTAACTAATTTTATAAAATATTATTTTGTCATAAAAAAATATACAGAAAAATTTTTCTGTATATTTTTACTAATAAATTTCATTACAATTTCAATTTACATTTTTATTTAAATGCTCTTTTTTATTTTTATTCCTAAAATTACTACTGCAATTACAGTTGCACTAATAGCAAGTATTACCAAATTATTTTCTCCTGTAGTTGCTAGCTTTCTATTTGAAACTGTATTATCTTTTTTATTATCATTATTTTCTGTTCCTGTTATAGTAATTGGTACTTCAAAATCTTTAGTTTTGCTTTCTGATACTTTTACTTTAATTAATAATTTTGTAGTTCCTTCTTTTAAACCTTGTATAGATGCTCTTCCTGCTATTTGAGTACCACCATACTCATTATTTTCTATTCCACTTTCAGGGACACATTTTGCAATAGTTTCATCTTCTATCTTCCATTCAACATTCCAGTTATCTTTTACCATTTTAACTTCTGCAATTCCGTACAACCCCATCTTTACTTTTTGCAGTTATTTCAATTACATCAGTATTTCCTACACCTAATTGTATTTTATCTTTATTTAAAGTAATATTGTAGTAACCATCTTCTTCATAATCTGTTACAGTTATATCATATGTACTACTATAAGACATATATTCTGCTTTTATAGTTACGTTTCCATTGGCAATTGCAGTAACTAAACCTGATTTATCAACTGTAGCAATTTTTTCATCAGAGCTTGACCATGTTACATCCTCATTTTTTACATTAGTTAATGATTCTACACCTTCAATATCTAATTGCAAATTCTTACCTTTTTCTACTGTTTTTATTTTATCTTTTTGAACAATAGATATATTATCGCCTGTAGTTATCACTCTATCTTTACCCACAGCTAGTGAAACTGTTGCTGAACGTTCCTTATATGTCGCTGTAATTTCAGCCCTTCCTTCAGATATTCCTTCAATTACACCATTTGAAACTTTTGCAATTTTTTCATCTGAACTTTTCCATGTACATTGACTTGAAACATCTTCTCTAGATACTTCTCCTGTAGGGGCTGGTGACATCTCATTACTTGTCACATATTCAGCTTTTATATTCATCTTTCCACCAACTGGAATCTTCTTACTACATACATATACTCCTTTTGAAAATACAATATTATCTCCTGATAATTCTAAATCCATACTTATTGCATATGATTTAATACTACAACACATACTTATAAAAATTATAGCGACAACTATAGATATTGCCCTTTTCATACTAATTTTCATAAACTCCTCCTTAATTTAAATATTTAGATGTTTTTCTTTTGTAAGAAATTTTTATCCATAAAAATTATAGCATATTAAATTTTTTATTACAACAAAAAATATTATTTTTTTAGCATAAATTATACAAACAATTTTTGTCAAACTTAAACTATTTCTATAAATTTATTTTTGTTATATTGTATTTTATGTAAAACTATGTTATACTTAATTTTATAATTCGCCGTGCACGAATATAAACAATGCACAATTTGCAAAAGCCTAGAAAAAGCAACATATAGGAGGTTACAACTATGGCAAAAGAAAACTCGGCACTCGTTGCCGCAAAATGGTGGACCGACACGATCTCTAACCCGACACCGAATAGTTTCAACAATGGTGATCGAACAAGCGATTCATCGCTCATGCTTATGATGCTTGGACATATGAGAGCAATGCAAAACCTGGCATCGGAAGATCAGCTCAGGGAATTCTGTTCCTTGCTTTCCAACCGCATTGAAGAAGAATTGCACAAATATCCCAAGATTTATCTGGACTGCGATTATGATCCTTGTAATATTCTTGGTGAATGTGCAACAAAGGTAGGAATTGATCTGTGCCTTTTCCCTTTTAAGAGAAGAATGACTGTGACATCTAGCTCTGTTGAAGTAAAAGATGGATACGATGCCACATGGGTATCTCTTCTCTAAAAGTCTAAAAGAAAAGTAAGCATAATCAACAAAAAAATGGCTCCTGATATTTTCAGGAGTTCTTTTTCTATTTTAAAATTTATATAGCTCTGTTATTTCTTTTGTATCTGTATTATATTTAAAACAAACTGTTTTTTGTCTCTTATATGCATATCTCCATCCCATATCTTCTTGAGAATAATGCACGCCATAGTCTAAAGTTACATATATTTCGTTTCCTATTATTGTGCTCTCAGCTAAATTTATTGTGTGTTCATCATCTGAAGTAAATTCAAATTTTTCATTTATTTCTTTTTGTGTTAATATTGTTTTTCTTTCTTTTGTTGATTCATCAACATATACTAAATCATTTACTATCTTTCCATTTACAGATTTAGAATTAATATATACACCTTTTAATTTTTGATCATTTTCATTTTCTAAATTTTGAACTGATTCTTTTTGTAAATTACTTCCGTCTTTATTCATAGTAACACAATATTCATCTTGTAACATATGTGCTGTTCCATCACGATATCCTATGTAGCATTTTATTTTACCATTATCTTCTCCAAATTCAACAATTTCCATTGGTTGATCTGTTGATTCTTTAAATAAATCTTTTCTCAAAAATGTTGCTATTGTTCCATTATCTTTATTATCTTTTATTGTTCCTATTTTTAAAGTGTTACTTTCTGTATCATCACTATAATATATAACATTATCTATAACATCAATAACATTTGCTTTTTCTTTTAAATTAATTATTTCGTCAGTTTTTGTGTTTATTGCAAATATATTTTCGTTTTGACATATTACATATCCTTTTATGCTTTTTATAATTTCACCTTTTTGATATTCTTTTTTATTTTCTCCATTCATATCAGTTGAATAAATTTTATTATATGATCCTGATTCGCTTTCTGTACCTTGCATAAATATTTTGTCATTTGAGATGCAAATATTTCCCAAAGCTTTTTCTGTTAAGACTGTTGTTTGATTTCCAGAGCTGTCTAATTTTATTAATTCATTTTTAGTATTTTGATTTGTTGAATATTTTGCAAATAATCCTGTATTTTCTCTACTATTTGCAGATAATTTCCAAAAATATGTTGCATCTTTGTATTTTACAAATTCGGCAACATTTGTTGTTACTTCTCCATCTTGCTTTGCTTCATTTGATTGTTCATTATTACTTGTGTTATTAGATTTTTCCTCTTCATTTTTTTCTTTAGTTGTTCCACATCCTGTTAGCATTATTAATAATATTGATACTATTGATAATATTAATATGCTTTTAATTTTTTCTTTTTTCATTTGATTTCCTCCTCTTATTTTTTTCATTTACATTATATATAAAAGAATATTAAAATGCAATGAAAAAATGGAGTATGAACTTTTTCTTCTTGGTTGTCAATGGTTGTCAATGGGGACGGTTCTTTTTGACAACTTTAGGCATACATTTGGGATGTAGCTAAAAAAAGTTGTCAAAAAGAACCGTCCCCATTGACATATATCATCGGATTATTTTCCGAAATTTCTTGACACCAATAGATTCTTGGAATATCAAAAACTTTATGTATATCAATTGTTTTATTATTTAAATTATGCTATAATATGAAATATGTTTTTATAACATATCGCAATGAAATAATCGTTTAATGTCCAAAAAACAGTTTTTATTTTAACAAAAGGAGTGATTTTTTATGGGATTGAAAAACGAAATCCTCGAAGAAATGGAAGAAGAAGCCTTCAGAGAAGGTGAAAGACAAATCATAGCCAAGTACTACACTGATTCTGACGCTGATATGCGTGGAATTGGTGCAAGTATTCTGCATGACAAGTTCGTAGGTGAGTATGAGCCTAGTCCTGAGCAAAAAAGGATGATGGAACTCGAACTCGAAAATTACAGATTGAGGCACGGACGTTAACAACGGTTAATAATTTCATTGCAACATCAAAAAGAGGTAAAGATTGAGACTTTAATATTTACCTCTTTCCTCTTTTTTAGTTAATGGGATATCTATTATTTGACCTTCTTTTAATCCTACCACATTTTTAAATATTTCTTTCGCCTCATTTACATATTTTTGAAGATTTTCTTCAAACCAAAAGTGTGTTAATGCTAGTCCTTTAACATTTGCCTGCTTTGCAATTTTTGCTGCTTGTTCTGCAGTTAAATGAGAATTGATTTCTGGAAATCCATGTTCTTTTAATAGACTTGATTCGCAAATTAATAAATCAGCATCTTTGGCAAAATTTGCTAGTCTATCTTTGGCAGAATATGAAGTATCACTTGTATAAACAATACTTTTATCGCCATTTTGAATTTTAATTGCATAAGTTTCAAGAGGATGGTCTGTTCTGCAAAAGCTTATTTCCATATCGCCAATTTTTATTATAGCATTTTCATCTATTGAATGATAATTAGCATAAGATTCGGCTTCTCTTTTAACATCTTCTACTTTCTCTACTGGAGTTTTTGGCATATAAATATCTATTGGTCTTTCAATTCTCTTTTGATTATGAAATACATATGAACCATATTGTAAATTATATACATCATTATAATGATCCCTATGTAAATGGCTTATAATAACTGATAAATTTTGCAAATCATTTGGGTATGTAAGTAAACTATGAGTTCCGCTCCCACAATCTAATAATATTCTATTGTTTCCATCTTGTATAAAAAATCCTGGACAATTATGACCGTCTTTACAAACTGGTGATTGAGTTCCTAATACTTTTAATTTCATTTTTTCTCCTAATTATAAAATAAAAATTTTTATAACTTTACATATTTATATCATATTTTCTGTAAAAAAGCTAGTAGTACACTAAGTGAATTTTATTATATAATTTAGTTCACCGGGTGAACTGACTTTAATTATTAACATTCATTAATGTTTTTTGTCAATGGGGACGGTTCTTTTTGACAACTTTAGGCATACATTTGGGATGTAGCTTAAAAAAGTTGTCAAAAAGAACCGTCCCCATTGACAACCCCCATTGCCCCCCAAATTGACAACCATTGACCAACCACGAAAAAATGACAACTTTTCTGTTGTCATTTTTTCTTATCTTTATTAGCTTATTTGTATTTTGTCGTCTTGTGCTGTTACTTTGGCTGGTTTGTTTGGTTTTATTTTTCCATCTAGTATTGCTTCTGCTATTTTGTCTTCTATTAAATTTTGTATTGCTCTTCTTAGTGGTCTTGCTCCGTAGTTGTCATCTACTCCGTTTTTGGCTATTAGGTCTTTTGCAGTTTGGTCTATTTCTATTTTGTAGTTTTGGTCTTGTAATCTTTTTTGTACTCTTTTTAGCATTATATCTATTATTTGAGTTATTTCATTTTGACCTAATTTATGGAATACTATTATTTCATCTATACGATTGATAAATTCTGGTCTAAATTGTTTTTTAAGCTCTGACATTACTTCTTTCTTGGTATCTTCGTATTCTTTATTTTCTTCTTGTTTTTTATCTGTATTTGCTGAAAATCCTAGTGATTTTTTGTCTGATAATAGGCGTGCTCCTACATTTGATGTCATTATTATTACCGTGTTTTTGAAGTTTACTGATCTTCCTTGGCTATCTGTTAAACGACCATCATCTAATATTTGTAGTAACATATTCATTACATCTGGATGTGCCTTTTCTATTTCGTCAAATAATATTACTGAATATGGTTTTCTTCTTACTTTTTCTGTTAATTGACCAGCTTCGTCGAAACCTACATATCCTGGAGGCGCACCAATTAATTTTGCTACTGAATGTGATTCCATATATTCAGACATATCAATTCTTATCATTGCATCTTCATTTCCAAATAAACTTTCTGCAAGTGCTTTTGATAGCTCTGTTTTACCAACACCAGTTTGTCCTAAGAATAAGAATGAACCTATTGGTCTGTTTGGATCTTTTAATCCTAATCTTCCTCTTCTTATTGCTTTTGCAACTGCTGATACAGCTTCATCTTGTCCTATAACTCTTTCATGTAATGTTTGCTCTAAATTTTTCAATTTTTCGTTTTCATCTTGAGTTATTTTCTTTACAGGAATATTTGTCCAACTTGAAATAACCTCAGCTATATCATCTTCTGTTAATGTTGTAACACTTTTACTATTTTTATTTTCCCATTTTTTCTTTTCTTTTTCTAATTTTTCTTTTGTTGTATGCTCTTTATCTCTTATGCTTGCTGCTTTTTCGAAATCTTGTGTACGAATTGCTTCATCTTTTTCTTTAGATAAAGCTTCTAGTTTTTCTTCTATTTCTTTTAAATTATCTGGAACTGTATATGTTTTCATTTTTACTCTTGATGCAGCTTCATCTATTAAATCTATTGCTTTATCTGGTAAAAATCTATCTGTTATATATCTTACAGACATTTTAACTGCTGCATCAATTGCTTCATCAGTAATTTTTACATTGTGATGTGCTTCATATTTATCTCTAATACCTTTTAAAATTTTTACGGTATCCTCAGATGATGGTTCAAGAACTGTAACTGGGCTAAATCTACGCTCTAATGCACTATCTTTTTCAATATATTTTCTATATTCATTTAAAGTTGTTGCTCCAACTAATTGTATTTCACCTCTTGCTAAAAGTGGTTTTAAAATATTAGCAGCATCAACTGCACCTTCTGCTGATCCAGCTCCAACTATAGTGTGAATTTCATCTATAAATAATATAACATCTCCTGCTTTTTTTACTTCATTTAAGCATTTTTTTATACGCTCTTCAAAATCACCTCTATATTTTGCACCAGCAACCATACTAGAAATATCTAGTGTAACTACTCTTTTATTTTTTAGCATTTCTGGAACATCTTCAGCTACAATTTTTTCTGCTAAGCCTTCCACAACTGCTGTTTTACCAACACCTGGCTCACCAATTAAACATGGATTATTTTTAGATCTTCTTGATAAAATTTGAATAACTCTATCTATTTCGTTCTTTCTACCAATAACTGGATCTAATTTGCCATCGCTTGCTTGTTTGGTTAAATCTGTTCCATATTGATTTAGTGTTGGTGTAGAATTATAGCTTCCACTATTTTTTGAAGATCTTGTACTAGTGCTACTATCTGATTCACCTTCTCTTAAAACTTTTACAATTTCATTGTATAATTTTTGTGGATTAATTCCTAAATCCATCATAATTCTAACAGCTACACTGTCACCTTCAATCATAATTCCTATTAACAAATGCTCTGTTCCTATATATTCATTTTCCATTTTTTTAGCTTCTAAAAAAGCATTTTCTATAACTCTTTTTGTTCTTGGGGTAAATCCCATTGGCTCATCGATTTCTTCTTCTGATCTTCCTATGAGCTCTTCTATTTCGTCTAAAATTTTATCTGAAGTCATACCTTGATTTTGTAGAACTTTGCTTGCTATACCTGTGCCTTCTTCAACTAAACCATATAGCAAGTGCTCTGTTCCTATATAATCGTGACCTAAGTTTGCTGCAATTTCATTTGCTATTTGTATAGCTTTTTCAGCTCTATTTGTAAATTTATATGTCATAAAACAACCCTCCTTAAAATTTATTTTTCATTTAGTATTTGTCGAATGATTTCACATCTTTTTATATCGCGCTCGAATCCGCTTAGTTCGTTTCCTACTATTTTTTGTAGATTTCCTGGTTTTGTATAAAGCTCTATTTTTTTGACCTTTTGATCATTTAATTCATTTATTATTCCTAAATCTGTACCTAATTTTACATCTGATATAAGTCCTCTGCATTCATCTGATGATAATATTCTTGCATTTGTTAATATACCAAATGATCTATATACTTTGTTTTCAAGCTCCATTGGCTTTTTAGTTAAGTATTTTCTTGCTAGTCTTTCTTGCTCTATTATTTTGTCTGTAATTGTTTTTACATTTTTTGTAATTTCTTTTTCTGATAATCCTAAAGATTGACTATTAAATATTTGATATACATCGCCTTTGCTTTCAGTTCCTTCACCATAAATTCCTCTTATACTCATTCCAAAATTATTAACTGCTCTTAGTACTTTTCCTATATTTCCAGTTAATGTAAGTGCTGGAAGATGTACCATTATGGAAATTCTCATTGCTGTACCTACATTTGTTGGGCATGCTGTTAAATATCCATATTTTTCGTTATATGCATAATTAACAAGTTCACTTAGTTTATCATCTATTTCAGTCATAAGACCAACTAAATTTTCAAGCTCTAGGCCTGCACTAAATACTTGCATACGAAGATGGTCTTCTTCATTTACCATTATACATATATTTTCATCATCATTAATTATAATTGCTTTGTTTGGTTTATTGTTCATCGCAAAATCTGGGCTTATTAGGTGTTTTTCCATTAAACTTATTTTTGTGATATCATCCATATTTTCTAATTTTAAAAATTTAAGACCATAACCTAAACTTGGAGTAATTTCCTCAAGCTTATTTAATACCTCTTTAGACTCATCTTTTAAATGTTTATTTGGAAAATTATATTCAACTAAATTTCTTGCTAGTCTTACTCTAGAGCTAATTACTACATCAGAATCTTTTCCATTTTGTAAATACCAATTTGACATATCTAATATCATCCCTTTCTAATAGTTAAACTATTGTATTTTTTTTATTTCATCTCTGATTTTTGCTGCATCTTCATATCTTTCGTCTTTTATTGCTTTTTGTAAATCTTTATTTAGTTTATTTATTTTTTCTTGTTTTTCATCGACTTTCTTTTCTGTTTTTTTAGCTTTTGCTTCTTTTTTTGTAGATTGTATATCTATAGCTTTTACAATATTTTTTGGCTTTCTTCCTATATGTTTTGATGTTCCATGTAGATTCTTTAAAATAGAATCTAATTTATTTGAAAATGTGTCATAACATTCGGCACATCCGAATTTTCCGTTATTAACGAAATCATCATATGTTAAACCGCATTTTGGACATCTTTCATTTTCTATTTTTGCAAAACTTGGTAATAAATTATCATCTTCAAAAAAGTCGCTTAAAAAATTAGAAAAATTGATTGGTATATTAAAATCAATATCTTCTAACCCCATTTTTTTTGCACAATCTTCACATAGTGCAAATTCTGTTTTTTCTCCATTAATTATCCTTGTATATCGTACATTTGCTTCATTTTTACCACAATTTGAACATAACATTATAAATCAACCTCCTTAAACTAAATTAATTAACATATTTTTAAAAATGCTTGCTCTTAATTCATCTTTATATTGATGTGGAACTATTAAAACATTGTCACTTGTTGCAACCTTTAATAGTTTAGCTTGTTCTTCTGTAATTATTTGATAAGAGAGCAAATTACTTATGAAAATGTCGACTTCTTGTGCAGAAATACTGTCTTCAATACTTGATATAATATGCATTATGTAGTTACTTTTTGTTATATTTATTTTTTTAATTGTTATATGGCCTCCTCCACCACGTTTACTTTCTACATAATAACCTTGTGATGGTTTGAATCTTGTAGATATTACGTAGTTTATTTGTGATGGTACACAATTGAAGTGCTCTGCTAAGTCGTTTCTTTGTATTTCAATGTAATCGTTATCTTCTTCGAATAATTCTTTTATAAATTCTTCTATCATATCAGACATTCTCATATTGTAATCCTCCTTTCTTGACTTTGACTTTCTTTGACCTTATGTTTTTATTATACTATGTTTTTTTTAAATGTCAATACTTTTTTTACATTTTTTTGACTTTCTTTGACCTTTGATTTAAATTATTCTTTTATAATAGAAAAACGGCAGACAAAATACATTGTCTGCCGTAAAAAGTTTGCCACAATTGTTATCACATCACTTGTAGCAATAGTAGTGGGCGCCAAGGGTACAGTATGTACCGCTCCCCTGAGGAAATCTTGCCTGATATACGACATTTTCCGGTAATGGTGTATTTCCTGCAAGTAGGTTTTCTGCTATTTCGTAGAAATACGGATCATAAATGTATTCCTCCGAATAGTAGCTTACTCCCCAAGGATATTGCCCATCTTGGGAAAGAACTCCCGAAACAGAATCCGGGAAATCCGGATCGTTGAGTCTGTTGATGATAACATTGCCAACATATGTCGCGTCAGTGTAATCTCCATACGCAGCCTCACGTGACATAGCATATGCTATCAAAAAAACATCATTTGAATTTACATCATATGATATTTCTTCTGTTGTCGTTGTTTCCTCTGTTGTCGCTTCAGTGAGCTCTTCGGTGGTTGTCATACTTGTTGTCGTAGTTGTCATTGTTGTCGTAGTAGTAGCTTCTGTTGTTACAGCTGTTGTTGTCATTAGCAGTTCTGTAACCTTGGTTGCAGTAGAATACGGAGGCGTTGCTACAGGAACAGCCATCTCTTTCTTTACTGTAGTCGCTGTTGCTACTTCATTTTGTGCATTTTCAAAATACATTGAGAGAGCTGGTGTCTCTTCAATTGTATTTGCATTTGAAAGAACAGTAATTGTTGTTCCTCCAAGTACTGCACCAATTGCAGCAATGATCGAAACTATTTCTTTTAACAAGAAGTTTCACATCCTTTTATTTATTTTCCAATAGGAATACTTTTATTATACACCATTAGCTTAGTTATGTAAACATCGTTACCAAAAAAAGCCTGATTTATATCAGACTATTTTTTCTTTGTCATTTTATTTAATTCTTCTGCTCTTTGTTTTTGTTGATTTGGTGTCATCCAAATAAAATAAGAGCAGATAAATTCACCTGAACTTGTTGTATCATCTTTTTCAAAGTGATGATTACAGCGTATTGGTCTTTTTTTGTTTTTCATATAAATCAACCTCTTTCAAGAATATTATTAAACAAAAAAGATTAATTTATACTATATTTGTAATTGCTTTGATTATTATTAGATACTTTTAATATTCTTTGAAAATAATAGATTATAGCCAATTTTAAGAAATTTTTAATTTGCTTTTACTTATCTGGGCTGTTGGGCAATATTCTTTTACTATTAATCTTACAATTTCTTCTTCTGCTTCTGTTACTTTTGGACCTAATAAAATTTTTAGATCTTTTAATACTTCTTCATCAAAATCCACATAAAATCTTTTACTTGGAATTATTGTATTTGGATTTTCTAATAGATTCATTGCTTCTGTTATAAATTTCTCGGCATTATCTCTATTGTTCCTGCATATATTTTTCATTTCTTCCATATATTGCATATTCCAAGGTGCTAAAAATATTCCATATCGGCATTCTTCTTGGAAACTCCAGTTACTTCTTTTATATCTTCCAAGTTTTGAGAAATCATATTTTAATAGTTTTTCTACATTTATATTTTTTATTTTAGGATATAATAAGTTTTCGTCATCTGTATATTCAATATCATATAATTTTATTCCCTCATCTATTAATGACATTTTATTATTTTTGTACAGCTTTTCTACATCAAAATATTGCATAGTTTCTTCGTCAAATCCGTATTCACCATGTGCATAAGTAAATTTTTTAAATGGAAATTCTGGTAGTTCTATTCTTACTCCTGTCATATCTTGTGAATACATTGTCCATAATGGTATTGATTCTCTACTGCTTTTGTTCCAGCAACTTACATAATAAAATCTTCCAAAGTTTTGTAAGTCTCCTGTTTCTTTTTCTTCCATATCATCAACATTTTCTAGACTACTAAAACATATGCTTTTCGTTTTTAATATTAATAGTAAATTTTCTATACTTGTATAGTGATATAATTTTTTTATTTTTTCTTTTTCCATAATTTTTCCTTTCCTTATTTTGTAAACTATTTAATCTATTTTTATATTATATATTAAAGGAGGTAATATTTTGAGTTTGGGTTTGTGTTTATCTGGTGGCGGAATAAAAGGTGCTACTCATATTGGTGTATTGCAATCTTTAGAAGAACATAATATTAATATAGATTATATATCTGGTACATCTTCTGGAAGTATTGTTGCAACACTTTATTCTATTGGCTACTCACCTTCAGAAATATATAATTTTTTTAAACATTATTCAAAAGATATAACCCATATTGGTTTTAAAAATATTTTCAAACTTATATCTGGATTATTACTTAAACATAAAATTGTAATTGATGGCTTGAATGATGGCAAAAAACTTGAAAAAATAATGTATAAAATATGTGCAAAAAAAGATATTTATACAATTGATCAAATAAATTTGCCATTATTAATTCCAAGTGTAAATATTGAAAACGGTGAAACTTACATATTTACATCAAAAAAAATACGAAATATATATCAAGATAATTATGTGTATGATAATTCAATTTTAGTTTCTAAAGCTGTTCGTGCTAGTTGCAGTTTTCCTGGAATATATTCACCTTGCCATTATCAAAATAAGATTTTGGTTGATGGTGGTATTCGAGAAAATATTCCTTGGAAAGAAACAAAAAAGCTTGGTGCTGACACTGTTTTAAGTGTCATTTTTGAAAGAACTTTAGAGCCTGATCCTTTTTTAGATATTTTAGAAATTATTACAAAATCTATAAATTTATTATCTCATGAATTATCTTTATATGAACAGTCTGGCTCTGACTATGTTTTAAAGATTAACACTTTAAATACATCTTTACTTGATATCTCGAAAATTGATTTTTTATATAATCTTGGCTATTCTAGTATGAACAATTTTTTAGAAAAAAATAATTGGAACAAAAAACTTTGCAAATTTGAATAATATTGCAAAGTTTTTTGCCTATTCAATTATGGTCCATCATCTGTTTCATCTTCATCTGGGGTTGTATTTGTTTTATTGTGATTTGTATTTGTATTGTTATTTGTTGTATTAGTATTATTTGTAGTATTTTCGGTTGTATTATTTTCTACATTATTTACTTTGTTTTCATTTTTTACATTATTTGATGTATTATTTTTTGTGTTATTTTTTGTACTATTTACAGAGATATTTTCTGTTGTTGTATTTTCTTCTGTAGTATTTCGTACTACATTATTTTCTGATGAACTATTTGATGTAGTATTTTTAGTTGTAGTATTTTTTGTTGTGTTTTCTTTTTTCTTATTATTGCTTCCTGTACAACCTACACATTCGCTTGGTACTGTTCCAGATAAGAAATATTCTGTATATACATCTTCACATTTACTAGTTGCTGTCATTCCTGTTTTTGCACATATTTTTGCTTGTTTTATACTTCCAGGCATTGAAAATGTTGTTTTTGATAAATTTGAATGTACATTTTTCATAACAGCTGACCATATCTGCACTGCAGGGCTTTTTCCTTTATATGATACAGTTTCATTTTGATCATATCCATACCATGTTACAGCTGTATAATATGTTGTGAATCCACATAACCATTTATCATAATTATCGTTTGTTGTTCCAGTTTTTGCAGAAACATCCATTCCATCTATTTTACACAATTTTGCTGTTCCACTGCTTCCTTCTACAGGTTGTTTTAAAAGTTCTTTTAGCACATATGCTACTTCTTTTGAAAATACTTTTGTTTTCTTTTGCTTTGATTTCATTAAATTTTTTCCTTTAGCAGTTTCAATTTTAGTATAAAAAGTTGGCTCTATATATTGTCCATCATTAGCAATTGTTGCATATGCTCCTGCCATTTCTAGTGGTGTTATACCTTTATCTAATCCTCCAAGCGCTAATGATAATGTTTCATCTTTATCTGTTAAACTTGTTATTCCCATCTTTTTTAAATATTTTACAGAATTACTTGGGCCAATTGCTTCCATCATTTTTACAAATGGTATATTTTGTGATGATTCTACTGCTCTTCTTACAGTTATTTCTCCAATATACTCATCATTATCTGTTGGAGAATAACCACTTTCACTTCCATCATTAAATGTAGTTGGCTCATCATTATACATCGTAGATGCTGTAAATGTTTTTTTATCAATTCCTGGTGCAAGTACTGCAATTGGTTTAATTGCCGACCCAGTTTGTCTTACTGCTTGTGTTGCTCTGTTAAAACCACGTGCACTTTTTTTCTCACCTAAACCTCCAACACATCCTACAACATATCCTGTTGTATGGTCTATTATTACCATTGCAGATTGAGATGTTTGTCCATCATTTGATGTTAGTACATATTTGCTTTTGTTATATTCTTCTTCTAGTTTTTGTTGAATCTCTTTATCTTCTGTACTATAAATTTTTAAACCAGACATATATACATAATTTGTTGCAAATTTTGTACTCATTTTTTTCTTTTCTGATATGTCTGAAATAACTTCAGATACTACTGCGTCTGCATGGTATGAATAAATTCCATTGCTTTCTGATTGAATATCTCCTTTTTGAAAATTTAATCCATTTTCTACTTCTTGAACAGCATTATTGTAATCTGAATCATTTATATGTTTTAATTCGTGCATTTTGGCTAAAACAGCTTTTGTTCTTTTCTTTATTTTTTCTGAATTATCTTTTTCATTAAACGGATTATACGAATTTGGTGAATTATTTATTCCTGCTAAAAATGCACATTCTGCTAAATCAAGATCTGATACACTTTTATTAAAATAATATTTAGCTCCCATATCTACACCATATGTATTTGGTGCTACATATATAATATTAAAATATGTTTCTAAAATTTCATCTTTACTGCAAAAGCTTTCTAGCTCTTCTGCTTTTACCCATTCTTCTATTTTTCTTGATATTGAATTATCATCATTACCTGTTAAATTTTTTACTAACTGCTGAGTTATTGTACTTCCTCCAAATGATGATTTTCCAGCATGAATTACATATGAACCAATTGCAGCTGTTGTTCTTTTTATATCTACACCTTTGTGTTTATAAAATCTTTCATCTTCAATATCTATGTATGCATATTTTAAATTATCTGGAACCTGAGACAATTTTACATTATTTTTATTTCTTTCAGCTCCCAGTTTTTCTATTATATCTCCAGAGCTATCAACTATTGTAGATGGCTCATTATTCATCATTTGAAGTACAATATTCTTCCATGAAAAATACGCAGATATCCTATATATACAAAATACTAGATATACAAGAACAAATAACGCATTTGCTTTTTTTATAAAAGCTTTTCTTCTATCTGACATTATTTTTACTTTTGGATTTCCTTTTCTTCCCTTTTGCCTAATGTTTCTTTCAGATCTTTTTACTCTTCTTGTTTCTTCTATTTTATTTAATCTTTTTTCTCTTTCTCTTTTTTTTGCTCTACTCAAAGTTTCATACACCTTCTAAATTTTTCTTTTTTACGCATTCATTTTATCATTAGATATATTTTTTTGCAATTGAATTTTGGCATAATTATAAAGTAGAAGATATTATGAATATAATACCTTCTACTTTATAATTTATATGTTATTTACAATCTAACATCTACAGTTAATTTTATTATATATGAAACTATTAATATTAGTATGTTGTTTTCTACTGCTGTTTTAGGCGGATTATGTGAGTACATGTTTTCGGCACTTTTATTTAGCTCTGCAACTTCGTTGTTTTTGTTTTCGTCTTTAGTAGTTGATGTTTGAACTGTATCTTGACTATTTTGTGGTTGCCATTTTGCTATTATTGTATAATCTTTTGTTACTTCTTGTGGAAATGTTTTTATTGGCTCATTTGTTTCTTCGTCATACCAACCTAAAAATTCATATCCTTCCTTACCTATTACTTGTGGTAATGTTGGAAATTTTTCATTTTTTAATATACTTGTATGCTCTATGTAATTTTGCTCATCTTGAAATGTTCCGCCTTCTTCTGTTTTAAAAATTACATCATATGTTATAAAGTTTTTTAGGTCTCTTGATGTTATTTCTATATTGCATTCATTTAATGTTAGAAAACTTTTTAGCTCTTCATTTTTGTATTCTTTTTCAAATGGCATATTTACATTAAGTTCATCAGATAGTACTTGTCCTTTTATAATTATTTTTGCTTGTGATGAAAATGGCTCTGTATCAATAGAATACACTTTTCCTGTAGAATCTGAATTATTGCTTTCTTTAAAATTAGTATATGTTTTTTTTTCGCCATTTTCTTCTATTTCGATAGATATATTTGAAATTTCTATCGCAGATTTTTTGTAATCTACGCTTACTCCATTTATTTGAGTGTCTATATATACTTGTCCATCAATATGTATATTTACATTAGTTATTTTGTCATAATTATATTCATTTGCATATATGTGGTTAAAGTTAAAAATTGTAAAAAATAAAATTATGGCACATACCCTTTTTAATTTTTTCAATTTTTTTCTCCTTAATAATATTATTTAGGTTTTTGGTTGTACCTATAAACCTTATGTATATTATTAAGTATATTCTTGTCTTTTGAAAAATATTCCAATTTTTTTATTTTTTCGATTGTCTTTTTTCGACTTTTTTTGTATCCGTTATCGGTTGATTTACATATTATATTGTGAGGTGTTTTAATATGATTTTGAATTCTTTTCTTCTTGCGATTTCTAGTAGTGTTGATTCGCTTGGTATTGGTATTACATATGGTTTAAAAAAGACTAAAATTTCATATGTTGCAAATATTATTTTGTTTAGTATTTCAATTATTATTACAACTTTTTCTATGTGGTTTGGTAATTGTATTAGTAATTTTTTATCTAGTAATATTACTAATGTTATTGGTAGTTTAATTATTATTTTTATGGGATTTTTCATGACTTTTCAGGCTTTAAAGAAAAATAATGTTGATAATTGTAATAGCGAGAATTTAAGTTTCAATGAAAATATTAATGATGAAAAAATTTTTTGCTTTTTTATAAAATTTTTGGGAATTACAATTCAAATAATACGAAATCCTACAAATTCCGATTTTGATCATTCTAAAAAGATAGATTGTAAAGAAGCTTTTTTTCTTGCAATTGCTCTTTCACTTGACAGTTTTTGTATCGGAATTGGATCTACAATTGCTGGAATTAGTAGTAGTTTATTTCCTCTACTTATAAGTACATTTCAACTTTTGTTTTTAAAGTTTGGATATATTATTGGAAGCAAATTAAATAATACAAAAATTTTTCCAGACAATACTTGGTCTGTACTATCTGGAATATTGTTAATTATTATAGGATTTGTTAAGTTCTTTTAATAACCCTATCTTCTGGGACACCTACAACAGTTGAATTTTTTTCTACTGATTTTAATACAACAGAGCCCGCACCTATTTTTACATTGTCTCCTATGTTGATTGGACCTAAAAGTTTGGCACCAGCACCTATTAATACATTGTTACCTATGGTAGGATGTCTTTTTAGTTTTTCTTTTCCGGTGCCTCCTAATGTTACTTGATGGTAAATTACGCAATCATTTCCAATTACTGCAGTTTCTCCTATTACTATTCCCATTCCGTGGTCGATCATTAGCCTTTTTCCTATTGTAGCTCCTGGATGAATTTCTATTCCAGTAAAAAATCGTGTTAGCTGTGATATTAATCTTGCTATGAAGAATAGCTTGATGTTATAGAAAAAATGAGCTATTCTGTGGAAGAATAGTGCATGAAAGCCTGGGTATAATAATATTACTTCGAAGATATTTCTTGCTGCGGGGTCTTTTTGTTGTATATTTTTGGCATCATAATATAAATTTTTTATTGATGTTAACATATATACTCCTTGTCGTTTAGATTTAGTTTATGTATATTCAAATTTTTTTATTTTGTGAATTTTCTTTTTTGAATTTAGTATTTGAATAACCCAGATAAGTGAATATATATTCACTTACTAAGCTTGGAATAGATATGTTATATATATTAAATTGAATATTTCTCTTTTTCCCAAAAATGAAAAAGAAAACTGCCTCATTTTCCCTTTACTTTGAATGTGTCCCTTTTTCCCATTTTAGTATTGGCTTATTTTTATTTGTACTTTCTCTTGGGTTGAATATGTTTTTTCGACATTTAGTTTTGTTATTTGGGTGTCGTCTTTGAATGCTATTCCGTTCATTGCGTCTAGTATTATTTTTACTATGTTGTCTATATCTGGTTTTTTTGTTGGGTTTATTTGATTTGATAGCATTAGCTCTTTGTCGGCTTTTTTTGTGCTTTTTGGTACTTCGAATAAGGCATTTATTTCTACTTGTACTCTACCTTCAAATGGTTTGTATCTTGGATATTTTAATAGGAAATATTGCATTATTAGTGATTCGTAGTCTTTGGTTCTTGTTGGTGTGTATACACTTCCTGTGTATGTATTTAGACGTGGTCTTCCTTTTCCAATTATTTTGCCTGGTACTTCAAATTCATATATCATTTGTGTTCACTCCCGTTTTTGTAATTTGCGTTTAGCCTTTTTTGCTAATGATTTTTGTAAAATTTCTTTTAGTTTTCTTCTTGTTTTAAATATTTTACAAATTCATCTATTGCTTTTCCTCTATGACTTATTTTATTTTTTTCATTGTTTGAAAGCTCTGCAAAGCTTTTTTCTCCTACTAGAAATATTGGGTCATATCCGAAACCATTTACTCCATGTGGCTCTGTGGCTATTGTTCCTTCACATGATTGTTTGAAGATGTGTTTATTTCCATCTTCATCTATGTAACATATAGCACATGTGAATCTTGCTGTTCTTTTTTCTTTTTTCACATTTTTCATTAAATTTAATACTTTGTTTCTTCTATCTTCATCTGTTGCATTTTCTCCTGCGTATCTTGCAGAATATATTCCTGGCTCTCCATTTAATGCGTCAATTTCTAATCCGCTATCATCTGATATTACTGGTAATTTGCTTAATTTATAGATTGCTTCCGCTTTTAATGTTGCATTTTCTTCAAATGTTGTGCCTGTTTCGTCGACTTCTATGTTATATCCCGCTTCTTTTTGCGAAATTACAGTTATTCCTAATGGATTTAATTTTTCTTTCATTTCTCTTATTTTACCATTATTGTTACTAGCTAATATGAATTTTCTTTCCATAATCTTTTTATATGATATATTTTTTTAATATTCATATACTCCTTATATAAATATTTAGGTTTTATTAATGGATTTACCTATAAACCTTTTTATTATAATTCTATTTGTTCTTCTTTTATAATTTTTTCTATTTCTTCAAATCTTTTTATTTTTGCTGTTGTTGTTTTTATCATTGGTTCATCTGTGACAATTATTTTCTTAACATGCTTGTATTTTGGAACTGTTGTGTTTATTTCTTTTATGTCATTCCATACTTTTTCTTCAAATTCTTCTTTTGATAAATCTTTAAAATTATTTTTTACATAATGTTCATCATATACTATTTTAGCTGATAGTATTAAATCATCACCTTTTGGATATCCAAATACTAATGCTTCTGTTACATATGGTAAATTATTAATTAATACTTCTATTTCTTCTGGATATATATTTTTTCCATTTTTTAATACAATTACATTTTTCTTTCTTCCAGTTATAAATAAGTATCCACTTCTGTCTATATAACCTAAATCACCTGTATGATACCATCCATCAATTAAACTGTTTTTAGTTGCTTCTTCATTTTTATAATATCCAAGCATTACATTTGGACCTTTTGCTATTATCTCACCAATACCTTTTTCATTTGGATTATCAATTTTTACTTCTACATCTATTAATGGTATTCCTACAGATCCTAATTTTAAACATTTTTCATTTTCCGCACATAATACCGGAGATGTTTCAGTTAATCCATATCCTTGTATTGTTAGTATTCCCCAACTATTGAAATCTTCGGCAACTTGTTTATCTATTGCTGCAGCACCACTTACTACAAATCGCATGGTTCCGCCTAATTTGTCTAGTAATTGTTTAAATAATTTTTTTCGTACATCTATTCCAACTTTTAGTAGTGCATTACTTAATTTTTTAGCGCGATTTATCGTTTTTTCTTTTCCTTGTTTTTTTACTTCTAATAATATTCTTTTATGCATTGCTTCTAATATAAGTGGCACACAAACAAATACTGATACTTTATACTCTTTCATATTTTCTTGTATATGTCTTAGTCCATCACAAAATACATTACGAACACCATTATTTAACATTAATATTATACCTGTTGAACCAAATGTGTGATGAAATGGTAACATTACTAAATTAACATCTGTATTATATAATTTTTCAGCAGCATTCATAGAATGTACATTTGATGCAATATTTTTTTGAGACAACATTACGGCTTTAGAAAGTGATGTTGTTCCCGATGTAAATAATATAATACTTGTTTTTTCTGGTTCAATTTTTAATTCAAAAAATTCCTTATTTCCTTTATCAAGCTCTTCTTTTCCTATCTTTTTTATTTTTGGAATATTGTTTATTTCTTTTGATTCAACTTCTTTCATACAAATAAATTCTTTTACTTTTGTAGTTGATCTTTGTTTTATATCTTCTATTATATCTATATATTTTGGATCAAATATAAGAGCATCTGCATCACTTCTTATTATTGAATCTTCTATTTCTTGAGCAGGTAGACCTTTATCTAATGGTACAACAATTCCAATTCCAAATAATACTGAAATATATGATAACACCCATTCATAGCTATTAGGTCCAATTATAGCTATTTTTTTATCTTTTAAACCTAGTTTTAATAATCCTGTTCCTAAGCTATTAATTTCTTTTTCAAACTCTGCATATGTTATATCTGTATACTGTATATCTTTTCCTTCTTTATTTTTTATTGTAAAAGCTACACAATCTGGATATCTATTTATACCATCTTTAATTACTTCTCGAATATCAGAATATTCTTTTGATTCATATAAATTACTAGTTACACCAATCATTTTTTTACCTCCTAAAATTTATATGTATTTATTTTATCATAACAAAATTTATAAAGATAGCATTTGACCAATTATTCTAATTTTTTTGTTCAATTCCACTTTCTATCTACGTTTATGCGCTCTTTATTATATATTGCATCAAACAAATTTATATCTAGAGCTGTACAAATTGAATTTAAAACAATAAAAACATCTGCTATTTCGCTTTCAATTGAATCATAGTTTCCAATTTTATTTGAATCAATCTTTAAGTCTGTAGCATCTTTTCGTATTGCTTTTGCAAGTTCTCCAACTTCTTCAGTTAATAATAGCATTATATTTGATATATTTTCTTTATTATTCATAAAACTTCGTAACTTAATCATTTCCTTAAAATAACTTTGTACTTCATTTAAACTGCTATTTTTATTCAAATTTTCTAATAATTGTAATTGCTTATTTTTTAGATGTTGCTCTTCTTTCTTATTTTCTAATTCTTCAATCTCTTTTAGATATATTTTATCATCAAATCCACCTTTTTTAGCTCTTTTTTTATCCATTGTACTTTTTAATTCATCAATTGATATTTTTCTAAACTTCATAATAGCAGTTACAACTTCCATTAAATCAGCTAGCTCTTCTATGCTGTGATCTTCCTTATATTCATTTAATTCTTCTGTTAACTTATCATCTAAGGCCTTATCATAATCCTCATCATTCATTATAAAATACGAGCATTTTCTTCCTGGCTGAGCATTTATTTCTGAAGGAATTTTGTCTCTTACTAATTTATTATATTTATAAATCATTTTATCACCTCTTGCAAATATTTGTTTGTATATTATCATGTTTTAGTACAAGTGTCAACTTTTTAGGGGGACGGTCCTTGAAAATTTAATTTCAAGGACCGTCCCCTCTTTTCTTTTTAATTATTATCTAACCTTTACAGCTTTTAATTTACCTCCACAAATTCCGCATCTATAATGTCTTGTTAAATTTTTGTTATATCTTTGTCTGAAAAAATATTTTCCACATTTTTGACATTCTATTTTATATTTATAATTTGGAGTTGTTTGTGGAATATCATATTCTAAATTGCTTTTTTTGTAATCTTCTTCTTTGTTTCCCAGTCTGGATACACTATATCCTAAATGTGTGTTTATGTATCCTGCATATTTTTTAAATTCTTTGCCATGATTATTGCAATATGGAAAGCAATGTATTATTTCGTGCATTATGGTATTTTTTATAATATCATCGTTTAATTCCATCACCCATTTGCTTATTTCTACATAGTTTTTGTTAAATCTTTCGTATGTAATGTATCTTTTATAGCCTTTTTTTGTTATTACTTTATATTTTTCATCTGGGTCTTCGTGTCTGCAACAACCATATCTTTTGGCGTTTCTTTTGGCAAGTGATATATTTATTTCGCCAATTAATTTGTTGTTATTTATATCAATTCCTATGGATTTTAGCTCTTCGACACATTGACTAAATAAATTTTGTAATTTATTTTCCATTATATTCTCCCTTAATTTGTTTGTATCAATAGTATCATTGACATAGATTCCTTTAAAAGTTGTCAAAAAGAACCGTCCCCATTGACACATAAAAAGGGTTGTCAAAAGGAACCGTCCCTACTGACAACCACCACTTAACAATGTTTATGATTATTTACTTATTAGATTCTTTGTTTCTCTTGCTATTACTAGCTCTTCGTTTGTTGGTATTACATATACTTTTATTTTTGAGTCTGGTGCTGATATTTCTATTTCTTCACCTTTTATTTTGTTCTTTTCTTCATCTAGTTTTACTCCTAAGAATTCTAGATTTTTACATATACTTGCTCTTCTTCTAATTTGGTTTTCTCCGACACCTGCTGTAAATACTATTGTGTCTATTCCTCCCATTGATACTCCATATTTTGCTACATATTGTGCGATATTTAGGTCATATGCTTTTAATGCAAGTATTGCTCTTTCATTTCCTTCATCTGCAGCTGCTTCTACATCTCTTACATCTGCTGAAACACCTGACATTCCTAGTAAACCAGATTCTTTATTTAACATTAAATCCATTTTTTCTGGTGCAATATTATCTTTTTTCATTATGTATGTTACAACTGATGGGTCTAAATCACCGCTTCTTGCACACATCATAATTCCACCAAGTGGAGTTAATCCCATACTTGTATCTACAGATTTTCCGCCTTCAACAGCACATATACTTGCACCTTGTCCAATATGACAAACTACAGTTTTTAATTCTTCTACAGGTTTTCCCATTACTTCTGCAACTCTTTTTGATACATAAGAATGAGATGTTCCGTGGAAACCATATTTACGTATTTTGTAATCTCTATAATAATGATAAGGAATTGGGTATAAAAATCTTTCTTCTGGTATTGTTTGATGGAATCCATTATCAAAAACAACTACATTTGGTTTATTTGGCATTAAGTTTCTACATGCTTCAATTCCCATAGCAGCTGCCATATTGTGAACAGGTGCTAATTCTGCACATTCACGAATTCCTGCTACTACATCGTCATCAACTAAAACTGGGTCTGCAAATTTTTCTCCTCCATGAACAACTCTGTGACCTATTGCATTTATTTCATTTAAATCTTTTATTACAGCATAATCTGTTTTTGTTAATTGTTCAATTATAAATTCAAGAGCTTCTTTATGTGTTGGAGCTGCTTTTTCTGTAACATATTTTTCACCATTAACTTTATGTGTTATAAAAGATTTTTCAGTTCCTATTCTTTCATAATTTCCTTTTGCTATAACTTGCTCTGTTTCCATATTGATTAATTGATATTTTAGTGATGAACTACCACAATTTAAAACTAATATTTTCATATTTTTTCTTCCCTTCTAAAACTTATTTTATTCACACAATTCCTTTGCTCTTCTTGCAATAAGCAATTCTTCATTTGTTGGTACAACATGTATTTTTACTTTTGAAGTATCTGCAGAAATTTCCACTTCTTGATTTCTAATTTTATTTTTTTCATCATCAATTTCTACTCCTAAAAACTTCAAATAGTCACATATTTTCTTTCTTGATTCTGGACCTTTTTCACCTACTCCTGCGGTAAAAGTAAGCACATCTATTCCGCCCATTGAAACAGCATATTTAGCAACGAATTGTGCAACATTATATGCAAAATTTTCAAGAGCCATTTGTGCATTTTTATCACCATCTGCAGCTTCGGCCTCTATATCTCTAAAATCTACAGAAACTTCAGATATTCCATATACTCCAGATTTTTTATTTAATATTTCATCCATTTCCTCTGGTGTATGATTTCTATATTTAGCAATATATGTAACAACAGATGGATCTAAATCACCAGATCTTGTTCCCATTGGAATTCCCCCAAGTGGAGTAAATCCCATACTTGTATCTACAGAAACTCCATTTTTTATTGCACATACACTAGCACCTTGTCCTAAATGACAATTAACTATTTTTAAATCTTTTATATCTTTATTCATAATTTCGGCAACTCTATTTGCTACATATTCATGTGATGTTCCATGAAAACCATATTTACGAATTTTATAGTCTTCATAATATTTATATGGTATTGGATATATGTAGCTTTCTGCTGGTATTGTTTGATGAAAAGATGTATCAAAAACTGCCACATTTGTTTTTCCTGGCATTACAGATTGACAAGCCTTAATTCCTAAAATTGCAGCTGGATTATGTAATGGCGCAAGCTCTATACATTCTTCTATTCCCTTCATTACTTCATCAGTTATAATAACAGGTTTCGTAAATTTTTCTCCTCCATGGACAATTCTATGTCCTATTGCATTAATTTCATCTGGAGATTTTATTACACCATATACATTGCTTTGTAATTTCTTTAAAACAAATTTAATGGCTTTTTCGTGATTTGATACTGGCTTTTCAAATTTATGTTTTTCTCCTCCAACTTTGTGAGTTAAAAAAGAATTGTTTTGTCCTATTCTTTCAAAGTTTCCTTTTGCTAGGACTTGTTCATTGTTCATATCTATTAATTGATATTTTAGTGATGAACTTCCACTATTTAATACTAGTATTTTCATATTGCCTCCTTAATATGGTTTTATTGCTCTTGTGCTTGAACTGCAGTTATTGCAATTACGCCTACTATATCATCGCTTGAGCATCCTCTTGATAAATCATTTACAGGTTTTGCAATTCCTTGACATAAAGGACCATATGCTTCTGCTTTTGCTAATCTTTGAACTAACTTGTATCCTATATTTCCTGCATCTAAGTCTGGGAATATTAAAGTATTTGCTTGTCCAGCTACAGGACTTCCAGGTGCCTTTGATTCTGCTATTTCTGGGATTATAGCTGCATCTAATTGTAGCTCTCCATCACATATTAAATCTGGTGCTTTTTCTTTTAATATGCTTGTTGCTTCTACAACTTTTTCTGTAAGTGGTGATGTTGCACTTCCATATGTTGAATATGAAAGCATTGCTACTTTTGCTTTTTTACCAACTAATTGTTCAAAACTTTTACTTGATGAAATTGCAATTTCTGATAAGCTATCTGCATCTGGATATTCATTAAGTCCACTATCTGAAAATATAAAAGTTCCATTTTCTCCATATTCACAATTTGGAACACACATAACAAAAAATGCAGAAACTAATTTTGTTCCAGGTGCTGTTTTTAAAATTTGAAGTGCTGGTCTTAATGTATTAGCAGTTGAATGACAAGCTCCAGAAACTAGTCCGTCAGCATACCCTAATTTAACCATCATCATACCAAAGTAAGTTTCATCTTTTAATATTTCTTCTGCTTTTTCTAATGTCATACCTTTTGCTTTTCTAAGTTCATAAAACTCATTAGCAAATTTTTCAAATCTTGCATCTTCTACAGGATTAATAATTTTTACACCATCTATGTTAATATTATGTTCCTTAGCCATATTTAAAATTTCGTCTTTATTACCAAGAACAATAACATCTGCAAATTGTTCTTTTCTAACCTTTTCAACAGCCTCAATTGTTCTAATGTCATTTCCTTCAGGTAACACAATTGTTTTTATATCCTTTTTAGCTCTTATTTTTATACTATCAATAAAACTCATCAAAAAATCCTCACTTTCTTATTTTACCACTACTCCTAATAGTTTTGATAATTCAACTGCTTGCATTTCATTTACAATTAAACCTTTTATATAGTCTTGAGAAATCGCTACCCCTGTTATATCACAATTTGAAACATCTACTCCATTTAAATTTGTTCTGCATAATTGTGATGCTATTAAATTTGTTTTATCAAATTCTACATCTTTAAATATTACCTCTTGTATTACAGAATTTGATAATTTTGATTCTGCAAAACATACTTCTTTATATGTTCCAAGTGACATATTTGCATATGACACATTTGTATTATCTATTAATATATTGTACATATTTACATTACAAAGGTTTGATCCTACTAATTTACAATTTCTAAAAGTTACTCTCACAAAATTGCATTCATAAAACATTGTATTTGAAAAGTCACAATTTTCGAATAAGACATCTGTAAAATATACCTTTTCAAATTTGCTATTTAAGCATATACAATCCTTAAATTCGCATGAACTAAACTCCATTTTGTCTGTTTCGACATTTGCTTCATAACATTTGTTAAAAAAGCAACAAGCAACATCCATATCTCTTATTTTTGCCTCTCTTATTACTCCTTTTATTGTGTTACACTCTGTAATTCCATCTAAGTTTGGTTTCATTATTTCCATTTTGCAATTCCTCTTCTTTCTTATGTATTAATTTAGTGCATATAATTATTTAAAATTTCAAAATTTCTTTTAGTTCATTTTGAACATTCTCTAATGGTTTGCTATTTTCAATATTATATACATGAATATTTGGGTATTTTTGTTTAATTTCTTCTGACATTTGTAAGTATACTCGTTGTTGATTTACACTACTTTGAGCACTGAATTTTGCATATGCTGGCTCTACTTTTCCATCACGTTTTAGTCTTTCTTCAAATAGATTTTCATCTTTTAAATATAATGTAATATAGTAGATTTCAAAATCCATTTTACTAAAATCATCTAACAATTTATTATATACTTCTGTAAATGAATACTCTTTAAATCCTAGTCTGCAGTAGTTTTCTTCTGAGAAAAAAGTTCTGTCAAATAATAAATTTATGTTTAGGTTCTCCATTTTTTTTATGTATTCGTTTAAGTCTTCGTACATTTTTTTAGATTTTTGTAGTCCTGCTTTTGTACTATCACTTATTCCGCTTAGTCTGTATAAATTTGTATGTTTGACACTATTTCTTAAATAATCTGTAATTGTAGTTTTTCCTGCTCCTTGAGCTCCTTCTATTACTATAATTTTTGAATTTGCCATCTTATTTTTCCTCCGTTTTTTGAATACATAAGATTTTATTATTTTTTCATTGCATTTTTTATGTATTCTATTTCTTCCTCTTTTTCAAGTCTTACAAATAAAGGCTCTCCTTTTGATATTACTTTTGTTTCTGGCTTTATTTGATTGTTGTTATTTAATGTTTCCCATTCTTTATCTTGCTCTGTTAAGCCTAATTGAACTAGCATTTTATTTGATGTTTCTGGCATTATTGGTGTTATTAATATTGCTATTTTTCTTAAGTTCTCTGCTAAGTGGAACATTACTGATTTTAGTTTTTCTTTTTCTTGTTCATTTTCTGATTTTGATAATGTCCATGGTGCTGTTTCATCTATATATTTGTTTGTTCTTGCTATTATTGCCCATATGTCTGATATTGCATTACTTACATGATATGTATCCATATTATTTTCTACTTTTTCAATTTGACTTTTTGTAAATTCTTCTAGTGAATCATCAAATTCTGTTCTTTCTTTTATTTCTGTTGGTATTGTTCCATCAAAATATTTGTTCATCATTCCTATTGTTCTGTTTAATAGATTTCCTAAATCATTTGCTAAATCTGAATTAAATCTTTCTACAAAATCTTCTGGTGTAAACATTGAATCTTGTGCAAAGCTCATTAATTTTAGTAGATAATATTTTGTTGCATCTAGTCCATATCTTTCTATTAATGTTTCTGGATATATTACATTTCCGACAGATTTTGACATTTTTCCATCTTTCATTACAATCCAGCTATGTGCATATATTTGTTTTGGAAGCTCTAGCCCTAATGCGTGTAAGAAAATTGGCCAATATATTCCATGGAATCTTATTATTTCTTTTCCAACAATGTGCAAATCTGCTGGCCAATATTTTTTGAACAAAGAATCATCATCTGACATATAACCTAATGCTGTAATATAGTTTGTTAGAGCATCTAACCATACATATAATACATGTTTTGGATCATTTGGCATTGGAATTCCCCAATCAAATGTTGTACGACTTATACATAAATCTTCAAGTCCTGGATTTATAAAATTATTAAATATTTCATTTTTTCTTGATTCTGGCTCTATAAAATGTGGATTTTCTTTGTAAAATTCCTTTAACCAACCTTCATATTTTTTCATATTGAAGAAATATGATTCTTCTTGCATTTTTGTTACTGGTCTGCCGCAATCTGGACATTTTCCGTCTACTAATTGAGTTTCTGTGAAATAATTTTCACAAGGCATACAGTACCAACCTTCATATGTTCCTTTGTAAATGTCACCATTTTCTAGGAATTTTTCTACTATTTTTTGTACTGCTTTAACATGTCTTTCATCTGTTGTTCTTATAAAGTCATTATATCCAATATCCATTAATTTCCATAGCTTTTTAGCATCAGCTGCCATTTCATCTACATGCTCTTGAGGTGTTAATCCTCTTTTTTCTGCTACAGTTTGAACTTTTTGTCCATGTTCATCAAGACCTGTTAGCATATATGTATCAAAGCCTCTAGCCTTTTTATATCTTCTTATACAATCTGTTAATGTTGTTGCATATGCTGTACCTATATGAAATTTTCCACTTGGATAATATATAGGAGTTGTTATATAAAATTTTTTGTTATTATTCATTAATTATGCCATCTCCTTTTTATAATTAAAATTCCCTATGATTATATAATCATAGGGAATTTTAGTCAATGGGAACAGGGGAAAAATTTTAAATTGGCAATGCACCTTCTAGAGTTTTATTTTTTCATATATTATAAATCATTCTTTTTAAACCAACTTTTTATTTTTTCAATCGCTCTTTTAAACCAATTTTCCTTTTTAACTTTAACAAGGGCTTCTGTTTCTTTTACTGGTTCTACCTTTGTTGCTTGTTGTGTATTTGACTTAAAAATATTTTCTGGATTATATTGCTGTTTCTTTTTTACTTCTAATTTTGCCCTTTCTTCTAATATCATTTTTTTAATATTTTCTTTTTGCTCTGGTGTTGCTAGATAATCTCTGAATATATTGAATAATATTGCTTTTGTTTCTGGTAACATTGGCTGATATTTTAGCTCTTGATCTTCATCTACTTCGTAATTATATTCCTCGTTTCGATTTTCTTTTAAAGCTTGTATTACTTCTGGTGGTATCTTTGAGTATTCTTCTTCATTTAGCTCTTGCAAAATTGTGTATGCTTCTTGATATGCATTTTTACGATTGCTCTTTACCATTTTTTCCTCCTTTTTCTTTTGTTTGTGACACTATTTCATCTAATGCTTGTTGCTCTTCATCTAACATATCTGGGTCTTTTATTGCTGATATAGTTGCTTCTGCTAGCGCTTTGCTAGATTTTCTTTTTCTTTCTAATGATATTCCTAGCTCTCTTAATCTCTCTACTTGCTCATCTGTTGGTGTACTTTTTGTTATTTTACCTTCTTCTTTAGCTTTTCTATATGAACTCGATATCTTATATTTAGATTTCCCAATATTGTCACCTGGATTTAAACCTGCCTTTTCTATTTCTTTTTCATCCATTCCTGATTTTTTTGCTAATTCTTTTATATTATCCAATGTAGTAATTTTGGTAACATCTACACCTATTCTTTTTAATATTTCTAGTTTATCTATAAATTCTTTAACTGGACTTTCTTTTTTTTCTAATGATATTCCTAGCTCTCTTAATCTCTCTACTTGCTCATCTGTTGGTGGTGTTCGACCTGGTTCTTTACCTTCTTTAACAGCTCTATATGAATTCGATATATCCTGTTTACGTTGTCCAATATTGTCACCTGGATTTAAACCTGCCTTTTCTATTTCTTTTTCATCTATTCCTGATTTTCTTGCTAATTCTTTTATATTATCCAATGTAGTAATTTTGGTAACATCTACACCTATTCTTTTTAATATTTCTAGTTTATCTATAAATTCTTTAACTGGACTTTCTTTTTTTTCTAATGATATTCCTAGCTCTCTTAATCTCTCTACTTGCTCATCTGTTGGTGGTGTTTTTTCTGGTTTTTTACCTTCTTTAACAGCTCTATATGCCATCGATATATTATCTTTAGACTTCCCAATATTGTCACCTGGATTTAAACCTGCCTTTTCTATTTCTTTTTCATCCATTCCTGATTTTTTTGCTAATTCTTTTATATTATCCAATGTAGTAATTTTGGTAACATCTACACCTATTCTTTTTAATATTTCTAGTTTATCTATAAATTCTTTAACTGGACTTTCTTTTTTTTCTAATGATATTCCTAGCTCTCTTAATCTCTCTACTTGCTCATCTGTTGGTGGTGTTCGACCTGGTTCTTTACCTTCTTTAACAGCTCTATATGAATTCGATATATCCTGTTTACGTTGTCCAATATTGTCACCTGGATTTAAACCTGCCTTTTCTATTTCTTTTTCATCTATTCCTGATTTTTTTGCTAATTCTTTTATATTATCACTTTTAGTAATTTTGGTAACATCTACACCTATTCTTTTTAATATTTCTAGTTTCCTTATAAATCGTTCTACCACTCCTTTTTCTTCTTCATCATTTATATCTTCTTGCAAATCATATAAATCCTTTAATGTTCCTTCTATAAAAAAATTTATATTCTCCAATTCATTTTCATCTATTTTTTTCCCATCTTTTCCTATTTTATCTGGAAACTCTATTTCCCATAAATCTATTTCTGAACCTGTTTTTAGAATTTTTTGGATTTCTTCTATTTCTTCTTCATCTAAATAACTATATTCTTCTTCTGGATTTTGTAAATATTTTTCATATTTTCTTTGTATTCTCTTTAATGTAATAGCCCTTCTTGATTCTTCACTACTTTTACTATTAATATCTGGTATATATCCATTATGTGCTTGGACCCATTCTACCATTTCATTTAACAAATTCAAATCATCTCTTTGACTATATGTATTTATTGTTTTTTCTAAGTCTACATTTAACATATTATTTGGTAAATCTATTACAACTGGTCTATCCTCATCTTTTACTGGTCTTTCTGGATCTATTCCATATATTGCTCTTCCAAGTTGTTGTAATAACAATATCTTTGAATTCTCATATAAAGCTCTTGTCCATATTATTCCATCAATTCCTTTTACATGAACACCTTCATTTAGTTTATTCATTACAATCATTATTTTCATATGCTCACTATCAGATGTTTCAAACCCATTTAGCTCTTTGGCATTTCTTTTTTGACTATACTGTCCTAACATTGAATATATTTCTGGACCATCTATTATATTACCTTTGTCATCGTATTTAGTTTCATCTACTCCTTTTAGCCATTCTCTTAATTGCATTTCAGCTTCTTTTATTTTATCCTCTTGAGTCTTTTTTCCTGACTTATTTCCATATTCGTCTTCTAAATCTTCGCCATTATCTGAAACTGGAATAAAAACTATATATCTTCCATTCTTTTTTTGTATATTTTGAGTTAATAGCTCTGGTATTCCTTGAGCATTAGATAAGTTCCTTCTTAAATTTTCATACTTTTGCAATAGCTCATTTCTTTTATCTTCATCTTCTATTTGATTTATTCTTTCTAATAATTTTTCTAGTGTATCTCCATGTGTTATATTATATTCACATGAGACTATTTTAGGATTTACTACTATACCAAGTCTAATTGCTTCTATTAAATCCATTTTCATTGCTATATGTTCTCCGTTTTTTACTTCTTCTTCTGTATACGCCTTACCATATTTTTTTCCAATTTTAAGTGCTAACTCATCTGCCATATTTCTTCCATCAGCATCTCGCTCTGGTGTTGCTGTTATTCCTAAAATATTTGTATGTTCTTCTTGTGATTCCAATAATAGTTCCAATTTTTTTTGCCATTTATCTGCACCTGTTCTATGTAACTCATCTAAAATTATAAAATCATATTTACTATTTGCTAGCTCCTCTCTCTTTTTATGTAACAAGCTTTGATATGTTGCCAATTCTAAATTTGGAAATACCTCTTTTACTACCTCATCAGCTGATTTATTTAATGTTCCTTTTGTTCCGTGAATATTTTCTACTATATATTTTTTTATTTGATTTAATATTTCATTAGATGGTGCTAAATATAACATTGGTTCATCTTTATGTGCTAACAGCTCTGAAATTGCAACAAAGCTTTTTCCCGCTCCTGTTGGTAATATTACTGATGCAAATTGCTTTTCTTCAAACTTTTTATTTGCATTATTTACAGCTCTTTGTTGATACTCTCTTAATACTATATCTGTTCCAGGTACATCATAATATCCTAAAAATGTTTCTACTTGATCAATTGATAGATCTTGTGTTAATTCTTCTGTATGCTCTTTAATTTGCTCTTCAAAATTATCTGCATTTAATATATTTGAAAAATTTTTATTCATTGCAATATTTAATATTATTTGCGATATTGTTTTTTCTGGCAAATTCAATTCTGTTAACTTTTCGTATAATTTTATTATATCTATATTTTTTAACCTTTTTTCAAATTCTTGTCTTTCTTCTGGCCTAAACCCAATTCCTGTTTTATTCCAATTATACGAATCCATAACTGCTTTCGCATAATATGTTTGTTTATCCATCGGTGTATCATACATTATTTTAGAAAATCTTTGCCTTACTATATCTGATTCTATAATTTGTGATTTTGATTCTATCATTTCTATTATTTTTTCATCTGGCAAATTTTGTATATCTTGTATAAGTTCAATTTCTTCCTTATTAGCACCTATATTTACTGATTCACTTAATTTATATCCACTTTCATTTCTTCTTGTTATTATTTCTGGCTCTATTGAAAATGCTTGTGATTTAATGCTCTGTATTATACCTGCATATTGTGAGTCATTTTCTGTTATTTCTCTTAAAAGATTTGAAAATGCTATTGCTTTTCCTTTTGCTTTATTAGCATAAAACAACATTTTTTGTACTTGCATTGCTGATTTATAATCTATCTTACCTTGTGTTATTTCATACATCTCTTCTATTGAAATATCTGGTAATTCTGTTTCTTGTAGCTCTAATAATCTTCGTGATGTTTCATCAATACTGATCATTTCTTGACCATTTGTAAATACAAGTATCCCATCCTTATTTTGTATCTCATATCCTTTACTTGCGTATTCCAATAGCTTTTTTTCTATTTCATTTATTTTTTGTGCTTCTTCTGGTGTTTTTTCCTTTACCTGTTGCAAAATAGCAAACATGTCCATAATATCTTTTGAAACTGGCGTTATTTCGCTTCCATCTATATCTCCATAATGTATAACTTCACTTGAAGAAAACGCATTTCCAATTGTTCTTGCTAAATTTGAATTTGTTGTTGTGTTTGGTATTATTGGCTTCATTACACCCTTTTGCTCTAATAATGTTAGTATTCCCATTATTTTATTTTTCTCTAATGTTTGCTTTTCATTTAGAGCTTGATAATTGCTAAGTCTTGATCTTGCTGGTAATGCATCTGCTCTATCTTTTATTTTTGTTCCCATATAGTTCATTTGACTTGTTGTATCTAATTTTTGCATATCTAACATTATATCTGATATTTCATCTAATGTAGTTGCATTTTTTATTTTATTGATTATTATAAGTAACTCTTTATTTTCAGTTTTATCTAAGCTTTCTATCGTTTTATTTACACGTTTTTCAATTTCTTCAAGCATGTACTGACCAGCATTTACAATTTTTTGTCCCATTTCACTTTTTGGGACCTTTACAATTACATATTTATCTGTATATGAACCTCTACCATATACAATTGAAACATTTGCATTACTTGATAAAGAGATACAGTTTGTTTCTTTGCTGTATCTCATTTTTATATGGTCATTTATTTGGTTTAGAGATAACTCCGCCCCCTTATCATATCTTGGTGCTCTTTCTGTATGGGTTTCCTCCCATCTTTCTCTATCTGTTCGAATTCTTGTTATGTTTCCATTTTCATCTGTTGTAATGTTGCCATCAATATCTGCGTTATCAGCCATATTTAGGGCTCTAAAAAAGTAATAATTATCGCTATCTTGTATTATATTAAAATTTTCTATATTAAAAACATCATCCATAGCTTTATCTCCTGTATATAAATTTAATATTATTATATAAATAATAAATTTGATAGTCAATATCAATTTTAAGCATTTGGTCTACAAACCAAATAGAATAAAAAATTTAAGTTTGCTAAATAATATTAAGCATAGAAAAATATCTATGCTTAATGTTATTTATATTTTTAAATTACTTTTTCTTCTTTGTAACATTCGTATATATAGTCTGGATTTTCATAATACATACTGCTATTATAATTGTCTGTTTTTTCTATAATCCATGAAATGCTCTTTATTTTTTTGCTCCATCTCCAAGTTTCTGCTCAATTAAATTTGCTATTGTTTGTGCTTTTTGTTTTATGTAGTCTTGGTCTTCGCCTTCTATCATTACTCTTACTAGTGGCTCTGTTCCTGATGCTCTTATTAAAACTCTTCCGTTGCCATCAAATTCTTTGTTTAATTTTTCTATTGCTGATTTTATTTCTTCGTCTTTGTCAAAGTCATATTTTTTATCTGATGATACTTTGGCATTTATTAATACTTGTGGATATGCTTTCATTATTGATGCAACTTCTGATGCTTTTTTGCCTTGCTCTAATATTGCTCTTATTATCATTAATGATGTTAAAATTCCGTCACCTGTTGGATTGTAGTCTAAACATATTACATGTCCTGATTGCTCTCCTCCAAGATTGTATCCGTTTTTTAGCATTTCTTCTAAAACATATCTATCTCCAACTTTTGTTTGAACAAAGTTTAATTCATTTTGTTTAGCATATTTATTTAATCCCAAATTGCTCATTACTGTTGCTACTATTGTGTCTTTGTTTAATTTTCCTTTTGATTTCAAGTATTGTGAAATTATTGCTATTATTTTATCTCCATCTATTTCATTTCCATTTTCGTCAACAGCTAAACATCTATCTCCATCTCCATCATATGCAATTCCTAGACTACATTTTTTGTCTATTACATATTGTTTTAACATTTCTAGATGTGTAGATCCACATCCGTCGTTTATGTTAATTCCATTTGGACTATCATTTAATATATGATGTTTTATTCCTAATACTGTAAAGACTTTATCTGCAACTACTGATGTTGCTCCATTTGCTGTATCTACAGCTACTACAAAGTCATCCCTGTTTAATCTTTCTAAATCTTCTTCAAAGTTTTTTCTAAAGAAATAAACATATTCGTCTAGTAATTCTGTTGCTATTTCTGATGTTCCTATTTTATCATTAACAGCTGTTAATTCATTTATTTTTCCAGAATCCATAACTTCTTCAATTTCTTCTTCTAATTCATCTGGAATTTTCATACCTTTGTTGCTGAAATATTTTACTCCGTTAAATTCAAATGTATTGTGTGATGCTGATATAACAACACTTGCATCTGCTTTGAATTTTTTTGTTAAATATGCAACTGCTGGTGTTGGCATTACACCTAACATTTTTACATTTGCACCATAGCTTAAAAATCCAGCTGTCATAGCACTTTCAATAAGTGTTCCTGATATACGTGTATCCCTTCCTATAAATATTGTTGGCGCATGGTCTGTGTGTTTAGATAACACATACGCTCCTGCTTTTGCTACTTTATATACTAATTCAGGAGTTAATTCTGTATTTGCAATTCTCCTGATTCCATCTGTTCCAAAATATTTTCTCATCTGTTGTACCTCCTTATAAAATCTTGAATTATTATATATTCATAATTATTATAAGTCAATAATATTTTATGCAAAATAAGGCGACTCTTTTCTCCACAAATACAAAAAAAGAACACATTTTATTATTCTAAATTTAAACATTTATTCTCTAAAATGTGTCCAAAATTCTTCAAGTATGAAAAATAGATCCGTCCTTTTACTTTATTTAACTGGAACATATCCTGCTTCTTTACAAACATTTTGACCTCTTGTTGATAATAAATCATTTGCAAATTTTCTAGCTGTGCTGTCTTCTGGTTCGTCTTTTCTTAATACTATATAATAATTTGTTCTTATTGGATATGAGTCATCTTTTATTGTTTCATAAGATGGAATTACACCATCTACTCCCATTAATTTGATACTATTTTCTTTGTTTGTATCAGTTAAGTCATACATTGATGTTGCATAATAGTAGTATGAGTATCCTATAGAGCCTTTTCCGTCTTTATAATTAGCAACAGCTTTTATTATTCCTTCCATTGTTTCAATTACATTATTTACAGGATTCATTAATTTTTTGCCTTTCATTACTAATGATAAAATTCCTGTTTGGCTTCCTGAGTTTACTGGTCTTTGATATGGAATAATTTTTTCATCATCTCCACCGACTTCTTTCCAGTTTGTTATTTCTCCTGAATATATTTTTTGAATTTGCTCTAATGTTAAACTATTAACTTTATTTTTTCCATTAACATAAAAAACAAATCCCTCTTTAACTACTGGAATTACTTCTAATTCCACTCCTTTTTCTTTAGCATATGCAAGCTCTTCTTTTGAAGGCTCTGTTACAACAATTATATCTTTTTCTCCATCAATTAGTTTTACATAACCTGGATGTGTATTTGAATAATTTAAATCTTCATCTTTAATATCTTCTCCTGTAAAATTTTTTACAGCTGCAGAAACCAATGGTTGTGTTGCAAGTGAAGCATCTATTCTTGGTAATGTATCCTTTGTATAAATTGGACTTGTACTTATTTGTTCCTCTGTTGATGCTATATCACCATTCTTCTGTCCTTTCTTTCCAAAAAACATGTATGCTGTTATACATCCTCCTATTACTACTATCATCACTATAATTGTAATAATCGCTCTTGATTTTTTCATAAAATTTTCCTCCTTTATTTTCTCCTTTTGTGAAATATATTTAGATTTATATTTAAATTTATAAATCCAAGCTGATTATAACAAATATACTTTTTTCTGTAAAGAGAAAACAAAACGGCTGTTTTTTCAAATTTATAAAAAAAGGACACATTTTGCTGTTTTAAATTTAAAATTTTTCTCAAAATGTGTCCCTAGTTCTACAAATATCTAATTTTGAACTGTCACTTTTTTCATGATTAATCTTTTTTGCAATTTATTTCGCAGTTGTTATTATTGCAATTATTTGAATCTGTATTTGTACTGTCTATATATTTTTGTGGTTTTTTAAATGTTAAATACCAGTTCATTCCATTTTGGGTTTGGTTTATATAATCTATCATTTCTTCCTGTTTGCATACTGTTGTTGGTGCTGGATTTACTATTGGATTATATGGCATCCAGTTGGCAGGTGTTGCTCCTTTGCTTTCATCTGCTGTTTGCAGTGCTGTTAATGATCTTAATATCTCTGGTATACATCTACCTACATTTAGTGGATATACTAATATTAATCTTATTACTCCGTTTGGATCTATTATGTATACATTTCTTACTGTTTCTGTATTGCTTACACTATTTGATATCATACCATATTTTCTTGCTATTTCTCCGCTTCTATCTGCTATTATTGGAAATGGTATTTTTACTCCTGTTTTACAGTATATGTCAAATACCCACGCTAAATGTGATTGATTGCTATCTATACTTAATCCAAGGAGCTCTGTGTTTATATTTTTAAAATATGAACAAGCTTGCGAAAATGCAATCATTTCAGTAGTACACACGGGGGTAAAATACGAATCCTTGAATGTATTTAAATTAACTTTTCGATGTCTGTTTTCAGCTTAAATCTAATGATTTTATCTCTATGTATATAAATTTTATCAATTATCATTTGTAATATAAATCTGCTTGGTTCTTTTGCATTTATAATTTCATCAAAATATTCTAATGATGTTTTTAATTTTGTTAGTTTTTCTTCTAAATTTTTCTTTTCATCATTTTGAATTGCTTCTTGCAAATAGGTAATAATTTGCATTTTTTCCTTTTCTAATTCTTTATATGTATTTTCTATAATTTCTCTTTGCATAGGATTATTACAAGATGCCATTTCTTTTATTTTTTGATTAATTAACATTTTATATTCTTCATTTAGAATATTTAATTTGTTTTGTAGTTTAAATATATCATTACCAACTTTATCTTGTTTTTGTTCTAATTTTATAGATTTTATTTCTTTTAAATATCTTTGTTTAGTAAATTTTAGGAATTCATTTAAATGAATTAATATATCTTTTTCTTTAATCTCATGGCAGTTACACACTTTTGTACTATATTGCCTATATCTTGAACAATCATAACCTTTTTCACGAACTTTTCTTTTTATAATCATTCCAGACATTCCTGAGCCACATTCATTACATACACACATTCCTGAAAAAATATAGTTATACTTTGTTTTTGCACCTGATGTATTTTGTTTGTATTTTTTATTTCTTAATTCTTGTGCTAATTTAAAAATTTCTTTAGATATAATTGGTTCGTGATGATTTTCAAATATAAAGTGTTCTTCTTTCGGTAGCTTTACAATTTTTCCTCTAATATTTACGCTTCTTTTTTTATGAGTTATTAAAGTGCCCGTATAAACTTCATTTTTTAAAATATTTCTAACCATATCTTTTGTCCAATTCTCTTGAACTTTGTGTTTATAAATTCTGCCTCGCTCTAGATGTTTCATTCTGTAATATTCTGATGGTGTAGGAAAATTATATTTTGTATTTAGTATTTCACTAATCTTTTGGAAACCATATCCATCTTCTATATATAATTTAAATATTAATTCAATAACTGGTTTTATTTCATCTATTACATATAACATAGGTACATCGTCTTTAAAAACCTTTTCATATCCATAATAGTTTCCCATTATTAATCTACCTGATTTTTGTTTAGAATACATATGGTCTCGCGTTTTTTTTGAACATTCTTTAACATATCTTTCATTAAACCAAGTTGTTATTCCTATCATATCATCTCTATCATTTAAAACATCATAAGAGCCACCCATTTCAGATACTGCTATTAAGTTTTTTTGCATATTTTTAAAGTCATCAATTAAAACTAAAACTCGTCCGTTATTTCTACCAATTCTTGATAAGTCTTTTACTATAACTACATCTACTTTTCCGCCTTTTACTTTTTCAATCATTTTTTTAAATTCAGGTCTATTAAAGGTATATCCCGAAACATTGTCATCTACATAGAAGTCTGAAATATTCCAATTTCTAGTTGCTGCATAGTCTGTTATAATTCTTTTTTGCTCTTCTATACTAGAATAATTTTCTTTATCTTCATCTCTAGACAGTCTACAATATCCTACAACAGTCATTTTTTCCTCCAATTCTTGCCTGATATTGCTTGTGCTGATATTAGCATACATTGTTTTTTAATTCCACTTGCTTTGTAATTATTTTTTTAAGAATCTCGGGATAATTCTCTTTTCCTGTTACAAATATAGCTACTCTATGTTTTTCTTTTTTATATTTCTTTATAATTTCTTTTGTTTCCTGCTTTTGTAGTTCTTCTTCTGTTAAATAAATTTGAGTGTACTTTGTATTAATAACTTCACAAGAAGTAATTTGCATTTAATTAACTCCTCCATAATATTTCTTAAGTAAATATTATGCTAAAAGAAATCCTTATATTTCTTTTAGTCTTAAATTACTTTTTTGAAATTACTAATACTTTTTTGTTACAGAACAGTACTTTTAGTTTCCAACATTACATGTATTATTTAAATAATAAACCAAAGTTCTTTTACAATCTTATAAACTTGAAAAAATTATAGATTTATGATAACATACTTCATATAATAAAGGTCAGTATATCAAATAATAAGGTTAGTATATTATTTGATTAATTCACGATATTATTATATCGAGGAGGTGGTTCTAATGAAATTCACAGAAGAACAAGCCAAAAAATTTTGTCGTGGTTCATTGATAAAAAAAATTAATGCAAAGGAGCAAAAAGTAGTAATAGAGGTGCTTGATGCAAATGCAATCGAGCAAATTAATTCTAATGTTCTTAAAGCTATAAAAGATGTACAACAAAAAGATGCTGAGGGAAATGATATATTTAGATATTAAAATCCTTCAAAATAAGGTGGCATTTGCTGAAAAGTAAATGCCACCTTATTGATATTACAATTAGTTTTTTAATGTAAATTATTATTTTGTTTATAAATTTATTATACAAAAAGACACAATTATTTTCACCCAATATCTTTTATCCCTCAACGAATATTCATCCAAAGACGCAGACTTCACGGGGGTAAAATCTCCAGGATGAGAAAATAATACAAGCCATTTTCCTTTGTAATCGCTTAACTGAATATTTCCAAATGTCGTTACTGCTTCGAAGTCTGGTGCCATTTGACCTATTCTTACAGTTCCGTTCATCATTACTTCATAATCCATATAAAAAATCCTCCAATTCCATTTTTGTATATTTTATGGAATTGGAGGATTTTTGTTACTGTTTGTGTTAATATAAAAGAGGTAATTAAAATTCTTGTGCTATTACTTATTATAAGTCATACTTTTTATAAAAAAGTTACAAAAAGTATTTAGTTTCAATATTATCCGTATCAAAAATAATTACAAAATTAAATTTAACCATAATTATTTTATTTTTTGTATATACTTATTTTTTATTTTATTCAGATTTTCATTTGATATATTGCAGCTTTGTAAATAACCAATTATCCCGTTAGGTTGATTATCAATGTACTGCAATAAATTATACATTGTATCATAATTAGGATTTATAATCGAATATATATCTTTATTTGTTATACTGTTTGAAAATGTTTGAATCATTTCTTTTAAAAATACCCCTGAAGCTAAATAATCTGCTATTATATCTTTATTATTTACTCCCAAAAATTTTAGAATAATAGCTGTTATAACTCCAGTTCTATCTTTCCCAGCATTACAGTAATAAATTATACCTCCTCTATTTTTAGCTAATATATCAAAAATTTCTTTTATTTGTTTCTTTCCCTGTAACATTTCTATATATGAGTCCAATACTTTATCTTTACTGTCTGGTATCTTTCCATCACCATTTACCCCTATATGATTATAATAAAAAGCATCATTGTTAAAAAAAACACCATTTTTCTTTTTAATTTCTTCATCACATCTTAGGTCAATAACACTATCAAATCCAATTTCAGTTAATTGTTTTATATCTTCATTTGTTAAATTTGTTACACAATTACTTCTAAGTAACTTACCTTCTTTTACTATTTTAAAATTGTCTATCGAATAACCTCCAATGTCTCTCATATTTTCAACTTTATTTATAAAGAATCTTCTCATTATCCTTGTTATCTCCCTTCGCTTTTTTTTATTTTTTATTTTTTTCTGTATTATTTCACTAAAGAAGAAATATTTTTTTATTCTTCATTCTCTTCGATTTGAATCTCTTTTTTATTTAAGTTTTCATTGTCATTGCGAGTAATAAATTCCCTGTGCTTGTAAAAACATTACAAACGTAATAAAAAAAAATTGAAGTAATACTCTAAAGGCTTGTCATTTTATGTGTTAGCAGTGCTCAGCATGAGCACTATCCTGCGTTAAAGATAACTCTCATTTATAAAGATTTTCAAAACACTCATCTATTTTAGTGGCATAAACGAGAAACTTTCAGTTACATAAAAGAATTTTTTTCCTCACTATATATGTATAATGTATATTGATAATATTCTATACATCTTTTATTATATTATGGGAGCAATATATTCACATAGAGCCTCTTGTAAGCTAATAAGAAATCTATAATTAAATAATATATTATCATTTCCACATAATTGAATCTCATAGAAATATCTCTTATATATTTTTTTATACTTTAAATATCTTCGATATTCCCAATATGTAATTCAATTTCTTCTGCTTTTGGTAACTGTGCTTGCAAATATTCAGGAATATCTTCTAATAATTTATACTCACTTACACCAATTGGGCTACTTATATTTCTTAAAGCATATTCGGCTGTGAAGTTATCTTTTTTCTTGCAAAGTAATAATCCAATACTTGGGTTGGGTTGTCACTTTTTCTGCTATAGCTTGTCTTTCATATAACTTACTATTTATTTGCATTTCCAACAAATTAACGGACCAACCATTTTTTACGGTTTCATTTATATATCATTTTCTAATTTCAATATCTTTTATTTTATCTAATAATAGAACATTATGCGTCCATGTAATTTATGCAGTTATTGACTGCACAAATTCAAAATCAGGGTATTCTTCTGCAAATTTCTTCATATTTTTAAGATTTCTGATAGAAAATCCATTTATATTTGGAAATTCCAATTTTAAATCTATTGATAAATTATCAATAAATTTATTCCCCCATTTACTGTTTTTCAATATAATTTTACCTATATTCCAGTACATATAAATAAGCTCTTTGTTTATAGCTTGCTTGTGTCTATTTTTGATGAACCAGTACCCATTTTCAACTTTCGGAATAATTGTTCCTTCAACCTCAATATTACTTATATGACTTTCTATAAAATTATCTTTTTTGAACTTTTCAAAAGATTCTTTTTCTGTATTATATTCTTCTAACTTTTTAAATTCGTAATTTTCAATTTTATATATTGTTGTTAAATCAACTGATTGATTTACAGACTTTACAATATTATTGTATTTATGTTTATTAAATTAATTTTAATTATCACATACATCTCTTCTATGACCTACATTCAAAACTAAAATTTTTATTTTTTCGTCCTCTATTTCTACAATTAGTCTATAATCGCCTATTCTATATCTCCATTGACCTTTTCTATTTGCTACTAAAGCTTTCCCATGTTGTCTTGGATTTTCGCAATTTTGCAAGTTTTTATCTATCCACGCATAGATAAGTTTTTGTGTATTTTTATCTAATTTTTTTAATTGCTTAACTGCTTGTATAGAATATTCAACTTTATAATTATTCAAGTTCAAGTAATTGAGCAACTTGTTCGTGGGTGTAAGTTACTGGATTTTTTTTATATTCTTCTATTGCTTTTTCATAACATTTTAAATCATATTCATCTTCTATTTTTTCAATTATAGCGTTTCTAATTAAATCAGATAGCGTTGTATTATTCATTTCTGCATATGCTTTTATTAGTTTTGTATCTTCTTCACTTAATCTAACAGATATGGTCATTAATATCAACTCCTTTTATTTACATTGTACTACATCGTATTACATTTTTTCAATGTTATAATATAATTTTTTTCAATCATACATAATGGTCTATTAATTAGATTTCCATATTTAATAAAATTATTCATAAATTTTCTTTACATTTTTACAGGTATTTTATTGTTTTCATCATACTTTTGCAAGTATTTTTATCGTTTTTTTCACATTTTTGCAATTTAATATACCTTCACCCTAAAGCAACATCTAATACCATCATAAGTACAAAACCAATTGCAACTCCTATTGTTCCAATGTTTGAGTGCTGTCCTGTTTGAGATTCTGGTATTAATTCTTCTACAACTACATATATCATAGCTCCTGCTGCAAATGATAATAAATATGGTAAAAATGGGACTATAATATTTGTAAGTAATATTGTTATAATTGCTCCTATTGGCTCTACAATACCTGAAAGCATTCCATATAAAAATGCTTTTGGTTTTGACATTCCTTCGCTCTTTAGTGGCATTGAAATTATTGCACCTTCTGGAAAATTTTGTATTGCTATTCCTAATGCTAAAGCAAATGCACCTGCCATTGTAATTCCTGTATTTCCTATTAATGCACCTGCAAATGTTACTCCTACTGCCATACCTTCTGGTATATTGTGCAAAGTTACTGCAAACACCATCATTGTTGTTTTTTTCAATTTTGCTTTTATTCCTTCTGGCTTATCGTCATTTAAGTGCAAATGTGGTATTAAACTATCTAATAGTAATAAAAATAATATTCCTAAAATAAATCCTATTGCTGCTGGAAGCCATTCTATTTTTCCTTGCTCTTTTGCCATATCTATTGATGGTATAATTAATGACCATACAGATGCAGCTATCATTACACCTGATGCAAATCCTAATAATAATTTTTCTACTTTTAGACTTAATTTATTTTTCATAAAGAATACCATTGCTGATCCTAAAGTAGTTCCTAAAAACGGAATTGCTAATCCTATTGTTAAATCCATATTATCCCTTCTTTCTTACAATTTAACAAAATATAGTCGTTGCATAAATATGAACTATATTTCATGTTTATATTGTAATTATATTATTCTTTTGAAAAAAGTCAATATGAATTTTCCAAATGGATATATACAGAAAAAGAGCAATTGATAACTTTTAAATAAACTTATTTTTTTAGTTGTCAATTGCTCCTCTTGATATCTACCGTAAATTTTGAACTATTACTCAATCCATATTATTGCATTTTTTTCAATAAATTTCTAACTGTTGACTAAATAATTTATCTTTTTTTGTTGTAAATAAATTTAAATTACTATTTTTATGTAATATTCTTCTTATATTCCATAAACCAAGTCCATGAAGCTCTTCGTTGTTCTTTTTTGTACTGTATCCCTTTTCAAAAATTTTATCTATGTTTAAGCTTTTGTTTTTATATGTATTTTCAATTATAATTAATTTTCTATCTATTTTAAAATCTCTTCTTACTTGTATGTTTATAATTTTTTCCTCACACATTTTTGCTGCTTCTATTGCATTGTCTAATAATATTCCTAAAATTCTGCATAGTTCATATGTTGAAATATTTAAATCATTAAAATCTAACATTATTTCCATATTCATTCTTATGTTTTCTTCTTGTGCTTTGTAATATTTATTTGTAATTATACTATATACAGCTGGATTATTTATAATTTTAGGATCTAATATTCCTAAATTGTTTATTTCTTTGCATTCACTTAGTACTTCATTATTCATCTGTCTAATACCTTCAATATTATTTGTTTCTACATACCCATCTAGTGCCTGTATAAAATTATTAAAATCATGTCTAAATCCTCGTATGCTATCATACATAATTGTTAATGTTTTGTTATATGACTCAAGATTTTCTACCTTTTTATACATTTCTTCTAATTTTGATAGCCTCATAATATCTTTCATACTTATATAAAAATATACAATTAAAGAAATGATATCTAGCCAAAATACAGTATAAGGAAAATTGCTTATAAATAACATCATCTCAGCGGCATTAAAGTAAATTAACATACATCCAATTATACATATTAAAACAATTAAACATCTATTTTTCTTACTTAAATTTGGACTTAATATTATTCCTACATCCTTTTTGATTATTATAAATAAAACAATTGCTCTAAATATAAATACCAAAAATGCAATTGACAATCTATATGAAATGCTTGATATACACTCCGAATATGACATTGAATCTAAGTGAATTAGCCAAAATACTTTTGAGTATATTAACTCTATTAGCAATACTATAATTGCGTTTATAACCTCACCGAATGTACACTTTTCTATTTTTTCATTTAACACAAATTTAAATATCATCACTGTTAAAACCAATATAATTGCTCTATTGTATGGAAATGGAATTACCGAATTAATAACTATCCTTGCTATAGATTCTGTTGCAATACCTGTAATTATTTGCAATTTACTTACCCTAGATTTAAATATTTTTACAAACAATACAACATCAAGTGAAGCAAAAAGAATTGCAATTGATAAATTTGCCAAGAGCCATCCAAAAAAATTACTATTTATCATGAGACTTTGTACCTCTAACATATCCCTCATAGTTATACACCATCCTCTTATGTATTTTTTATCTTTTTAGATTCTATCACCTATATATTTCTATAATCAATACAAAAACCTTATAAAACTGCACTTTTCGTCGTGCTATTTTGCTCTTTTTTGACAACTTTCGACATTTTTTCATTTAATATTTCTTCTAATTTACATTGTCGAATATTATGTTATTTATTTTTTTAGAAAAAAATAGACTCAAATTGTTAAACATAATTTTAACAATTTAAGTCTGTTTTAATTTTTTATGTTATATCTCTTTTTCTAAAACTATCAAACATTGTTACTATCATAATTACTGCACAAACACCTAATACTGACAATGAAAATCCTACCGTGATATTTCCAGTTATCGTATCTACTAAGCTTGATGCAGAATATGAAATATCATTTGTAAATATTTTATCTGCTAATGATAAATTGTTAAAAGGTATAAATTTTATCCAATCAGCTGTCACAAACATATTAATTATATTAGTTATTGTTGCTCCACCTAGATATGCTGCAATACTTATACCTACTGATACTGCTGTGTTTCTTGCTACTGTTGATAACATCATTGCTAATAATAAGAACATAAATATATCTATTGCACTTACTAAATTATATAATACATTATGTATCACATAATTTGTTGTATGTACACTTCCTGCACTTACATATAAATAATCTTGACCACTTCCAAAGAAAATATTTCCTACAACAGTACTTAATAAACTAATTATAATTGTTGTTACTAACAAAATTCCTGTATTTACAAATAATTTTGATAGCAATATTTTCCATCTTTTATTTGGTGTAAATGACCAGAATTTTATTGTTCCCTTTGATATTTCTGAAGATATACTAGATCCAGCGATTATTATTATCATAACAGCTAAAACCATCATAGTTAAACTGTTCATCATATAATCATAAATTTTTCTGGTTTTTCCAATTGAACCTCCTGCAATAGAGCCTGACATAAATGGTGGCATATTATGCTCTAATCTGTATTCGTTAATTTTTATATTGTTTTCAGCTTTTGTTAAATCTTTTTCGGTTAGTGCTTTTGCTGTTGTTGTATCTAGTCCTGTCAAAATATTTTGTTTTAATGTTGTAATTTCATCAAGAGTTGATTCTTTCCATGAATCTTCTGAATTATATGTTTTACCAATTTCATATTTTTGTTTTAGCTCTAGCTCTGACAAACTAATATCATAATCATCTTTTGTTATAGTTTCATTATTTAAGTCTGTTTTTAAATTTTCTTTTTTTATATTAATATATCCGGTTAAAATCGTCATTTTTCAATAGCTCTATTAATTTATCTACAGTAGTTTGTTCTTTTGTTGCCAATTCTTCCTGTCCCATTGCTTTGTAGTTATATATGTTTCTTTTTAAATTTGTTATATCATTTGTTATTAGCTCTGTTTTCCAATATGTTGTATATATATTAATATCATTATCTATTGCTAATTGAAAAGCGTCAATTTGTGCTTGTATTGAATTCTTTGATGCTTCATCTAAATTCTCTTCTGACATTTCAGTTTTTAATGATTCTATTTCGGATTTAATACTTGACTTATAATCTATTGATGAATATATATCATCTGTTATACTATACATTTTTTTGGTTAATACTGCCATTCCTGCAGATGCAAAGAGCGATAATATTAATAATATTAGCATAACTTTTGTTGATTTCTTTTTCATGATTTTTGTTAATTCACATGAACATAATCTAAAAAATTTACTCATCTTTTTTATCCCCCTTTGTTACATCGAAAAATAGTTCTTCAAGTGTATGTTCATTTTCATTTGCATACTCTACTTCTACATCATTTAATACTAATGTTTTTATAATGTTTGGTAATTCACCTTTATTTGCTGTTACATATACTTTTCCGTCTTTTAAATTAGCTTGTTTATTTAGTTTTTCTTTTATTATATTTATTGCATTTTCTGGTGTTTTAACTTTAAGTACACATTGCACAGTTTTTACTTCATTAGTATTATCTTCTTCGTTTTCTTTTAAGCTTTCAACTTTAACTATTTTTCCTTGATTTATTACAGCAACCTTATCACACATAAGCTCCATTTCACTTAATATGTGTGATGATACTAATATTGCTGTTCCATTTTCTCTGGCTAATTTTTTTAATATATCTCTTAATTCTTTAATTCCAACTGGATCTAATCCATTTGTTGGTTCATCTAATATTAAAACTTTTGGAGAGTGTAATAAAGATAAAGCAAGTCCGGCTCTTTGTTTCATACCTAAAGAATATTTTGATACTTTTTGGTTCATACTTTTTTTAAGTCCAACCAATTCTAATACTTTATATACTTCGCTATAATTTATATTTCTTATTTTTGCAAATAATTTTAAATTATCTACAGCAGACATATAGCCATACATATCTGGATTTTCTACTATTCCTCCAATATATTCCATAGCTTTTTCAAAATTCTTTTTTACATCAAATCCATTTACCTTTATTGAACCTTCATCTATTGAAAGTAGTCCTAAAATCATTTTTATTGTTGTTGTTTTTCCAGCACCATTTGGACCTAAAAATCCCAATATTTGGCCTTTTTCTACGCTAAAGCTTACATTATCAACAACTTTATTTTTTCCGTAATATTTGCTTACATTTTTTATTTCTAATACAGATTCAGACAAAATTTTCACCCCCTACATGTTATATAATGCATTTATATTGTTAAATTGCAAGTCTGCATATACAATTTTCCAAACACCATCTTTTTGCTCTAGTGTAATTGTATCTCCTTCAGTATCAAATGCTGTTTCATTTACTTTTTCTTTACTTGTGTTATCTTCAATATTTATATCTTTATATTTTTGTTTTATTGTAACTTTAGAATTAAATGTTACTGTTACTTGATTTCCGTCAAATTTATACTCTGAAATTTTTGTTATTTCTCTTTTAAAGCTTACTGTTATTTTGCTTGTATCTACTAATTGATTTTTTAAGTATTCTGTTAATATTGTTTTTTGTAATTTTGTTGCTGAGTCATTTATTGTTTTAGTTTTTAATTCGTTTTCCATTTCTGTATAGTAATTTGTTAAATCAACATCTTGACTTTTTTCTCCTATTGTTTGATAGTTTTCTGGTAAAGTGTAGTATTTATCTGTTATGCTTATGAATTCTTCACATGATTTTTTTATTTCTTGTTTTGATGCTTTTCTTTCATTTTCAATATTTACAGAATAGATGATTACTGCTAATATTGCTATTATGGCAAGTACTAAGCCGATATTTAGTTTTTTGATAAATTTCATTTGTGGTCCCCTTTCTAATTAAATTTAGCTAAATTATAGTTCATGTTGGTATTGAAGTCAACATTTTTTGGTGGTCCGTTTCGGAGAGATTATATTGTAAAAATTCCATTCCTTACTGGTGCGCCTTTTCTTAGGTGGTGTGAGTTGCTGTGTACCCTCGCTGATGGGTGTACGATTTTTTTTGTGCTCTACAGCTTCCAAACTGCGCGTCATGGAATTTTTACAATATAATCTCTCCGAAACTACTCTACGATGGCTGAATTTTTCGTTTTTTTCTTGTTTTTATTTTTTTATTATTTTATTGCTATTCTTATGTTTTCTTTTTTCTTTTTTATTCTAATAGTTGTTCGTTTAGTTGTTCCCAGTCGTTCATGTTGGCTTCTAATTTCTTAGTTAGGTCTTGGAGTTGGGTTTGGATTGTGGTTAGTTGTTCGTAGTTTGTGTAGATTTCTGGTTTTGTTAGTTGGGTGTTTAAGTTGGTTATTTGGTTTTCTAGGTCTGTTATGTCACGTTCTATTTTTTTTATTTTTGTGTTGATTTTGTTTTGTTCTTTTTGTTTTAGGTAGGTGTTGTTTTGTGTTTTTCCTTCTTTTTCTTTTTTTTCTGGTTGAGTGTTTGGAGTTGTTGGGTTAGATTCTGTTTCTGCTTTTGTTGATTCGTATTGTTCGTAGGTTCCGTTTGAATTGTTTTACTTGGTGTTTTGTGAATATTAGTAATGTGTCTGCTATTTTGTTTACGAAGAATCTGTCGTGTGATACGAAGATTATTGTTCCTGTGTATTCTTTTAATAGTAGCTCTAGACTTTCTTTTCCTATTATGTCCATGTGATTTGTTGGTTCGTCTAGTATTAGTAGGTTTGGTCCTTTTTTTAGTATTTTGCATAGTTGCAATCGTACTTTTTCTCCTCCTGAGAGCATGTTTATTTTTTTGAATACGTCTTCTCCGTAGAACATGAATGCTGCTAGGGAGTTTCTTAGCTCTGTTGTTGTTAGATTTGGAAATTCTTCGCTGAAATCTTCTAGTACTGTTTTTTCTGAGTCTAATAGTGCCATTTGCTGGTCAAAGTATCCTATTTGTACATTATGCCCAAATTCAAATTCGCCACTTATTTTGGGAATTATTCCTACTAGTGTTTTTAGTAGTGTTGATTTTCCTATTCCATTTTCTCCAATTATTCCTATTTTTTGACCTCTGTATACATTTAGTGATATTCTTTGTAGTGTTTTGTCATATCCTATTTCTAGATCTTTTGCAAATAATACATCTTTTCCGCTTTGTTTTTCTATTATGAAATTTGTTTTGAATGTTGTTAAATCATATTTATTTGGCGCTTCTATTTTTACCATTCGCTCTATTTGTTTTAATTTTGACATTGCCATTTTGGCTTTTGTTGGTTTGTATTTAAATCTTGTTACTATATCATTTAAACGTTTTATTTCTTTTTGTTGATATTCGTAATCTTTTAATTGTTTTTCATAATTTATCTTTTTTTGCTCCTCAAAAAATGTATAATTTCCAGAATATGCTGTTGTTACACCATATTCAATTTCGTAAACTTTATTAACAATTTTATTTAAAAACATTCTATCATGAGATACTATTACTACTGATTTTGAATAGTTTTTTAAATATTGTTCAAGCCATTCTATTGTTTCAATATCTAAATGGTTTGTTGGTTCGTCTAATAATAAAATATCTGGTTTACTTAGCAATAATTTTATAAATGCAATTTTTGTTCTTTGTCCTCCTGAAAACTCACTTATTTTTTTCAATTTATCTTCTGATGAAAATCCGAATTTATTTATTGCTGTTTCATATTCTTTTTTATATGTATATCCATCTAAAAACTCATATCTGTCCATTGCTTTTGAATACTCTTTTGCTAGCTCTTCTGACTTATCTGTTTGCATATTTTCTACAATTTGTTCAATTTTTTGCTCTAAATTTGTTATTGGTTTATATACTTTTAAAATTTCGTCTATCATTGTAATTTGGTCATCTTCAAATTCCATTTGTTTTAAATAGCCTATTACCGGATTTCCTTCTTTATAAATATTAAATTTTTCTTCACCTGTTCCTTGTGTTAATAAATCATTATTTATAATAGCTTTTAATAAAGTAGATTTTCCTGCTCCATTTCTTCCTATAATTGCAATTTTTTCTTTTTCTTTTATTTCTATATTTATTTCTTCTAAAATTGTTTCAGCTCCATATTCAACTGAACCGTTTGTTATTTTAAAATTCATATTAATTCTGCAAAATATGCATTCTCCTTATTTTATTTAGGTTTTTGTGTTCCCTATGAACAATTATTTTATTTTTTTCAATATATCCTCTTTTGTTATTTTACCTTCTCTTAAAATCATAATTTCGTTATCAATTACTTTTACAATTGTAGATGAAAGCCCTTGATTTGCTTTTCCTCCATCTATTATGGCATCTACTTTTCCATCAAAGTCTTTTATTATATCTGTAGCTTCTACCCCACTTGGCTCTCCTGAAATATTTGCACTTGGTGCTATTATTGGGAAGTCAATTTCGTTTAAAATTGAGTTTACAATTCTGTGATTTGGTATTCGTACACCTATAGTGTTATTTCCTGCTGTAAAATATGTACCAAAATTTGGCTTTTTTTTCAAAATTATTGTAAGTGGTCCTGGTAAAAATTCATCAATTATTTTTTGTTCCAAATTTGATGTAATTTCTGCATATTTTTTTATTTCATTTTTATTTGAAACCATTATATTTACAGCCTTTGCTCTTGGTCTATTTTTCGCATTATATACTTTATCTATTACTTCATTTGAAAGAGCATTTCCTCCTATTCCATATACTGTTTCTGTTGGAAAAATTATTACACCATTATTTTTTAATATTTCAATTACTTCATTTAGCTCTTTCTCATCTATTTTTTCTTTCCAATTATAAATTTTAGTCATTTTACCATTTCCTTTCTGCATTATAATTTAGCATATTTTTTATTATTTATCAATAATAATGGAAAAGAGCGCCAAAACTTAAGTTTTAGCGCTCTTGTAGTTTTATGCAGATTTTCCTTACTTATTTTCAGGTTTCATTTTTTCTGCATGTGGATTCAAACCATCAGAATCGTTTTCAGATCTAAAGATTTGGTTTTTGTTGGTTCCATCTGTTGTTTTGGTGTTAAAACCTTCTTCCGGTCTGAATATAGATTCTTCGGAATCATCGGATGGCATTGGCCAACCAAAATGATTGATGTATCCCACTGTGATTCACCTCTTTACATGTTATTCACTATAAAAGTGTTTTTTTATTATATCATAGTAATTGGCCTTTTTTCAATAATTTTGCCATATTTTTTTAATTTTTTTACATAGCAGCTCTATATAAATTAATAAAATCTTCTTTTGTTGTATCACGTGGATTTCCTGGTCTACATGGATCATTCATTGCTTTTTCTGCTAGCATTTCTAAATCTTCTTCTTTACATCCAGTATCTTTTACAGTCATTGTAACTCCACATTCTTTTGCAAGTTCAGATATTTTCCATACGAATGTATTAATTACATCTTGTTTTGATAAATTTGCTGCATCTGGTCTTCCTATATGAATTAAAATTTCTCTAAATCTTTCCCAAGAAACTTCACCATTAAATCTCATTACAGTTGGTAATAATATTGCATTAGCAATTCCGTGTGGTGTGTCATATACAGCACCTAGTTGATGAGCCATTGAATGAACTATTCCTAAACCTACATTTGAAAATCCCATTCCTGCTATATATTGTGCAAGAGCCATGTTTTCAATTGCTTTTGGATCTTTTTCATTTACTGCTGCTGGTAAATTTTCAAATATTAATTCTATTGCTCTCATATGGAACATATCAGACATTGTGTTATGAGCTTTTGTTATATATCCTTCTACAGCATGTGTTAAAGCATCCAATCCTGTTGCTGCTGCTGTCATTTTTGGTAAACTTTCCATTAATTCTGAATCTACAATTGCAAGTAATGGTATATCATGTGGATCAACACAAACCATTTTAACTTGAGCATCTTCATCTGTTATTACATAATTTATTGTAACTTCTGCTGCAGTTCCGTGTGTTGTTGGAAGTGCAATCATCGGTAATCCTTTATTTTTTGTATTTGATAATCCATTTAAAGATTTTACATCTGCTCTATCTGGATTTGTCATTAATATAGCTATACATTTTGCTGTATCTATTGCAGAACCTCCTCCAACTGCAACTATAACATCAGCTTTTATTTTTTTGCAAATATCATATCCGTCTAATGCATTTTTTATACTAGGATTAGGTTTTACTTCTGAATATAATGTGTAATCTATTTTTGCTTCATCTAATACATCAGTTACTTTTTTAATTAATCCACAATTTACAAGACCTTTATCAGTAACTAAAAATACTTTTTTGTAACCTCTACCTTTTATTTCTCCTGGTAGCTCTGATCTACAACCCCTTCCGAAAATTGATGTTTCATTTAATACAAATCTTTCTGACATATTATTTCCTCCTTTGATTAATCTGACACTAAGTCAATATTTGTTTTTTCAAACTGAAATTATTATATCACATATTTAAAATAAAATTACAACATTAATTTTATTTTTATTGCTATTTACATAATTGTATGATATACTTCAAAGTACTTTCCTTAGGAGGTGGTACTTATAATAAACCATAATAAAGTTATAGGTTTACAACGGGACTTAAATAACTTAATATCTTATATGTACAAATATACAGGTAGTCTAAATTTAAGTCATCAACAAGCTCAAGACTTTGTACGAAAAGAAGTTCAAGCCTGGATTAGACTTAAACTTAAGGAGTGTCAAAGTCCCCAAGAGACAAAATTTCTCAGACAACATTTGAAAAAAGACATTTATTAAATAACACAAACAAAGAGACGATATTTTCAATCGTCTCTTTCGATTTTATATAAGCCCTATTGAAATAAATAAAATATTTATACTAAATACAAATTTTTAAGCTAATTATCTAATAATTTAGTATACATTTTATCCATTATTTTTCTTAAATATACTTAAAACCTTCCCTACAAATTTTACTATTTGAGTTGAATTATTTTGTGCAATTCCCTTTCCTATTGCCTTTCCACCTATTGTTAATGAAGCAACTATTGCACTTATTATAAATTGCAAATTAAATTCTATATTTAATGCACTTGTAATTTTTAATGCTATTAAAGCACTTATAGATCCACTTAATACTCCGGCTATATCACCTATAACATCTGCACAAATATTTGCTACTTTTGCAGAATTATTTATTAAATTTAATGATGTTTTTGCTCCAGGAACCTTTTTTGATGCCATAGCATTAAAATCTGATTCTTTTCCAACAGTTACTGCAACACCTATTATATCAAAAAATATACCTATAAAAATAACCAGTAATAATATAAGAATTGCTGGTATAATTGATAATCCTGTTATTGCTGTTGTAGATATAAAGGAAAATATTATTGATAATATAAATGCCGTAATAAATATTGTTATAAACCATTTTAGCTCTGATGAATCCTTTTTATCATTTTTATTATTATTTTTCATTCTTTATTTTTTATCTCTCCTAAATAAAAGTTGTGGTGGTAAAATTTAAGTAAATTCTACGGTTTAGGTCTGGTCGAATTTCTCTATTTTCTACTAACCATTACTGTTTAGCCGTTTCCGTTTAAAGAAAATAATCAAAAGATTAATTGATTACCAGATTGCCACTTAAGTCCGTACTTTAATCCTTAAATTTTTATGCTTACGCAAACATTCTAGAAGTTTTCCTTAATATACTTAGCTCTATTACTAGTCTCTTTTGCAGTAGAAATTTCATAACCGATATAAATAATTATTTTTGGCCAAATAATAATTACCTCAGATGTTAATCCCAAAACTACCACTCAAGACAGGCTACGCTATATATTGTGTCTTGGCACTTTATATAGGTTATACTTGAAAGCACTAAAAATTTCAAGCCTCCGCGACGATAGGGGATTATTATGTATGCCATTACATAATTCCCTATAATCTTACTTCCTGAAAACACACAAAACTGGCATTCCGCGCATCAACAAGAAACTTCAACGATGTGCCCTTTAGTGGATTTTTAGCCCCACCCTCGTAGTAGACAGTATAACTAGAATAATGCACCACCGATTTCTATCTTACCATATTTTGTAAAAAAATGCAAATGTGATCTAATTAACATAATTTTATTTAATTTACTATGAATAATTCCACTTGTTAAATATTTATATACACAAATAGACAATTCTTTAAAATTGATCTTTTAATTAAAATAAAAAATATCTGCATTATTTGGCAGATATTTTTTACTATTTCTTAAGCATTTTTTGCTATTTCAGCTATTTTAGCGAATGCTGCACTATCATTTACAGCTAATTCAGCTAACATTTTTCTGTTTATTACAACATTAGCTTTTTTAAGTCCAGCTATTAATGTGCTGTATGTTAATCCATTCATTCTTGCAGCAGCATTAATTCTAGCTATCCATAATTTTCTGAAATTACTCTTTTTGTCTTTTCTTCCAACATATGCATATGCACCAGATTTCATAACAGCTTGTTTAGCCATTCTGAATCTATATCCTTTTGCTCCATAATATCCTTTTGCTCTTTTTAATACTTTTTTATGTTTTTTACGAGTAATCATTGCTGTTTTAACTCTTGCCATTTATTTTCACTCCAATCTTTCTATAATTTAATCTTATTTATTACCATATGGTAACATTTTTTTAATTCCTGCCTCGCAAGTTTTGTCTGCATAAGCGTTCATAACTTTACCAGATTTCTTTTGTCTTTTTGTTTTGTTTGCAAATAAATGTTTTCTATTTGCTTTTGTTCTTTTTACCTTTCCTGTTGCTGTGTAACTATATCTTTTTTTAGCTGCTTTGTTTGTTTTTAATTTTGGCATAATTAAACTCTCCTCTCTAATTATTTATCAGCTTTTTTAGCTAGTATTATAAACATGTTTTTACCTTCTAATAAAGGCTTTTTTTCTAGTGAAGCTATATCTGATAAATCTTCAACGAATTTATTTAGTGCTTCTTCTCCTAGTTTTACATAGTTAAGCTCTCTACCTCTAAATTTAACAGTGATTTTTACTTTGTTCCCATCTTCAAGAAACTTTCTAGCATTTTTTGATTTGAACTCAAAATCGTGTTGCTCTATATTTGGAGTAACTCTGATTTCTTTTGTTTCAAGTACTTTTTGCTTTTTACGAGCTTCTTTTTCTTTTTTAGCTTGCTCAAATTTGTATTTACCATAGTTCATTATTTTACAAACTGGTGGCTCTGCATTTGGAGCAACTAAAACTAAATCTAATTTTTTTTCAAAAGCCATATCTAATGCTTCATTTAAAGTATGCTTTCCTAATTTTTCTCCGTCCTCGTCTATAACTTGAACTTCTTTTGCCCTTATTTGTTCATTAATTGGTAATTCTTGTTTTATAGTAAAACACCTCCTACTAGTTATATCGCCAAATTTTATTGTACAAATCTTTATTTTTGCATAAAAAAATTGATTTGTTTAAGAACAAATCAATCCACAAAATATTTAATTTATAATTGAATGCAATATTATTGTAAATATTGTATATGTAATATTATAAATTTTAACCTTTTTCTATTCGATAAGGTGAGAAGTGGATTGCTTCTTCTTTAATTGACTTTATTATGATACTACATATATATGTAAATGTCAAGGATTTTTAAGTAGAATTTTGATTTTATGCTATATTATACACCTAACCTAATTTATTATATCTTGCAGTATTTTCCTGTATATGGTTATCCAGAACATTTTGCCTAGTAATGCAATCATTATTTTTTTGCATAAAAAAAGCAGTAGACCTTGTGTTGATCTACTGCTTGAAACTTATTCAAAGAAATAATTTATGAAATCTTCTACAGCTTGAAACTTATTCAAAAAAATAGTTTACGAAATCTTCTACTGCTATAAAACGGCCTTTTTTACAGATTTGCTTTATTGAACTTCTGGTTGATTCATTTGGTTTAGGCAAATAATCTGTACCCCAAATATCATTCCAATCATTTTCACCCATATTGGGATTCTTTGCAGCACTATTAAGAATATTCCAAAAGTCCGTCGAATAAAATTTCTCCTTAACAACTGATACTACATCCCTTGCAGAAACATGTCTATTTTCCAGATATCCATAAATTTGTGCATTATAGTAACGCTTACGGAATAACCCGAAATCAAATCTCCAATATATTTGGATGTTTTTGCCTGCTTCCATCATTACTCTACAATTCTTATCTTCAATAAACATTCTGTATAATGTACTATCCGGTGTGTTATGATTGCATGCAACAGCTTCTCTCACAGATATACTCGAATCATATGATAATTTTTCCAGCAAATCTCCAGGAGAATTGGCGTTACTTGCAACAGCTTTTCTTACAATATATTCACCGTCATCTGCCAAATTTCTTAGGATTCTTATGGAACAATTATCCTTTTTGACAACTTCTAAACGATGCCAACGTTCTTCAGAGTCCGAAAACTTTTCCATCAGTTCTCTTGGACAATACCAGTTACGAATTACGTTGATAATAACATCATCATCGCCATTTTTACTGAGCTCTACTAAAAGCTTTGGCTCAGATGTGTATTCAGCCAAAATCACCAAGTCTTGCAATGATCTTCTTTTCACGGCTTTTTCAAACAACTCTTCGTCTTCTCCTAAATCTTCTGCAGCCTTGAATGCAATATATGGATCACTGTCATAGCAAAGCTGTTTCAGAATTTCCTCTGAAGTATTACCATTTTCGATTATCGCAAGCTTTACCTCTTTTGAAATGCTTTTTTTCTCACATAATTTTTTCAAAACAGTTTCTGTTGCATTATAATTCTCAGCAATCTTCATGAGTATCACATCATCATCTGTCTCACACATACATTCAAGAATCTTAGGACTTACACTTGTATTCTCTGCAATCTTGACAGGTATAAGACGATCGTCCATTTTTAGTAGCGTTTCAAAGATTCCATCATCACAATTGGTATTTTCTGCAATTCTCCAACGTAATCTTTCTGCACCTGACATACTGTTTGTCTTTTTCAAAAGCTTCCTGAGTATCTCTGCCGGACAAAATTGGTATCTTGCCAAATCAAGCAATTCCTCAAATTGGTCACTATTTGACATCTGTTTCAGTACCTCGTTAGGAATCAAGTCCTCATCGGTTTCATTGCAGATATCAACAATATCTCCAAATTTGAGCACTTTCTTTCCGATTTCAGCGAATGTTTTCTTTGCTTTATTCATTTGTAACCTCCTGCCATTACAATGGCTGTCTAAAAATACGATAGCGTATGGCACTTTACCACAACACATATATATTATATATCTTTATGTTAACTTTGTCAATTTTTTCCAACAATCTCAGGCATTTTTTCAAAATTAGCTTTTGACAACTATTAATTCTCAAAACGCTCATTTTATTTATATTAATATTACAATTTTATTTTTGTAAAAAAATTCTTTTTATAATTTCTGTTTTAAAGTACTTCGTCTAAAACTTTTGCAAGATATTTGGCACTTGTTTCGCATTCTTCTAAGGTGTTCCCTGTTGCTCCTATTTCTATTATGTTAGCTGCTTTTGATAGGTGTTGGTTGTATCTTGCATTTCTTAATAGTATTGGTTTGAATAAACCTGGATATAATTCATTTGCTTTTTGCTGTACTTTCATTGCAAATTGTAAGTTTTGTTGCCAATTGTCGTGTGCTAATCCGCTTCCATTCGTGCCTATTACAAACATTATTTGTGCTGCATATTCATCTCCTATTTTTACTTTTGGTGCATATGAATCATCTCCTATTGCATCTCTGTGTAGGTCTATTACTACATCTGTATCTTTATTTTGCGATAATATGCCACTCACTGTTTTTAATGATCTACCATATGAACCTGTGTATGCTGGATAGTCATGAAATGTTTTGTTATGTATTACATTGTGTCCATATGATGTTAAATATTTTTGCAGCTCATCTCCAACTCGTACTACATTATGATTTAAATCTGTTGTTCTATAATTTCCTGTTGATTCATATTTGTTTGCATCTGTTTGAGTATAACTTTCACATGTATGAGTGTGAAATATTAATATGTTTTTGCTATTTACTGTTATATTAGTTGATAAATTCATATTTGCTAAATCATAGCTTGTTTCATTTTTTATTTTAATTCCATTTTTTTCATAATTATATGTATTTTTATATTTTGAAGCAACAGTTTCTGTTTGTATATCAGTGCTAACTTCTGTAATATTTGATGTATCAATGTTTTCTTGATTAACAGAATCATCTATATTATTTGTAGTATTAATATTTCCTACATTATCTTGATTTTCATCTTCTTCATCTACAGATGTTATATTTCTTGATGATACAGTTGTTGACATTCTAAATTCACTTTCTAACATACTTTGTGGTTTTATTTCAAAAATATTTGGTTTCTTTAATTCCCCCATTTCTGTTATTTCTTCAGTTATGTATGAAATACATTGTGTTGTATTTATTGTTTTAGTTTCAAAATTCTTTTTTGAATAATTGTATATTTTTAATATTATAAATAAAGCAGCAACTATAACGCCGATTTTTATTATATATTTCCAAATATCTTTTGTAGAAACTACAGATACTTTTATCATATGCGTCTCCTTTGTTTGATTACAAATTAATGGCATTGCATTAATTGGCCTTATTATAAATTATATGCTAGATATTGAATATTTATGATTTTCTATATATAATAATATTATTTAAGGAGGTGATTTTTTGGAGGAATTAGAAAACAGAAACATCCTTTCAAAAACATTCTTTTGGATGTTTTTGGGATTACTTGGTACAGGTTTAGTTGCTTTTTATACTTATAGCTCTGGATTGTATTTATCAATTTTTACTTCTGTTAGCTCTTTGGCAATTTTAGCTTTAGTAGAGGTCGTTGTTGTTATAGTATTTTCTCTTTGTTTTAGAAAGCTGCCACCTACTGTTGTTGGAATACTGTACTTTGTTTATGCATTTTTAAATGGATTTACATTTTCTAGTATTTTTGCAGTTTATGAAATTAGCTCTATAATGTATGTATTTTTATTAACATCTATTTTATATGCAGTTTTAGCCTTTTGTGGTTATAAAACTAAAATTGATGTTAGTAAATGGAGTACTATTTTATTTGTAGCTTTAATAGTTTCATTAATTGCATCTATTGTAAATTTATTTTTAGGAAACACAATGGTTGATATTGTAATAAGCTGGATAGTTATATTTATATTTGCAGGTTACACAATTTATGATATGCATATATTAAGAGAGCTATCAAGTGACCCATCTATAAACCAAGATAAAGTTTATATTTATTGTGCTATGCAATTATACTTAGATTTTATAAACTTGTTTATACGATTACTTCGTATATTTGGAAAAAGCAGAGATTAAAAAAATGCAGATATTTTATCTGCATTTTTTATCTTTTATAGGGCAATATTCACTTATTCGTTTTTCAAAATAAATAAATTTGGCATGTTAGATACTGCCTAATTCAATGGTGTCCCTTTTTCCCTAAAATGGTAAAAGAGAACCGTCCCATTTTCCCAGCTATTGCACACAATTTTCATCTTTTACATAATATTTTGTTCCAAGCATTTTATCTGGTAAATATTGTTGCTCTACATAATGACCTGGATAATCATGTGGATATTTGTATCCTTCATGATATCCTAATGCTTCCATTCCCTCTACTGGAGCATTGCGTATGTGCATTGGAATTTCTCCTGTATCTTTATTTTTTACATCTTCTAAAGCTCTATTTATTCCTAAATATGATGCATTAGATTTTGGAGATGTTGCTACATATGTTGCAGCTTCTGCTAATATAATTCTTGCCTCAGGCATTCCTACCATATGAACTGCTTGCATCGCTGAATTTGCCACAACTAGAGCATTTGGATTTGCCATACCTACATCTTCTGCAGCTGAAATTACAATTCTTCTTGCAATAAATACTGGATCTTCTCCTCCATTTATTGCTCTTGCCAAATAAAATATTGCAGCATCTGGGTCACTTCCCCTCATAGATTTTATAAATGCACTTATATTATCATAGTGACTATCTCCATCTTTATCAAATAAAGCTTTTCTATTTTGAACACTATCTGCTGCAATTTCGTTTGTTATATGTATATATCCATCTCCGCTAACACTTGTTGTAAGTACTGCAACTTCTAATCCATTTAATGCTGTTCGCACATCTCCATTTGCTGTATCAGCAATTTTTAGTAGTGTTTCATCTTCTATTTTTATATTATAATTACCTAATCCCTCAGGACTTTGTAACGATTTTTTTAGCACAGTAAAAATGTTTTCTTTTGTTAATGGATTTAATTTAAATATCATTGATCTTGATATAAGAGCCTTATTTACTTCAAAATAAGGATTTTCTGTTGTTGCACCAATTAATATTACAGTACCATTTTCTACATATGGCAATAATGCATCTTGCTGAAGTTTGTTAAATCTATGAATTTCATCTATAAACAAAATACATTTTCCAGATGGATTTAATAGCATATTTTGTGCTTCTTCAACAGCACTTTTTATATCACCAATTCCAGCTGATACTGCATTTATTTTTTTGAATTTATATTTTGTAGTATTGCTTATTACTTTTGCCAAAGACGTTTTACCACATCCAGGAGGCCCCCATAAAATAATACTTGATAATCTATCAGCTTTTATTGTTCTATAAAGGATTTTATCTTTCCCTAAAATATGCTCTTGTCCAACATAATCATCTAATGTTTTTGGTTTCATTCTATATGCCAATGGTTCATTATAATTCATTACTTTTCCTCTCTTTTAAGTTTATTTTTTATTAAAAAAGGAAAAGAGCTCTTTTCTCTTTTCCCTAAAATCTATATTTTTGTTTTATGCTCTTGGATGTGTCTTTTTATATATATTTTTTATTCCTTCATCTTGGAATTGCATATATACTTGTGTTGATGATATGTCTGAATGTCCTAACATTGTTTGTATAGCTTTTAAATCTGCTCCATTTTGTAAAAGGTGAGTTGCAAATGAATGTCTTAATACACCTGGTGTTATATCTTTATCGATATGAGCTTGCTCTTTATAATATTTTACTATTTTCCAGAAACCTTGTCTTGTTAATCTCTTTCCATTAATATTTACGAATAATGACTCTGTATCATCTGTTTTTATTAAATATGGTCTTGATTCATCCATATAATTTTTCAATGCTTGTAGTGACATTGCTCCAAGTGGAATTGTTCTTTGTTTTGGACCAGTTTTACATATTACATATCCTTCTTTTACATTTACATCACTTATATTTAAAGAAATAATTTCTGTTACTCTCATTCCTGTTGCATATGCAAATTCTAACATTGCTTTGTCTCTTATTCCCTTTAAGTCTGTGTCTGTTGGTTGTTCTAGTAATAGTTCTACTTCTTTTGTTGATAATACATTTGGAATTCTTTTTTCTATTTTTGGTGACTGTACGTTTGCTGTTGGATCTTCATTTATATCCTTAACTCTTACTTCATATTGATAAAAAGACCTAATTGAAGCTAAATTTCTTGACACTGTAGATGTTTTTTTGCCATTTTCTTGTAGATAGTCTAAATAATTTTTGATTGTTGTTTCATCTGCTTTTGAATAATCTAATTGTTTTTTATTGATGTATTCTTCATATTGATTTATATCTCTTTTATAAGATTGTAATGTGTTATCTGTTAATTTCTTATCTTTTTGAAGAAATTCTAAAAAATTGTTAATTTGCTTTTCCATTTTAGTTCTCCCTACCTTTATTTTTATAATTTACATAAACTATATATGTTATATCAAATTAAACTTTAATTGTAAATAGTTTTTTTGGATTTTTTAAATAAAATTTATTATTATATTATTTGTTATATTTGTTGTAACAAACACTTCTATTACAGATGATATTATTAGGCCAATTGCCATAAATAAAGAAAACATTGTATGTCTATATATTTCGTACTTTATGTTTTCTTTATTTCTTTCCTTCATTGTCGATTTATACATTTTTATTGAGCTTACAGTTAATGCTAATATACATGGAATTGCAATAATATTCTGTAATAACATCGAACTTATTGCAAATATTATGCCTTTTCCTTTTTCTAATACTGCGATTATTGCAGATATTGAATATCCTATACATATTCCTTTATATCCTAAACAACCATATACTAATGGTATTCCAATTATTGTTGACCCAGAAATCCAAATAATTATTGCTAATTTTAGGTTAGACATTATTGAATTTATTAACAATTTTTTTGTATCTATTTGATATTCATTATTTTTTATTGTTTGTATAAACTCATTTATGTAACCAGATATGTCTTTTTGATTTTCTGCATTTGAACTATTTAATATCATAACTCCTATAATAATTCCTATAAAAAAAACTAATATTGATATTGCATATTCTTTTATATTTTTACTTACATGATTTTCTATTATTTGTATTATTTTATTTTTGCTTTTTGCAAATTTTCTTTTGTTTCTCATTGTTCCTCCATATTTTAAAAAATCTTATACATAATTTTTATTCAAATGATTTTTGAAATAGAACAATGAGTTCTTTTTTGTTAAGTGGTTTTGTTTATTATTTTTTTTTGATTATTCTTTATTGTAAATATTTATCCAATCTTTTCCTTTTTAGGAGCTGTTACTTTTCCGTATACTCCTCCTCCACCTGCTTGGATATTCATGTTTCCTGATCTTGCATTTACTATTACATCTGCCATTTTACTTCCAACTACTGCTTCTATGTCATCTTTTGATAATTTGTGTAAAATATTCATTTCTGTTTCAAAATTTGACAATAGTTTTTCTATTGTTTTTCCTCCAACTCCTGGCATAAATGTTAGTGGAATTTGATAAATATATGGAGGTCTGTTTGCTGGGCTTTTTGTTTCTTTCTTGTCTTTTATTATTTCTATTCTATCATAAACTCCCATTGTAATATTTGTTCCATTACACCTATCACACTTTAGTACTGGTGCTTCACCAATTACTGGCATGTTGCAATCTTCGCAAAATGTTCTATGATATTTTCCAAGTTTTGGGTCTAATCCATAATTTGCTATTATTTTTCTTCCATCTTCATTTTTTATTGCTTTTAATATTTCTTTATAGCTAATATCTTTTACTAGCATTTTATTGTATTCTCTTGCTATTTTAGGTAATGAATGAGCATCAGAATTAGTTATAAATGATTTATTTTCAAGTTCGGATATTGTATCTGCTAAAAAAGTATCAGAGCTTAATCCTAGCTCTATTGCTGGTATTCTGTCATATTTTTCTTTAAATATTTTTTCTAATCTATCTGTGCAATTTCCATAAAAACTTTTATGTGGTGTAAATGCATGCGCTGGAATTAATACACCATTGTATTTTTCTACTATATCTATTAAATCATATGCTGATATATCTGCTCTTTGAGAGCTTAATGTTATATTACTTATATGTGTACTCATTTCTTTCGAAAATGCTTTTATGTCTGCCAATTTTGGAAAATAACATAAATTATGTGCACTTCCAGTTTTTCCTTTTTCATTTTTCTCTGAAGTTTCTATTTCACTTCCTAAAATTATACATACTTTATCTTTGTATATAATTCCACCATCTTCTATTTCATATGCTTCACCTGTTGCTAAAAAGTTTTCTATATCTTCAATTACATATGGTGATGCACAATCTATTATTCCTACTACACTTATTCCTTTTCTTTCAGCACATTCTTTTGCTATATTTGCAAAGTTTAATGATCTTGCTGCTGTTATTTTTATTGGCTTTCCATTTTCGCTTCTTCCTATATGTACATGTAAATCTGCAAAAATTTCGTTCATTTGTTTTTTCCTCCTATTGTCTTATTATTTTCTTATGTTATTACAGTATTACCATATTTTTTGTATAATCTAAATTAGCCAAAGATTCGCTTTTACATGCCATTGTATATACATTTGTTGAAAATATATCTATGTCTAATAATCTTTTATATATTTTGCTATTTTTATTGTTATTATTTTTGTCTTGGAATTTTTTTACTGATGTTATAACAGTTGCCTTCGGATTTTGTTTGTTTATTCTTGATATTAGCTCTTTGCCTTTTTCATTAAATCCTAAAACTCGTATATATGGCTCTGCTTTTTTTGCCATTCCAACATCTCTTTTTGTTATTCCTAATAATACACATATTAATATTCTTTGTATTCTTGTTACTGTATATCTTTTGGTTTTTACAATATTTATAAGGTTTGTTATATCATTTGAGTAATTAGCTGCATTTTTTAAGCTGTGTTCCAAACCTTCATTTACATCTGGTAATTCTGCAATTTCACTTACTGTCATTCGTCTTAAATTATAAATTATTTCTTTTTCATATCTTGATAAATCTAATACAACATTTCCAAGTTCTGTTTCTTTTTTTAAAATTTGATATGTACTTTTTGGTACTACTTTTCTTATTTCACTAAAATCTTCATTTTTCAGCAATTTTCTTATTGCTGTTGCACTTGCAAATTCATCAACTATTACATTATCATTGTAGTATACCTTTTCGCGCTTTATTGGAATTGGTTGTATTGTTGATTTTATTTTCTTTAGTGCTTTTAAATATTCTATTGCTAATATATTATTTGGTGTATTTAGAATATTATCATACCTTTTGTTATCGTTTAAATACAACATTAAAGCATTTTCTCTTGCTTTTGGAAATGATAAACCTTTTTTTAGCTCTGAATTTAATATGCTTTTATATTTCATTGGCTCTTCATTTACTATACTTGATATATTATTTAATGCTGCAAAATCACTTGTTTCTGTTCCAAATGATATTGCATCTACTATTTTTAGATTATTTAATAATTTTATTGCTCCTAAAGAAAATCCTTCTGCGCTAGCTACACTATATATTGTAGGAAGCTCTATTACTAAATCTACTCCATTTAAAAGTGCCATTTCTGCTTTTTTCCATTTATTTACTATTGATGTGTTACCTCTTTGTACGAAGTTTCCGCTCATAACACATATACAATATTGTGCACCTGATTGCTCTTTTGCTTTTTGTAAATGGTACATATGGCCATTGTGAAAAGGATTGTATTCTGCTATGATACCTAGAACTCTATTTTCTTTCATTTTTTGTATCCCCCTTTTCCACAAAATAAATATTTTTGTTAAATATGTTGTTGTATTCAAAATTTACTGTTATAATATCATAAAAATGTGAATATAACAATAGTTATTTGGAAAGGATTTGATAAAATAATGGATGAAGTTACAATTTATACAGATGGTGCTTGCTCTGGTAATCCGGGCCCTGGTGGTTGGGGTACTATTCTTATTTATAAAGATATTAAGAAAGAAATTTCAGGTGCTTCTGCTAATACTACTAATAATATTATGGAAATTACTGCTGTTGTTGAAGGATTAAAACTTTTAAAACACCCTTGTAAAGTTAATGTATATAGTGACAGTGCTTATGTTGTTAATTGTTTTAAACAAGGTTGGATTTATAATTGGTTAAAAAAAGGTTGGAAAACAGCTAATAACGAACCTGTAAAAAACAAAGAGCTTTGGCAAGAGCTTTATAATTTAACTAAAATTCACGATGTTACTTTTAATAAAGTTAAAGGACATAGTACTAATGAATTAAATAATAGATGTGATGAACTTGCAAGAAATGCAATTGATACTTTATAATTTTCAAAAAAACTAGATCATGATGAAGTGAATTAAAGTTATTAAACTTTTTATCTACTAATTTTGATTCACTTCATCATAATCTAGTTTTTATACATCTATATAATTAATTTCATTTATTAAATCTTCATATTTTATATAAAATACAGTCTCATCGTTCTGATCTACAGAGTTTGATAAATTTTTTAATGATACTTTAACTCTATTTTTTAAATTTTCTATTTTTTCTAAATAGCTATTTGCTAAGTTTATGTTATTCTTTGCAGAAATCCAATCATTTTCTTGTACATTATAATATGCTTCAAAAATTTTATTTTTACTTTGTAATTTATATAATTTATTTTTTTCATACTCAACTTGATCTGCTATATTAGTTATATTGGCATATGATTCTATAGATTCTTTTATAAAATTTTTTTCATCTTTATTTATTGCATATAATAATAAATTATCGAAATTTTTGTTTAAGTTTGTTATATTATCTTTTTGTATATTATCCTTTAAATTTAAATCATTTTCTATAGTAGTCCATGATGTATATAATTTTTCTATACTATTTTTTAGTTCATCCCATTGGCTATCTTCGATTTTATTTGAACTATTATATTTCATTGACATTATTGTTACTTCGTATTCATCTGATTGATTTTGTTGATTACTGCTTTTTGAATTTTGATTGGAATCTTCTTGTGAACCTTCTTCCGAACTTTCTTCTGAATTTCCTTTACTATTAGAATCTTCCGTATTTTTATTACTTACTCCTGTTTTTGCTTTTTCTTTTTGTACATCATAATTTTTTTCATTTTTACCAGTCGCAATATCTATAAATCCAGATATTTCTTTATCTAAATACTGAATTTCTGCTGAAATCTTATCATCTATATTTGGTTTTTCCTCGCTTTTTTTACATCCACTAAGCAATATAATTATACATATTATGAATGTCATAAAACACAAAATCTTTTTTATATCTATCACCTCTAAAATATTTATTATTATATATTTTTTCACAAAAAATGGATTTTATTCTTTTGTATATATAAAAAAAAATAAGATATACTAAATTTAAATAATTTAGGAGATTTTTATGAGTAACATTGTGAGACTTTATAGTACAAATTCTGATGAACTTAATATTTTTTTAAATAAATTTTATGAATTTCCAATTCATCTAAAAAATTCACATTATTGGGAAAATTTATATTCTAATCCAATTGAGTTAGCTGATATTGTAGCTGCCTTTATTGATAACAATGATGTTTATTCTCATGTCAATATGTGGATTAGTATTGATTCTGGTGTTTTTATAAATATAAGAAATGATAATTACAATTCATTTATTAAATATTTATATGAAAGATATCCATATTAATAAAAAAAGATGTAATCGTATTGACTACATCTTTTTATTTTAAAAATAATTTACTTTTCCCAGATAATCCCTCTTGGCAATTTATTTCAATATCTATATCATTTAATATTTTATTTGGATTACTAGTTGTTATTTCATATATATATTTTTCATCTTTTACTAAATCTCTTGCTCTTTTTAATATTATATCAATATTTTCATAAACATTCCCTTGTTTATGTGTATCTGAACCTAAAAAATTTATTAGCTTATTTTTTAATAAAACTTCTACAGTTGATTTGGCACTTTTTCCATATTGGCCTATAAAACTCCCATAATTAGATTGTATTAAAACTCCCAATCTTATTATTTCTAATATATTGCTTGGATTTTCTTGAATATATGAATATCTTTCTGGATGTGCAAGAACTGGTATAAATCCATTTGCTTTTATTTTGTATATTATTTGATCTAAATCTAACATTTTATTTGAAAAAGGTAATTCAAATAAAATATATCTACTATTTGCTAATGTGGATATTTCTGATACTTCTAATAACTGTGGTGTATTTTCAGTTAATAAGATTTCATTTCCTTGATGTACTTCTACTAATATTTCTTGATCATATATGTATTTTTTTAACTCATTAATTTTGAATTTTATTATATCTTTCTTATTCTCATAATAATTTTCTATATAATGTGGTGTTAATATAATATCAGAGAAACCAGCCTTTTCTGCTTTTTCTAAGTTTTGTAATGTGCATTCTATGGAATCTGATCCATCATCCACACTATTAAGTATATGACAATGTACATCTATCATTTTATACTCCTATTTTTTATCACTTTCTAAATATTGACTTAATTGTTGTAATACAGCATTTATATCAACATCTTCCTTCTTTTTTGCATCATTCTGTTCATTTGTTTTTTCAACTTCGTTCAATTTTCTTTTTACCGCATTTATTTCCGCATCTTCAATTTTCTTTTTAGGTGTTTGTTTTGTATTTATTCCCCAAGTTCTTTTGCTTGTAACAATTGAACTCTCATAATAATACCCTGTTTTAGTTTCTTTTTTATTTGAAGGCATTTTATTTACTACAACTCCTGCAATTCTTCCTCCAACATTTGTTATATTTCTTTTAACTTGATTTAAGTCTTCAATTTTTGTTTCCTTATGAGCTGAAACAATTAGTGTAGAATCAACAAATTTTGATAGTATTATTGCATCTGTTACTATTGTACTTGGTGTTCCATCAAATATTACAATATCAAATATTTGCTCTAAATATCTTATTAAATCAATCATTTTTTGGCTAGTTAATAACTCAGATGGATTTGGTGGAATCATTCCTGCTGTCATAATATATAAATTATCTATTAATGTTGTTTGGATATAGTCTCCTATAGAATTTAAACTGTCATTTTTTGTAGTCATAATTAAATAATTTGATAATCCATTATTATTATTTACTTCAAAAATTTCATGTTGTCTTCCTTTTCTCATATCTGCATCAACTAACAATACTCTTTTACCAGCTTGTGCAAAAGTTACTGCTAAATTTGATGCAACCCAACTTTTTCCTTCTCCTGGTACAGTACTTGTTATTAGTAAAGATTTTAATCCTTCATCAACATTCATAAATTGTATATTAGTTCTTAAAGTTCTAAATACTTCTGATATCTGTGTCTTTGGTGAAACAAATGTTATTAGTTCATTTTTCATTTTAGTATATTCCCCCTCTTTTACTATCTTCATTTACGAAAGGTATTGAAACTAATGTAATAAGTTCACTATTACTTTCTATGTCATCTGCATCTTTTATTGTATTATCAAACATATTTGATACTAATACATATATTACTGATATAACTAAACCTATAATAAAAAATATTGCTATATCTCTTATATGATTTACATTGCAAGGTACTATTGGCTCTTCAGCTTCATCAACTGTATAAACATTATTTATTTTATAAATATCAGTTACAGTTTTAGCAAATACATTTGTTATTTCATTTGCTGCTTTCATTGCTTGTACTGGATTTTCATCTTTAACAGCTATTTTTATTATTTCTGAATCTTCTATTTCGCTTACTGTTATTTTATTTTTCAATGTTTCTTCAGTTTCATTTAATTGCAAATTATTAATAGTTTGTCTTAAAATATTTTTACTTTTTACTAATTTACTATATGTACCAATTAAATTTTGTGCTAAACCTATATCTGAAGATGTTATTGTTTGTGTTGATTCATCTCCATTAGTAGCATCTTTAACTAATACTACAGTTGTATATGCTTCATATTTTGGTGTTACAAAATAAAAAGAATATATTGTTCCTATTATAATAGCAATTACTGAAATTACTATGATATGTAGTCTTTTGTTCCAAAAAATATTAATTAATTTTTTTAAATCTAACTCTTCCATTTTCTTCCTCCATAAAATAGTATGCATGTATTATTATACATAATATAGGGGCTTTTTGCAAGTGTTTTCACAAAAACAATCGAAAATAATGTTGATTGTAAACTTTTTTCGTTATTCAGATGTACTGTTTTTGTTTACATTCCAATTATTTTCGATTGTTTTTAACTAATTCCTATTTAATTATATTTTTTTCTTTTTAATTTATTCTTCAGATTCATCATCAATTAACTCAAACGAAATTCTTCTAAGCTCTTTATTGGCCTCTATTACTCTTATTTTTACTTTTTGTCCAATTTTATAAATTGTATTTGATTGCTCTCCAATTAATATTTTATTTTCTTGGTTATATATAAAATATTCATTACCTAAATTTTCAAATCTTATTAATCCTTCTACTGTGTTTTCTAGCTCCACAAACATACCAAATGAAGTAATACTAGAAATAACACCTTCATATTCATTTCCAATTTTACTTTGCATATATTCAGCTTTTTTAATATCTTCGCTTTCTCTTTCTACCTTTTGAGCTATTTTTTCTCTATCTGATGATCTTTCAGCATATTTTACAGATTGTTCTGAATATTTATTTATAATATCATCACTTAAATTATAATTATTCTTTATATACATTGATATAATCCTGTGAATAAATAAATCTGGATATCTTCTTATAGGAGATGTAAAATGACAATAATATTTACTTGCAATACCAAAATGTCCTTTATTTGTACTTTCATATCTTGCCAATTTTAGTGTTCTCAATATTAAATTCGAAACTACCCTTTCTTCTGGTTTGCCTTTTACTTGCTCTAATATTTCAGCAAAAGCTTTTGGATGAATATTTTCTTTATTATATTTTACTTTATAACCTAAATTAAATAAAAATTTATTTAACTCGCTAATTTTATCTGGATCTGGAACTTCATGTACTCTATATATGAATGGAGCTTCTAACCAGTAAAATTTTTCTGCAACAACTTCATTTGTTATAAGCATAAATTGCTCTATTATTTCATTTGCAAAATTTGTTTCATATTTTTTTACATCAATTGCTACACCATTTTCGTCAAGAATTATTTTACTTTCTGGTACATCTAATTCTAGACTACCATCTTTTGCTCTTTTTGCTTTTAATATTTCAGCTAGCTCTTCCATTAATAAAAATTCTCTTGTATACTTCTCATATTTTTTTATTTTTTTCGAGTTTTCTTCTGATATTTCTTCATTATTGGCTTGCTGAATAATATTGTATACATCTGTATATGACATTCTTTCAGTTACCTTTATAACACTTTTTTGAATATCTGATGTTATAACTTTTCCATTTTTATCAATTTCCATTATTACAGAAATTGCAAGTCTATCTTGTTTTGCATTTAAACTACAAATTCCATTAGATAATTCTTTGGGCAACATTGGAATTACTCTGTCCATCATGTATATACTTGTTCCTCTTATTATCGCTTCTTTATCTAAATTTGACTTTTCTTTTACATAGTGGCTTACATCTGCAATACTTACAATTAGTTCATATGTTCCGGACTTATTTTTTTCAACACATACTGCATCATCTAAATCTTTAGCATCCTCTCCATCTATTGTGAAAATAATTTTTGATCTTAAATCTAATCTATTTTTTAGCTCCTCATCAGAAATTGATGTTTCTGTTGCTTTTGCTTCTTTTATTACTTCTTCTGGAAATTCATATGGTAAATCATATTCTTTTATTAATGATAACATGTCCATTCCGGCCATATCGACGTTTCCAAGGACTTCAGTTATTTTGCCTTCTGCTTTTCTTCCTTTTTCTGGATATTTTGTTAATTTTACTACTACTTTTTCTTTATTCTTTGCTCCTCCAAAATTTTTCTTTGATATAAATATATCAGAGCCAAACTTTTTATCATCAGGAACAACGAAACCAAAATTTCTGCTTAATTCAAATATTCCTACTAAAGTATCTTTTTCATGTGTCAATGTTTTTATTATCTTACCCTCTTTGTGTCCATTTTTACTTGAATCTTCGATTATTTCTACTAATACATTATCACCATTTAGAGCATTTCCTTTATTTCTTCCAGAAACATATATTTCATCTTCTTCGCCTTCAACTTTTATAAAACCAAAACCTCTTTCATTAACACTTAATTTTCCAGTTTTATATTTTTTATTATCTAATAATTCATATTTTCCTTTTTTTGTGACTTGTATTTTATATTCTTTCAATAGCTCTTTTAAAATTAAGATAAAATTTGAATATTCTTGTTTTGGAACATTCATAATATTAGCTATTTGTTTTGCCTTCATTGGAACATATGCTTCTTCTGACATAAAATCTAATATTTTCTGTTTTTGTTCTTCCATAATTTCCTCCAATACTTTTTTAACTTATTTATGTAAAATCAAAAGGAGATTACATATATTAATGTAACCTCCTTTTATTATTTTAATACAATTCAAATTATGTTATTCCTTTTTATATAATTACATTAAATATAAAAAGCTTAATCCTATTGAACCTATTGCAAAAAATACTCCTAATAATACAGTTGCTTTTTTTAAAGCACCATCTCTTGTTCTACCTTTATTTTTTTCATAGAAATTATTTGTTGTAGATCCAGTTATTGCTCCTGAAGCGCCTTGACTATCTTTTGCTTGAATTGTTGCTAATATTATTAAAGCTACACAAACTATTATATATAATACTACTACTATGTTTTTTACTATTCCCATTTCTTTTATCCCTCATTTCGTAATTTTTCTCTTCACTTGTAATATTTTAACATACCAATTTTTTAAATGCAATAATTTTATGCAGTTTCTACTTTTTTATTTGTAGATTTTCTTTTTGGTCTTTCTATATCTTCCAAGTTTCTGTTTTCATTTATAATTAATTCAGGTTTTCCACCTTTTTTTATTGTATCTTTAGTTATAATACATTTCTCAATCTTTGGATTTGAAGGTATTTCAAACATAATATCTCTCATAATTTCTTCTAATATTGAACGTAGTCCTCTTGCTCCAGTTTTACGTTCAATTGCCTTATCAACAATTGCATCCAATGCATCGTCTTCAAATTCTAAATCAACATGATCTATTTCAAATAATTTTTTATATTGTTTTACTAAAGAATTTTTAGGTTTAGTTATAATATCTAATAAAGCTTGCTTATCTAGCTCTTTTAAAGTAGCTATTATTGGAAGTCTACCTACAAATTCTGGAATTAAACCAAATTTTAATAAATCTTGTGGTAATAGTTGTTTTAAAATTTCGTTTTCGTCTTCTTTTTTGTTTTCTTGAAGATTTGTTCCAAATCCTATTGATTTTTTGCCTGTTCTGTCTTTTATAAGATTATCTAATCCTTCAAATGCTCCACCACAAATAAATAATATATTTTCTGTATTTATTTGTATAAATTCTTGATGTGGATGTTTTCTTCCTCCTTGAGGTGGAACTGATGCTGTAGTTCCTTCAACAATTTTCAATAATGCTTGTTGAACGCCTTCACCACTTACATCCCTTGTTATTGATGGATTTTCAGATTTTCTTGTTATTTTATCTATTTCATCAATATAAATTATTCCTTTTTCTGCTTTTGCCACATCATAATCAGCTGCTTGAATTAATTTTAGTAATATATTTTCTACATCCTCACCAACATATCCAGCTTCAGTTAATGTTGTAGCATCTGCTATTGCAAATGGTACTTTTAAAATTCTAGCCAAAGTCTGTGCTAATAATGTTTTTCCACATCCTGTAGGTCCAAGTAATAATACATTACTTTTTTGTATTTCTACATCATTAATTTCTTTACTTTTTTCTACATTATTTATTCTTTTATAATGATTATATACAGCTACTGATAATGTCTTTTTTGCCTCATCTTGACCAATTACATACTCATCTAGTATTTTTTTAATTTCTGATGGAGTAGGTAATTTTTCATTTTCATTTAAAGTATATTCCTCTTCATTTTCGTAAAGTTCATCCTCTAAAATTCCATTACAAGCTTTTATACATTCATCACATATATACACTCCTGGACCTGCAATTAACTTTTCTACTGCATTTTGTGTTTTTCCACAAAATGAACATCTTACACTATTGCTTTTATTGCCGTTTGCCATTTTCCCTCCTAATTTTTCAAAAATAAAAATAACTTTTTACTTTTTTAAACTACTTTCTTTTATCCATTATTCCATCTATTAATCCATATTTTAATGCTTCTTCTGCAGTCATGTAGTTATCTCTTTCAGTATCTCTTTGGATTGTTTCTAAACTTTGACCTGTTCTATCACTTAATAGTTTATTTAATTTTTCTCTTGTTTTTACCATATGGTCTGCATGGATTTTTATTTCTGTTGTTTGTCCAGATAATCCTCCACCACCAATTAATGGTTGATGTATTAATATTTCTGAATTAGGTGTAGCAAATCTTTTACCTTTTTCTCCAGATGCTAATAATACAGCTCCCATACTTGCAGCCATTCCAACACATATTGTTGATACTGGACAAGATATATAATTCATTGTGTCTACAATTCCCATACCATCTGTAATAGATCCTCCTGGGCTATTTATATATAAATATATTTCTTTTTCAGGATCTTCTGACTCTAAAAATAATAATTGTGCTATTACTAAACCAGCTGATGCACTATTTACGTCCTCTCCTAGAAATATGATTCTGTCTTTTAATAATCTTGAAAAAATATCGTAAGATCTTTCTCCTTTTGAAGTTTGTTCAACTACATATGGAACTAAACTATTTTTTTCTAACATAATCTTCCTCCTTTATTTATATAATTATATGAATTTTATAATATAACTGTTTATTTTTCAATAGCTCTTTTAATATATTTGAAAAAAAGTCAGAGACATAGATAATATACTTTTTATACTTCAATTTGCCCCTAACTTTTTTTCATTTATTATTCAGATTTTTCTGTTTTTGCAGTTTTTTCTGTTTTTTCAGCCTTTTTTGCAGCTTTTATTTTTGCATTATCTACTATAAATTGTATAGCTTTTTCAGTTGTTATATTATTTTTTAAATATTCTTTTAGATTTTCATTTTCTAAAAGTTCTTCTTCTTTTTTACCGTAATTTTTAGCCATTTCTTTAATTTTTTCTTCTATTTCGGCGTCTGTAGCTTCAATTTTTTCTGCTTTAACTATTGCTTCTAATACTAATCTTGTTTTTACAGATTCTGATGCTTGAGCTTCATATTCTTTTCTCATATCATCTTCTGATTTATTTATTAATTTTAAGTATTGAGCTAAGTTTAAACCTTGGTATGCTAATCTACCATCTATATCTTTTAATATATTGTCTAATTCAGTTTCAATCATTCCTGATGGAATATCTATTTCTGTATTTTTAGCAACTTCTTTAATTACAGCATCTTCTAATTGATATTTAGCTTGATTTTTTTTGTCTTCTACTAATTTTTCTTTTATACTTGCTTTTAAATCTTTTAATGTATCGAATTCACTTACATCTTTAGCAAATTCATCATCAATTGCTGGTAATTCTTTTACTTTTATTTCATGTAATTTAACTTTAAATGTTGCATCTTTTCCAGCTAATTCTTTTGAAAAATATTCTTCTGGGAATTTAACATTGATATCTTTTTCTTCATCGATTTTCATACCAATTACTTGGTCTTCAAATCCTGGTATAAATGTTTTGCTTCCAATTTCTAATTCATGATTTTCAGCTTTTCCACCTTCGAATGGAACTCCATTAACAAATCCTTCAAAATCAATTACAGCTATATCTTTATTTTTTACAGCTCTATTATCAACACTTACCATTCTTGCATTTTTTTCTGCCATACGGTCTAATTCTTTTTTAACATCTGCTGCAACTACTGATGTATCTATTTTTTCAACTTCTACACCTTTATATTTTCCTAATTTAACTTCTGGTTTTGTTTGAACAACTGCTGTAAATATTAAGTCTTTTCCTTTTTCCATTTGAGTTATTTCTATTTCTGGTCTACTTACAGCTTCTATATTATTTTCTTTTAATTCTTTTTCGTATATTTCAGGTACTATCTCATTAAAAGTATCTTCATAAAATATTGATGATCCATATGTTCTTTCAATTATTGACATTGGAGCTTTACCTTTTCTGAATCCTGGTATACTAAAATATTTAGCTGTTTTTTTGTAAACAGTTTTCATTCCTTCATCAAATTTTTCAGCTTCTACTGTAAAAGTTAATTTTAATTCATTTGTTTTGTCTGTTTTTTCTACTTTTATACTCATTACTATTCATCCTTTCACTCTTTAAAACTAGCTTTCTCATTATAACACATATTTTTGATTTTGCAACCCTTGATTTTTAAATTCCCTATTTTTTGGTATTTTGCTACAGTTTGCATTAAATATATGGCTATAAATAGAATTTACTTAGCACTTTTTATTTTTTTTGCAATTTCATCTATTTTTGAAATTAGCATTTCTTGTCTTTTTTCAAATATCTGATTTAATGCTATATTTTTTTGTTCACTTAAGCTACAATCTACTTTGTATACATTATACTCTTCATATACTTTTTCAATTTCTTTTATATAATTAATTTTCTTAGCATTTTCAATTGAAAATGGTTCGCATAATATTATACTTAATCTTACTTTTTGTATTTTTGCAATTTCTTTGATTTGTTCATCTAAAAAACTATAGTGATTATTATAGTCTATATATAATAATACTTCTTCACCTTTTAACGCTTCTTCTATTTTTTTTCTTAATTGTATATATGTTTTTATATTATTTAGCTCTATTTTTTTATTGTTTTCATCTTTAAAAAATTGTTTTACATTTATACTTTTATAATTTATATTATCTTTTTTTCCTTGTTTTTCTATTAATTCGCTACTTATATCTTCATCAAAATATGCAACTGTTATTTGCTTATTTTTTTGTTTACTCCAATCCAATATATAGTCTTTTTGCTTTGTTTTTTCATTTTCTTTTTCTTCAACTTTCTTAAATCCATTTTTGTAGAAAAATAATAATGCTTTTTCATTACTTGAATTGATAGTTGTAGTTATTTGTGTTTTCTTTCTTTTTATATTATTTAATAGAATTGTACCTATGCCTTCTCTTTGTATATTGCTTTTTACTATTATAAGCCAAACTTCATTTTTTAGATTATCAACACTTATAATACCTTCAATAACACCATCTTCTGTATATAATATTGTTGAATTTATATTTTCCACTAATTTTTTTCTCACTGAAGTGTAATCATTTAATATTATTTTATTTTTTGATGGCATTCCTGATTTATTTATCTCTTCTTTCCACAGTTCCATTACATTATCTATATCTTCAATTTTTATCTTTTTTAACAAAATATATCCCTTCCTGCTCAATTTATTTTCAATAATTTAAAATTTAAATAATCTGCACTTATTAGAGAAAAATTTATGCCACCTATATCTCCATTAATAGCATCTTTATGCGAATTTCCATGTAAATGTCCATAATAACATCTTTTTATATCATATTTTTTTAACACTTTGTAAAATTCTAAATGATTGTTTTCTAACAACTGTTGTTTTACTAAAGGTGGGTAGTGCATAAATGCAATTATTTCTTTAGTATTATCATAATTATTAATTGCATCTTTTATTGATAGCTCTAGTCTTTGACATTCTCTATTAATCATTTTTTTGCTATTTTCAGTATCTTGAAGAGCCCAGCCTCTAGAACCAACAAAAACTTTATTTTCATATCCTATTGCATTATTATATAAAAATTCTATATTATTAAATTTATTTTCTTCTAAAAATTTTTTCATACTTGTAACTGTAGTCCACCAATAATCGTGATTTCCCTTTAATAAAACTTTTTTCCCTGGTAATTCATTTAAATATTTAAAATCTAAATATGTATCTTCTAAATGCATTGCCCATGAAAAATCACCTGGTAATACTACCATATCGTCATCATTTACTTTTGCCAACCAGTCTTGTTTTATTTTTTCAGCATGATTCTCCCAATTTTTTCCAAATATATCCATTGGTTTATCTTGACTAAATGACAAATGTAAATCTGCTATTACATATATTGACATTATTACTCCTTCTATTCTAACTTTAAATTTGGTATAGCATTTAAAGTTAAATCTGATATTTTTCCATTTATATAATTATAATATCCTGCACTTGCAATCATTGCTGCATTATCTGTACATAGTTTCATCTCTGGATAATATATTTCGTATCCTTGATTTTTTAGATTTTCAAAACTTTTTCTTATATATGAATTAGCAGAAACTCCTCCTGCTAATGCAATTTTATTAATATTTAATTCTTTTGCTGCTTTTAATGTATTAAATAGTAGCTCTTCTGTAACAGTCTTTTCGAAACTTGCACATAAATCTGCTTTGTTTATATCTGGTGTTTTATGGTGAAGATTTATAACTGCAGTTTTTATTCCACTAAAACTAAAATCTAAATTTTCAAAACGAGTTTTAGGCAGAGTTATATTTGGTGTACCTTCTTTAGCAAGTTTATCAACTTTAGGTCCTCCTGGATATCCTAAACCTATAACTCTTGCAACTTTATCAAAAGCTTCACCTATTGCATCGTCTCTTGTTTTACCTAATATCTCAAACTTTTTATAATCTTTTATATGTACTAAATGAGTATGTCCTCCTGAAACAACTAGGCATAAAAATGGTGGTTTTAAATTTAAATTTGTTATATAGTTTGCTGCAATATGTCCTTCTATATGATTGGTTCCAACTAGTGGTTTATTTAAAGCATAACTTAATCCTTTAGCATATGAAACACCTACTAATAGAGCTCCAACTAAACCTGGACCATATGTGCATGCAATTATATCAATATCATCAAATGTCATATTTGCTTCTTTTAATGCTTCTTTAGCAACATTTGATATATTTTCGACATGCTGTCTTGAGGCAATTTCTGGAACAACTCCACCAAATTGAGTATGTATTGCAATTTGAGTATTTATTACATTTGAAAGAACTTCTCTACCATTTTTAACTATGGCCACAGAAGTTTCATCACAGCTTGATTCAATTCCTAATGTTATTATATCTTTCATTTTATTCCCCTCTTAAATATTACTATAATCCAAACACTAAACTTACTAATTTCATTAATCCATAATAAATGCTAGTTATAGCTGGTGATATTATCGTTCCTGCTATTCCTGTAATCCAAATTATTAAAAATATTATATAAAATATTTGTTGATTATTTTCAAACCAATTTCTAGCGTTGTATGGTAAGAAATAACTTAAAACTTTTGAACCATCTAATGGTGGTAATGGTATTAAATTAAATACTCCCAAACCTATATTTATTGAAATTATACTTTGCAAAATTGTTATAATTGTTAGTGCTGTCCTTGTATCCATAGAAGTTAATGCATTAAATTTTATTAAAGCCCCATATATAGCAGAAAATACTATCGCTAATATGAAATTAGCTAATGGACCTGCTATAGAAACAATTGCTTCTGCTTTTCTTACAGAAATATTTCTATTAAAATTTCTTGAATCAATTTCTACAGGTCTGCCCCATCCAAAACCTAAAAACAATAGCATTACTATTCCTATTGGATCCATGTGTTTTAATGGATTTAAACTTAATCTTCCTTGTGATTTTGCAGTATCATCGCCTAATTTATAGGCAGTCCATGCATGAGCATACTCATGAAATGTTATTGCAATTAATACACCTGGTATACTTAATAATAGAGCTAATATTTGCCCTGGATTTGAAGCATATCCTACAAACATACTTAATACACATATTCCTAAAAATATGTATAATATTCTTTTGTCAAAATAAAACATATCTCACCTATCCTTTAAAATTAATTTACAAATGGTATTATATATTAAAATTCACATAAAGTAAAGGAGAATATTTATTTTGATAATCTCATTTCTCTTGCATGTTCTAATGCATTTTTTGTTATATCTCCACTTGATATTCTTGCAATTTCTTCTATTACTTCCGCTTCATTTAACAATTTTATATTTGTATATGTTTTTTCATTTTCTACCTTTTTACTAATAAAATAGTTTGAATCACCTTTTGCAGCAATATTAGCTTGATGTGTAATGCACAAAACTTGGTGCTTTTGTGATATTATTTTTATCTTTTCACCAACAGATTTTGCAGCTTTTCCACTTATTCCAGTATCAATTTCGTCAAATATTAAAATAGGTACTTCATCTGTATCTGCAAGAACTGTTTTTATTGCTAACATTATTCTTGAAATTTCTCCACCTGATGCAATTTTAATAAGAGGTTTTGCTTCATCGCCTACATTTGTAGCAATTAAAAATTCTATATCGTCTAATCCGTTTTGATTAAAATTGCAACTTTCATCATATTTTATATCTACACAAAAACTTGCATTTTTCATTTCTAAATCTTTAAGCTCTTTATTTATTTTTTCATTTAATACTTTAGAGTATTTTGATCTCATTTTATTAAGTACACTACACTTTTCGCTCATCTTAGTAGTTAAATCTTCAAGCTCTTTTTTTAATTTATTATTATGCTCTTCTAGGTTTTCAATTGTGTAAATGTCTTTTTCTATTTGTTCCTTATATTCAATAATTTCAGATATACTATTTCCATATTTTCGTTTTAAATCATATATACAATCTAAACGCTCTTCAATTTCATTTCTTTTAGATTCATCAAATGATACATCACTATTTAAATCTGATATATCTCTTGTTAGCTCTTGTACATCATAATATATATTTTTTAAGTCTGTTAATTTATTTTTATATTCATCATCTATATCTTCAATCTTTTCAAGAGCTCTTATTGATAAATTTATACCATCTATAACACTTTCGCTTAAATTTGAATCAACTTCAGTTAAACAAGTATATATTTTTTCAGAATTCATTATTTTTTTTCTTTCATTATTTAACTCGTCTTCTTCATTTTCCTTTAGATTAGCTTGTTCAATTTCGTTTAATTGATATTTTAATAAATCTAACTTTCTTTGTTTTTCTTTTTCATCACCATAATTTTCTTTTAGCTCTTTTTTTATTTCATTATATCTATTGTATAATTTTTGATATTCATATTTTTCATTTAATAAATCTTTTCCTATAAAATTATCTAAATAATTAATGTGCTCTTGTTTAGACATAATTGTTTGATTATCATTTTGACCGTGAATATCAATTATTTTACTCATAAACTCTTTTAATTCATTTACTGTAACAAGTCTACCATTTATTTTGCATGTATTTCTGCCATTTAAAAAGATTTCTCTACTAATAATTATGTTTCCATCTATACTATTTTCATTTTGTGGCAAATATATATTTAGTTCCACTAAACAAAAATTTTCTCCTCTTCGTACTATTTCTTTTGAAAAACGACCACCACAGGCTAAATTTAATGAATCAATTATTAATGTTTTTCCTGCTCCTGTTTCTCCTGTTAAAACATTAAATCCTGTGTTTAAATCTACAGTAAGATCTTCTATTATACCTATATTTTTTATATGTAATGTTGAAATCATAATTAACATCCTTTCGTTTACGAATATTTGTTTGTATTATATAACTTTTTTGAAAAAAGTCAAGGGTATATATATTTTTTTATAATATCTTTTTCTCTGCTTTATAATGGATGTGAATTATGGCTTTTACTAACATTATTTAGTGTGTACAATACTGATTTTTGATTGACTTTTCTTTTATTTGACTATATAATGTTGAATTAAAAATATATTTGAAATGGAGATAAAAAAATGAATGAAACATGGCTTTCTCGTACAGAATTGATGCTTGGTGAAGATGCATTAACAAAATTAAAAAAATCTAAAGTTGCCGTTTTCGGTTGCGGTGGTGTTGGTTCGTATACTTTAGATAGTTTAGTTAGAGCTGGTGTACGGAAATATTGTTATAATAGATAAAGCTTTAATAGATGTAACTAATTTAAATAGAAATTTAATGGCTGACACAAAAGTTGTTGGAAAATATAAAGTTGATGTTGCCAAGAAAAAATTATTAAATATAAATCCTGAATTAAATATAAAAATTATAAAAGAATATGTTTCAAAAGATAATTCTTCAAAATTAATTACAGATGATTTTGATTATATTGTTGATACTATTGATTCTATTCATGATAAGCTTAGTTTAATTTCAGAAGCTGTTCACAAAGATATACCTATTATTTCATCAATGGGAACTGGTGATAAATTTGATCCTACATTATTTGAAGTAACTGATATTTCTAAAACAAGCTCTTGTCCCTTTGCTCATTTATTAAAGTCAGAATTAAAAAAACTTGGAATTGAACATTTAAAGGTTATTTATTCAAAAGAAAAACCTACTCGTTTTAGGAGTACAGAATCAAGCTACAGAGCTAATGCTTCAAGCATAAGTTTTGTTCCATCTGTTGCTGGTTTAATTATTTCTAGTGAAGTTGTTAAAGATTTAATAAATTAAAATTTTATTTTTTAGATACAATAATTAAATTTATTGTATCTTTTTTTGCATATTTTTTATATTTTGGTTGAAACTAAAACTGACTTTAAAATTATTTTGCAAATTTTGAAAGGAGCGTGTTTTAAAATATGGATATAGAAAAACATTTATTACTTACAGGAAATTCTAATGTTTCGTGGAAAGATGCTATTGTAAAAACTGTTGCAGAAGCTTCTAAAACTATTGACTATTTATCTTCTGTAAAAATTTTAAATCAATATGCACATATAACTGGCAATAAAATGACTTCATATTTTGTTGATTTAGATATTACATTTTTAATTGATTCTGACAGATCATAATTTTTATAAAATTAGATATTTTACGGTTTATAGGTACAACCAAAAACCTAAATTTATTTATATGAGGTGATTTTAATGGAACCAATAAATACAAATCAGCAATATAGTGATTATGTTGATAAAAAAACACCTAACTCTCCTATTTTAAAAAACTGCTTTAATGCTTTTTGGGTTGGTGGTTTAATTTGTACAATTGGACAATTTATATTTGATTATTGCAAATTTAAAGGATTAAGTGAAACTGCATGTTCTACTACAGTTTCTATAATTCTTATTGGTATTTCTGCTATTTTAACTAGTTTAAATATTTTTAATAAAATAGGAAAATTTGCTGGAGCTGGCTCTTTAGTTCCTATTACAGGTTTTGCTAACTCAATTGTCGCACCAGCTATAGAATATAAATCTGAAGGATATGTTATGGGCGTTGGAGCAAAAATGTTTACTGTAGCAGGTCCGGTTCTAGTGTTTGGTATTTCTAGTGCTGTTTTAGTGGGATTAATTGCTAAACTTTTTGTTGGATAAATTTTTAACATCTATTACTTAAAATAAAAATCTGCACATATAAATGTGCAGATTGTGTAGTGAGATTGTTACATTTATTGTTACAATTTTTTGCTATTTGCATTTTACTACATTTCTTTTCAAATTTCAACATTTTTTTTATAAAAGGAGGATTAATTTTGGAAAAATTAGGAAAACAAACTATAAAATTTAGTAATCCTGTAACAATTTTAGAAACAGCCAGTATTGTTGGCCCTAAAGAGTCTGAAGGTCCTATGGCAAAATATTTTGATAATTGTTTAGCTGATGAGTTTTGGGGCGAAAAGACCTGGGAAAAAGCTGAAAGTAAAATTATTAAGGAAACTGTTAATACAGTAATTTCCAAGTCTAATATTTCTGCACAAGATATTGATTATTGTTTTGCAGGTGATTTATTAAATCAATGTATTTCTTCAAGTTTTGGTTTGCGAGAATTAAATATTCCATTTTTTGGAGTATTTGGAGCATGTTCTACTTTTGCTGAAAGTATATGTCTTGGAAGTGTTTTTGTTTCTTCTGGTTCTGCTCAAAATGTACTTTGTGCTACATCTAGTCATTTTTGTAGTGCTGAAAAACAATTTAGATTTCCATTAGAGCTGGGAAATCAAAGACCACCATCTTCTCAGTGGACTGTAACTGGATCTGGTGCTGCTATTTTAAGTGCTAATGGAAATGGACCATATATTACTCATATTACACCTGGGAAGATAACTGATATGGGCATAAAAGATGCAAATAATATGGGTGCAGCAATGGCTCCAGCATTTGTAGATACATTAATTACTCATTTTAAAGATACAGGTAGAAGTCCAAATTATTATGATGCAATTATTAGCGGTGACCTTGGCCATATAGGAAAAGATATTGCAATTGACTTGGCACAATCTAAAGGATATAACATAAAGAATAATTATAATGATTGTGGTGTTTTAATGTTTGATAAACAAAATCAAGATACTCACTCTGGTGGTAGTGGCTGTGCTTGTTTAGGAACAATTTTTTCTGGATACTTTTTTAAACAATTAAAAGAAAAGAAAATACAGAAATTGTTAATGATTGCAACTGGTGCTCTTATGAATTCAACTAGTAGTCAACAAGGTGAAAGCATTCCTGGGATTGCACATGCTGTAGCTATTGAGGTTTAATATATCTTTATGATTAAACTGATATATAATTTTTTTAACTAAAGAAGCGCAAGAATTTTCTTCTTGCGCTCTTCAATATTAAATATTGATAAACTATATAATTAATACTTAATCAATTTTTATATATTTACTTAACCAATTTCTTACCTCATTATCATTTTTTAATGTATCAACATTGGGGTTTATTACTGCATAAATTTTTCCTTCTTTTACAATTACTATAGACCCTTCTGAATTTTCTAGTTTTTTTAAATCAAGATTTGATCTTCCAATTGCAACTTCTCTTCCGTCCATATGTTCATATAAATAGCCATAACCTTTTTGTTTTAAAATTTTTGCTGCACCATCAGCAACAGAATATTCTCTTTCCTCACATTCCTTAGTATACCTTATTATAACAAAAGATTTTTTATTTGCTATTAACTTATTATAAATATTAGCTTGAGTATTTAATGCTTCTTCTACTTCTTGTTCATACCTATCATGCTCACTCCTCCATCGTTCATTAACTTGTTTACTTCCATCTGGTAGAACATCATAGTAACCTTCTTTAAAACTTCCATCTGAATTTTCAGTAGAATCATTAAATTTTTTTGCTATTTTATCGCTATCATATAATGCAAATTCATTAGCTTCATTAGATATATCATCTAAAATTATCTGATTACTTGTATCTTTTTTCTTTACAACAACATCACATGAAACTCTTTTATTACCATTAACTAATTTTGAAGTTATAACTGCATTACCTTCATGTACTGCCTTTACTAATCCATCATTACCTACAGTTGCAATAGATTCATCACTACTCATCCATTCAATTTCTTTATTTGTTGCATTATTTGGTACAACAATAGTATTTAATTTAAATGATGTACCTTCTTCAATTTCAATTTTTGAAGTACTAATTTTTAATTCTGTAACACTAATATCTGGCTCTTTATATTTATCTGACTTAGTTAAATCATTAAATTCTATTTTGTGGTATGGAACATTATCAAAATTATATGATACTTCTCCATTTACTTCATTTTTTGTACTAATGCTATGTTTTCCCTTATAATACCAATAGCCTCCTACATTATAGATTTTATTTTCGTCCCATCCCATTGATACTAAAAAATTTTTTGTCATTCCTGCATAGCCTCCACCACCACACATTAGAAATATAACTTTATCTTTAGGAAAAATTTGCTCTATTATATCCATTGATTCTTTATAATTTGCATAATATGTTCCATTGTCTTCATAAAACAATGTAGTACCTGTATAAGTGTCACCAACCTCACTTGGCAATCCACTAACTGGAATAATGTATGGTAATGGAATTACTTCAAATCCATCAACATAACCTGATAAATATCTATCTCCACCAATTGCTTCAAAATTACCTGGATCCTCTAACATTCTCATATCTCTATATACAGAATCTTCTCTACCTAAATATTCATCAATTGTATCTTCATTTATATTTTTATCAATACCAAGTTCGCCTCTTGCTCCTCCTGTAATTTCTGGCTTAGGTAACTCCTTTACATTATTACTTATTACTTCATTATTATTTGAATTATTTTTTTTATTTATAATATAAAAAGACACTATACCAATTATAATGCAAATAATAACTACTACTCCAATTATAATACAAGACTTTTTTTTCATTTTTTCCCCTTTCATTATTCTGTATTTTTTTACTTGATTTCATAAATTGTTTTAATACATTTTACCAAAATTAAATAATTTATTTAACTACTTATTAAAATCATCAAAGTCCAAATCTTCAAACTCTATATTTTCTATATCAATAACTTCATTCTTATCATTCAATGTTATTTTAAAGACATCTGGAGAATTTATTCTTTTGTTGAATACAATTTTGTTATTAAAACTTAGACACAAATTTCTATTTATATTAACACTTTCAAGTTTACACCATTTTAACAAAAAGAATGTGATTGCATTTCCGTGTGAAAATATTGCAATTCTTTTTCCTTTATTGTCTTTTACCACTTCTTCAAATGCTTCACTCATTCTTTGTCTGACTTCTACTTGACTTTCTCCACCTTCTGTTTTGTAATTTTCATCAAAAAACTGTCTTTCATACCAGTCTGGCACTTTATCAGAATTTGGTTTTCCAGGTCTTCTTTCATCAAATCTTTCATCTATATTTACCTTTAAATTTTGTTTTTCCAATAAATATTTTGCTGTTTGTAATGTTCTAACACAATTACTTGTATATACAACATCTATATTTTGTAGCTCTTTTTCATTGCTTAATATTTCTGCTCTTTTTTCACCTGTCACACTTAAAATTATTTTTTCATACTTAATAAGTTCATTTTGGTTAGTATTATATTTTTCAATTAGATTTTTATTATTGAATCTAACAGAATGTCTAATTAAATAAACTACTGTTTCCATTTTTATTCATATGATATATTTTTATACCATACTCCCCTTTCTTTATTTTCTTCCAATAATACTATTTGCTGCTACAATCATAATATCATCATCTATATTTCCAGTTTTAAATTTTTCATCAACCTCTATTGTATATACATTGTTTGTTATATCTGCAACAATTCCTGATTTTCCATTATTTAGCTCTACATGATCATCTTCATTTATTTCTACAATCATTGGATTAATTTCATCAGACTCATTTTCCAAATCCATTAAAATATCTAAAATTTCATCATATTTTTCTTCTAGTAAATAAATATTTTCATCAGCACAGTTATCATTCATATATTCCGTAATTTTGTGCTCAATTTGGTAAATTTCCTCACAACTATAATCCCTATCTTCAATTATAATACCAGTTTCTTCACACAGGTTAACCTGATCATCATTTAAATAATCTTGTAAAATCATTTATACATTCCTCCAAATAAAAATTTCTATATTTAGATTAGCACAAATGTTACTTTTAGTCAATTGATTTAGAGCATAAAAAAATGCGCAATACTGCGCATTTTTATAGATATATTTTAAAATATTTTAACTTACATGAAATATATTTTTTATTTTATTAATAAATTTTCTAAATACTGATTCCTTATAAACTGTCATTGCGACTTTACTTTCAATTTTCTCTTTTTTTTCATCTGATTTAAATATTTTATCTGGATTATATTTTTTTCTTTTTTCCTCTTCAATTTTTAATTCATTCTTCTTATCCCATTCTATCAATTCTTTCTTTTTATTAGGAGTTGCAATATACTCTCTATATATTACTGCAATTATGCTTTTGGTTTCAAATAATAAATCTTGCTCTAAAATATTCTTTGAAAAATCAATGCTTGGCTTATAATCTCTTATTTTATTTTTGTTTAAAAATGTAATTAATTTTTGAGGTATTTTTTCTTTCATTTCATCTTCCATATGCATTATAATTTCAATTGTTTCATTACAAGCCATATTAAATTTATTTTTATCAAAAAAAGTCACTATAGCTCTCCTCCAACCTCTTCTTTTGTTTTATTATTATTTTCGCTTTTATCTAATGTATCCTTAATAACCTGCAATGCATCTCTTTTCCCTCTACTTGGAACCTCATGATACAATTTTAGTAATGTTTCTTCATTAATATGAGTTATATTATCACTATCATTCTCTTCCTTTTCTTTAAATGGTAATTTATTAATAAACTCAACTATTTTTGACAAATCACAAGTTGAAGCAAATTTTTTCGTATTACTAAAATCTTGCTTTTTTATATCATCCAATAAATCATAATATGTTGCAGGACTAACCCAGCCAAACATACCATCATAAGATGATGCTCCTAAACACAGTGCTGAAATTTCTCTTAACAATATTTCTTCATTAGATTTTTCCCTGTATTGCTCTATTAATGTAAGCAATTTTTTTGACTGCCTATATATTAATCTATCTTCATCTATTACAACTAACGGTAAAGCCTCTCCATCTTTTCCAAATTGTTTTGCTGCAATTTTAGTATTTTCTAATTGTACTAATTTTCCATTTTTCTTTTTTACTGGTATATATGATGGCATTATTCTTTCAGCATCTAATTCTGTTATATCATTAAACCTTCCAATACCATTGTTTCCGGGTAATGTGAACCAATTAACTTCACAAAATGGTGTCATTGCCATTGCCTGTGACTCATTATCAATTGGTGCTTGCATATCAACTCCTTGTAATCTATCAAATCCCAATAAAGTATAACTAACTGGTGCAGTTCTAAATCTTTCTGAAGTTATGTTTGAAAAACATGCCAATTGTGATTTTAAATCTTTTCTGTTCCAATCCTGCAAAAAATTTTCAATTTTTCTTTCAGAATCTGCATATGGTGAAACAGATGTAATAATAAAATTAAAATTATCTCCAGCCTCATATACAGTACCTTCATAATCATCTAATCCTAGTGTTTTTCTTCTTTCTTCACTTATTTTAGCTAAATCTTCTATCTTAGTTAATGACTGATTATATGTTTTTTCGTATAATAATTTAAGCTTTTTTTCGAGTATTTTTTGATTACAATATTTTTGAGGAATATATGGTGCATGTGCATCTTCTAATAACTCAAAATACTGTTTGAAACTATCAGGATCATCAGTTCTATATAATTCTTTTATGGCTAACAAATATTTTATTTGTTTTTCTTCACTTGATCCTTTTTCAACTATTATCTGGCTTACATCATCATCAAACATTTTTGAAAGTTCAAATCCACTACTTATACCATAACGTTGTATTATTGCAAACCTTTTTTTTGCAACATCATCCATATTTTTTAACTGTGGATAATCACTAATATCCTCATTATAAATTATTTTTCTTGCAACTTCCTCTTTTATTTTTTCATAACTTTCTAATTGCTCAATTGTTTTTATTTCATATACATTAGGATCACTCATTATATATCCTAATTTTATATATAGTTCTTTTTTTTGAATATCATCATTAATGTTTCCTATTTCTGATATTATTTGAGTATATTGACCAGAAACTATTGAAACTAAATATTTTTCAGTCATTTGTGTCCACTGAGATGGTTCATTTTCTTCTGCTTTTGATAATTGTTTATCCTGTTTATATAATTTTTTTTCTCTTTCAATATAATCATTTACAACAATGCCCAAACATTCTAATTCCTTGTCATCCAAATTCAAAATTGCATCTTGTATAACAGGATATGATACAATTTGTGCAATTTGTTCTTTAGTAAATAATTTAAAATATTTACTTTGTAATATTCTAAAATTAATATTTTTCAAAGTACTTTCATTTATTTCCTGTAATTCAAGTGTTATTTCTTTTATTTTATCAATACTTTCTTGTGAATAATCTGGTAACTCTTTTGATAATACTAAGTCTAAATTTTTTTTAATCCAATCAGCTGTAATATCTTCTCTTTTATAATCTTGTCTAATTACAGTTTTATCTTCTGGCGATAATTCTTCTGAAGTAGTATTATATTCTTCTACTTCCACACCCCAATCATATGGATATTCCGCTTTAATAAAATCATTATCTGACATATTTAATCTTTGCCTACAAAATTTTTTAATATAATCTTCATATTTTGAATAATCATAACTCATATATGGCTCATCAATAGGTATCTCGCTTTCCACAATATACTCATTATTAACGCACTTTTTCAATATATTATCCCAATTTTCAAACTCTACCATTCTTAAAATTCCAATTAAAAAATTTCTATATTCATAATTTTTTTGTTTAAAACATATCTTCGCCAAATGTTTTAAAAATTCTTTTTTCATTTGATTTATTACCTTTCTTCGATTCTATTTTCTTCACTTTTACCATCATTATTTCTTCGCTTTACTTTTATTTCTTTTTTATTTATAACTTTACTATTTTTTAGAATAATATCAGAAATATATTCATACATTCCCTCAATTTCTCCACTTGTTATATTTTTTTCTTTACCCAAATAAATTCAACCTCCTACAGAATTACTTAATTTTTCTATATTAAGATTAGCATAAATGGTGTTTTTAGTCAATTGATTTAGAGCATAAAAAAATGCGCAATACTGCGCATTTTTACTATGTTTTAAATTTATTTTTTTCTAATTTAATTTTTTACTACATCTCCAGATTTTAAATACATATTTGGATCTATTTGCTCTCCGTTTTTTAATATTTCAAAGTGTAAATGTGATTCATCTAAAATTTCAAATGATGCTGTATTTCCAACTGTTCCTATTGTTTGTCCTGATGTTACTTTTTCTCCTTCTTTTACAAATTCAGCTGTCAATAAGTTTGAATATACTGTTGAAAACCCATTTGTATGTTCAATTACAACTGTTAAACCATAGCGTGGATCTGTTTTTATTGCCTTTACAGTTCCATCTGCAGATGCTTTTACTACTGTTGTTTTTTCAGCTTTTATATCTATTCCTGTGTGTGTTATCCATTCACCTAATGTGTTTGAATATACTAATTTATCTTTTGCATATTCTGTTAAAACATCACCTGTTACTGGATATTTGAATGTTGGATTAACACTTTTTTTATCTTCTGTTTTATCTGTACCTTTTTTATTTTGATTTTCTGTATCATTTGATTTTTTTGATGTTGTATTTTGACCTGATTTATCACTTGTTGTGTTTTCTGTTTTATTGTTTTTAGTAGTTACATTTTTAGAATCATTTTCTGTATTTTTATTTTCTTCTACTTTTGCAATTTCTTCAAAATCTGTTTGCTCTGCAACATTTACTTCGTTTTCAACAACATTAGTACTTGATGATACTGATGGAAAATCTTCTGCTTTTGCAACTTTGTCATCTTGCTTTTGTGCTATTACTATGCACGCAACTATAACTCCAATTAATAATACAGAAACAGCTACTCCTATTTTATAAAATTTGTTATTATTCATCATAAATTATTTCCTCCTTACTTTTTCTTTAGTTAAAGTATTTCCAAGTTTTATAAATTTATGCAGTTATATATCAACAATTTCTATTCCTGTATAAAAATGGTTTATAATTTCTGTATACGAAGCACCTTGTTTTGCCATTGCATCAGCACCAGTTTGACTCATTCCAACTCCATGTCCATATCCAATTACTGAAAATTTTACCTTATCACCATCAATCTCACATTTAAAATTAGCAGATTTTAAACCAAATAAAGTTCTTACTTCAACACCTGATAAACTTTTATTACCTATTAAAACTGTTTTTGCTCTTCCAGCATCTGTATGCTCAGTAATTTTTATACATTCAGAATTATTCCAATCAATACTAAAATCCGAATATTTTCCCTTCATTTTATTTTCAAAATCTGCCTTTGTTAATTCTACTTCAGAGCTATATTGAGAATATGCATCTTCACCAGCAGTTTCTACAACTTGCAAATATGGATAATTTGTTCCTCCCCAAACATTGACTGGTACTTCGGTTTTTCCTCCGCTATTAGAATGAAAAAAAGCATCAATAGCTTCTCCATTATATTCAATTACCTTTCCCTTTGTAGAATTAACCGCTTCTTCAATTTTAGCCCAATTACTTTCCTTCTCCTCATCACTCCATTTACTCATTCTTTCATCTTTAGAAAGCCATGCTTGACAACAAGCTGATGAAGTGCAAATTGATCCATCACCATGCTTTTCAGAATTATGTGTTATTGTGTATATTGTGTATGTTCTTGCAACTACTGCTTGCGCCTTCAAAGCTTCCATTTCATAACTAGCAGGCATTTCAGCACAAACAACACCGATACAAATATTCATCTAATGCCACACTAGTAGTTTCATTCGTTTTTGTATTTATTAAATTAATAGTCCCATATTTTTTATAATCATAAGGCGGATAATACTTTTCTGATCCTATATTTTCAGTGCTCTTTGAGGTTTCCATAGATGAAAACCTTGTTGTTAGTATTACTGGGAACAAAAAAATTAACCCTATTATAATTACTATGTATAAACAAATTTTTTTCATATTACATCCTCTAACCTGTAGAGCACAATTTATGCTTCATACTACTTAATATTTTCTTTTCTAATCTAGACACCTGAACCTGAGTTACACCCAATAGCTCCGCTACTTGTGACTGTGTTTTTCCTCTGTAATATCTAAGCATTATTATTTTTTTAGATTTTTCATCTAATCCCTCTATAAGTGTTTTTATAGTTATTTTATTTACAATATCTTTTTCCTGATCAACATTACTTTTTAATTTATCCATAATTGTCAAATCATCAGAATCATTTACTTTTCTGTCAATAGATTCAACTGTATTGTTTGAATCCATTGCAATTACAATATCTTCTTTCGATACTTTTAAAAGCTTTGCCAGCTCTTCTATTTGTATATCTCGTCCTTTTTTAGTTATATATTCATTTTGTATTAGTTTAATTTTATATGATAGCTCTTTTATACTTCGACTAACCTTTACCGGTCCATCATCTCTTATAAATCTTTTTATTTCACCTAATATGTATGGTACTGCATATGTTGATAATTTTACTTCATAATTTGTATCAAATCTTTTTATTGATTTAATAAAACCAATACAACCAATTTGATATAAATCTTCTATTTCATAACCTCTATCCTTAAATCTTGTGACTATACTCCAAATTAAATTTGAGTTCTCAGTAACTAGTTTTGTCATGATTTCTTTATTACCAGATTGAGCTTTTAAAATATCTTCAACTTTATTCTCATACATAAAAAAGATTATCTACCTCCAATTTCTGCAAGGTCTAGCTCTTTTTCTTCTTTTTCTTCAGGTCTTTTTATTAATTTTTTCATAGTTATTTTTGTCCCTAATCCAACCACAGATTCAATATTTACTTCATCCATAAAACTTTCCATTATTGTAAATCCCATACCTGATCTTTCTAAATTTGATTTAGATGTATATAATGGCTTTCTAGCTAACTCAATATTTTCAATACCTTTACCTGTATCAGAAATTTCAATTTCTATAGTATTAGCAAAAATTTTTGAAATTATTTTTATAATCCCACTCGAATTTTCATATCCATGAATAATACAATTTGTTACCGCTTCAGATACAGCAGTTTTTATATCTGCAAGCTCTTCTATTGTTGGATCTAATTGAGAAACAAATGCAGCAACAGCTATACGTGCAAATGCTTCATTATTAGATTTACTCACAAATTCTAATTTCATTTCATTTTCATATAACTCATTCATATAATTTTTATCCTTATAATTTATTTAGGTTTTTATGGTTTTACCTATAAACCATTTATTTTTATTATGATACTTTGCTATCTATTATTGGAATTATTTTTACAACTCCACTCATTTCAAATATTTTTTTTATACTTTGTTTTACATTTTTCATTTGAACTATTCCGACCAAACATATTGACCATTTTATATCTTCCAATTATCATTCCTATTCCTGCACTGTCCATGAAAGACACTTTATTAAAATCAAATATAACTTTTCTAGGCATATATCGCGTAATGTCATCATCAATCAACCTCCTCATTTTTTCTGTACTATGATGGTCTATCTCTTCTGTAATTTCCACCAATAGGGTTTTGTCTTTTTGTAAAAAAACACTATTCATATTATTCCTCCTTGAAATAGATTGATTCATATTATATTCTCTTTTGCTCAATTTTTACAGAGCGAAAACAGGGAAGTTTTGGCGATTTATGAGAAGTTTTCGAGTTTATTCGACACTAGATGATTACTTAATCTTTTCAAATAAAATTTTACAAATCAAAAATTATATGATATAATAATAGAACAGCAATTTGCTGAATACTGCAAAGGAGGTTAAAATGGATATGATTGATTTATTTCCATTTTTAACTGGCAACGAAACTTATGAGGCAGCACTGCGGAAATACATCGCTGCACTGCTGGCCGCTGGCCCAGCAAGCCGAAACATGGCAATTGTTTTGCAGGAATACAATCACAAGGAGTCAAGATCCTTCGTGAACTTTGTTGAGAAGCAGGAGGAGCAAATCTCCGATATCTTGAAAAAGATCGTTCCCGTAAATTATTGCGTATATGGACGTAAAAAATCCTTATATTCTTACTGTGAGAAACTGAAAAAGGCAAACGATGTCCGTGATGTCAAAGATATCTATGCAATTAGAGTTGTCCTTGATGACTCCACAATTGGTGTAGAAAACGCCATCGAGTTTTGCTACATTATCGCAAAAACTTTGATTGATTACTATCAAAGCAAAAATTTCACGGTTGACTTTTTAACGGAAAAGTCATCTGGTAAATTGGACGACAATGTACAAATCTATGTTCCCAAAACTGAGGATGTTTTACGGATTATATCCCCGGATTACCAGAGCTATATCAAGGATTATATATCCAAGCCCAAATCCAATGGATATCAATCCATCCACATCCGTGCTCAGCAGAACGGAAAAAGTGTTGACATCCAGGTTCGTACAACAACTATGCACGAATACAGTGAATATGGCGGTGCCAGCCACGACAAAATTTATAAGCCTCCAATTTCATTTGATTTGCTAAAGCAAATTCATATGGAAGGATTGTCTTATACTGAAAACGGTATAACCGAAGATCGGTATGGATTGTTCAGACCCCTTCCGATTGGAACTCTTTAATTGTGGTCGCTCACTCATAAGTAAACAACCCCCTGTGCATTGCACAGGGGGTCTTGTTTTTATTAAATATTTTTTAATCTTTCATTTACACTATCAAGCATTTCTTGATATTTAACAAGTTTTGCTTTTTCTTCATTAATTTTTGCTTCTGGAGCTTTATTTACAAAACCTGGATTTGATAACATTTTGGTTGCTCTTGCTACTTCTGATTCTAATTTTGTTTTTTCATTTTGCAATCTTTCTTTTTCTGCTTCTAGGTCTACTAAATCTTCAAAAGGCATAAATACTTCAATTCCATCTGTTACAACAGATACTGCGTTTGATGGAATACCATTTTTATTATTTTTTAATTCTATTGATTCTGCAAATCCTAGCTTATTAAGTATAGATTCACTTTCATTAATTAAATTTTTGTAATTTTCTGTTACAACAATTAATTTGGATTTTCTTGATGGATGTACATTCATATTATTTCTTATATTTCTGATACCAATTATTACATCTTTTAGTTTTTCAATTTCTTGCTCTTCTTTTTGGAATGCATATTTTTCTTCAAATTTTGGCCATTCAGCTGTCATTATTGTTTCATCATCATTATATAATTTTGTGTAAATTTCTTCTGTTATAAATGGCATTACAGGATGTAATAATTTTAATGAGTCTTGTAATACTTTGTTTAATGTAAATTGTGCTGCTTTTCTTGTTGTAGATGTTTTATCATATAAACGAGTTTTGCAAATTTCAATATACCAATCACAAAATTCATTCCAAATAAAATCATATATTTTTTGTGTTGATACACCAATATCAAAATTATCAATATTATTTGTAACTTCTTTTACTAATGTATTTAATTTAGATAAAATCCATTTATCCTCTTTACATAGGTCTTTTTCATCATATATACCATCATAATCTTCTAAATTCATTAAAACAAATTTTGAAGCATTCCATAATTTATTTGCAAAGTTTGAACTACTTTCTAATTTTTCAGGCATATATCTTATATCATTTCCTGCTGTAATTCCTAAGATTAGTGAAAATCTTAAAGCATCTGTACTATATTCATTTATTACATCTAATGGATCTACTCCATTTCCAAGGCTCTTAGACATTTTTCTTCCTTGACTATCACGAACTATTCCATGGATAAATACATTATCAAAAGGTTTCTTTCCTGTATATTCTAATCCAGAATAAATCATTCTTGATACCCAAGCTTGAATAATATCATATCCTGTTACTAATGTGTCTGTTGGATAGAATGTTTTAAAATCTTCTGCATTTTCATTTGGCCAACCAAGTGTTGAAAATGGCCATAAAGCTGAACTAAACCATGTATCTAGTGTATCTTCGTCTCTTGTAAATTTTGTACAACCACATTTTGGACATTTATCTGGTGTTTTGTCAAGAACTACTATTTCACCACAATCTTCACAATAGTAAACTGGAAGTTGATGACCCCACCAAATTTGACGTGATATACACCAATCTTTTATATTATTCATCCAATTGAAGAATGTTTTCTCATATCTTTTTGGTATAAATTTTACATCATCATTTTTAACAGCTTCTATTGCTGGTTTAGCAAGTTCAGACATTTTTACAAACCATTGATCTGATATACGTGGCTCTATTGTAGAATGACATCTATCACATTTTGCAACATTATGTGTATAGTCTTCGATTTTTATTAATGCTCCAATTTCTTGTAATCGCTCTACAATTTTTGTTCTTGCGTCATATATATTCATTCCGGCAAAATCTGGATGTAAATCATTCATAACTAAATTTTCATCAAATACTTCTATTACAGGTAGGTCATGATCAAGACCTGCTTGATAATCATTCATATCATGTGCTGGTGTAACTTTAACTGCACCTGTTCCAAATTCCATTTCAACAAATCTATCACCAATTATAGGAATTTCCTTATTCATTATTGGTAAAATACATGTTTTTCCAATTAAATGCTTTAGTCTTTCATCTTTTGGATTTACTGCTACTGCTGTATCTCCAAGCATTGTTTCTGGTCTTGTTGTTGCAACAACTAAATATTCGTCACTATCTTTTACTTGATATTTAATATGCCATAAATGTGTTGCTTCTTCTTTGTATTCGATTTCAGCATCAGATATTGATGTATGACAACCTGTACAATAGTTTATCATACGTTTACCTTTATAAATATATCCTTTGTCATATAAACGTTTGAATGCAGTATATACTGCCTTTGAAAGACCTTCATCTAATGTAAATCTTGCTCTTGACCAATCACATGAACAACCTAGCATTTTTTGTTGTGATACTATTGTTCCTCCATATAATTTTGTCCAATCCCAAGCTCTATCTAGGAATTTTGCTCTTCCTATATCAGATTTTTTTAATCCTTCTTCTTTCATCTGAGCAACTATTTTTGCTTCTGTTGAAAGAGCTGAATGGTCTGTTCCTGGAAGCCATAATGTATTATATCCTTGCATTCTTTTATATCTTATAAATAAGTCTTGTATTGCTGCATCTAGTGCATGACCCATATGTAATTTACCAGTTACATTTGGTGGAGGCATTACTATTGAATATGAAGGTTTGGCTTTATCCATACTTGGTTTAAAATATCCTTTTTCGTCCCATTCTTTATATAATTTTTGTTCAAATTGTTTTGGATCATATTTATCCATTAACTTATGATTTTTTTGCATTAATATCACTCCTTTTATTTATTTTTATTTATATTTAAATTTTTTATAAAAAATTTTTGGCAAATGTAAAACGCAAAAAAACTCATCCTGTATAAGGACGAGTTTTTTCGCGGTACCACCTTAATTAACCAAAACATAATTTTAATTTATGTTTTGTTATCTTTACAGCATGTAACGGTGCTACCGAATATATCTAAATCTTTTTTTTAAATTTTTTCAATATATTAACTCAAAAGCTACCTTCGATTTTCTTTACTATAAGGAACTTTCAGCAGGTTATTCCTTTTCTCTTTCTAGTTAGTTTAAATCTACTCCTCTTTTTCTTCGTTTTTTTATGTACTTGTATATGTTAACATATTATTTATGTTTATGTCAATAGTAAAAAAATATTTTATATATTTTTTATATCTTCACATTACAATTCACACTTTTTATAATTCGTTTTGAAGATATTATGATATAATAGCTCCTACACTAATTTATAAATTGTGTAACATTTCTATGGCAGGATTAAATGTGATAAATACTATTGATAGTCCTATTAATGATATTACAAGGCCAAATATTTTTAGGGCTTTTGTGCCTTCATTTATGTCTTGAAAACTGAATAATTTTTTTGTTAGTTTTCGTGCATCATATATACTTATTATACCTATTGTTGTAAATATTAGTCCTAATATTGTAAAAACTAATTCCATTTTTTTACATCCTTTTTATTTTATTTTTTAAAATTCTTCATCATAAAATTTTACAGTATATCTACATTCGTATGATTCATTTGGTTTTAGAGTTATTATGTTTGTTTTTTCTGCAAATATTCCTGTGCTTTTTATTGTATCTGATACTCCATGCCAAGGCTCTATACAGATGAATGGTGCGTTTGGTTTTGACCATACTGCTAAATATGGAAATTCTGAAAATTCCATTGTTAATAGTGGCTTTTCTCTATATTTATTTTTTAGGCTTACTCTTGAAGATGTTATTCCTTTCATTATTATTGCATCATTTTTAAAAGAGTCTCTTCCTAACATTATTCTTCTTTTATCTGCCATTATGTTTTTTGCATATTCTGTTCCTGTTAATCCATCTACTAAATATAAAAAGTGAATTTTATCTTCATCTTCTTCAAATTCTAGATAATAATTTCCTTTTCTCATTTGATCTGGATCTATTATAAATGCAGGATGTCCTCCTATGCAAAATGGCATATTTGTTTTACCTGTATTAATTACTTTGTATATTGTTGTCAATTTATTTGCATCCATTCTATATGTATTATATAACTCAAAATCGAATGGATATCTTGCTTGAGTTATTCTATTACTTTTTAATACATATGAATGAAAATTGTCTAATTTTGTTACTGGTTCATATTCTAAATCTCGTGCAAATCCATGCCTAAATATTTCGTATGTTTTCCCGTTTATTATTGTTTGATTTCTTTTTAATTTTCCTACTATTGGAAACAATACTGGTGAATGTCGTTTCCAAAAGACTTTTCCGTTTTCGTCAACACAGTCTGCGCCTTGGTGAATTCGTTCTGTGCCATTTAATTTAAAACTTATTAGCTCTCCGCCACTTTTCGATGTTACCATTTGTGTTTGCATAATATTGTCTCCTTTATATAATAATTTTCCTATATAATATATTGTTTTTTCTGGCAAAAGTCAAGTGTTTTCAGGCTTTTTTGGAATTTTTTGAATAAAAATTTGCAATCTATATATTTAAAATCAAATCTATTTCGAAAATATTATAATAACTTCTATACTGCTTTACAAACACCCAAAATAGTTACACAGTACTACATTTCTATTCTTCCACTAAATTTTTCATCAACTAATTTTTTTAAACCTTTATTCTGTTCTTGCTCAAGCTTACTATCTGTTTGTTCTATTTGCATTGTTAATACTTGTACTTCTTTTAGTATGTCCATATCCTCAAATAAATTTGCTATCTTAAATTCTGGTAAACCATGTTGCTTAGTTCCAAAAAATTCTCCTGAACCTCTAAGCTCTAGATCTTTTTCTGCAATTATAAATCCATCACTTGTTTTTTGCATTATTTCCATTCTCTTTTTTGCAATTTCTGAATTACTATTGTATTTTAATATACAAAATGATTGATATTCTCCTCTTCCTACTCTTCCTCTTAATTGATGTAATTGCGCAAGTCCAAATCTTTCTGCATTTTCTACAACCATTATACTTGCATTTGGAACATTAACACCAACTTCAATTACTGTTGTTGATATTAAAATGTCAATCTCTCCATTTTTAAATTGTTCCATTATTTCATCTTTTTCTTTTGGTTTCATTTTTCCATGCATATATTCTACTCTTAAATCACTAAATATTTCATTTTTGTATTTTTCTGAAAGTTCCATTACAGATTTTGCATTTATTTCTTCATTTTCCTCTACTAATGGACATACTATATATGCTTGTCTTCCTTCTTGCACTTGTTTTCTTACAAAATTATTTACACGTGTTTCCATACCTTTTGTTACAGCATATGTTTCTATTTCTTTCCTATTTGGAGGTAATTCATCTATTATTGAAATATCTAAATCTCCATATAAAATCAATGCTAATGTTCGTGGTATCGGTGTTGCTGTCATAACTAACACATCTGGATTTTGACCTTTTGCTACAATTTTACTTCTTTGTCTTACTCCAAATCTATGTTGTTCATCTGTAACTACTAATCCTAAATTTTTGAAAATTACATTTTCCTCTAATATTGCATGAGTTCCTATTAAAATATCAATTTCTCCATTTTGTAATCTTTCTAGTATCTCTTCTTTTTTCTTTTTTGTTACACTACTTATTAATAATTCGCATCTTATTCCATATTTTTTTAACATATTTGAAAAGCTTTCTAAATGCTGTGTGGCAAGAATTGATGTTGGAGCCATTATTGCAACTTGATATCCAGATTTTACTGCTTTATATGCAGCTATTATTGATACTACAGTTTTTCCAGAGCCAACATCTCCTTGTAATAATCTATTCATTGATTTTTGACTTTCCATATCATTATCAATTTCTTCTAAAACTTTTAATTGTGCTTTTGTTAATTTAAATGGTAATTCATTTATTACATCAGACATTCTTATATTTTTACTATACTCAATTCCCTTTTGCTCTTTTTTCCAATTACTTTTTAAATTTAATAAAGCAAGTTGCATTATTAAAAGCTCTTCAAATACTAATCTTCTACGTGCAAGTTTAAAGTCTTCAAAAGTATGTGGTTTATGAATATTTTGAATTGATGTATTTAAATCTAACAAATTATATTGTTTTAATATGTATTCTGGCATATTGTCTTCTAGTTCATTATCTATTTGTGATAATGCATTTTCTATTATATTTCTTAAAGTATTTTGAGGAAGACTAAATGTTGTTGGATAAATTGGTACTATTTTTCCTGTATGTTTATTTGTATTTTTTGAATCAAATACAGGCGAATTCATTTCTACTCTTGATGCCTTTTTATGTACTTTTCCAAAGAAACTGTATTTTTCACCATATATAAATTGCTTTTTTAAATATGGTTGATTGAACCATGTTATGTTACATATTCCTGTATCATCTCTTACAGTTAATTTGTACATTGTCATATTTTTTCTTATTTTTAGCTCTACTATTCTTGATACTACAATTGCCTCAATTAGCATATCTTCTCCGTCTATAGCATCTATTATTTTTTTTGGCTTGCTTCTATCTTCATAGTCTCTTGGGTAATATGTTATAAGATCTTTCAATGTAAAAATTCCTAATTTATTTAAAGATTCTACTCTATTAGGGCCAACTCCTTTTATGTACTTTACATTATTATCTAAATCTATCATTTTATTTTTTCCTTATGTGAAATATTTGGGTTTTTAGTTGGATTTTCCCATAAACCATTTATGTATATAAAAAAATTCTGTTTCTAAAATACTACAATATATTTTTGCTTTATATTTATCATTTTTCTGTTAGCATGTATTATTACATATTTTTTGTAAAAAGTAAACATTTGTGTGGTATTATTTTTTATATTTTTATTGACATTTTATGTTTACTTTGATAAAATATTTATACATTCGCAAAAAGCCATAGACTCACATTTACTTTGGAGTCGCAGTAAAAAAAGGAGGCAATTCATATTGACCTACAAAATGTATCAGGTAACAACAACACACCTAGGAACAATGTGCATAAAATATCAAGTTGACAATGCTCAACGTGAGATTACAATTTCCAGTCAAATTTTCAAAAGATTGGGCATAATGATTCCTCAGCGTGAAAAAGGATTGCTGTGTTTAGTGATCTTTCGTAACAAATTTCGTAAAAGGATGGTAAATGATTCTTTTGATAAAAAAGTTATTCATTTTCTTTCACAGAAAGATTTAACCACTGGTTTTATTGAAACATTATCTAATCTTTCTAGAAATGAATTGAACGAATATCTTGATACCTGAAATTTAGCACTGTACAATAAACCTATTGGTAATTGTACAGTGCTTTTTTAATCATCATCTTCATCGTCATCAACAATAATTGATTTTATTTTACTTTCTAATTTTTTTTCTTTGCTATTTATTTTATTATTATTTTTTTCTTTATTTGTTTCTGATTGGTTATCTGTTTTTTTATCTGTCCTTTTTTTTATTATTTTTTCTTTTATTTTTTTATTGTTACCATTTTTTCCTTGTTTTGTACTATATTCTTCCTTTTCAATTTCTATATCATACCCGTTTTGTTTATTGTCATTTTCTTCTTCATTAGAATAATTATTATCACCATCTTGATTTTCCAATTTTTCATCGTCTAAGTTTTCATCAATAAAATCATCTTCATCTTCCCAATCTAAATCATCATCATAATCATCATACTCTTCATATTCCTCTTTTTTTTCATTATCTAATTTCTTATTAAAAAGCTGATTAATTTTTTCTATAGCATCTGGAACATATTCAACTAGTTTGTCTAATACTGATGAATGTGTTGCTTCTAATAATTTTACTGAATCATTTTGGACTATTAAAAATGCTACTGGAGTTATATTAACACCTGCTCCACTACCTCCTCCAAATGGTAATCTGTAATTTATATTTTCTTCCTTTTCTTTTCTGTTATATGAATTTACTGTTTCATCATTAAATTCACAACCTCCTGCTGCGAATCCAAATCCAACTTTTGAAATTGGTATTATTACAGTATTATTTAGTGCTTGTATTGGGTCTCCAATTATTGTATTTACGTCTATCATTTCTTTTATGCTGTTCATTGCAGTTACCATAAGACTATCTATTGGATGTTTCATTTCCATTTACATCACATCTCCATTTCTTAAGATTTTTATACAATATACTAATAATATGCACCAAATTGGTTGTTATTATACAGTCTAATTTAATATTTAAAATCTTTTGATTTACATATAATGGATTAATCATGTATTTAAAATTTTTTAAATTAATTTTTACGTTTGTAAATTTTATAAAAAATGCTATTATGTTTGATAATATGAATACTGTATATGATGTTAAAATACAGTCTGTCGTTGATATATCTATTTTTAAATCTAACTTTTTCAAATTTAATTTAATATCTTTTAAAATTAAATATATTTCCTTAATAAGCTTTGTTTTATTTTTTGATAAATTTTTAAATTTTTTTTGAATTCTTTTATTTTTTATATATTTTTTTCTTTTTTTAGTTAAATCTATCTTTGCAATCAATACTGATTTTAATACATATATTTTTAAATAGGATTTAAAACTCATATCCTTTATGGATACACATAGTCTTAATTCTGTTGTTGCTATAAGTACAATTATGATTACAAGAATAAAAAATACTAGTAACATATATGATTTTCTCCTTATATATTACTAGTTATTTTTTCCAATTTTCTTTATTTAATTCATTTTATATTTAATTTTCTTATTAACATTGTCATTACTTTAATTCATTAATTTTAAATTTATTATAAAAACTAAACTTGTTGATATTTTCACAATATCAAAGATTTAAGTATTTCTTTTATGTTTTTCTACTAAAATATCCCCAAATAAGCTTTGTTGTGATGTTTGAACTTTGCTTCTTCTTGACATTTCTAGTAGTCCTGTAAATGCTGTTACTACTTCTACTTTGTTGCATTGTTTTTGTGAAAATAAATTATTGAATACAAATTTGTCGTGTTTTATTAGCTCTCTGTACATTTCTTTTACTTTACTTCCTACTGTGTATGTATCTGTTATTGCTATTTTTTGGATGTTTTTTGCATTTTGATTTAATCTTTTTTTATTTTTTTCTATTACCTTGGTGTAGGCTTTTACTATTACTGAATAATTTGAATCTAACTCAAGCTCTTTTTTTGGAAATTTTATCTTTTCTGGCTCTTTATAAAATCTTTTTGAGTTTTCTGCATAAAATTCTTTTAATTCTTCAGATACTTCTTTATATTTTTTGTATTCAATTATTCTTCTTAAAAGCTCTTCTTCTGTTAGCTCTTTTTCCTCTTCTTCTACATTTTCTAATACTGGTAATAATGTTTTGGATTTTAAATATAATAGTGTTGATGCCATTATAACAAATTCACTTGCTATTTCTAGATCTAGCTCTTCCATGGCATTTAGGTATTGTATATATTGATCTGTGATATTGCTTATATCAATATCACAGATGTTCATTTTATTTTTATCTATCAAATGACATAATAGGTCTAATGGACCTTCAAAGTCGTTTGTTTTTACTGAATATATTTGTGATTCATAGTTTAATATATTTTTCATTGGTTTCTCCCTTCTAATGCTTCTTTTACATTATCATATTCGAAACCTTTTTTCAATAACATTTGCGTTATTTCTTCATTAGAGCTATCACTTTTTTTATTTATTATGTTATTTATTGACTTTTTTTCATATTCATTTAAATCTTCTTTATTTTTATAAAAATATTCTTCAATTAAGTTGTTGTTTATACCTTTTGATAATAATTTATATTTAATTTGTTTTAATGATAAATTTTTTAATGCTATAAATTCATTTACTGCTCTTTCTATATATTGGTTATCACTTATATAATTATTTTGTTTTAGATCTTCTATTATTTCATCTAACATTTCATATTCAATATCTTTTTCAAATTTTCTTCTTATTTCGCTTTCTGTTCTTTTTTTATATAAGACATATTTTAATACTTTTGTTTTATTTTTATCATATTCTTTTATTTTTTCGTAATCAAACATTTATATTATTCACCACTACTTTTATTCATCATCAGATTTAGGCTCTTCATCTGCTAAGCTCTTTTCAAATGCAGTTTGGTAATTTGCTCTAACTTTTTCTTCTATTTCTTTCATCATTTCTGGGTTTTCTTCAAGATATTTTTTTACATTTTCTCTACCTTGTCCAATTCTTGTTCCATCATAACTAAACCAAGATCCACTTTTTTCTACTATATCTAAGTTAACAGCTAAATCTAAAATATTTCCTGATTTTGATATTCCTTTTCCATATACAATGTCAAATTCAGCTTCTCTGAAAGGTGGAGCCATTTTATTTTTTACAACTTTTACTCTGGCTCTATTTCCTACTATTTCACCATCTTGTTTAATATTTTCTATTTTTCTTATATCTAATCTTACTGATGAATAATATTTTAGAGCTCTACCACCTGTAGTTGTTTCTGGATTACCAAACATTATACCAACTTTTTCTCTTAATTGGTTAATGAAAACTATTACTGTTTTTGATTTATTTATAGCTCCAGCTAATTTACGCAATGCTTGAGACATTAAACGTGCTTGTAAACCTATGTGTGAGTCTCCCATATCACCATCAATTTCAGCTTTTGGTACTAATGCTGCAACTGAATCGACAACAATTATATCTAATGCTCCACTTCTTACTAATGCTTCTGCAATTTCTAATGCTTGTTCTCCTGTATCTGGTTGTGATACTATTAAGTTATCTATATCTACACCTAGATGTTTAGCATATACTGGATCTAATGCGTGTTCTGCATCTATAAATGCTGCTTCTCCTCCTAATTTTTGAGCTTCTGCAATCATGTGTAATGTTAGTGTTGTTTTACCTGATGATTCTGGACCATAAACTTCTATTATTCTTCCTCTTGGAATTCCACCTATTCCTAGGGCAACATCTAGGCTTAGTGAACCTGTTGGAATTGCTTCTACATTCATTGCAGTAAATTCTCCTAGTTTCATTACAGATCCTTTTCCAAATTGTTTTTCTATTTGACTTAATGCTGCTTCTAGAGCTTTCTTTTTTTCTGGGTTTTCTGTATTCATAACTTTCCTCCTTATAAACATTTGTTTGTATTATTATATCCTATTTTCTTCTTTTGTCAAGCTTTTTTTTATAATTGTATCATATATTAAATTCTTCTATTTTTCAATATATTTGATGTCTTTTATAAATAATTAGAGCAAACAAAAAGGACATAGTAATAAAACTATTACCATGCCCCCTATTATAAAAAATTATTTTCTTGATTCTACTATTAATTTTATACCTGTTCTTTCTTCACCTTCTACTTGTACTTCGGCAAATGCAGGTACACATACTAAGTCAACTCCTGATGGAGCTACAAATCCTCTTGCTATTGCTACTGCTTTTACAGCTTGGTTTAGTGCTCCTGCTCCTATTGCTTGCATTTCTGCATAATTGTTTTCCTTTACTAATCCAGCAATTGCTCCTGCTACTGAATTTGGGTTTGATTTTGATGAGATTTTTAAAACTTCCATTTTTTGGCCTCCTATTATTTTTTATTTTTTGTGTTCTCACTACAATTATATTTATAATACAAATTTGCCAAAAAGTCTAGTCATTTTATTAAATATATTTTTGAATCGTATGTCACAAAAACCCCTTTATTTTCTTATTATTCTATTTATCTTCATTACTCGACAATTTTCGTCATTAACTTCGAAAATACAACCATTTAGCATACAATTTCCATCTGCTAATTTATATCTTTCTGGAAGTGAAGTTACAAATCTTTTTATTGAAGCTCCTCTATCCATTCCAATTACAGAATTATATGGTCCTGTCATTCCTATATCTGTTATATATGCTGTTCCTTTTTCTAATATTTGATCATCTGCTGTTTGTACATGTGTATGTGTTCCATATACTGCTGTAACTCTTCCATCCAAATATTGAGCCATTGCAATTTTTTCTGCAGTTGCTTCAGCATGAAATTCTACAAAAATCATATCACATTCTTTGCTTAATTTTTGAACTAATTCATCAGCAACAGTAAATGGATTTTCTGATAATACATTCATATCAGTTCTTCCTATTAAATCTATAACTCCAATTTTTTTATTGTTACAATTATAAATTCCATATCCTTTTCCAACTACTCCTTTTGAATAATTTGCTGGTCTTAATAGTTTTGGATGATCTATAAAAGAAAAAATATCTTTTTTTCCCCAAGTATGATTTCCCATTGTGATTGCATCAACATTTTGATTTAATATTTCATTAAATATTTTTGTTGTAATTCCCATTCCTCCTGCTGAATTTTCGGCATTTACTATAACAAAATCTATATTATGTTCTGCTCTTATTTTAGGTAATTCTTCTTTGAATTTTTTTACTCCATTTTCACCTACTATATCTCCTATTGTTAAAATTTTCATATGCATTTTCCTTTCTTTTTTCTCTCTGTCTAATATATTATCATAAAAATTAAATTTTGTATACTTTTTTAATTCTGCCTCATTAATACAGAAAAAACTAAAATGGAAATAATCCATTTTAGTTTTTCTTTTTATCCATCCAATTTTTACCATCCACAATTCTTGCTGCTAGCATTGATGAGCTTGAGTCTCCTACTACATTTAGCATTGTTGCTGGTGGATCTATTATTGTTGCAATTATTGTTAAAATTGGTAGTGCTGCAATTGGATATCCCATCATTGTAATAATAAGCATTTCTGATATTGTTCCTCCTCCAATTGGTACTGCACTTACTAATAATGTTGCAACTAATGCTACACCTAATATTTGTAAAATACTTCCTATACTTGAAATATTTGTTCCAAATAAACATACTAAAAACATAATTTTAAATACAGATCCTATTATAGACCCATCTTTATGAAAACTTGTTCCAAATGGTATTAAAGTTTCTGCTATATCATCTGATACACCAATATTTTTGGCAGATTGAATATTTACTGGTATTGAAGCTGCACTTGAACATGTTGCTAAAGATGTTACTGTTGGTGGTATTATATTTTTCCAAAAAGCTCTAACACCTTTTTTTCCTGCTGATATAAATGCATATAATGTATAAATTATAAAATAAAATAAAACTGCAACTATTGTATATATTACAAATGTTTTTACATATCCTATAGCAATTTCTTTTCCAAATGTCCCTACTAATGATGCAAAATAACATCCTAAACCAATTGGTGCATAATACATAATAATTTTTACTATATTCATAATAATTTCATTTGCACTATCTAAAAAATCCACAACTGGCTTTGCTTTTTTTCCACTCATTTGTGCAGAAATTCCAAATATAATTGCAAAAACAATTATTGCTATAATGTTATTTCTTGATAATAATCCAGAAAAGTCATTTACTGTTAGTGTATTTACCGTTCTTTGTAAAATACTTGTTTCATCTTTTGATTCCCCAGAATCACTACTTGTAATTTCTTCTAATGAACTTTTTATTTGCTCTCCATCTTCTGTTGATACAAGTTTAATTGGTAATGTTGAAATTAATCCGATTATTACAGCTACTATTGATGTTATAATGAAAACACTTATAATTCCTACCATTATTTTTCCAAACCTTTTAGGTTGTGTCATTTTTGCTATTGCAGTGGATATATTTAAAAATACTAATGGTACAATTATTATAAACATTAAGTTTAAAAATAAATCACCTAATGGACTAAGCACTGCAGCTTTTTCTTTAAATATAATTCCCACAATTGCTCCAATAATTATTGCAAATAATAGTATTATTGTTGATTTATAATTTTTGAAGAATTTTTTCATTTGCATCACCTCGCTATTTTTAATTAATATTCTTAAAGTTCATTTTTGTTTCTGTATTAATCAAATTTGAAATTGAATTGATTTTTTCTATTATATTTTGCAAATTTGAATTAAATGTAACATTTTCATCCTTTAGTACATACCCATTTTGATTTAAAAATGTAATAATTTTTTCACGCTCTTTTCTTACACCAATTATTCTTTTATTTATTTTAACAGGTAATCTTGATTTTTGTTTTTCTATTATTTCATTTTTTAGCTCTTTACTGTCTATTGAAAAAATATTGTATATATTATCTCTTATTTTATAAATTTTACTTAATTTTCTTCTATTTCTACCATTATAATTTTCTCTTAGAAATATTTCTACTTCAGCTAATATTTCTATTATTTTATATTCTTTTTTAGGCTCTTCTGTTTCATCTATATTATTTCGTGCTTCATCAATTTCTTTTATTGCAAAAAACATATTTTCTTTTTTCATATCAACAATATCTTCTCGTTCAAAAAAAACATCTATTGCTTTTGCAATTGCACCTCTATTTTGTATTTTATCAAATTTCTTTTTAAATTTTGCTCTGTCTATTTCAGATTTTTCGAGCATAAATTTATCATATATACCTTTTTTTATTGCATTCATTTGTAATTTTTCGACTGTTGAAAAATCTTCTTTTTCTATATTTTTTAGCTGTACTTCTGTATTTTTTAATACATCATTTATATTTTTTATTTTATTAATGTTGAAATCTAAACTATAACTGTCATTTATTATATCAAGGCTTTTTATCTCCAATATTATTTGCTCTATTTTTTTTGAAAATTCTTCTTTAGATTCTACCATTTTATCTACTATATTATAATTAAAACATTTTATTTCGAACTTTTGTATTATATTTTCTTGTTGATTTTTGAACTTTAGTAGTTCGTCAATTTTATAATTTATATTATTTAGACAGTTCGAAATATTGTTTAATAATACTTTACTTTTTAATTTTTCTTGATTTAAAATTTCTATTTTATTCATATTTTCTCCCTGTATTTTTTTCATTTGTTGCTTATTTATCTTTTAAAGAAAAGATACTTTTATATTTATTTTTATTCTTTAGTTTAAATATATTCGCAACAGTTTTACTTTTTCCTGTAATATCATTATTTATGTCATTCATGCTTCCTGTTCTAAAAAAGTCACCATATACTATACTTAAATCGACTTTCTCTTGTATTTTATTTTCGATACCTTTGTCTGTAAATTGCCATCCCACCATTTTCGAAATAAGCTGACTATTATTTGAACCTTCTGCTGTTATGTTTGAAAACCAGTAATTTGGAATTTCTGTAACTTTTGGATAATATGCAAGCCACATTACACTATTTACATTTGTAAGATATTTGCTAGCAATATTTGCATTACTATATAAGATTACGTTCATTCCATTATTTCTTATTTTATCCATTAGTTCATTTACCAATGTATATCTTGTGTCCCATATTTCGTCGGCTCTGCCTGTTTCTAAGTGCTTTTCTACATCTAGTGCTATTGGTAACTTATTATATTCATATTTGTTATCTGATAAAAATTCGTTTATGAAGTTAAATTCTTCAGTTACCTCTTCTGAAGTAATTGCTTCATCTAAAAAATAAAATCCAAATGGTATTTTTAGGTATTCACATGCATCAGCATATTCTTTGTAATTTGGGTCTTTGTATAAATTTCCGGCTTTTCCATAGCCTCGTCCTCCAGCTCTTATGTATACATATTTTATGTTATTGTTTAATATAAAAGCTTTGAATTCGCCTATTGTTTTAAAGTTATTTTGTAGATTGAATTTTGATACATCTAACATTAGTGATTTTTTCATTGTGTCTTCTTTATATGATTTTATATTTTCTGCTTTGACATATCCTACCTTTTTGCCACTTTTTACTTTATACCATTTTGTGTTGTTTTTATCTGTTTGCGTTTCTAATATATATACATCAGTTCCGATTTCGAGGTTTGTTGCTTTTTTGCTTTCTTTTGCGTGTTTGTATAATTTAGAATCTGAATTAATGGTGATTGCGTTGGTTGCAGTTTTCATTTGTTTTGATATTATTGATTTATTTATGCATATTGTGGTTATGACTGTGATTGCTATTATGCCTAATATTATGGCTAATAGTATTATTATCTTTTTTATGTTAATCTGTTTTTTCATGTATTCCTCCATTTACTAATAATATTTTAACTTTAGTATTATAAAAAATCAACACTTTGATGCAATCTTTGTGAAAAAAATGTAATTGCAATTCGTGGTTATGGTTATAATACTTGATATTCGTTGCTGGGAATTAGCCGGATATGTGAATATATATATTAAAATTCCGTTCCTTACTGGTGCGCCTTTTCTTGATTGGTGTGAATTACTGTGTACCCCCGCTTTGGGGTGTACAAATTTTTTTGTGCTCTACAGCTTCCAAACTGCGCGTCACTACATTTTAATATATATATTCACATATCCTACTCTACAAAAATTTATTTATTGCTTTAAATAATAGTTAGAAATTAATAGTGAAAATTAGGACGGTGTAAAAATTCAAATTGATTTTTACATCGTCCTAATTTCTTCATTTCTAAAATTATATTCTTTTTATGATTTATTCCATATCACGTGGTCTCATTAATGGGTATAAAACTACATCTCTGATATTGTCGCTGTTTGTTAGGAATTGTAGGAATCTGTCTACTCCTAGTCCCCATCCTGAAATTGGTGGCATTCCGTATTCCATTGCTTTGATGTATTCGTTGTCTATTGACATTGCTTCTTCGTCTCCATTTGCTTTTAGTCTGCTTTGTTCTATTAGTCTTGCTTCTTGCTCTCTTGCATCTACTAGCTCTGAGTATCCGTTTATGATTTCTTGTCCATTTACAACTAGTTGGAATCTGTCTGTTAGGTTTTTGTTATCATCATTTGCTCTTGCTAGTGGTGATAGGTCTATTGGGTGTTTTGTTAAGTATGTTGGTTTAATAAGTTTTGGTCTACTTACTTTTTTGTATAGAGCATCTATTAGATTTCCTCTTCCTAGGTTTTCAATGTTTTCTTCATCTAGGTCTATTCCTTTTGCTCTTATTTCTGCTAATAGAGATTCTGCTGTTTCGAATTTGTCGATATCTATTCCACTGTCTCTTAATACTAAGTCTCTGAATGAAACTATTTCCCATTCTCCTCCAAAATCTATGTCTTTATCACCTATTCTTACTATTAGGTTTCCATCGAATAATTTGTTGAAAATATATATAACCATTTCTTTTAAGAATTTCATATTGTCTTCATAATTCCAATATGCACTGTATCCTTCTACCATTGTGAAATCTTGAAGATGGTTTTTGTCAATTCCTTCATTTCTGAAGTCTCTTGCAACTTCGTAAACATTATTGAATCCACCTATTATTAATTTTTTTAATGTTAGCTCTGGTGATATTCTTAAAAATACATCCATATCATATGCATTATGATGAGCTATAAATGGTCTTGCAGTTGCTCCTGATGCTGTGTTTTGAAGTGCTGGTGTATCAACTTCTATAAACCCGTTATTATCTAAATATTCTCTCATTAATTTTATAAATTTTGATCTTAATAAAAATCTCTTTTTTGTTTCTTCGTTTGTTATTAAATCTAGATGTCTTTCTCTATATATTATTTCTTGGTCTGCTAGTCCGTGGAATTTTTCTGGTAGTGGTCTATATGCTTTTCCTAGGAATGTATATTCATATACTTGAATACTTTTTTCTCCTGCTTGTGTTGTAAAAATTTCACCTTTTACACCTATGAAATCTCCTATATCTGTTATTTCGTGCATTCTTTTGTATTCGTCTTCTCCTAGGTCATCTCTTTTTATTACTAATTGGATTTTTCCTGTTATATCTCCTATATGAATAAATGAAATTTTTCCCATTTTTCTTTTTGATAATATTCTTCCAGCTATTGAGATATCTTTTGTTCCATCTTCTAGTGCTCTTGCTCCTTCTATGTCTGTTGTTCTTTCATATCTTTCTGGACGATTTTTTATTCCGTATTCTTTTATTTTTTCTTCTTTTTCAAATCTTACTTGCATTAATTCTGATTCATTTGCCATAATAGCATCCTCCTTAAATTTTAATATTATTTTTATTTCGTAATATTAAATCTGTTTGCCGTTTAATCACCATATTCATTTCCTCCATAGTTTAAACTTATACCATATTTCTTGGATTTTTTCAAGACATTAACTAGATTTTTAGTATTCCCTATTTAATTCATAATAAATAAAAAGCATGAATAATCTTTCATGCCTTTTATTATTTTTTATTTAATATATAACTATTAACCTCGTATTAACAGCATAAAGATTCTAATTGTGCTTATTTTATATTTTTATACCTTTTGCGTTTTTTGTATAATATAACAACAAAAATTACTGCAACAATAATTAATATAACTTTTGATTTTGCGCCTGTTTGTGGTAATTTTACATTTGCAACTTCATCATTATTATTTTGTATATTTTTTTCATTATTAGAGTATCCACTTTCATTGTTTTTATTATAATTATTTTTATTATCCTTGTATATATCATTATCCGAATTAGATAATTTTTTTACAGTCACATTACATTCAGCTGTATAATTTCCATCTAATGTTGTAGCTGTAATTTTAGCTTCTCCTTCTGCTATTGCAGTGATAATTCCCTCTTCATTTACTGTAACTATATTCTCATTAGAACTTGTCCACTTTACATTTTTGTTCTTTGCATTTTCAGGTTTTACAGTTGCAATTAAATTTGATGTTTCTCCTACATTTATTGAAACTGAAGTTTTATTTAGTTCAACTCCAGTAACACTAATTTTTTCATTTCCTTGAGTTGTAAATGCCTTTATTGTAGCACTTGTGTTTTTTAGTACTGTACCGTCATCTAATTTATAATTGTATATATCATTCCATTCAATATCATCCCCAGATATAAAACTTTCTCCATGATTTGATTTTGCATTTTCAAAGAGTTTTTCAATTTCTTCATCTTGTATGTTTGATTCTTTAAGATTACACTCTAATGGCACAAATGCACCTTCTGTATTTATATATTTAATTTTTATTACAAATTTTTCCCCTGTTAATTCTATTGGTGATGATAACTTTAAAACATGATATCCTGAATCTAAAGCATTATCTCCTGTATATGTTGCAACTAATTTACATTTACTTATGTCATCATCATTAGGATTAACATAAACTTCGATTCCGTCTGCTTCTAGCAATGTAACACCTATTTCGCTTAAATTTTCTGTATGTGATGTATCTTTCTTTTTAAATACATTAGCAGCATACATTGGTTTACCTACTTCTCCAGCAACTCCAATGTTTCCTCCTAATTCATCATATTGATAAGTATATTTAACAGCATTAGAAGATTCTTCTTTTATTTCGTTTATTTCAACCATTGATTGTTCAATTCCAAAATCATCATAAGATACATAAAAATATCCATTCTTGCCAAATTCTTTTCCATATGAATTTAAAACAATATATGCTCCATCATTTGCCGGTTTATTTCCATCAAAAAAATTATCTTTACTAAAATTATCATCCCAACCAACAATTGTAACAGCATGATTTGTTGAATTACTTTCTAAATTCTTTCCGTTACCATAATATGCGCTTTTTTCACTGTTATAGTATCCATGTTCACTTTTATAAACACCATCGTTTGTTATTCCAATATCAGAATAAAATGATGAAATTATGCCACCTTTTTCTTTTATATGTTCTTTTATTTTTGTTCTTATTGCATTTACTTCTTCTTTTGAATAAATATTTGCATCTGATGTATTTCCATTTTTGTATGTAATAGTTCCATCTGAATTATATGTTTTATAAATTGATGGCAAATTTGTTGCATCTTTAAGTGTAGCTCTTGTCTTATACTTACTTAAATCTACCTCACTTGGGTCTATTAAATTTTCTTTCCCATTATTAGAATTTTCTTTATAAACAGAATCAAATGGAAAATCACTTTCATATACAGGGCCATTTCCAGATGATAAGTATGCTAATCCAAAATAGAAATTTCCACCACTTGAAAGTTCTCTATTAAACATTTCATTTGTTTTATACTCAATATGCATTGGTGAGTATTCTTTTCCATTTTTCATTGTACTTTCAATCATACTTGTAAATGCAAAAGACCAACAACTTCCTAAATTTTTCTGATTTTTCACTTTTAACTCATTATTGTTGCTTATATTGTAAGTTGATTCTAAATTTCCATTTCCAGCCATTAAGTTATTATATTCTGATCTTTTAATACTACTTTTTAAGTTTTCGTATTTATTTTTTTGTATGGTAGTAAATTTTACACTTTCGTTTTTTTCTACAGCATTGATTGTCTTAGCATTAATATCTAAAATACAATAAATAATAATTGTGATTAACGCTACTGCTGTCATTTTTCTTAATGTTTTTTTCATAAAATTCCCCTTTCTTAGAACTCAAATTTTATTTTTTCATTTGTTCTTGACAAAACAAATTGTATAATAGTGAAATAAAAAAGTCAATCTAGGAATGCATATTTCTTTTATGTCATAAACTAATATTTCTTTCATTAAAACTGTCCATTTGGGTTCTTAACCACTTAAATCGGATTTACATGTATCACTGTCAAATATATCTCATCTATTTCCCTATCAATCTCTTTTTCCAAGTTATTTGCAATCTCATGACTTTGATATGTTGTTAAATTTCCATCTACATATATTGTAAATGAAATTTGATATTTATATCCAACAGGAGTTGAATTAAAGTGTTGAATTTTCTTTATTTCTGGATGTCTATCTATTATTGCTAATACCTTATCTTTATCTTCTTTGTTTATGGATTTGTCCATTAAAACATTATAGCTTTCTATAAATATTTTAATCCCGGTATAGCAAATCCATAATGAAATACCTATACCTACAACTCCGTCAAACCATAAAATATGTTTTAAACTTAATAATGCAGCTATTAGGTTAAAAGTTGTAACAACACAATCATTTCTGTGGTCATTTGCATTTGCTTCAATTAGCAAATTATTATGTTTTTTAGATAATGAATGTGTATATATGTATAATCCCAATTTTGTTGCAATTGTCACAATACATACAACAATTAAAAACCAAGAAAAAGTATATCCCTCAGGATTTTTTAATGACTGAACCGAATCAATCAGTAATTTTATTGCCACAAAAATCATTGACAAGCTTATTAGTAATGAAAAAATATATTCAGCTTTTCCGTGTCCTAAATTATGTGATTCATCACTAGGTTTGCTTGCTATTTTATTTCCTATAAATGTCATACATGACGAAAAAATATCTCCAGCACTATTAACACTATCAGCAATCATTGCCTGACTATTTGTCATAAATCCTATTATCCCTTTTATTATAAGCAAAAAAACATTACCAATGATACCCAATATACTTGCTTTTTTAGTCGATTTATACCTATCCATTATTGTTATCTCCCCTTTTATTTATATGTTATTTGATTTTTGCTTGTATTAATAATAAAAGGCAAAGGAATATATCCCCCGCCTAAAATTATTTATTTACAAAAACATCGTTTAAAAATTGTTTTATCAATTACATAATTTATATTATGTCTATTTTTACCCATATACCAATCTAAATTTTTAGCTTAAATTGTAAATCACCAAGTTTATCTGTTGTAACATATCCTGGCTCTGCATTTATTACATCTGGAATTCTGTTTACTATTGTTGCACATGTTAATTCAACAGTTGATGGTCTTGCTACTGTTATTGTTGTATTTGGCTCTCCGTATACAGTCCATTCATTTTTATCATAATCCTCTTTTGAATATACTTTTCCTATACATTCAGATTCTATTGTGATACCTTCTTCAGTTTCTGTTGTTACAACTGCACTCATTCCTGTTGCATCTCCAGCTTTTACTGTCATTCCTAATGTGCTTGAATATATGTCTTCTTTATTTGTTGTTGGAACTGTTACTTGTGTTTGTGATTTTATTGTTAATCCTAGTTTTTCACATAACCAACCATTTGTATTCCACATATATGATGGTAAATAATCACCGCTTTGTATTATTTTATTTCTTTCTTCATCACTTATTTTATCTACTATGGCAACTTGCTTATCAAACTCATCTAATGTAAGCCCTGCTCCATGAGCATTTGCTAGTGCAATACCATAGTCTTCTACATTGTAGCTTGTGCTTCCTTTTATTTTTGTTATTTTCTGTGTTGAGCCTGCTATACTTGTTATTAATTGTCCCCAATAAATATCTTGATATCCTGAACCAGTTATTGTACAACCAGTTTGTTTTGCTAATTCATCTATTTTTTTAGTTAAATTTGGATTTGAGTTCCATGGAAAGAATGCTTCTTCACATGTGCTTATTGCATTTATTCCTAGTTTTGCACATAGCATAAATGGATCTTCTAAGTCTTTAATTAAACTCATTGTTTCTACAACGCAGATATCTGGTTTTACTTCTTTTAGCATTGCTTCTGCATCTTCAAATGATGTTACTTTTACATTTTTCTTTTCACATCCTATTATTTCACCTATATCTTTTCCTATCACTGCTGGATTTACATCAATTGCGCCTACAACTTCTCCACCTTTTTCGTAAACATACCTCATAGTATATTTAGCCATTTTTCCTGTTCCAAATTGAACAACTTTTACTTTGTTTTCCATACTTTTACCTCCTAATAGAATTATTATGTACTGAAATTTTTTCTTTATGTATAGGTAAATAATACCATAAGGATTTTTGTAATTCAAGGATTAAAAAATTTTTATTGCTTTTAATATGGCTGTTATTACAACTAACAATAACAAGTCTCTACAAAAAAATATTATAATAATTTAATTTTTATGATATTTTTTTATTTATTATTCTGAAATTGTAAATTGTAATACTTTTTTGCTTTTTATTTTCTTTATTAGATATTTAACAAAATATACTACATAGAATGGACCTATTACTTGTATTAGTATCATCACAAATGAAAAGAATTTTCCTGTTAAATTATATATTATTTCTACTGGTGTGTTTGGAAAATTTTTTGATATGAACATGAAATTTGTTCCTAATTTTTCATTTACTATATATGATATTAAACTTATTCCTGTTATAAGTGATGCATAATATTTTATATCACTTAGTCGTAACTCTATGTAATTTGTTATATTTACTAATATTCCTAAATACAACATAGTTCCATGAAATATAAAGCTTTGCAAACTTATATAATGAAACATTGGGTAAGCTGGTAATGATGTGTTTGGACAAAATAAAAAGAATAATCCTCCTATTATTGATCCTGTTGAAATAAATACATCTCCTACTTTTTTTAATGCTCCTTTGCCCCATCCACTTAATAGTCCTGCATATAAAATTATGCTACAATAGTATAGTGGAATATAGTTATTTGGATTTCCCCAATTCCCTATTGCAAAATTAAATATTATTTTTATTATTTCTAATATCCATAAAACTATTGTTGATTTTTTTATTATTTCTTTTACTTTTTCTTTACTAATATTTTTTGTGTTAGATAAAGCTATACCAACAATGCTCAATGCTAGTACTAATAAAATAAAATGTCCTACACTAAACATACCACATGGTTCATATTCACCTGGTTTTGAAAAAAACATATATAATCTCCTCATATAATATGTTTATAAAATTTATTTAATATAATGTTATAAACATATTCTTTCTTTTTATTTTTTCGTAATATAATATAACATTTTTTTACAAGAAAATCAAAATTTTTATATTTTATTTATAAATTGTTATTTTCTACTAAATAATATTCCAATAACATCAAAAAAGACAATTGTATATTTCATTATACGAATTGTCTTTTTATTAACCAATTTTTGCTTTCTTTAATGATTTTACTTTTTTTATCTCAGCGACAAATAAAGCATTACGTTCTGCTATTATAGCAATTATTTCATTCCTAATTGGAGTTAATCTTCCATTTTGAAAATCTTCATCAATGTTATAAATTATCTTAAATGGTAATTTGTATTTTTTGCTTTGACTTTCACCATTTAATTGACGCAAATATAATTTTGCATAATCTAAGTTTCCTTCTTCTATAAATATTGTTAATGCAAATGGATCTATATATTTAAAACAGTCCTCACTTATGTTTAGCTCTTCAAATATGCTTATTCCAAAATTCATTTGTCTTAAATTTTTTATTGCCTTTTTTTGTAATTGCTCTATATCTGAAAATTTCGATTTAAATTTATATCTTTTCTTTTTAACAATCTCATCATTTATTTTTTGTGTAAATATATATTCTGCATTTTTTGAATTATACTCTATCTTTATATTATTTTTTCCAACATATTTTGAATTCCATGCATTTAATTTTTCTTCTAAAATTTTAATGACATTTCTCTTTTTTTCTGATATTATTTTTGACTTATCATTATATATTCTTTTTATTTCCTTTTTTTGAGTTCCTATATTCTTTTTAGATAATTTTTTTATATATTTTTCTGTTTGTCCACCATATGATGACTTGAGCCTATTTATATAATCATCTAAATTTTTATATTCCTTATATGTATATTTTATACCATTATTAACCAATAATTGCTCTATACTATAACTTATTTCAAAGTACATTTTTTTAATTTCTTCTATAATTTTGGAATGATTTTCATATTCTTTTTTTCTACAAAAAACAATGTAATTTTTATATAATATTCCTATTTCGTCCCTAATATTTTCTGCATATTTATAATCAGTTGTTATATTAATTTTCCTTAATTTTTTAAGATATTTTAAAGACTTATAATTTGCAAATATTGAATTATTATATCTTAAATTTTCATATAAATCTTGACATATAGATCTTATAATTACATTAATATCTTCCAATTTCTTCCTCCATGAAATATAATCAATTTCTATTATACCATGATTTTGGAATTCTTTCAATATTTTTTATATTATGTTAATTTTCTTAGAACTTCACTTCACTTTGTATTCCCAATCCATTGCCATTGCATATCAATGTTTCAGCTTTTTTTCTTGGTCTTTTATATGTTGTTGTAACTTTTAAGTTTTCTATAAACTTTTCTTTTCCATTTCCAGTGTCTTTTGGAGCATCTATTTTTTTTACCTCTTCTTTTTTGTTAAATATACTTTTAAAATATAAAAATACTTTCCTTATAAAATTCATAATCCAACCTCCTCAATTATAATTTAGCGTAATTTTAAAGCTTCATTATCTCTTTTTTTATACTTTTGGTCACTTTCCCATGGTCTTACTCCATTTGCTCTTTCTAAATCAGCTTCATAACATTCAAATTGCTCTGTAAATTCTTTTGGGTGTAATTCTATAAATTTTTTTTCCTTAGCATCAGCATAATAAAATTTTTTTTCTGAATCATTTGATTCTACATACGCATATACAACCGGCTTTTTTTCTTTATCCGATTTATTGTAAACTCTATTTATAACACATTTATTAAAGTCCATATTTTCATTGTTAAAACTAATCAAAGTTAACATTTCCATGGTTTCTTGTTGACATTTTGCAAAATTTGGATAAAGTTTAGAAAATAGTAATAATTGTTTACTAATGTTTTCATCCTGTTGTTTAGCGTATATTTTATCCACTAATTTTGATTTTTCTACAAAATCACCAATTGGAAATTTACCATTTTTATCAGCTACGCCTATACTCGTAAATAAGCTTCTTAAATTTTGTTCACTTAAACTCAATGTAGCATCTTGTAAGTCTTTATCATTTTCATGACTTTTATGATCATTTCCTTTTGAGTCAATATCTCTCTTTCTCATATCTTCATAACTTAAACAAAAACAATTGGGCATTCCACCAAATTTATTTCTACCTAAATTCCAAGTTGAATCTAATAATGTATTTCCTTTTACAGTTTCTCCATTTTCAAGTGGCATTTCTATATTTTTTATTTTTAAAAATGCATGAGTTTCACTATAAACAATTTCACTTTCAATACCAATTCTATCAAATATATATTTTTCTGTAGTTGATATTCCATTACAGACACCATATCCAGAAGTAATTATTCTCCAAATATTTCTACAATTACTTGTATTAAATACTTCTGTTCTTTCATCTGGTGAAAAACTTATTTTTTTTCCAATTGCATTATCTATTACCGCTATTTTTTGTAAATCGGTATATTGTGGATCAATTTTACTAATTACTGAAGTTATCCAATTTTCTGCTACTACATATTCTTTTCCACTAGCAACTGTATAACTATTTTTTACTGTTAAGTCTGGACAAACTTTACAAATTTCTATAAATTTTTTTCTTTGTTCATCTGAAAACCCTTCTGGCATTGAAGTTATTAGATTATCAAAGTTTCTATAATCTTCTGGATTCCTCTCAAGGTCTAAAATAATGTTAGCAGAATCTGTGTAATCAATTGGTCTTTCTAAAATATCCTCAATATATTGGCTTGTTTTCATACTAAGAGCCACTTTATATTTTTCTGGAAAATTTGATGTGTCAATTTCTTGTTTTACTTCTGGTTTTAGCACCGCTAAAATTTCTAATTTTTCATTTAATGTTAACTCCATATCTTCTAAACTTGAAACAAAATTCATTTGTTTTTCTTTATTCAATCTCCATATAACATTATACGGATGAATATTATTTTTTTTATAAAAGTCTTTATTTTGTTTAAAAAAACTAATTAGTGTTTTTTCATCTAAAGTCTCTAATATTTCTATACTATAATTTTGGTTAAAGTTTTTTTCTAATAAACACTTTATTTTATTATCATTTTCACTCAAACTTTTTACTATTTCTTTTTCATAAATTCCTAAATTATACATTTTTAGTACATTTAATTTATCTGTATCATTTGATAATTCTTTTGCCAACTTTGTAATTTGAGCATTATTTAATTTTAACATATCTCTACCTATTTCCGGATTTAACAATATTTTTACTTTAGTGCTGTCATCAAAACTAAAAATTATGTCATCTCCCAAAAAATCAATTCCATATGTCTTTTTATCTATTAAGACCTTCATTTTCGCCTTATTACTCATTTTTCCAATTATTTGTACCTTTTCCCATTCTGATATATTGCTATCATGTATAACTTGCAATTTTATATTTTCATCAGATATTGTATCTATTATTTTACTATTAATGATATCTGTATTAAAAATATTGTAACTAAGTATACTTTCTTTTTCTTTATCATTAAAAAATGTATTAATTAATTCTATTAATTCAGCCATCGAAAAATTATACTTTTTTAATTCACTCTCATCTTTTAATATACTCACCTTATCAGCAGATTTTTCTAATAATTTTCTTAAATCATTAATATCCATTTTTTCTCCTCTTTTGTAAAAGTATTTCTGTTATAATTTTATCATATATTATAACAATTAAATATATTTTTTATAATTAATTTCAAATATTTATTGTTAATCTAATTAGCATAAAAAATTGTCTTTAATATTTATGTTATGTTTTTGAATCCTCCATATTTATAAAAATATCAATTTTATTCATTCATATATTTGTAACACAATATTTTGTATGATATAATCAAAAAAAACAAAGGAGGATTTTATTATGACGCCACATATCAATGCGAAAGAAGAAGACATTGCTAAAATTGTTTTAGCTCCTGGAGATCCACTTAGAGCTAAATATATTGCTGAAAATTTTTTAGAAAATTACAGATTGGTTAATACTGTTAGAAATATTTTGGCATATACTGGAACATATAAAGGAAAAGAAATTACTGTATTTTCAACAGGTATGGGTATGCCTAGTATGGGAATATATTGCTATGAATTGTATAAGTTTTATAATGTTGAAACTATTATAAGAATTGGCTCTTGTGGAGCTTATTCAGCAGATTTGAACATTTTTGATACTATATTAGTTGATGAGTCTTATACAGAGGGAAACTTTGCTAAAGCATTAAATAATAAAGATTGTCACATAATTAATGCAAGCGAAGATATTAATTCTGTTATAAAAGAAACTGCTAATGAAAATAATATAAAACTTGTTGAAGGAAATGTTTTATGTAGTGAGTGTTTTGATTATTATATAGAAGATATAAATATATTATTAAATAGATTACCTGCAGAATTTAATATTACAGCAGCAGAAATGGAATCTTTTGCTTTATTCTACACAGCAAAATATTTAAACAAAAAGGCTTCTTGTTTATTAACTGTTGTTGATTCACATTATAAAAAACAAGAAATTTCTTCAGAAGAAAGAGAAAAATCTTTGAATGATATGATCGTACTAGCATTAGAAAGCAGTTTAAAAGTTTAACCAAAAATAAAAAGGGGATTATTTTTCCCCTTTTTATTTATTTTAAAGCTTCACTACATCTGTGGCATATTGTTGGATTTTCTTTGTCTTGTCCTACTGTTACATCGTATTTCCAACATCTTTCGCATTTTTCACCTTCAGCTACTTGTACTTTTATTTCTGATGTACCTTCTACTAAATCTAATCCTGATACTATGAATACATCTTTTAGTAGCTCTTTGTTGTCATTTAGGAATTTGTATTCTTCTCCTTCTGCTGATATTATTACTTTTGCGTTTAGTGAATGTCCTATTACTTTTTCTGCTCTTGCTTCTTCTAATTTTTTTGCTACCGCTTCTTTTATTTTTAGTATTTTATCCCATTTTGCTTCTAGCTCTTTGTCTTCATATTTTTCATTTACTTCTGGGTAATATGAAAGCATTACACTTTCTGTGTTTTCGCCATCTTTATGAGGCATATATTTCCATATTTCTTCTGCTGTGAAGCTTGCCATTGGAGCTATAATTTTTACAAGTGCTTGTAGTATTTCGTACATTGTTGTTTGAGCAGCTCTTCTTTCTGTTGATTCTGGTTTTGCTGTGTATAGTCTGTCTTTTATTATGTCTAAATAGAAATTACTCATGTCTAATACACAGAATGTATTTATTGCTTGATATGCTTTGTTGAAGTCATATACATCATATGATTTTGTACATTCGCTTATTAAATTATTTAGTCTTGTTAGAGCCCATTTGTCAATTTCTTGTAAATCTTCATATGCTACTGGTTTGTTTACGTCAAAGTCGTGGATGTTTCCCAATATGTATCTTGCAGTGTTACGTATTTTTCTGTATACTTCTGAAACTTGTTTTAATATTTCCTTCGATAATCTTACATCTGATTGATAATCTGAAGATAGTGCCCAAAGTCTTAGTATATCTGCACCATATTGGTCTATTACTTCTTGTGGATCAATACCATTTCCTAATGATTTATGCATTTGTCTTCCTTGTGCATCAACAGTCCATCCATGTGTTAAAACTTCTTTGTATGGAGCATCTCCAGTTACTGCTATTGATGTTAATAATGATGATTGGAACCATCCTCTGTATTGGTCAGCACCTTCTAAGTATAAATCTGCTTTTGGTAATCCTCTTTGAGCAAGACAACTTTGATGTGTTGAACCAGAATCAAACCATACATCCATTATGTCTGATTCTTTTGTAAATTCTTTACATCCACATTCTGGACATTTTGCATCTGCTGGTAATAAATCTTTCACATCCATGTCAAACCAACAATTAGTTCCATGCTCTTTAACAAGATTTATTACTTTTTCCATAGAGCTATCTGTAACATATTCCTTCTCACAATTTTTACAATAGAATATTGGTAGTGGAACTCCCCAAGTTCTTTGACGAGATATACACCAGTCATTACGCTCTTCTATCATTTTAGAAATACGGTCTTCACCCCATGCTGGAACCCATTTAACATTTTTTATAGCTTTTAATGAATCAGCTCTAAATTTATCTATTGAAGCAAACCATTGCTTTGTAGCTCTGAATATTATTGGCTTTTTACATCTCCAACAATGTGGATATGAGTGATTTATTTTCTTTTTAGCAAATAGTAAATCATTTTCATCTAACCATTTTACAATTTCTTTATTAGATTTTGCATAAAACATACCTGCAAATGGTCCAGCTTCCTTTGTTTGATGACCTTTATCATCAACACAAACAATCATTTCAAGTCCATTTTTTAATCCACATAAATAATCTTCTTTACCATATCCAGGAGCTGTATGGACTTCACCAGTACCAGCTTCTAAATCAACATCTACTGTATCTGGACTACCCATAACAACTTTAGATTCTCTATTTAAGAAAGGATGTTTACATTTAACTCCATCAAATTCTTTACCTTCAAATTTTTTTATAACTGTATATTCTTCTACTCCAGCATCTTTTAAAACTGGCTCAATTCTTTCTGTTGCAATAACTAATTTTTCTCCATTAACATCAATTAAGCTATATTTAAAGTCTGGGTTTACTGTTATACCTGTGTTTCCAGGTAATGTCCATGGTGTTGTTGTCCAAATAACAAAATATGTATCTCTTTCATCAAATAATCCATTTCCTTCTATTACTGGGAATTTTACATATACTGTTTCTGAATCAACATCTTTATATTCGATTTCGGCTTCAGCCAATGCTGTTTCACAATCAGTACACCAATAAACTGGTTTTAAACCTTTGTATATATAGCCTTTTTTATACATAGTACCAAAAACTCTTAATTGCTCAGCTTCCATTTCTGGTTGATATGTTATGTATGGATGTTTCCAATCTGCTAAAACACCTAATCTTTTAAATCCATCAGTTTGTAATTTTATATATTCTTTATTAAATCCTTTACATGCATCTCTGAATTCAGAAATTGGAACTTCATCTCTATTTAATCCTAATTTTTCAATAGCTTTTTTTTCAGTTGGCATACCATGTGTATCAAATCCTGGTATGAATGGAGTGTCAAATCCTTTTAAATTTTTGTATCTTACTATTGTATCTTTTAAAATTTTATTTAAAGCATGTCCTATGTGAAGTCCACCATTTGCATATGGAGGTCCATCATGTAATACGAATGGTGTCTTTCCTTCATTCTTTTTTAACATTTTTTCATACAAATCATTTTCAAAAACTTCATCAAATATTTTTGGTTCATTTTCTGGTAAATTTCCTCTCATAGGGAAATCTGTTTTTGGTAAGTTTAATGTTTTACCATAATCTTTTTTTTCTTCACACATATTTAATCTCTCCTTTATTATAAATTTTTATAGAACAAATTCTTTTGAACATATCATTTTTTATATTTTTGCATTATTTCAATTTTGCATTTAAAACATCAAAAAAAGCCATTTGTCCTACTTTTATTAGGACGAATGACTTAAAATCCGCGGTACCACCTATATTAGCTAAATATTAAATTACTAGCTCTCTTAATTTTCTTTTAACGCAAGATTACGGCTTAATTTACTTTGGTTCGATTAAGCAACATAAAGGTGATAACATACAAATTATTATCTTACTGAAATTTCAGCTTATTTTTCAGCTCTCTGTTAGTTTTAGTTTGAATGTGTTGTCCTTTATTTCGTTTTTAAATATGTTAATATGATAACACCATTTTTTATTTTTTTCAATAGGTATGTACCAATTTTTATGTGGATATAAAAAATGATACCATAGAAAAAACATCCCCTATCCACATGTGAATGAGGGGATGTTTTTTTTATGCATAAAGATCAATATCGTACCAATCATCAGTGCATGGAGATAACAGCCATTCGAGTCCTCTTCTTCTTTCAACAATTACGTCATCATTAATTATTGTAGGATTGAATTCCTGCTGCAAACAAATTTCATTTGTTGCCCACTGATATCTGTAATATAAATCATACATATCCAATATTTCGTCCAAGCTTCTAACTCTGCAACGATCTTTGAATTTTTTCAATGAACTTCCTTTAAGAAGTGACATGGATTTTTCGCAGTCTGCCAAGATGTTCGGATTTCTTATGTCATCATCTATAAGACCTAAGGCCCAAAGTAACGCCCAATTTGTTTCATAGGCCCAATCCATATCCAAGCAATCCTGTTTAGTATAGCATAAATTCATAATTCTTTCTTCTTTTGAATTTAATGCATCTTTCACTCCAAAATTATCAAGTAAAAAGATTGCTTTTGCCATACTTTCTTCTGAAAACTGATCATAATTGATATCACAAGCTACCTGAATGACAATTAAACTTGCAACTGCTCTTTTAATTATTTCATCTACTGGTCTTATCTGCATATTTGCATCATTGCACATCAGATTATTATTTGTAATAATTCCTTTTTCTTGCAAAAAGATATTATTCTTTATTCTGCGTGCTTTCTGCTCTTCTGACTCTTTTAATTCTGACTCATTTAAACATAAATGACATTTTTTCATATCATTAGTTTTTTCATCAAATTCGAGTTCAGTCATCTGGATTATATTTACAATTCCAGACTTAGCCTCAAAGTAAAATGTCACATCGTCTTGATAACACTCAAGCTTGAATAATGCCTCCACTCCATGTTCATCCCTGAAAATATATCCAAATGTTACTTTGGAATATAACAGATCTGTTCCTGAAGGTATCAGCTTTAATGCCTCATTTGTGACTTCAAATTTTACTTTTGAAGACGTAATTAAGTTTTTTTCCATGATTTACATGTCCTTTCTCATTTGTGTGAAGTACTTATAACTGTTAGTATTGTTTCATTATTTAGTATATTGTATTACTCAAAATACTGTAAAAAATAAGTTAACAGTGTATATATTATAGTGTTTTACATAATAGATGTCAAGTACAATTACATATTTGAGTTAAAATTGCCCTAATTAGTATTTTTTGTCGTTTTTTAGTTTACGATTTTAGTTTACTTTTTGTTTATTCTGCGATATAATATATTATACATTAACTTAAGGAGGAATTTTCCAATGTCAAAGAAAATCACAAGAGGTACAGCAGAAGAATTGAGGTTTATCACTCCAACAGGAGAGATCATCTCAAGCCCAGAAGGTCATTTTCATATGACCATCATCGAAGAGAAAAAACTTAGTCCTTTAACTGGTTTTGATGGATTCATCGATGTTATCAAAAGAGGCTATGCTGTTATAGCAGCCATAAAGGAGGAAATCCTCATAACTCATTCAAATGAGTTATGCGCTGCTCAACAAAAAGCTATTTCCAATTTGGAATTGCTTTTTCCAGATTACAAAATTTCTCTTGTAAAAGAAGAAATGTAATTTAAGTTGAACCTCTAACAAAATAAGAAGTATTTTAAATGCTGTGCATTTATTATACTTCTTATTTCTTTTTATATTTTTAATCTACATTTTGTATAAATTTCAAAATTTCTTCTGCAAGAATTTCTTCTTTTCCTCTATAATTGTGTGTTGCACCATCTATAAAATTAATATCTTTTTTATTGTTTAATATCTTTTCATTCATTAAGTATACAAGTTCATTTGCTGGTAAATTTATTATTTCATTTACATTTCCCCATCTCATAAATAATGGAACTTTTATATTATTTAATTTTTTAAATTCATAATCTTTTTCTTGATATTTTGCAAAATCAATTTCTTCATTATCTCTATAATATGTTAAGAATGTTTGTACACTTACTAGTGGTAAAAATGATGCTTTACAGTCTATTATATAATTTAAATTTTTTTCAATTTCTTTTTCTTTTGCAATTTTTACTACATCAACATCCGCGTTTTTTACTAAAAATTGCATTACGCTTGTTAGGTCAACTAATGATAATAATATTACTGAACTTATTTTATTTAAAATTTCTGTTTCATTATTTTGCAATAATTTATTATATACATATACGCTTTTCGTTGAGCCTAGACTATGTCCTTGTAGATGTATTTTTTCGTAACCCTTTGATATCATTAATTTTATTGCTGATACAATGTCATAATATGAATCCTTTACATCTTCAAATGCTGTTCCTTGTAGTATTCCGCTTCCATCTTTTGTTATTTTATTTACTAATCCGAATCCTCTATTATTAAAGCTGAAATATGAAATATTATTTGATGTTAATTTTTGTGCTATTATATCGTCTCTTTGTTTAAAACAATTGCTTCCCATTCCATGAATTGCTATTACAACTTCTTTATCATTTTTGCTTTCACTTGTGTGTAATAAACCAAAGAGCTCTACATTGTCTTCTGTGTTAAAAAATATTTTTTCTACTCTCATTTATATTTTATACTCCTATATTTCTTTTTTTCTCATTTTTCTAAATTATAACCTTCTCTTTTTTATTCTTTGCTAAACGTCCATATATGTTATTACCCAGTCGTAGTTTTGTAAATTGAATATTGCTCCACAGTATTCACATTGTCCGTTTTTATTTACATCTATGTTTGCCCCGCATGATGGACATTTTCTGGCTACTCCCATGTCTTGTGAGTTCTTTAGTTTTGTGTATATTATTTTATTCATTCTTTCTACACGGTTGTATCTGTCTCCTGATATGTATTTTCTTGTATCTCTTGCAATATAGTATTCTAATGCTTTCGAATGTACATTTACTTCTATTTTGAAACTATCTTCTTGCTCTTCTATTTTTAAAATTTGGACATCAGCTACATTTAGTTCGTCATATAATTGAATCCTGTTGTTTGATTTGTCGTTTTCTACTTTTTGAACTATTTTTTGATATGTTTCTTCGTTAACAAAGTGATGGATTTTTTCTGTTTTTCCTGTCACCATTGATAGTTTTATTTGTACAAATGTGTTTTCTACTTTTGATTTGAATTTTGCTTCTGAAAATTCTGAGTCTTGTTTTAATAAATTTTCTAATGTGTTATTCATTTTTTTCATTCCTTTTTATTGTTTATTTGGGATTTTGGTTGGTTACCCATATGCCATTATGTTTTGAGATATAGTATTTAATAATATACTATATCTCTTTTATTATTTATATATAATCTTGCTCAATTACTTTCTTTTCTGTTAATACCCATTTTGTATTTTCTGATACTAGTTTTGATCCACAGTATTCACATGTTCCTGTACTGTTCATTTCTACTTTTGCTCCACAATTTGGACAATGAGTTACTTTTTCATCTTCACTTAAAGCTTTTCTGAAGCTCATTTCATATAATATACATATTTTTTCCTTGTCTTCGCCTCTTATTAACTTTTTCGTATTAACATCTGCTATATAATCATACATTTCTATTACATAATTTGTTTTTATAGTAATTGTTCCATTTTGATTTGTAACATCTCTTAAACAACTTTGTTTTAATTGTATGTCTTTCATTATATTTTGCTCACCTTTTACTTCCAATGTTGCAAGTTGTGATTCGTACATTGTGTATATTTCGTCTGTCACTTTGTCTTTTATATCTTCTAATTTAAAGTCCATCCATGCCATTTGGATATCGTAATAAATGTTAAATCCTTGTTTTAAAAATTCTTGCTTGTTAAAGTTTGGTATTAGTTTCTTTATTTTATTTTCTATTTCATCTTCATTATTTTTATTAATAACAATTTTGCGTGATTGTTTTGTATTTTTATTTGCTATAAGACTCCATATTACAATTATTATAATCATTATAATAATTGTAATCATAGCAGCAACTGGATCCCCACTACTTGAACTGCTTCTACTTGATGATGAACTAGAACCGCTACTTGAACTTCTTCTGCTTGAAGAACTACTGCTGTGACTACTACTATGGCTACTACTGTGACTACTACTATGACTTACACTATGGCCTGAATCCGCCAAAGTTGGTCTTTCATATATTACAGTAAAAGTTAATATTACTGAACACAAAATACCTAGTGTTATTAATATCTTTTTTATTATATTTTTTCTTTTCTCCATTTTACTCCCCTAATTTATATATTAAGAATGAAAATATTTTCTATTTTCATTCTTATTTTTTTATTTTAAAACATTTCTTGTCTCATTGTTTTCTTTTCTGTTAATACCCATTTTGTATTTTCAGAAACTAATTTTGAACCACAGTATTCACATGTTCCACTACTGTTCATTTCTATTTTAGCTCCACAATTTGGACAATGATCTACTTTTCCATTTGAATTTAATGTCTGTCTAAATTTCATTTCGTATACTATTCTTAATTTATTAGTTGATGAACCTCTTAGTACTTTTCCTGTCGATTCTTCAATTATATAGTCATACATTTCAATAACGTATCCTGTTGTGATTGTAATTGTTTCATTTTGTACATTTACATCTTTTAAATATGATTTTACAAGCTTAAAGTCTTTCATTATATTCTTTTCGCCTTTAACTTCTAATGTAGAAAGTTGTGAATCATACATATTATATATTTCATCTGTTATTACATCTTTTACATCATCTAATTTAAAGTTCATCCATGCATTCTGTACATCTTCGTAAATTTTGTATCCATTATTTAAGAATTCTTGTTTATTGAAGTTTGGTATATATTGTTTTACTTTATTTGCAATATTTTCATCATTTACATTATCAGATTTTGTTACAACTTTAGTTTTCTTATCTCTAGTACATATAGCTATTATTATTATAATTATTATGGCAATTATGAAACCTATAAGTGAATCGCCACCATCTGAGTCATAATCTGAGTCATAATCCCAACTACTACTTCCACTGTCATAACTTCCTCCACTATAACTGCTTCCTCCACTATCATAACTACTTCCAAATCCTGAATCTGCTAATGATATATGTTTATCTGTAAAACTTGGAATTAGTGATATTATTGCTATGCACAATATAATTACTAATTTTTTTAGCCATTCAAATTTTTTTCCTTTATCCTCCATATTTTTCCCTTTCTTTAGTTTTTATATTATTTTATAAAAAGCACAAATAAAACCTTTTGCAGTATTTATTTGTGCTTTAATTTATACATTAAATCTGAATAATACTATATCACCATCTTGCATAATATAGTCTTTTCCTTCTGAGCGTAGTAAACCTTTTTCTTTTACTGCATTCATTGAACCTTCTCTCATTAAATCATCATATGAAACAACTTCTGCTCTTATGAATCCTCTTTCTATGTCTGAATGAATTTTACCTGCTGCTTGAGGTGCTTTTGTTCCTTTTTTTATTGTCCATGCTCTAACTTCTGGCTCTCCAGCTGTTAGAAATGACATTAGGCCTAATAAATCATAACTTGATTTTATAACTTTATCTAATCCTGATTCTTGTAATCCTAGCATTTCTAACATTTCTTTTTTATCGTCTTCATTATCTAGGCTTGCAAGCTCTTCTTCTATTTTTATACATAATGGAATAACTTCTGCATTTTCTTTTGCTGCAAGTTCTTTTACTTCATTTATGTATTTGTCATTTTCAACATCTGCCAACTGCTCTTCTGAAACATTGGCAATATATAAAGTTGGTTTTATTGTTAATAAAAATGCATCTTTTATTAGTTCACTTTCATCTTCATTTAATTCAACAGATCTTGCTGTTTTTCCAGCTTCTAGAGCTTCTTTTATTTTTTGTAATACATCTATTTCTGCTTGATACTTTTTGTCCGCTTTTAGATTTTTCTTTGCTCTTTCAAGTCTTTTATCAATAGTTTCTAGATCTGCTAAAATAAGCTCTAAATTAATTGTATCTATATCTCTTATTGGATCTATGCTTCCATCTACATGAACTACATTTGGATCTTCAAAACATCTTACAACTTGTGCTATGCTATCAACTTCTCTTATATGTGATAAAAACTTGTTTCCTAATCCTTCACCTTTGCTTGCTCCTTTTACTAATCCTGCTATATCTACAAATTCAATTATTGCATGTGTTACTTTTTCTGGATTATACATTTTTGCTAAATTATCTAGTCTTTCATCTGGTACAGGTACAACTCCTACGTTTGGCTCTATTGTACAAAATGGATAATTTGCACATTCAGCACCTGCGTTAGTTATTGCATTAAATAGTGTACTTTTTCCAACATTTGGAAGACCTACTATACCTATTTTCATATTTTCAAGTCCTTTCAATTTTAATTGTGATTTTTATTATTTTATAATAATTAATGGAGCTTACAACCAGATTTGAACTGGTGACCTCTACCTTACCAAGGTAGTGCTCTACCTCCTGAGCTATGTAAGCATATTTTACATTTATATGCTTTTTCCAACATTAATTTTACTTTTAAAGTTTATATTACATTTGATAAAAAGTCAATATCAATTACTGGAAAATCAAAATAAAAAATGAGATTCAATCCATATTTTGGTACTTGAATCTCTTCTTTTATTTTAAGATTTATTATTTTTTCTTTTATCCTCTAAATTTAAATTTTTCATGGTTTTTTTTCGGATTCTTTGAATTGCATTATCTACAGATTTTACTGGAGAATCTAATTTTTGTGCAATTGCTGTATATGAACTTCCATTTACTAATTCATTTAATACATTTTTTTCAAATATGCTTAATGATTTATCTATTATATCTTCAACACTTTTATAATATTCTTTTTTAGTTATTGTGTCCAAAGGATCTTCAATTATATTTGCATCAAATATGTCATATATACTTGTATCATCATCTTCATTATCGTATGCAGACATATTCAAAGATAAATATGAATTAAGTGGCATATGTTTTTGCCTATTTGAGCTTTTTATTGCAGTTATTAATTGTCTTTCAATACATAGGTTTGCAAATGATTTAAATGAATTTTGTTTTTCTGGATCAAAACTCTTTATTGCTTTATATAAGCCAATCAATCCTTCTTGTATAATATCCTCTTTTTCGGCACCGATTATAAAATACCTACTTACTTTCATATTAACAACTTCTTGATATTTATTTAATATATAATCTAATGCGTCATTATCCCCTGATTTAATTTTTCTTATTAAATCTTCATCTTTCATATTGCTGTAATTTTCTGTGTATTTGTTTATATAATTGTTGTTCATTATATTTTAGCCTCCGGAAGATTTTTTCGTTTACTTTGATTTATTATACTCATCTTAATTCAATAATGTCAAGGATTTTCCAGTATTTTTTGTACTTTTATTAATTATATATATATAATAATCCTCATTGTTAAATTATTTTTAACAATGAGGACTTAATTAATATTTAATACTTTTATTTAAACAACATACCAATTTCCATTATATTGAATAACTATAACATCTTGTTGCTCTGTATTGTTTGTATCATTTTCACTTTCTGTACCATTTGTATTATTATTTTCTTCTGAACTATTTGTAATTCCATCACCAGTAACTGTGATAGTTACTGGAACATAATATGCTGATGTAACATCAATAGTTTGCTCATCTTCGACAATAGCCGCTATATTGCTTTCTACATCGTTAATTTCATCTTCTGTTAGGGCAACAGCATCACCAAATGTATAGTCAATTTTTATATTTGCTCCATACATAGATTCATATTGGCTATATAATTCATTTATATCATCCTCAGTTATTTTTTCTGATATTTTCATGAAATCTGGATATGCTTTTGCTACTCTACTTAAATCTTTTGATTTTATTCCCTCAAAGTAATCTGTTATTGGTTGTAAATATGCTTTTTCGTCTGATGTATCATTTTTTTTATTTCTTTTACATCCTGTAAATCCAAATATAGTAATAAAAATAATTGTAAATATTGCTACAATTTTTAATAAATTTTTTTTAGTTTTTAACATAAATTTTTTACCTCCTTTTTGTTAATTCTATGTTATAAATTAATTGTATTATTGTTTTCCTTGTCTTTATCTTTTAAATCATTGCTTTGTAACTGTTCTAATTTGTCTATTAAGCTTTGCAATTGTTTAATATCTTTTCCCATCATTTCGTAATCTTGATTTGATGTTGATTCTTTTAAATTTTTATTTGCCTTTATTATTGACTGTAAAAGTGCTTGCTCATTTTCCGGATCTTCAACTTCTATATTAAATGCTTGTGATAACAAATTGCTTAATGCTGATTTTAAATCATCACCTATTGCCATTTTATTTCCAGATGCAATAACTACTTTTCTTAATTTAGGTAATGAATCACTTTCATTAATATATTCTTGATAAATTGATTCCACATATATTAATTTATTATTAATTGGCACAACTACTATATTTTTTGTAAGCTTTGTTCCTGATACATTTAAACTCTCAATTTCTTTTGAAATTGATTCATTTTGACTTATTTGTGTATCTAACTGCATAGGACCTAATACTGTATTATCTGACGAGTATCTATATAATTTCATTACCATTTTACCATTTTCATAAGTACCTACTGTATATCCTGCAATACTTTGCTTTCCTTGAATTGTATATGGTAATACTAATCCCAATTTTGTTTGTTCACTATCTGTTGTTTTTACAATTGCATAATATGGAATCATCTGTGTTGTTTGTTGTGTAGATGAATTCGTTCCAGCTCCATATTTAGCTATATCCCAGACATCGTTTGCTCTATATAATACATCTGGCTCTGTATTGTGATATCTTTTCAATATTTCAGCTTGTATATTATATAAAAATTCCGAATATGTGAAATGCTCACTTATCTCACTTGGAATTTCTTTATCAATATCCATAAACACATCTGGAAAAGCTTTATTATATGCCATTGCTATTGGATCTGTTCTATCTGTAATATAGAATTCAACTTTTCCATTATATGCATCAACTAAAACTTTTACTGAATTTTTTATATAATTTATTTCTTGTCCATTTACATTACTTTTTTGTGAATATGGATAATATTTTGATGTAGTATATGCATCTATAACCCATACTAAATTGCCTTCATTTGTAATAACCAAATATGGTGAATTATCATATGTTAAATATGGCATTATTTTTTTAGCTCTTTCTATTACATTTCTATTTGTTAATATTTTACTATTTTCATTAATATTATTTGAAAAAGCTAAATTTATATCACCATTTGAAAAAGCTAGTATCATTCTATCTAATGTATTTAATTTTAGTCCAGCTTCTCCATCATATGAATTAGTTGCATTATCTAGATCACTGTTTTCATTTTTAGGATAATCAAACTCATTTTTATTTTTGCTGTTTGTAACTATTGTTTTATTAGTTTCTAATCCAAAATATACCCTTGGATTTTTTATATTAATTACATTACCGTCATTTGAAAAACCTTTTTGCAAATTTACTAAATCACCTGTACTATTTGTATCTGAAGCTGATGTAACTACTACTCCATATCCATGTGTATATTCATATGTTGCATTAGTATATGAATTTTCATTTGATACAACTTCCCTTGGAGTTATATATACTAATGTTTTTTTATTATTAATTGTATATTCACATGGTTTAGTTGAAGTATATTTATAATACCCTTTATTTGTTAATGTTCCATTTAATGATTTTAATACCAAATCCTTATTAGTAGTTGCTATATTATTTGCAACTTCAGAATATTTAGTTACTTCATCTGAATTTATAGCATCTGTATCATCTAAATTTACTTCTTCTATATTTATTCCATATGCATCTCTAGTATTTTCTATATTATATGATATATACTGTTTTTCTTTTTCATATTCGTTTGAATCAACAAATATTTTATTATATCCTATTAAAACTAAAATTAAACCAACTAAATATATTGGTACTGAAAAAACAGACATTATTAATCTTCTATTTTTTTTCTTATTATATGCAGATATTCCTACAAAAATTGCTATTATCATTATTATTGATAAAGCTCTATATCCCCAAACTTTTATCGAAACATCTGATGTTCCAGCTCCAGATATAGCATATGAGTATTCGTTTTCTCCCACAGTCAAAAATGGTCTTGATGACAAATCCTCTGCATTTATAAATGTTAAAACTGCAATAATTATTACTAATATTTTTGCATTATTTAATAATTGTTTTTTTATTATTGAATTTTTTAATGATTCAGTTGTAACTCCATTTACAAACTGAGTATTTAAGCTAACAATATAATATACTGCTGCATATAACGTTGATAAAACTATAGTTACTAAAATGTATATTAAAACTGCTTGCAAAAAAGGTTTTATAAACAAATAATATCCGATATCATGACCAAATATAAAATCTGTTTTTCCAAATGAAGTACTATTAAAAAATAATATAGTTTTTTGTAAAAATATGTTTGATGTTATAACACTACCTATTGCAGCAGTTATAAACGAAATTGACTTATTTAGCAATTTAGGCATTTCTTTATTTTCTTCTGAAAAGAATGGTTTTAAACCTTTTTGAATCCTTTTGTTTGTAAAATACATAAGACCAAATATCCATATAAAAGATACAATTATAGTTATTGATCTGTATTTAATTTGATCAGTAAATGCCCCTATATAATTTTTTCCAATTTCCAAATATTCTAAATAATTCCCTCTGTACATTATATAGGCAATTATTATGAATACTATTGAAAATAATACTACAATAGTTCTTCTTTTAGCTGATTTTTTCTTGGATTTTTTATCATTTATTTTTTCTTTCAAATTACTCACCTTCTATTTGTTTTATATTATACTATTTACAAAATCAGCTGAGTTGAATTTTTGCATATCATCTAATTGTTCACCAACCCCAATAAATTTAATTGGTAAATTATTTTCTGATACAATACCAATGACTGCACCGCCTTTTGAAGTTCCATCTAATTTTGTTAAAACTAATCCATTTATATTTACAGCTTCCTTAAATGCTTTTACTTGCATAATAGCATTCTGTCCTGTAGTAGCATCTAATACCATTAAAACTTCTTTTGATACATCAGGAAGCTCTTTATCTATTACTTTGTTTATTTTTATTAATTCATCCATTAAATATTTTTTATTATGCAATCTTCCTGCTGTATCTATTATTAAAACATCAGCATTTTCCTGTTTTGTTGTTTTTATTGCATCAAATACTACTGATGCAGGATCTGTTCCTTCTGGTCTTTTTACTAATTGAACTTGTGCTCTATTAGCCCAAACTTCTAATTGTTCAACAGCTGCAGCTCTAAAAGTATCTGCTGCTGCAACAATAACTTTTTTGCCTTCTTTTCTTAAATTATTTGCTATTTTACCAATAGATGTAGTTTTACCAACACCATTTACTCCGACGAATAATATTACTGATGGTTTTGTTTCTAATTTTAAATCTGAATCAACTGAATCTAGTATTTCCTCTATCTGCTCTCTTAATGCTTGTTTTACCAAATCAGCATCTTCAATTTTATCAGTTTTTATTTTATCTCTTAAATTTTCTATTATTTTCATAGATGTTTCCATTCCAACATCTGACATTATTAATGCTTCTTCCAATTCTTCTAGTAAATCCTCATCTACTTTTCTAAAATTTTTAAATACATTATTTATTTTTTCATTAAATGATTCCTTTGTTTTGCTTAATCCTTGTTTTAATTTATCAAAAAATCCCATGTTCTACATCTCCATTACAATTTATTGGAGCTACTGGGGAGAATCGAACTCCCGACCTACAGGTTACGAATCTGTTGCTCTACCAACTGAGCTACAGTAGCATTATACTCTTGTTTATTTTAACATATATTGTCAAATTAATACAATAGAATTCAAAAAAAAATTAGATTATCAAATAACAAACAAAAAAGGAATATGTTACCATATTCCTTTTATATTACTTAATAAATTACAATTCCATAATCTCCTGCAATTTGTTTATCTGATTTTCCTGAATTTTGTATAATTACAGTAGTTCCTACTGGTACAATTTCATATAAAGATTCAACTTCTGCATTATGCATTCTTATGCAACCATGAGATGCATTTGTTCCGATACTACCTTCATTATTTGTACCGTGGATTCCATATGTAGTTCCTTGTGTACCATAGCAATCTAATCCCATCCATCTCTTTCCTAATGGATTTCTTGGATCACCACCTGGAATATTATTTTTATAATATGGTCTATTTACAATTTTATTATATACAGAAAACTTTCCAGTTGGAGTTGCACTTGAACTTTTTCCTGTCGCACATGAATATGAACGTGTTAAATTTCCATTTATATAATATCTTAAAGTATTATTTCTACTATTTATTACAATTAAATTTGAAACTGTACTTCCTGTTGTTGAAACAGCTTCTTCTTCATAGCTTTTTTCTTCTATTACAGGCTTAGTTTCTGTTAAATATGTTGAATCAACATATCCAACTTTACCATTATATGATACTCTATACCAAGTCGAATCTTTTACTTTTCCAGTAACTGTTACTTCAGCTGCATTTTTATAAGCTCCAATTTTACCATCAGAAGTTGATGGTCCTGATCTTACATTTAAGCTAGTTGCTTTTACATATAAAGTCTTTTTCATATCAGTTACAATTATTTCTTTCTTTTCTTCTACCTTTTTAGTTTCTTTTTGTTTAGTATTATCTTTTTTTACCTCTTCTTGCTTTGTTTCACCTTGATCTGCTTCTTCACTTTTCACTTCATTGGTTATTTCTTTTGCCTCATCTTTTTCTTCTGTAATTTCCATAGCTTCTTTTGTATCTTCATTTGTTATATTTTTTTTAAAGTCTGCTTGTTCAACATCCTTATTTTTTGTTTTAATATAGAAAATACCGGCTACTATTATACAAATTACTAAAATTGCACCTATTGAAATACCAATGTATACTTTCTTACTTTTCATATACATCATCTCCTATATAAATATCCTAAATATTATTTTACCTTATTTTACATAATTTGTCAACTGATGGTTTATTCTTTGGATTTTCTTGCTTTTTTGGGCAATTGATGGTATAATACTTATTAATATAAAGTTTGATTTTCCCATTATTCGTCTTATCATTCATGCTTTGTAAATTTACACTGGGAGGTTGTGTTTTATGAAAAATTTTTTGAAGAGCTGTGGAGGTATCCTTGTATGTATCCTCGCAATATATTTTGGAATTCATGTTTTCATTTTCCTCGGAAATTTATTCTTTGACCTACTTGGAATCTAGCTTTCAAAATGCAAAAAACACAGTGAGGTTCTCTTTTTGAGAACCTCTTTTCAATGCCAATATTTCCTAGAATATCTACATCCATTTGTATTATTTTCCATTAAACAATTACATATATTACTAGTATCGCTGTTAACATTTATATCATCACATATTTCATTGTCGCTATTATGATTATTTTGACATTCTATAATCCTCATGATAAATCTTGTTATTGTAGCAGTTATGTATGCAATTATTGTATATATGATTGCATATATCAAAAAGGTTTCATTAAATGCCGAAAATGTTACAATTAGATATATTGCAAAAGCAGTTATCGCTACTAATATTGGACAATTTAATATTTTTTGTAATACTATTGATAATAAAATTGTAGCTACAGGTAGTGCAAAAAATAATAATAAATTATTCATAATACTTCACCCTTTCTTAGGTAAATTTTTTCTGCATTTATTATAATGTATGCTTATTATGTAATTTTTGACACATGTTTTATTTAACATAATTTTTAAAATATTTATTTTTTTACTTTAAAATTATATTATTTTTTTCGCTCTTGAACTTTGTATGCAAACTTTGCAATTATATTGTTTGGAACTATTTTAGCTATAAATCGCAAACATTTTATTTGAGCTCCTGGTACTATATAAAATTTTCCTTTTAACATTTCATTCACAGCATATTTGGCAACATATTCACTCGATAAAGATTTTGCTTTAAAGTTAACATCTGCTACATTATTAAAATTTGTATTTACTGGCCCTGGACATAATATTGATAGTTTTACATTTGAATTTTTTCTTCTAAGCTCTTCTCTTATTGCTTCTGATAATCTTACTACATATGCTTTTGATGAATAATATGTTGCCATTAATGGTCCTGGCATAAATCCTGCAATTGATGCAACATTTAAAATATGTCCCTTATTTTTCTTTTCCATATCTTGTAAAAATAATTTGGTTAAAATATGAACAGCAGTAATATTTGTATTTATTAGCTGAATTTCTTTATCTATATCTGTTTTTGTGAAATCTCCAAATGCACCAAATCCAGCATTGTTTATTAATATATCTATATCATCATTTACTTGATTATATAAGTTTTTACAATTTTCTGGAGTACTAACATCCATTTGAATTATTTTTATATTAATATTATTGCAGTTATTTAATATATTTTCTTTTACTTGATTAAGCTTTTCAATATTTCTAGCAACCAATATTAAATCATATCCCCTTTGGGCAAGTTCTGTTGCAATATCTCTTCCAATTCCAGAAGAAGCTCCTGTTATTAAAGCTTTCATATAAATCATCCTTTCTTGAAAAGACATTTTGGTCTTTTGTTTATTTTAATATTAAAAGACAGAAATTTTATCTATCTCTTAATTTATATTTAAGATTTAGTATCTAATTTTTCTGCCTTTTTTGTTTTTATATTTTTTATTATTTTTCCTGCTAATATTACTAATAAAATACCTAGTATAACTCCACATGTATCTATACATACATCTCTAATTTCTGCACTTCTTCCATCTACAAACTTTTGATGTAATTCGTCAGATGCTGCATACATCATGCCAAAAATTATACAAAACACTATTCTGTTTCTTGTTGATAATAAATTAAATGTATTGGCTAAGTTCATAAGCCATATTCCTAATAATGTATATATTGAAAGATGTGCGCACTTTCTTACTACAAATGTTACATCGTCTGTTAGCTTTTCTTTATTTATATTTTTATTTGCATTAGAAATTTTATCTACAATTTTATTGACAACTACTCCACTAGTTTGACTTGAAGTATCTGCATTTTGTGATGAAAACTTGAATATTACTAAACAATTTACTATTATTAAAATCGTAAATATAATTCTTTTTAATATTACTTTATTCATTTAAATTTATACTCCTTTAATCAATTAAGTATTTTGATGGATTTTCACATAATTCATCTATTTTTATTTCAGTTTGCTCTCCTGTTTGCATATTTTTTAATGATACTGTTCCATTATTAATTTCATCTTCTCCTAAAACTATAACATATGGTATTTCAAGATTATTTGCATATTTAAATTGCTTTTTTATTTTTGATTTTTCTACATAAATTTGAGTATTTATTCCGTTATTTCTTAGTCTTGTTGCAATTTCAGCTGGTTTTGACAAATCTTCTAGCATTGATATTATTAATATTTTCGCAGTTGATTTTTTATTTGCTTTTATTATATTGTTATATGTTAATTGGAAAAATAAACGTGATAATCCTATTGAAATTCCAACTCCTGGTAATTTTTTCTCTGTATAATATTCAGCTAAATTATCATATCTACCGCCAGAGCAAACACTACCTAAAAATCTATATTCATCTAAGAATGTTTCATATACTGTACCTGTGTAATAATCTAAACCTCTTGCTATTGTTAAATCAATTTTAAAGTTTGTTTCTGGGACACCAAATATTTTAATATATTTTACTAGTTCTTTTAGCTCTGACAAACCTTCTGCAAATGTTTCACTTTGTATATTTAATTTTTCTAATTCAACTATTGTTTGTTCTACTGTTGTATTTATTGAAATAAATTGCATAATTAAATTAATTTTAGCTTCTTCAATTTCTAAGTCTTTTAGCTCTTTTATAACGCTTTCTTTTCCTATTTTGTCGATTTTATCTATTGTTCTTAATATATCTGCGCTTTTTTCTTTTAAATTACAACTTTCAAATAAACCGTTTAATAATTTTCTATTATTTATACAAATAGTAAATTTATCAAATCCTAGCTCTTTAAATGTGTTGTATATAACACTTGGAAGTTCAGCATCATTTATTATGCTTAATTCTCCGTCTCCAATTATATCTATATCACATTGATAAAATTCACGAAATCTACCTCTTTGAGCTTTTTCTCCTCTATATACTTTTCCTATTTGATATCTTCTAAATGGAAAGCTTAAATTTTGATAATATTCAGTTACATATTTAGCTAATGGAACTGTTAAATCAAATCTTAGAGCTAAATCATTTTCTCCTTTTTTAAATTTATATATTTGTTTTTCTGTTTCACCACCAGCTTTTGCAAGAAGTACATCTGCTGATTCAATTATTGGAGTATCTAGTGGTAAAAAACCAAACTTTTCGTATGATTTTTGAATTTTTTCTTTCATTTCATTAAATAAAATTTGTTCATCTGGTAATAATTCCATAAAACCAGGTAAAGTTTTTGGCTTAACTATATTTTTTTCCATATTCAACTTCGTATGATCTTATTTTTATCATACTCTCCTTTCCTAGCATTATTAATCTTGACATTTATATTATTATATCTATTGATATTTGTCAATAAAATAATTTAAGGATAAAAACCAGATCAAAACTATCTGATTTTTATCCCATTTATTTTTTATTATTTTTTTGATGTAGATTCATTATCTGTAGTTTCTTCTTTATTTTCAGTTTTTGTTGCTCTTTTTCTTGTAGTAGTCTTCTTCTTTTCTACTGGCTCTTCTTTTTCTTCAACCTTTGTTACTTTTTTTCTTGTAGTAGTCTTTTTTTCTGCTGGCTCTTCTTTGTTTTCAGTTTTTGTTGCTTTTTTTCTTGTGGCTGTTTTCTTTTCTGCTGGCTCTTCTTTGTTTTCAGTTTTTATTGCTTTTTTTCTTGTGGCTGTTTTCTTTTCTGCTGGCTCTTCTTTGTTTTCAGTTTTTGTTGCCTTTTTTCTTGTAGCAGTCTTCTTTTCTGCTGGCTCTTCTTTTTCTTCAGTCTTTGTGCTTTTTCTTCTTGTTGTAGTTTTCTTTTCTGCTGGCTCTTCTTTTTTTTCAGCCTTTGTGCTTTTTCTTCTTGTTGTAGTTTTCTTTTCTGCTGATTCTTCTTTATTTTCAGTTTTTGTTGCTTTTTTTCTTGTTGCTTTCTTTACGCTTTTCTCTTCATTTTTTTGTAGAATACTTAATAATGTTGTTAAATCATTTACATTAGGCTCTATTAATTTTGTATCATCTTTCAAGCTATATTTTAAATTCATATATTCATTCATATGGTTAACATATCCAGCATAAAATTCAGCTGATAATTCTATATTCTTTTTAGATATTTTTTCAACAGCTTTAATATATATTTCATTTTCTTGGTATATTTTATATTGATTTTCTATTTCTTCTTTTATTTCATTATTTTGTTTTTGCTTTTCTTTACAAAATTCTTCTAAATATGTTTTTTCATCTAATTTATTTGCATATTCCTTTTTTATAGTGCTTATTTCTTTTATTACTTGTGTTAGCTCTTTGACTTTGTATATTGGTATTTGTTTTCTTTCTTGTCTTTTTTCTTCTAATTTCTTTTCTACTTTTTCTATTTCTTTTAATAATAACTCAAGATTTTCTTTAGCTTTTTTATATCCCAACTCATTATCATTAATTGTTGTTAAAACACTTTCATCAGCCTTTTTAACTTTTACTAATTCATCTAATTTTTCTATATATCCCGCTTCTTTTACCATGTAAATATACTCCTTTACAACAAATTTCAATAACCATTATATCACTTATTATGTAAAATGTCTACTTTTTTTCTAAATTATGTTACTTTAATATGGCATTTTTATTAATTAATACATCAGTCTATTTTATACAAAAAAATAAACCTACATTGATATTTTTAATTAACAATATCGGTTTATTAAAATATTACTTAAATATTTTTATTTTTTTTCTTAAATTTTTGTACGGTTTCATCTTTTACTTTTGCAGTTGTTTTCTTTACTTTAGTTGCTCCATCCTTAATTTTTTCTGTTGCATCTTCTTTTACTTTTATTGTTGTTTCCTTCATTTTTTCTGCACTTTCTTTTATTTTTTCCGCAGCTTCTTCTTTTACTTTTGATGCAGTTTCTTTTACCTTATCAGTATTTTCTTTTATACGAGCTTTTATTTTATCTATGTTTATTTTAGGAAAAGCATTTATTAATCTTCTATCAAGGATTGATTTATTTGTTAAAATTTCCTTTACTTTTTTAGTTATTTCTTCTGTATTATCACCAGAATTTTTTTCATTTACTTCTTTGGCTGTTTTTCTTAATCTTGAAATAATGAAAAATGATATTATAAAATCCGTAATAAAAATAACTAATAATACTATTGCTATAATATTTATAGTGTTTTTATTCATTTTATTTATTAAATTAATAAAAAATGGATTTGATATATATATAATAAAACAGCCTAAAAGTCCAAATGGAATTATTGTTTCAAGACATATTCTACCATTTATATTAAATTTTCTTTTGCTATAATCCCACCATCTTGCTTTAAAAAATTTTTCCATTATGTAGCTTGTTAAATATTCTAATATACCACATACTGCAATTCCCATAAAAAATAACACTATTGGATCATCGTAATATTTACTTAATAATAGTGTTATTAAAATTCCTCCAACACCATATATTGGACAATATGGGCCTATTAAAAATCCTCTATTTACAAATTTTTTTGTTTGTATTAATCCATTTATAATTTCTATGAACCATCCTATCATTGCATATATTATAAATAGAATAAAATATACACTTACATTTATTTCCATAACTATTTATATGGCTATTTTGTATAAAAATAGCTATATACCCCTTTCTTATTGCAATTTTTAATATTTAATAATGTTTTGTGATTATCGAATTTTATAATATTCATATCTATTTCAAAATTTCGTTTTTAAAGCTTGTTCCATTTTCTAGCTTACTTAAATTAAATAAATCTAAAATTGTAGCAGATATATCTGCATATGTTTTTCTTATACCTAAATTAGTATTTGGTTTTATTTGTTTTCCATATACAAGTATTGGTGTGTATTCTCTTGAATGATCTGTACTTGGTGTTGTTGGGTCATTTCCATGGTCTGCAGTTATTATTAGCATATCATCATCTTTCATATTTTTCATTATTTCTGGTAATTTTCCATCAAAATATTCTAAAGCTTCACTATAACCTTTTACATTATTTCTATGACCATATAACATATCAAAATCTACTAAATTAGTAAATATTAAACCTTTTGAATCTTGTTTTATATATTCTATAGTTTTTTCTATTCCATCTGCATTTCCATTTGTATGAATTGCTTTTGTAATTCCTCTACCAGAAAATAAATCTTCAATTTTGCCTATTGCAATTACTTGTGCTTCTTTATCTTCATTATAAATTACATCTAACATTGTTTTTCCAAATGTATTTGATTCAAAATCCCTTCTGTTATATGTTCTTACAAAATTTTCATTTTTGTCACCTATAAATGGTCTTGCAATTACAGTACCAACATTATATTTTGGATTATCTAATATTTTCCTTGCTATTTTACAAATTTCATATAATTTTTCAACTGGTATAACATCCTCATGTGCTGCAATTTGAAATACACTATCTGCTGATGTATATATTATAGGATATCCAGTTTTTACATGCTCTTCACCAAATCTTTTTAATATTTCAGTTCCAGAGCCCACTTCATTACATAAAATTCCTTTTACTCCAGTCTCTTTTATAAATTCATCTATAAGCTCTTTTGGAAAAGCATTTGGATATGTTTTAAATCCAGGTTTTTTTATATATCCACTCATTTCCCAATGTCCTACTGGACTGTTTTTCCCTTCACAAGTTTCTGTAGCTTTTCCATATGCTCCAAGTACATTTTCAGCTTTATCTACTATGTCTACACCATCTATATTATATAACCCTAAACTTTTCATATTAGGAAGATTTGGATGCTCACTGTTATATATTCCAACCAAAGTATTACTGCCTTCATCACCATATACATGAGCATCTGGTAGTTCTCCTACTCCAAATCCATCTAAAACAATTATAATTGCTCTGTTAATCATAATTTTTTTCCTCCTTTGTTAAATTTTATTGCTCTAGGTCGTCATCTTGCTCTTTTGGTATTTTATAATTTGATTCATTCTTTTTACTTTCGACTTTTACTTCAAATTTATTTAGCTCTGACTCATATGTTGTAATTATTTCTTCTATATTTTCTGAAAATTTCAAAAATTGATCATCGCTTTCTTGCATTGTAGAATATAATTCTTGTAGAAATGGTATTCTCTCTTCACCATTTACAATTTCTCCATCAATCATACATACATAATTTTTATAAAATTCTTCCATATCATCCATTTGCTCTTCATTTTCTTTTTCTTCTTCATATTTACTATAATCAAACTCTTCTATATTTTGTGGTAATTCTTCTTTTATCTCTTGTATCTCATCTTTCACTATATTGTTTTTTACTTCCAAAAAATTAGCCAATGCATGTTCATCTAAATTTACTAAAGCTTTATCATAAATTGTTATTTTTTCATTTGAAAGTCCTGGTTCATCATTATATATTAATATATAATTACCGTTATCATCTATATATGAGTTTACACTTTCAAAATCTTTTACTTTTATGAAACTTGTCCTTTTTGATGCAGTATCATTTAAACTTACTTCACTTAACCTGTATTCTATATCCAATTTTTTATTCTTGTATAAATATGCACCACCTTCAGCTGCAACTATTGATGAAAAATTAGTCCCATTTAAATTAATACAATAACATTTACCTTTTTGATATATATTTACACTATCTTTTCCATCAGATATTTGTAATATAAATTTATTTTGTTTACTTATTATTTTTTTAGTTTCTTTAATATTTTCAAGAACTTGCATTATTCTTCTCATATATGCATTATTTACAATTTCAGATTTTTCATACTCTTCCAACATATTATCACATCCTATTTTTATAGGGCATAGATGTATTTATATTATATATTTATGCCCTATATATTTTTTTTACTTTATTACTTATTATTTATCTTATTGTCTACTTCATACTTAATTTTATCTACAAATTCATTTAATTTCATTGCACCTATATCACCATCTTTATGTGATCTAACTCCAACTTCTTCGTTTTCCATTTCTTTGTTACCTATTATTAGCATATATGGAACTTTTTCAAGTTGTGCTTCACGAATTTTGTATCCTATTTTTTCATTTCTATCATCAAGCTCTGTTCTTATTCCTTTTAACATAAGTGCTTCTCTTACCTTTTTAGCATATTCTTTATGACTATCTGCTATAGGTAATATTTTAACTTGTGTTGGTGCAAGCCATGTTGGGAATACACCTTTTGTTTCTTCAATTAAGAATGATATAAATCTGTCTGAAGATCCTAATATTGCTCTGTGTATAACAACTGGTCTGTGTTCTTTTCCATCTTCACCAATATATGTTAAATCAAATCTATCTGGTAATGCAAAATCTAATTGGCAAGTTGGAATTGTTATATCATGATTTAATGCTGTTTTTATTTGAATATCTATTTTGGGACCATAAAATGCGGCTTCACCTTCTGCTTCATAAAAGTCTATGTTTAGCTCTTTTAATATTGCTCTTAATTGGCTTTCTGCTGTTTCCCACATTTCATCATTATCTATATATTTTTCTTTATTATTTTTATCTCTTAATGATAATCTATATTTAAATGATGAACTTGGGAATCCAAAGTCTTTTTGGTATACTTCTACTATTAATTTAAGTACTTTTCCAACTTCTTCTTTTATTTGGTCTGGTCTTACAAATAAATGAGCATCATTTTGACACATTTGACGTACTCTTTCTAGTCCACATACTGCTCCACTATTTTCATATCTAAAATCATTTGCAAGTTCACCAATTTTTATTGGTAAATCTTTATATGAACGTAATTCGCTTTTGTAAACTAGCATATGATGTGGACAATTCATTGGTCTTAATACCATTTCTTCTGTGTCCATTTTCATTATTGGAAACATATCATCTTTATAATGATCCCAGTGACCACTTATTTTATAAAGTTCAGTATTAGCAAGTGATGGTGTATATACATGACTATAACCTAGGGCTATTTCTTTATCTTGTATATATCTTTCTAATAATCTTCTTATTGTTGCTCCCTTTGGTAAATATATTGGAAGACCTGCACCTACTAATTTATGTGTCATAAATAGTTTTAAATCTTTTCCTATTTTTCTATGATCACGCTCTTTTGCTTCTTCTCTTAATTTTAAGAATTCTTCTAATTCACTAGCTTTTGGGAATGAAATTGCATATACTCTTTGTAACATCTTGTTATGCTCATCACCTCTCCAATAAGCACCTGAATTTGCTAATAATTTAATAGCTTTAATTTTTCCAGTGCTCATTAAGTGTGGACCCGCACATAAGTCTGTAAAATCGCCTTGTTTATAAAATGAAATTTCTTCTCCTTCTGGTAAATCATTAATTAATTCTTGTTTATATGGTTGTCCTTCCATTAATTTTAAAGCTTCTTCTTTTGGTAAAGAAAATCTTTCTATTGGTAAATCTTCTTTTATAATTTTTTTCATTTCAGCTTCTATTTTTTCTTTATCTTCATCATTAAAAGTTGCTGATGAATCAAAATCATAATAAAAACCTTCATCTATTGCTGGACCTATTGCAAATTTTGTGTCTGGAAATAGTCTCATTACAGCTTGTGCCATAATATGTGATGTTGTATGCCAGTATGCTTTTTTTCCTTCAATACTGTCAAAAGTTAATATTTCTAGTTTGCAATCTTTATTTAATTCAAATCTTAAATCTTTAACTTCTCCATCTACTTTTCCAACCATAGCCATACGAGCTAACCCTTGGCTTATTTGTTTTGCAACATCTAAAATGCTTTTTCCTTCCTCTACTTCAATTATAGAGCCATCTTTTAATTCTACTTTTATCATAAAAATTCCCCTTTCTTTATAGTCTTTTGAATTTTTATTTTGCATACAAAAAACTCCTAAAGACCATAAATAAATATAATCTTTAGGAGTGCTTTTATAACACGGTTCCATCCTATTTTTAACTTAATTAATACTTTTAACGCAAGTTATACGTCCAAATTAATGGCAACAATGAGGTAGTTTTTTCAAATATTTTTTTAAGATTAGCTTTCAGCCTAAGTGACTAATCCTCTCTGATAAAAAGTGATATTTTACTTTGTCTCATTTATGTTTTTGATGTATTTATTATACTATTTTTTATTTGTTTGTCAACACTTATATATCTTTTTGTGCATTTAATGTATGTACTACATTATTTTCTTTATCTATCACATAATTCATATAATAAATTTCTTCATTGTTTTCAGATTTTTTAAATACTTCTCCCAACGAAATTGCAATTTTACTTCCATTTTCTGCATTATATATTCCATATAAAGATTTTTCTTTATTATATAAAAATACTATTCCATCTATATTATCTTTTATATTTGGAATTACTGCTACTGAATCTCCACTTTGTGCTACAGTACAACCTATATCTTGAAATTGAGGATTTATTAGCTTTTTACCTTCTATACTATATAGACCCCATTTTCCGTTTTGTTTTACTGGAATATATTTATTATCTATAATATATTTACTTTCTATATTTGTATATAAATCTTCATCTATTCCTATTTGTTCAAATAAAGGATATAATATTATTTTTCCATCTGAATTTATGATACCATATTTTTCTTTATCTTTTATCAAAAAATATTTAAAATCATTATCAATTTCTTTTATATCATCATATTGAGAATCCATATTTTTTTCTACTGTTTGGTTATCGGTATTTAATCGTAATACACATTTTTTATTGTCACCACTTGTTGTTACTTCTAATGTTTTTGTGGCTTCATTAAATTTTATAGATGAATATTTACAACTTGCAACAAATGATGTTAATTTATCTTGATTTGTATAACTTCCAACACCCAAATTTCCATCTGAGTTTTTTACAATACTCATTCCATATTTTAATAATCTTTTATTTATATATTCATATTCTGTTGATGGTACTGTATCTAATCTATTTGATTTTGCAAGAGTTTCCATATAATCTGGCGAATATATTTCTATTGTGTTCTTTTTTGTATCATATGATATTGATACATCAAATCCCAACATTATCGCTTGTGTGCTTGCATATATTTCATCATTTACATATTTTACATTATTGTCTATTGTAAAATATTCATATTCTTCATCATTATTATTTTGATTTACTTGTTGTACATCATTTGTGTTCGTTGTATTTGTTGTATTAGACGTATTATTTTTATCCTTATCATCAGTATTTTTTGTTACAATTGTTTTATACATTTTATTAGAATTTGCAATATATGATGTATATTCATTTTGTATTCTTACTTGACATTTTGTTTTATCTTCACCTTTTTTCTTATATTCACTATTATAGTATTCGTAATTTAACATTGTTGCCAATTTTTGAACTGATATATATATATCACCATTTTCTTCTAATATTTTTCCTTTTTCGTTTTTTAAAATCAATTGACTATCTAAGTTTGATTGTTCATTTCCATCTACTAATACTTTTAATTTTCCTGCATCTTTTGTGCTTATATAAACCAATAAAACAATTACTATGAATACTAGTATTGCTATTATCTTTATAATATTCTTTATGATTTTTTGTTTTCGTTCTTGTTCGAACATTACTTCGCGTTCATCTATAAGCGTCATTTTTACATCCTTTCTAAGAAATAATTAATTCCTTTTAAATTACTCTGTATAGCCATATTTGCTATAAAATTCATTTTTAAAGTTTAACAAATTGTCGTTTTCTATTTCTTTTCTTACTCTTTCCATTAGCTTTGATAAGAAATATAAGTTATGTATTGATAATAATCTTACACCTAATATTTCCTTTGTTTTTACTAAATGTCTTAAATATGCTTTTGTATAATTTCTACAAGTATAGCAATCACATTTTGAATCTAGTGGTGTAAAATCTCTTTCATATGTAGCATTTCTTACTACTACTTTTCCATTCCATGTCATTGCAGTTCCATTTCTGGCAATTCTTGTTGGTAATACACAGTCACACATATCTATTCCTGCAAGAGCCGCTTCTATTAAGTAATCTGGTGTTCCTACTCCCATTAAATATCTTGGTTTATTTTTTGGCATTTTAGGTGTTGTATATCTTAATATATCTAAAAATTCTTCTTTTGGCTCTCCTACACTAATTCCACCTATTGCATATCCTGGAAAATCCATTGCTACTAGATCTTCCAAACTTTTATCTCTTAAATCTTTATAAAATCCACCTTGTATTATTCCAAATAAACCTTGTTTTTCTGTATTTTTATGTGCTTCTTTACATCTTTTAGCCCATCTTGTTGTTCTTTCCATTGATTGCTTTGTATATGCATATGTTGCAGGATATTCAACACACTCATCAAAAGCCATTATTATATCTGCACCCAAATCATTTTCAGTTTCCATTACGCTTTCTGGTGAGAAGAAATGTTTACTTCCATCTAAATGTGATTTAAACTCTACACCTTCTTCTGAAATAGTACGTAAATCTCCTAAACTAAATACCTGAAAACCACCGCTATCAGTCAATATTGCTCTATCCCAGTTCATAAACTTATGAAGTCCACCAGCTTCTTTTACAAGTTTACTACCAGGTCTTAAATATAAATGATATGTATTTGATAATATTATTTTTGCATCAATCATATCTTTTAATTCGTCTGGTGTCATTGATTTTACAGTTGCTTGTGTTCCAACCGGCATAAATACTGGAGTTTGTATATCACCGTGTGGTGTATGAATTACACCTCTTCTAGCTCCTGTTTGTTTACATTCATGTAATAATTCATATGTTATTGCTTGACTCATCTTTATTCTCCTTTTGTTTTATATTTTTACTTATTATTCTATATACATTGCATCTCCAAAACTAAAGAATCTATATTTTTGATTTACAGCTTCTTTATATGCATCTAAAATATATTCTCTTCCTGCTAGAGCAGAAACTAACATTACTAATGTTGACTCTGGTAAATGGAAATTTGTTATTAAACTATCAATACATTTAAATTTGTAACCTGGATATATGAATATACTTGTATCTCCTTCAACTTCTTTTACCATTCCATTTTCGTCTGCAACAGATTCTAGTACTCTGCAAGATGTTGTTCCAACAGCAATTATTCTTCCACCATTTTTTCGTGCATTATTTATTTTTTCTGCATCTTCTTTTTTTATATAATAATGCTCTGTGTGCATATCGTGCTCTTCTATATTTTCTTCTTTTACAGGTCTAAAAGTTCCTATACCTACATGTAATGTAACATTTGCTATTTCTACACCTTTATCTTTAATTTTTTGTAATAGCTCTTCTGTAAAATGCAATCCTGCTGTTGGTGCTGCTGCTGAACCATCATATTTAGCATATACTGTTTGATACATTTCCTTTTTTTCTAGTTTTTCTTTTATATATGGTGGTAATGGCATTAATCCTATTTGATCTAGTATTTCATTAAATATTCCATCATAATGGAACTCTACTTTTCTATTTCCACCTTCCATTTTATCTAATATATCAGCCTTTAGTAATCCATCACCAAATGAAACTTGTGCTCCAGGCATTAGTTTTTTACCTGGTCTTACCATTACTTCCCAAGTATCTCCTTCTATTCTATTTAATAGTAAAAATTCTACATTTGCTCCTGTTTGCTCTTTTTTACCATATAATCTGGCAGGTATTACTTTTGTGTTATTTCTTACTAGACAATCTCCTGGTTGCAAATAATCAATTATATCTTTAAACACTTTATGCTCTATTGTTTTATTTTTTCTATTTAGCACCATTAATCTTGCTTCATCTCTTTTTTCTATTGGAACTTGTGCTATTAGTTCTTTTGGTAAATCATAATTAAAGTCTGATAATTTCATTATAAATTTCATTTCCTTCCATTTTTATATTTTTGCATTTGCTGTATTTATTATTGATTTTATTTTTTCTACTGTTCCTGTTGGTTCATCAAAATAATTTAGTTTTGTACTATTTATAAAATTGCTTTCATGTACTGGTTTGTACATATATATTTGCTTATTTAGTCCTATATTTTCATTTTTAATATTACAACTCATATAATCTTTATACCAATCATATAATCCTATTATTTCATCTTTTATATATCCGTAATTTTCATTATTATGTAGCTTTGGACATTGTAAATTATATTCATTTGAATTTTTCTCAAGTGTATGTAAAAATTCGTGAACAAAAACCTCTTCCGGAAATTTATTCAGATTTTCGTCGTATTTTAAGGCATAGCTTTTACTTGATGTTGGCATTCTTATATTTGAATATCCAATACCTTTATATTCCATACTACCTAATCCAATCCAATTATTTATTAATTCTTTTGATTCATCATTTGATATTCGGGCACATATAAATATATGGTCAAATTCATTTTGATCTAAATAATTGTCTATATCTTTAGCAATATCTTTTGAATCAATATAATATCCCTTTTTCTCATCATATGACATGCTTTTTATAGGATTTTCTATTTCAATTATTTTGTATGATATTGTAATACTGTTGCCTGAAAACTCTTCACATGTTGATTTAAATCTTTTCATACAGTCATTTATTTGATTAATATCATCTTTGCTCATTTCATATTTATATTGTTTTTTATTTATATTTACATCTGTATTTTTAAATACAAAACATGCTACATTCCAATTATTATTTGAGTTTGCCGTTCCTTCTTCAATTTTAAAATCTGCAAACCATACTATTCCTTTTGCAGATCCTTCATTTGAATTTCCACCTAGCATAAAAGCTATTTGTAAATTTTCTTCATTTTTTGAATTAAACATTAAAGTAATTTTTTGCCATTCATTTGTACCTGTTATTGCTGTAGATTCTTCTTTAGAATTTAATATACTTATTTTTGCTCCACTATTTTTTGTATTATTATTTATTTCTACATTACTTGTTTTAATCATACATGATATTTTATATGGTGTATTTCTTTTTACTTTAATTGTTTGATAATATGCTGAATTATTGTAGTCTTTATTTTCAATTTTGTAACTTTGTAAATTTGAATATTTAACATCGTTATCTTTTGTAAAAACTGTAGTATTTTTAACTGTTGACAATTTTGAAAAATTGCCAGTACTTAACATAGCATATGAAATATTGAATATTGACATTGCTATTACAATTAAAATTACTATAAATATGGCATTTTTTACAATTTTTTTCATATTTCCTCCAATAACCAATTATGTTATCTATTATACTAAATTTTTACGTAAATTACAAGATTTTTACACTAATTTATGACAGCTCTTACTTTAATTCATTTATTTAAAAGTTCCCATAAAAAAACTTATTGCAAATGGCAATAAGTTTTTTTATGTTATTTAGTTATTGATAAAATTTTATATTTTATAACTCCAGCTGGAGCTTGAACTTCTACTGTTTGATTTTTCTTTGCTCCTAATAAAGCTTTTCCCATTGGAGATTCATTTGAAATTCTATTTTGTGTTAAGTCAACTTCTGTTGAACCAACTATTGTATATGTTACTTCTTCATTAAATTCCATGTCTAATAATTTTACTGTGTTTCCAACTTGTACTGTTTTTGTATCTATTTCAGATTCATCTATTATTTTAGCATATCTTACCTTATTTTCTAATTCAACTATTAAAGCTTCATTTTCTGCTTGTGCATTTTTTGCTTCATCATATTCTGAATTTTCTGATAAATCACCAAATCCTAATGCTATTTTTATTCTTTCTGATATTTCAGCTCTTTTTTCTGTTTTTAAATATTCTAATTCTTTTTCTAGATTATCAAACCCTTCTTGTGTTAATATAACCTCTTTGTTTTCTTCCATATATGTTCATTCCTTTCCGTTTTAAAAAAGTTTATTTTTATCATATTGAATCCCAAATATCTTAATCCTTTTTACTTAATTTGTCAAGCTCTGTACGAACTTTTTTCAGCTCTCTATTTTGTATAAATCCATTCTTTCCTATTAAGTTACTTATTATGCAATTATCTTCATTATATTTTTCTTGTATTGAAAAATAATTTAAATTGCATATATATGATTCATATAATTTTGTTTTATTATAATTGCTTTTTTCATTATTGTTATAAGTAATTTCAATATTTTCAATTATTACTCCTTGATAATAATTACCTAATTTTAACTCATGGTCATTCAAATTTATAATTATTGCATTTCTATTAACCTTAAATTTTTCAAAAAATTCATCTGTATAATCAAAATTTATTATTGTTTTAGCTCTTTTTAATCCTTTTTTACAATTATTTGAAATTGAAAAAATTATATTTTCTTCTTTTTCTAAGTTTATTGATAATCTTCTCATTTTTTTTATTGTATCTGTAACTATGTTTATTGATTTTGCTTCATTGGCTATATCTTTAATTGTTTCCTTATTTTTATCATCTTTTATGGTAATAAATATATCTTCAAATCTAAAATCTGTATTTTGATTTTTAAAAATATATTTTAAGATATTCTTTATAATACCTTTCATTAAAATTTTTTCACTTGATTTTATAAGATTATTTAAAATTATTTTACTTTCACAATCTATTTCGTTTGAAATTACTAATTTATTTATATTGTACGTTTTTAATGTTTTTTCAATTTTTTTTATTCTTCTTTTATTAAACTTATTGGAATTTACTTCAATATCGAATTTATTTTCATCTATTCTAATTACTTTAATTTTGAAATAAATATAACCAATAATTTTTTGCAATTTTTTAAATTTTAGAGCTTTTTTACAATTTATGTATCCTATTATATAATTCATAAAACACCTACATAATATTTGTATGTAGGTGTTTATTTTTTATTCCATTATTTGTGATTTAACAATCTGCCATATATCGTCTTTTTCAAAACCTTTTTGCCAAAAAGCAGCACCTGTTAAATTATATTTTTTTATTAAATTTAATTTTTGTCTTATAGAATCTTCATCTTCTATCCACATTTTATATGTCACATTTTTATCTGTATATTCAACATATTTTTGTTGTGCACTTTCAAGCCATGTTGTTTCTGATTTTATATATTTATCTTCATTTTTCATAGCAACCACTATGCTTGTTACTTCTGAACCATTTTCTTTCCATAATCGTGTATATAAAGGTATTCCTAATATTATTTTATTTGCTTCTACACCTTCTTGTTTTATAAATTTATTTATATTTTTTTCTACCCAATCATAAGAAGCTGTACTTCCTGCTTTTTTAGATGAACTTCCATATTGATCATATGCCATAAATACTATGTAATCCGAAACATCTCCTATGACATTTCTATCAAAACATAAAGACCAACTATCAGATCCATCTGGTTCAGTAACATCAACAGATAATGTTACATCTATATTTTCTAACTTGGGTTTTAGCTCTATTATAAATCTAGACAAAGCATCTTTATCTGTTTTGTATATGTTTTCAAAATCTATATTTATTCCATCTAATTTATATCCTTGAGCATAATTTACAATTTGATTTATAATTTCTTGTCTTTTTTCATAATCATTTACCCATTTTGAAAATTCATCTTTTTTAGCTTTACTATCATTGTTATTTTGAACCATTGCCCATACTTCATAATTATTGTTTTTAGCCCAATTAATGTAATTTATTCCGTCTATTCCAACATTTTCTTTAACTTGACTATCTTCTAAATAAAAAAACGAAGGTGCTACAACATTTATTCCATCATATTTTGTTGTTATATCATTTTTTGGAGCTTTGGCTACTTTTGAAAAATATTCCCAAGCTATACTTATAGTTTTCTGTTCTTCTTTTTCTTCAGATCTTTCTGTTTTAAAATCTGTTAAATTTTCACTTTTTATATATCCGATTTTTCCATTATCAGTTTTTACTAATGTCCAACCTTTATAATCCTTATTTTCATCATTTGGAACAATTGAAACAGTTGTGTCAGCTTGCAATTTTTCCAAAGTTCTTGATAATTCTATATTTTTAGATTTTACCCAAACTTCTTTATTTGTTTTTGCTGTTTCTAGCTGTTTATCTAATGAATCAATTACTACTGTGTTATAATCTGAAACATATTTTACATTTATATTATATACACTTTCTAGAGCTGTAATTGGAATATAATACTTATCATCTTGATTTATAATTTTGCATTTTTCCTTTTTATCATTAATTGTTAATGTTTGATTTTTTATATCAAAACATGCTGTTTTTCCATTTGCTGTTGCAATTATATAATTGTATTGTTTTTCAAAAAAAATATATCTATCATAATAATTTTCAATATCATCTAAAGATAAATATATTGTTTCATTATCATCAATTATTACTTTTCCATTCATTTTTCCTGTAACATTAGTATAATTTATAACAAGATTTGTTACATTTTCGTTTGGATCTTTTTTGTAATTTGGTGCTATATATAATGTAAATCCAATTAGTGCTCCAAAGATTATTACCAAAAATATATTTCTTATTGTTTTCATATGTACTCCTCATTTCTAAAAATATATATACATCATATCATAAATGGATTTTTTAGTGAAGTATTTTGTCGATATTTGTTTAATAAATTTATCTTAAATAAACTTTCATGATAAAAGAATTTTTTTATTTTATATTCCACAACTATCAAAATAATTGTATTTCTAGTAAAAATACTATTTAAGTTCAACAAGATAGAAAATTCCTCCTTGATGCTTTACTTCTAAATAAAAATCCTGTATAAAGAAATTAAAGTGAACCATCCTTGTTTAACTAAAAAGCTTAACAAAAATGATTCACTTTCTATTGGATCTTTTTATTCGTATTTTCCTAATAATCTAAACATATTTTCTTTATATTTTTCAACTCCAGGTTGATCAAATGGATTTATTCCCAAAATTTTTCCAGACATTGCACATGCTTTTTCAAAGAAATATATTAAATGTCCTAAAGTATGTTCATCTAATTTATCAATGCTTATAATTATATTTGGTACTCCACCATCAACATGAGCCTTAACAGTACCTTCCATTGCTTTTTTATTTACATATGATAATTTTTTTCCAGCTATATAATTTAATTCATCTAAATTTTCTTCATCAAAACTTAAAACAATATCATTTTCAACACTTTTTATATTTAATATTGTTTCAAAAAGCTCTCTTCTTCCTTCTTGTACATATTGACCTAATGAATGTAAATCTGTAGTATATGTTACACCACTTGGAAAAATTCCACTATTATTTTTTCCTTCACTTTCGCCAAATAATTGTTTCCACCATTCTATAAAATAAGATAATTTTGGTTCATATGTTCCTAAAAGCTCTACTGTTTTTCCGTCATCATATAATATATTTCTTACAACAGCATATTTATAGCAATCATTATATTTTAAATTTTCTTCATTATATTTTTCTTGTGCTAATTTTGCACCTTCCATTATACTATCAATATCTATTCCAGCAACAGCCATTGGTAATAAACCTACAGGTGTTAAAACTGAATATCTTCCTCCAATATTTTCTGGAATAGATAATTTAACATATTTTTCTTGCATTGCAATCTTATATAAAGCACCTTTTCTTTTGGTTGTTGTTACAAAAATCCTTTTTCTAGCACCATCTATTCCGTATTTATTCTCCATTAAATTTCTAAAAATTCTAAATGCAATTGCTGGCTCTGTTGTCTTACCAGATTTAGAAATTACATTTATTGATATGTCTTTATCTGACACATAATCAATAATTTCATTTATATAATTTGCATTTAAATTATTGCCTACATATAATATTTCTACAGAATCATCTCGTTTAAATTTATTTGTTAATGATTCAATTACAGCTCTTGCTCCTAAGTAAGAGCCTCCTATTCCAATTACAATTAGTACTTGTGAGTCTTTTTTCACTTTATTAGCTATTTTTTTTATTTTTTCGAACTCTTTTTTATCATATGAACAAGGCCATGTTATCCAACCTGTAAAATTTTGTTTTTTTTCTATGTTTTGATTTAAAATATTATGTATTTTTTTTACTTTTTCTGCATATTTCAATATTTCAGCATTTGAAATTCCGCTATATTTAAAATTAACTTTAATATTACTTTCCATGGTTTTATACGCCTCCTCTTTAGTTTACATCTAATATATATTAATATAAATAAAAATTCAAGCAATATTTATTATTTTGCAAAAAAGTAGTTATTATGAAAATAATAACTACTTCTTTATTAATTTGTAGAACCTGTATTTGTTTCCTGTTGAGCTACATTTGTTGCATTTTGATTTGTTGTATCTGGTACTGTATTTGTTATTGTATTTGTAGTTGGTACTGTGTTTGTTACAAGACTATTATTTATAACCACATTATTACTCATTACATTGTTTGCTTCATTTGCATTATTGATTACTTTTGATTTTTTTCCATAAACATTATATATATTAATGTTTCCAATTACTGTTCCTGTTGCTACATCAGTAATTTTCATATAATATTTTCTTTGATTATTATCAAATTTTGAGTATATTTCACTAGATTCCTGGTTTCCAACTTTTGTTCCAGTTTTTACATCTATTACAGAATACAATTTCACATCTTCCGTTTGAGTAGTAACAAATACAATTCCATCAGAATCTTCAATTAATTTTGGTAATATTATTACTGGATCACCACTTCCAACTTTTCCTAAATTACATCCAATTCCATAGTATTGTGGATTTATTATAACTTTTCCTTCAGTTGTTGCAAGTCCCCACTTATTATCAATTTTTATAGGTATATATTTGTCATCAATTATATATTTATTATCCATTTCATCATATAATTCACCATCAATACCAATTTTCTGATATTCTGTTTTTATAACTGTTGTTATTTCATCACCAGATAACTTGATTACACCATATCTTCCATTTTCTTTTATTAAATATAAATCATTTTTTTCATCAATTAACTTAATTAAATCATATTTTGGTTCAATTTTCGTATCAGCCTTATTTTTGTTAACTAAGTCTAACTTTAATATTCCTTGTTTACTATCATCAGATGTTGTCACTATGATTGTACTTGAACTTTCGCAAAATCTTATCTTTGAATATTTACAACTTACAATATAGTTTCCTTCTTGATAGTCATTATAATTTGCAATTCCATAATCTCCATCACTATTTCTTATCAATACTAATCCATATTTTAATAATTTCTTGTTATAATATTCACAATCGTCTCCTACAACTGCAAGATTTACTTTTTGTCCAGCAATCTTTTCTAATGCATCTAATGTGTAAATACTTATTGTTTTATTTTTTGCATTATAACCCATTATTACATTAAATCCAAGCTCTATTGCTTCTTGACTAGCATAAATTTCGCCATCAATATATTTTACTCCGTTATCTATATTGAAATATTCATATTCTATAGTCTTTTCAGTATTTTCCTCATCTTTTTTTGTGTTGTTTTTACTTTGATTTGTTGTATTTTGATTATTTACATCATCATCAGCTATATCATCTACAACAACTGCTTTATATATTAGTGAAGAATTTGAAATATATGATGTATATTCATTTGACATTTTAATATAACATTTTGTTGTATCTTCACCTTTATTTTTATATTCATCATTATAATATTCTCCACCTAATGTAGAAACTAGTTTACGTACAGATAAATATATTTGATCATTTTCAATTAGTACATTTTTTGAATCACTCATTAAAACTAGTCCACTTTGCAAGTTAACACTACTATCATTTACTTGCAATTTCAATGTGTTATTATTTTTTACTACAGAAAAAATAATAATTACTATAGCTAAAACCACTAATACAGCAATTGATATTAAGATAATTTTTAGTGTTTTTTTCTTGCTTTCAGCTTGCTCTTTTTCTTCATTTTCATCAATTAAATTCATAATAAAAATCCTTTCTTTTGTTTATTTTATTTGTAATTATTGTAATAAAACATTATATATTTGTCAAGAAATTAATTACTTCTTTCTTCTTAAAATCCAACCCTTTTCAACTTTGATTGGAATTGTCATTTTAACACTTTGTCCAGCTTTCCCTGGATTTACGAATTGTATTTCTTCACCTGTTTCTGTATTCCATAATTTTTCTATTTTAAATTCATATGGTTTTATATTATTAGGTATAATAAGTTCTAATGTATCTCCTACAATTAGTTTATTTTTTATTTCAACAATAATTTTTTCATTCGAATTATCAATTATTTTTCCGCCAAATTCAAAATTCGGGTTATATTGCTTTCCTTCATATTCTTGAAAATCTTTATTGCTTCTATCATTAAAATAAAATGTTGTTAATCCTCTTGTTTTTGTTTTTTCAAGCTCTTTTAAATATTTAGTAAAATCATAATTCTTTGGATCTTTTATATAATCATCTATTGCATTTCTATATGCATTTACAACAGATGCTAAATAGTATTCTGTTTTAAGTCTTCCTTCTATTTTTAAGCTATCTACTCCCATTTCTATTATTTCAGGAATTTCTTTTATTAAACATAAATCTTTTGAAGAAAAAATGTATGTTCCTTTGTCATCATATTCAACTGGCATTAAATTTCCTGGTTTATTATGTTCTTCTACATAGACATTATAGGCCCATCTACAACTTTGAGCACAATCTCCTAAATTTGCACTTCTACCAGCTAAAAAATCACTTAAAAAGCATCTTCCAGAATATCCAAAACATATTGCACCATGAATAAAAATTTCTGTTTCTAAATTTTTTGGTGTTTCATTTATTATTTCTTTAATTTGTTCTTTATTAAGCTCTCTTCCTAAAATAACCCTTTTAGCGCCATTTTTATACCAAAAGTTTGCAGTATGTGCACTAACAATATTAGCTTGTGTACTTATATGAATATCGATGCTTGGAGCCTCTTTTTTTATAATTTCTACAACACCTCCATCTGCAACTATAACTGCATCCACTTTAAGTTTCTCGAGCATTTTAGCTTGATTTACTATTTCTTCGTAATTTTCATCCCATGCGTATATATTTATTGCTGTGTATACTTTTTTACCTATACTATGTGCATATTCTATTGTTTTTTCAAGATCATTATCTCCCATTTCGGCTCTTGTTCTTAATGATAAAGATGATGTTCCTGCATATACAGCATCTGCTCCATATAAAAAAGCAGTCTTTGCTTTTTCAAAAGATCCTGCTGGTGCTAACAATTCTGGCTTTTTCATTTTCTTCATTCCCTTCATTTTTCTTTTGTGTCATTATATCATATCTTATATTAAATATCTACAAATTTTACATTTGATTTTGCATTTTCTTTTGACTATATTTCAATTTAGTTGCCATCCCACCTCTTATATGTCTTTCCGCCTTGTTTTCATTTAATATAGCTCTTACTTCAGATGCTAAGCCTGGATTAATTTTTAATAGCCTTTCTGATACATCTTTATGTACTGTGCTTTTACTTACACCATATTTTTTTGCAGCACCTCTTACTGTATCTTTTGAATCTATTATATAATGTGCAAGTTTACATGCACGCTCTTCTATTGATATATTTTTCATATAAAAACCCCCATACGAATAGTTTTGTTTAATTCTATTCGTATAGAGGTTGTATTAGAACATTTATTAATATTGTGATTTCAAAGAATTATTTATTTCATTTAAGTTATTGCAAAATCTATTTAGTGATTTAGTTGTTTTTATATTTCCTAATATAGGAATCATTCCTGTATTCTGCAATTTTAAAGAATTTGCTCTTGTTATTTGTATAACTCGTTTTAATTCATTATTTTTTTCTTCCATTAAATTTATTTGGGCTTTACTAAATAATCTATGTTTTTCTTTTGATAAAACTAATTGTGGCAGATTGCGTTTTTGTTGCAATTTTTCTTTAACTAAGCTATTTAATTTGTCTTGGTCTATCATGCTTTTAATCTGACTATTTGATTCAATATTTCTTAAAAATAATCTGATATCAGATAAACAAGATTCGTCAGTTTCTTCTTTCAAATAAGTATATATTTCTGATAACCCATCTTCTAAATAATAATATGATTTATTAATATATTGTGATTCACTAAGTATTAATTGCTTTTTCAGGTTAATATTATCAAGTTTGGCTTGTTTTAATTTTGCTTTTCCTATTAATTTGCTAAAAAATGAACATTTTTCCTTTTCTATTTCAATTCGCTGTGTTTCTAATTTTCTTAGTTTTGAATCAGTGATTAATTTTTGTATTTCTTTATTAAAGCATGTTTTGAATATATTTTCCATTTCATCGGAATAACCTTTTATGATGTTTTTACTATCTATTGTCTTATTTAAATCTTTTGATAATTCATTTATATTCTTTAGCTCTTCATTCTTTTCCAACCCGCTAACTTTTTTGTGAATCTTTATAATTGATTCTTTTATTGAATTAATATTTGCATTAATTCCGTCATCATTCATTTTATCAATGTTTAGCACAATATTTGAACTGTTTGCCAAATCCATAAACCTTGCTTCTTCTGTCTTTAACTTATAATATGTTGTTTCTATATTTTCTATAATTAAATCTAATTGTTCATTTACCTGTTTTTTATTGTTTTCTAATTTTTTTCTTAATTCTTCTTCACTATTTTCAATTTGCTCTTTTACTTTATTTTTTTCCTTAGTAGTAGTTTTACTTACTACTTTATTTTCTTTTGGTGCTTGAATGATTTCTTTTTCCTTTTTAGTTTTAACAACTTTCTTTTCCTTTGTCATCTTCGCATTATTTTCCTTTATCTGTTTTTCTTGCTCTTTAACAACTTTAATTAAGTTTTTTAAAATCGCTTCATATGTAATATTTTCTAAATCTAACTTAGAAAATAATTTATCCTCAATATTATATTTTTGTGCTTTTTTGTAATATTTTACAAAAAATTCATAATTAGGGAATATTTTTCCCATTACTAAAAAAGCATCTTCGTTTTCTTCACTTTGTTTATAATCTATACCAATTTTTATTAGAGCATAAATCTTATTTTTTAGTTTTTCCTCTGATTTATAAGATTTTGGTAAATAACTACTTTTTATAAAGTTTTCAAGTTCATTTTTACTATTAATAAAAATTGTTTTTTCTCCATACTTAAAAATATATTTACACTCATTGCTTTCTGTCGCTTTACTAACTTTTAATTTTGCTCCATATATATTCATTAACATATTTATTAGATAAATTTCATCTCTATCTTTTGGTATTGATTTGACATTAGCTGCAAATATATATTGTTTATTTATTAAATTACGCTCTTCTTTAGATTGAGCTCTTGATGTTTCTAATAAATATTTAGTCATCATAAGAGCTAGCCTCGCTGTACCATCTTTTACAAAGAGCTTCCCATTGTCTTCATATAATTCTAATTCATTATTATGACTTAAATTACTTTGATCTAATTTTCGTAATTCTTTAAAATAGTAATTTGGATTTTTAAAATATTGTTTAATCATTTCATCAGATTTTTCATTATTTACAAATATTTCAATCCAAGATTTGCCATCATATTCATTACTAACAGTTCCAATTAGATTTTTCAATCTAAAGTGTTTACGTTCTGTTGTTATTAAATTTTTATTTTTAAAAAAAACTATATCTTCTGATGGTATTTTTTTAGTCAAATTTGTAGTTTTAGTTTTTAGTTCACTTGGAATATTTTTTGTATCTAATCCTATACTATTAAAAAAACTTTTTTTCTGTAAAGATATTTTCTGCATAAATTCTACAACCTCATTTCAACTTTTGTTTCATTCTTAAATGTCCTAATTCAAACCATTCATTATATGCTAAATTTAATCTAAATAATAACTTTGGTTTTGCACCAGCTCTGTTTTTATCTACTACACATGCATAATATCTAACATCTGGATTTTCATAAACCTCAATATCTTTATATTGTTTTGCTTCTTCAATTTCAGAGTATTCATAGTCAGCAAATGACTGATTATTAATCTGTTTAAATAAGCATAATGTATCTAATACTTCTTTTACGGTTCTACTTGCCGCCATATCATTTATTGTTAAATTAATAGGTGCTGTTGTACTTTCCAATAATTGCAAAGTAGATCCTATAAACATTTTATATTTTTGAGCAATATTTGATAAAACAGTAGCAGTCTTTTTAATTTCTTCTCCATCTCCTATATGTTGAATATCATTTTTTAAAGTATCATAAAAAACATATTCAACACCTTCTTTATAATAATAATTCAATATTATTTTATACAAATCGTCATTTGTATAATCTGAAACGTGCATAAAACATATTGGCGTATTTTTTTGACTTCCGAGCCAATCTGTAGCAGCTATGACTTTATTAAACTCTGTAGAATATTTTCTTAATCTTTTTATAAAATTTTCTTGTGTCTCGCCTTCTTCTTTTATCATAAATCCTTTTTTGTCAACTTTTACTTTTTTCTTATCATCTGGTCTAAATTTAAATTCTAAAATTTCACCTTCTGATTTCCTTATTTTTTGTCCAAATTCTTTTTGCATTTCAGGATTATTTAATATTGTAGTTATTAAACATAATTTCATTTTTTCTTCTGACATTTCATTCGATATTATTAGTACCTTTTTTTTCTCAACAAAAGCTATATGTGCAGCTAAATTAATTGTAAATCTACTCTTACCACTGTTAGATGGCATTGCAAAAGCCATTGTTTCTCCAACTCTTATTCCCTTAAACACCTCTGTTAAAATTTCAAATGGTAATGAAATTCCACTTGTTAAAGCATTATCTCCTTCCAATAAGAAATCTGTTACACCTACATTTAATCTGCCTTCACTAATTCCTCTTTTTATTCCTATTTGTGAGATAATATTTTCCAATTCTTCAACAGTCATTTGTTTATATCTTTTATAACTTTTAATTTCAAGAATTTCCTCCTGATTTTTTTTAGTTGGTGCTTTTATATAATATTTTTTTAATAAGAATAATTTCTTTATCTTTGTAAAAACTGATTCTATAGAATAATTATTTTGTATTGCTTCATTTTTTAATTTTTGCTTTAAATTATATATTTCTTCAGAAGTTTTCGGATACGAAAAATCTCTTTTAATATTTTCAGGAGCAAATCTTCCACCTTCTGTAAACAATATACTTTTATATAAGTTCATTGCCATTGGATCCGAAAACTGGCTATCTTCAAATGATAAATAATATTTTGAAATTGACTTTGGATTTTCTAATAGCAAACCAATATATGCATATTCTAATTTTATATTTTTTAATTCTTTAGGATATTTGTTCTCTGATTCATTACTTGTACTCAATATAAATTCCTCCTTAGTTTATTATTAATTTATTTTAATGTTCCAATTTTTTTTAGTGGCCAAAATCTAAATACAGCTTTTCCTTCAATCTTTTCAACTGGAATACATCCAAATAATCTACTATCGCAAGATACCTCTCTATTATCACCAAGTACATATACATATCCATCTGGTACTACTATATCAGTAAATAATCCACTGGCTGAATCAGTAACAGTTCCAGCATCTAGATAATTTTCTTTGATTGGATCACCATTTACATATACTCTTTCATTTTTTATTTCTATATGATCTCCCGGTAAACCGATTACTCTTTTTATAAAACTTGTTTCGCTAAATATATTAATACTGTTTTTCAATTGCTCGAAAATTCCTTTTGATTTATTACTATATATTGCAACTGGATTACTTTCATCGAAATTAACTTGAGTTATTTCTCTTACTGTTGGTGCCTCAAAAGTTATTATATCTCCTTTTTTTGGATATTTATTAAATTCAATTCCGATTCTACTAACCCATAGTCGTTGCCTATCTTTTAAAGTTGAATCCATTGATGGTCCACTTACTACAGTTGGAAATCCAACAAAGGCTTTAATTAAAACAACTATAATTAACGCAATTAATATACATACTATCCATTCAAAAATTTCTTTACTCTTCTCATTCTCCATTGAAAATTAATCTTCCTTTCATTTTTCGCTCTTCAGTATAAACCGCTTTCATTATACACTTATTTTTTATTATAAACAATATAAAAAAGTATATTTTTTATATTAATTAAGTGAAATATCTGATTTTATTAATTGAAAATACATTAATTAAAATTTCAATAATATCATTCTTAGAAATTTATCAACCCGTAAATGCTCTACTAGTATTTTTATTCCGAGTAATATTAATATTAATCCTCCAACTAGTTGAGCTTTTTTTTCGTATCTTGCACCAAATATATTTCCTATTTTTACACCAATAATAGAAAGTAAAAAAGTTGTTATACCTATACAAGTAACTGAAAATACTATATTGCACTTTAAAAATGCAAATGTTATTCCAATAGCCAAAGCATCTATACTTGTTGCAATAGCTAATACAATCATACTTTTAAAGTCAATATTGTCATTGCTTTCGCTTTCCGCTTCGCTCCAAATTTCCTTTAACATATTAATACCAATTATTGTTAATAAAATAAAAGCTATCCAATGATCTATATTGGCTATACTCTGTTGAAATTTTATACCTAAACCATATCCTATTAATGGCATCACAGCTTGAAAAATTCCAAAATACAAAGCTATCACTATTGCTTTTTTCCAACTCATTTTTCTCATCGATAATCCTTTACACATTGCTACTGCAAACGCATCCATTGATAAACCTATACTTAATATAATTATTTCTGTAAGATCCATACAATTCTTTCCTTTCATATTTATAAAAATTAAAATTATTCCAGTTAAATACTATGATTTCAATTCTGTTCTTATTAATTATTATTTATTTTTAATCATATAAATCCCATATAATTACATTTATAAAAAATTCACTTTTAAAGCTAGAGACAGTCTAAACCATCTCTAGCTTTAAATTTTATTTTATTAGCTCTATTATTTTAGGAATAAATATTATTCCACCAACTATTGCTGATGCTATTGCAAGTATTAATACAGCCCCTGCAGATATGTCTTTTGCTTTTCCTGCTAATTCGTTTTTTTCTCTTGTAAACATATCAACAACTGTTTCTATAGCTGTATTCATTAATTCTGCTGATAATACTAATCCTATTAATGTTATACATATCATCCATTCATTTATACTTATTTTAAAAACTATTCCAAGTACTATAGTTAATATTGCTACTAATACATCAAATTTTAAGTTAAGCTCTGTTTTTAATGCATGTCCCCATCCTTTTATTGCATAATAAAAAGGATTTTTATGTTTTTCGTTTTGTAGTTTCATTACTGCTACTTTCCTTGTAATATATTTAGGTTTTATGGATTAACCTATAAACCATTATAAAATTTATGATTTATCTTTTTGTAGCTCTTTATATCTTTTTATCTTCATAGTAGTTGTCATTTCAAAGTCATCTTTTTTTATTTCCAATTTTTTTATAGCTTTATATGATGTAAGCTCTTTGTTAGTTTCTTTTATAATTTTCCATATTACATCATAAACTTTTTCATCAGTTAAGCTATCTTTACCATATTTTTGCTCTATTTCAATTAAGTTTGGAATAACTCTAGCAGTAATGGTTAGCTCTTTACTGTTTTCTTGAGCTTTACCATAAACCATACATTCTTTTATTTCCAAATTCTTTTTCAATAACATTTCTATTTCTTCTGGATATATATTTTTTCCATTTTGTGTTACAATTACGTTCTTGCTTCTTCCTGTAATATATAAAAATCCATCTTTGTCTAAATATCCGACATCTCCAGAATTAAACCAACCATCTTCATCAATTACAGCCTTAGTTGCTTCTTCATCTTCATAATAACCAAGCATTAATGTTTTGCTCTTTATTAAAACTTCACCTTCACCTTTTTCATTAGGGTCTTTTATTTTTAATTCTGCACATACAACTGCTTTTCCTGCTGAACCAACACGTGTATCATAATCAGGTGTTAAAGCAGAAATTGGTGCAGTTTCAGTTAAACCATATCCTTGTAAAAATGTTATTCCTATATCTTGAACCCATTTTCCAACTTTAGGGTCAATAGGTGCTGCAGCAGAAACTATAATTCTTAATTTTCCACCTAAATTATCCAATATTTCTTTAAACACTTTACGTTTCATATCAATACCAACAGTTTTTAAGGCGTTTGTTACATGCATCATTGAATTTACAACTGCTGATTTACCACTTTTTTCAATTGATTTATTAATATTTTTATGTATATTTTCAATTAATACAGGAACACCTAACATAGCTGTTGGATGTGATTCTTTAATATCTGGTAATATGTATTTTAAACCTTCGCAAATTGCAATTGATGCTCCAACTCCAAATGGATATAAAAATCCAATTGATGATTCGTATGCGTGATGAAGTGGCAATACAGAAAACAATCTATCAGTTTCTTTTAAATCAACATATGCACTACAAGAATTTATGTTTTCAGCTAAATTTCTGTTACATAACATTACACCTTTTGATTGAGATGTAGTTCCAGAAGTAAAAAATAAAATTTTAAATTCTTCAGGATCTATTTCAATATTTTTGAATGAATCGTCTCCAGCCTCTACAAGTTTCTTTCCTTCTAGTAAAACAGTATTTAATCCAACATTTCTTCCTTTTACTTTATCGTAAGAGTTCATTTCGATAAAATATTTAACCATTGGAACATTATCTTTTACTTTATCAATTTGTTCTTTTCTTTTAGCTGAATATATAACAGCTGTTGCTTTTGATCTTTTTATTAAGTTTTCTATTTCATTTACTGGAAGCTCTTTGTCTAATGGAACTGCTATTCCTGCGCCACATAATAATGTCATATATGATAAATACCATCCATATGTTGTTTCGCTGATAATTACTATTCTTTCGTCTTTTAAATTTAGAAATTTAGTTAATCCTGTTCCAAAGTTTATAACATCTTCGCCAAATTCCTTATATGTTATTTCTTTATACGGTGTTTTATGATCTGGCTTTTCCAAAATTAAAACATTATCTGCATAATGTTCTGTACTATAATTAAAAGCATCTTTTATTGTTTTATAATGAGTGCCTTCGTATTGTTTTTTATCTTTTTTGTTTTTTTCTGTTTTTTCTTTTTCCTTTTCTAAATTAATATCTTCAACATCATCAATTTCTTTAAATTTAAATTTTGGAAATTTAAATTTTGGTATTTTTATTTCTAATCCCATTTTTAGCATCCTTCCTTTTGTCTTTTATTAATCTACTTTTTCTACAACAATTATTTTTGAATTTTTCATAAACATAATACTTTGTACTATATTTATTACAGCATATGCAATCATAACTCCTCCTAATACAGCTACAACTGTTCCTGGTGTGAAAATCATATATAATCCACAACCAATCATTATAATTGCAAGTATTAAACTAATTACCCATTCTTTTAAATTCGCTTGTTTTAATGATTGTACAAGTGCAAAACGAGTACAGCCTGTAAAAATAATCCATACACCTATAATAATTCTGAATATTGCTTCAATGGCTGAGGTACAGAATATTACTATTAAACCTGTTATTATTGCAATTAATCCCAAAACTATATCTAAATATAATTCATTGCTATTTGATTTATCTTTTAAGTATTTTATTATTTTTATGAAACCTAATACTAAAAAAACAATTCCTGCAATAAGTGATACTGTTTTTAGAACACCTTCTGGGTCTTTTACTAAAATTGCTCCTATTATTATGAAAACTAGTGATAGTAATAAATTAAGCCATTCTGCTTTTTTTAAAGTTTTAAAAAAATCCATATTTTTTACCTCTCTTTCTTCATTATTATTATGAACAAATTTTTTTCTTTTAGTATTATATCATATGTGTGTAGTTTGGCAAGTGAATTTTTTTTGTTTTTTGAATATATGTAATAGATTATTTATCATCTTTTTCAAAAAAAATTCCGAAGATATTTTTTATTTTTAATAATCAAACTTTCTATAATTTTAAATTATTAAAGAGCATTTTTTTATGAAATTCAAAACAATTCTTTTATTATAACAAAATTTTATAGGTAATGTCCTTTTTTCCAAAAAATGGGAAAAGAGAGCTGTCCCCCCCCTTTCCCACTTCTAAATTGCATAATTGATACTTTTTGCTACAATATTTTTCATGTTTTCTATTAAATCATCTACTTCTTTTGGCGTTACAATCATATTATAATCTCTTGGATTTAGAGCTGTTTTTATTTCTTCGTAATTATCTTGATTTTTTAAATTGTTTAAATAGTCATTTGATTTAGCTTGACTTTGTAGATTTTCTATAAATATGTCTAAACAATCATTTGTTATTGTTGCTAGGTCAACAACCATTGGTACTCCAATTGCTATTACAGGTACTCCTAATGTGTTTTTGCTTAGCTCTTTTCTAGTATTACCAACACCAGCTCCTGGCACTATTCCCGTATCTGAAATTTGTATTGTACTACTTATTCTTTCAATGCTCTTTGATGCTAAACTATCTATTACAATTATCAATTTAGGTTTTATATTATCAACTACACCTTTTATTATTTCCAAAGTTTCTATACCTGTTGTTCCTAATACACCTGGTGCAATTGTACATACAGACCTTGCTCCTTTTATAACACATTCTGGTGCATATTTTAATAAATGTCTTGTAACTTCGATTTCTTGAGATACTTTTGGACCTAATGCATCTGGAGTAACAAATTGATTTCCCAACCCCACAACTAAAATTTCATCTTGTTTACCAATTTTTTCATCAACAATACTTGCAAGCTCCTCACTAATTATATTAGAAGCATTCTCGATTTCATCATCATCTGCTAATCTTAAATTTTTAATATCAACTGTAACATACGTTCCAATCGGTTTGCCAATTGCTTTTTCCCCTTCTTCATTTATTATTTTAACCACAGATGACTTAATATTTTCATTACTTATCTTCTCAATTGTTTCAATTCCCGGAATATCACCTTCCAACTTATTAGCTTTTTTATAAATATCACGTCTCTCATCTGCCATATCAGTTCTAAAATTATACATGTAAAATCATTCCCTTCAAAAAAATAATGTCTTCCAAAATATTATTTGGAAAACATTATTTTTTATTCATATTATATCTATAATATTTAACTACAATATCCACATATTACAGCTTCAATGCCAATATTTAAATCAATATCACCATCTTTGTATTTTTCATCTAAATTTATAAATTGTTTTAATATATTATACAACTCATCTTCATTAAAATAACCTGCTTGCTTTTTATATTTTGAAACAAGGAATGTTTGATTTGGTTTTAAATTTAAATTTTCTTGTATGTCTTTTTTATATTTTTCACATAATTTAACTATATATAATTTTTTAAAATGATTATACAATGTAATTAAAATTTTTTGAATAGGCTCTTTAGCATATATCAAATTTCCTAACACTTCTAATGATTTTGCAACATTTTTTCTGCCTAAATTATCTGTTAAATCAAATATAACGCTATCAAATTGTCTTATAGATAATATATCTATATCTTCTTTAGTTATTTGACCGCCTTTTCCTTTATATTCAATCAACTTTCTTATTTCATTAATTAAATCTTGTAAATTTGTACCACAACATTCTATAAAATATGCTAATGTTGGATTATCAATATTTACAGAATATGCATTGCAAATATATTTAATTCTATTTGATAGTTCTTGTGGCTTTTCAGGTTCAAAATTACATACTATTCCAATTTTTTCTATTGTTTTATATAATTTATTTTTTTCAATATCATCTTCAATAAATACTATAACATTCTGATCTTTTATTTCATCTTTATTATTTTCAATATATTCAGATATTTTTTCTATTTTATCAATTATTAATTGATTTTTCTTCTTAGATTGTTTTTTTAGCAAATCTGTGTTTTTTATTATAATTAGTTTTCTTTCAAATCCAAATGCAGGAGTCTGAATTTCAGAAATAATATTATCAATGGCTGAATTATCTATTTTAATATAATTCAATCCATCTACTAAATTTCCAAAAGATTTTTTTATTTTTTTTACTACATTATCTAATAAATATCGCTCTTGTCCATATAGTAAATATATGCTTGACAACTTATTTTCTTTTAATTCTTTTTCTAATTGATTAATAGTCATACATTTTCTCCTACACTTTAAACAAAATTATAATATTATTCTAAATACTTCAGCAACACTCCAACACTGTGCAAATGCTCCTTTAGATTCAAATGGTTTTTTTGAATCATAAAGCTCTGAAATGCTACCTATTGTTTTTCCTTCGTTTAGCTCTTTTGTATATGTCTTTTTTAATTTTTCAACAAATTTTTGATGATGCTCAATTAAATTATTTTTCTCGCTTTTACTTTTTTCCGCATAAATGATATTTAAAAATGCATCATTGTATGGACCTAATAACCATGGCCATGTAATTCCTTGATGATAACTAATATCTCTTCTATATGAATCTCCTTCATATACTTCAGTATAATGAACTTCTCCTTTTGCTAATGTTTTTAATCCATAATTATTTAACAACTTTTTAGTTACAGTATTAAACATTTCTTTTGCAACTTCTGTTTTTGGATCTATAACTGGGTAACTTAATGATAGAGCAAATAATTGATTTGGTCTAATTTTATCATCACCTAATACATCATATAAGCATTTATTCTTTTTATTGTAAAATTTTTCATTAAATGATTTTTTAGTATTATTAGCTAGTTCTTTTAGCTCATTTATTATATCTACATCATCTTCAAATTTTTCTGCAAGTTCAGCAGTAATCATAAGTGCATTATACCACATAGCATTAATTTCAACTTGCTTTCCATTTCTTGGAGTAACAACATAATCGCCAACTTTTGCATCCATCCAAGTGTTTTGAGTTTCTAATGATCCTGCAGATATTAAATAATCTTCATCTAAATAAATATTATTTTTATCTAAATCAATACCTTTGGTATAATTTTTAATAATGTTCTTCAATTTTGTATATAATTTATCCTTAACAAAATCGTAATCTTTAGTATAATTTATATATTTTTTTACCTGTTCAAATAATAATAGACTTGCATCAACACTATTATATAGTGGAATATTATCATATTCAGAATATCCATTTGGTACTAATCCTTGTTTTATGTCCTTTGTAAATGTTAATAATACTTTTCTTGCAACATCAAATCTTTTATTTTTTAATACTGTTCCTTCAAAAGAAATTAATGTATCTCTTCCCCAGTCTAAAAACCAAGGATATCCAGCTATAAGAGTTAGTAGATTTTTTCTTGATACAATAAAATTATCTGTTGCTATTATATATTTTTTTATTAAATCATCATCACCAGATAAATCTGATTTATCTATTAATTGCTTAATTCTTTTCTTTTCATTTTGAATTATTTTTACACCATTTTTTCTATCAATTTTTATTTCATCAAGAGAGCAAGCAAATGTAATATATTTTTCTTCATTTGGATTAATTTCAATTTCATATGTTCCTGCTATTGCGTGGTTTTCTTCACTTGGAAGTCCTCTTTTTTCTTCTTCTATATAGTACATATTTTTAAATGAATCATTTTCTTTTACAATATAATTTCCATCTGAACAATTCATATATATGTGATGCTCACTATTATCTATCACTATATCAACTAAATTTTTATTATTGGTTTGCTTTATATAAAAATTCTTATTATAGCTTGTACCATGAAAATCTCTATAATTAAGTAATGGTGTTAAACTTAATTTCGTTTTTGAATCATTATTTTTTATTTTATACAAAATAATAGAAACATTTTTTCTGTATTCCATACATATTGTTTTTTCAATTTCTATTCCCTCAACATTATAATAGTATGTTGGAACTTCTTCTTTTTCAAATGCTACTAAATTTTTATATCCTTCTGATATATTATTTTTACACATATTTGTATATAATGGATATGTTTTTCCATTAATATCTATACTTTCATCAACTTTTGAAACCAATAGATATCTTTGTGCAGGAGGATTTAATGGTGCCACAAGTATTCCGTGGTATCTTCTTGTATTAGCACCTGCTACTGTTGAACTTGCAAATCCTCCAAGTCCATTTGTAACAATCCATTCTTTTTTTATTATATCTTCAAAATTTGATTTTTTTAACTCCATTTTTCTTCCCTCTCTTTTTCTTCAGTATTATAACAAAAATAATAATATTATTTTTTCATGATTTTTTTTCTTCTTTCAGCTTCAATTCTTTGAGCCCTTTGTGTTTCAGCATTGTATTTTTTCATATTACTTACTTTTTCTAGAATTTGATTACTTCTCTTTTCATTCATAATTTTTCTTTTTAGTTTTTCATCACTTTCTCTTATTGACATTATTCTATTTTCATATTTTGAATAAAACTTACTTTTTCCGCTTTTATCTAACTTTCTTTTTTTCCATTTATTTTTCTTTTTAGGATTAACTTTTTTATATTTTAATTTTTGATTTAATATTAAATATTCTGGATCATTTTGTTTGTCTTTAAATTTTAGATCTTCACAAACTAATTCAATAATTGCTTCTGCAATTGCATTTGGATTATGTCGTATGCAACCATCATCAATTGTAGCCAAATCTCGTTTTAATAACTTCACGCCTTCTGCTTTAGCTCTTTGAATATCTTGTTCAACAAGTTCTGAACCTTGCATATTATATCTTCTAATATATTCTGGTGTAATTTCTCCAGTATCATAAATACAATAGTCTATAATACCTTCTCCTATATGTCTTTTTATTGCTTTAATATGGTCAGATAAAGAATAATTATATGTTTGTCCAGGCTCTGTCATTATATTACTTACATATATTTTAAATCCTTTCGACTCCTTTATTGCTTTTGATACACCCTTTACCAAAAGATTTGGTATTACATTTGTATATAAACTTCCTGGTCCAATTACAATTGCATCAGCTTCTTTTATAGCTTCTAAAACACCAGCAGCCACCCTACAATTTGATGGACTAATATATACTCTTTTAATATTACAAATTTTTTCACCCAAAACTTCCGGAATTTCATTTTTTCCTTTAATTGTTGTTCCATCTGTTAGCTCTGCACATATTTCAATTTCATCTTGAGTTACTGGTAATACTCTTCCAGTAATATTTAATATATTTTTAGATTTTTCTATTGATTTTGAAAAATCTGAATACAAGTTCTGCATTGCTAATAAATAAATATCACCAAAAGATAAGGATTTTAATGCTCCATATGTAAATTTATGTTTTATTAAATTTTCCATTTCCTCTTCATTACTGGCCAAAGCAATTAAACTTTCCTTTATATCATCTAAAGGCAAAGTATTAAGTAATTTCCTAGAATCAGTCTTTCCTTCTCCATAATCACTTACAGTTACAACAGCAGTAATATTATCAGTATAAGTTTTTAAACCTCGAAGTACTGCATTTAAACCATTTCCACCACCTATAACAACTATTTTAGGACCTTGATTATATACTTTTTTATTATATATTAAAGATTTTACATTATCTCTTTTATCTGTTTCTTTTACCAAGAGCTCTAATGTCCTTTTTTGAATAGAAACAACTGAAAAAACAATTCCAGAAAATCCTAATATAAATAATATAACTATTTTAAAAACACTTGTTATGTCTAACGACTCTGTAACAAAAATTGTTGACATAGCATAACAAATTGCAATCATCGAAACTAAAATTAAAAACAGCCATCTCTTAATTTTATTTTCAGATTTAAACCATGAAAAAAAACCTTTCATTATCTAACCTCTTCCTTCTGATGTTATTCTCCAATTACTTCAACTTCTAATTGAATTTCTTTTTTAAATTTTTCATAAACTTTGTTTTTTACATAATCAACTAATGATAATACATCTTCTGCAGTTGCATTTCCAGTATTTACAACAAAACCTGCATGAACATCAGATATTTGAGCTCCACCTATTGTGTAACCCTTTAAACCACATTCATCAATCAATTTAGCAGTAATAAAATCACTACCACGTTTAAATGTGCTACCTGCATTAGGCATATTTATTGGTTGTTTTGATTTTCTAGAATTTAAATTTTCGTCCATCTTTTGCTTTATTTCATCTTGATTTTCCTGTATATCAAGCATTAATTTACTTTGTATTATAATTAGATTGTTATTCATAAAAGCACTGTGTCTGTATGAAAAATCTTGCTCTTTATTTGCAAGCTCTATAATGTTTCCTGTAATATCAATGCATTTTGTTGATATTACAATATCTTTAAATTCACCACCATAAGCTCCAGCATTCATTCTTACTGCGCCACCTATTGTTCCTGGAATTCCAGATGCAAACTCAAATCCACCTATTGATTCCTTTAGTAATTTTTGTGCTAGCAATCCTAATGAAACTCCAGCTCCCACAGTTACTATTGCTTTATTATCATCTTTTTTTATATCAATTTCTTTAAAATCCAATTTAACAACAATACCACGAATTCCATTGTCTTTAACAAGAATATTGCTTCCATTTCCTATTATTGTAAAATTTATTTTATTTTCGTTTATAAATTTTAATATATTTTTTAGGTCATCTAAATCTGATATTTTTATAAATATATCAGCATTTCCTCCTATTTTAAATGATGTATGTTTTTTCATTGGCTCATCCTTTTTTATTTCAGAGCTCTTTAAATTTTCTAAACAGTAATTAAAAATTTCTTCTTTATTCAAAATAGTACCTCCAAATTTTTTTATATTATATATTAGATTATATTAAAAATCAATGTTGGATTTGCTAATATGTTAAAATGTTTTTTTATTATTTTTTTAAACAAAAATTTTACACTAACATATGTAATAATAACAAATTTATTATTTTTTTATAATTAACTCTTTGCTGAAACTGAATTTCAAAAGGTTTGACGAAAATTCTAATTTGCTCCTCTTACTGGACTAGAACCAACGACAATTTGGATGTTTCTTCTACTTCATTTTTCTAACCAAAAGGAGTGCATCTTGTTTTATACAGACCTCTTATGTTTTATAAAAAAATATCTAAAAATATTTTAGGAGCTTTCAAAAGAAAGCTCCCATCTTCGGTCATTATTTGTTAGTATATTATTTTTTCTTGTTCTCACTCTTTCCATTTTTCAAATACTAAATCAGTTTTTTCCGACTTAATATTTTTGATGCACTCGCTCCCATCCTCTGAAACATACAAATTAACTCTATAAATTCCATCTTTGGATTTAAAATTTATACCTGAAGAATAGAACAATTCATATGTATCATCTGATATGAAAGTAGTTTTACCTGTACATAAATTATACATATGAAGAGTCATATCATTCTCTATATAATATAATCCATTTATATGTATTTCAACAGGCAATCCTGAAAAATAATTTGAAATTGGTATACATTTTTCCTGCGTACATAACATTAAAGTAGAATTTTCAAAATCTCCTTCAGCAACAACTACATCATCCATATAATAAGCTAATATAGTAGGCTTTTCGAATGGCACCTCAAATTCTGCAATTTTGTTACCAAGATAAAATTCTGCTATGATATTTTTTCCAATACAATAAGTTCTATCATTTTTGCATATAAAAGTGTCATATGTAGAATAATCATTGCAATCAATTGTTCTCCAAGTCAATCTTCTTGTCATGTCTTTAGTATTTTTTGCAAATAATGCACGACTTTCTCTGTCAATAAAAATAGAGTATTCATCATTTATTGACAAAGGATCATAATCTTTGAGCTCTTCTTCGTGTTCTTTTACAAAGTCCTGAATAATCGTAAATTCCTTATCTGAAAGATGTGAATCTTCATTTTCCCAACCTGAATTATTGCTAAGAAGACTAAGTATTATGGTTTTAGGCTCACTTGGATCAGCTGATGCAGTGTTTATCTTTTCATTTCTGCAGAGAAAATGTACAAATAATACACCTGTAATTATAAGCACAAATATAACAGCCACGCTTATAATTATCCGCTTGTTAATTTTCATAATTGAATATCCTCCTCGATAATTATCGTCGTCAAATAAGTAGATTGACCAATTCTACTTATTTTAGGTTTTGTTAGCATTTAGAAATATAGAAAAATCTTATATTTCTCACTAACTCCTACTGTGTAAACGAATTTGTCCTTTAATATTGACATTCGCTTGAAAATTTTGACTTTTCCTATTATAGCAAATATTTATTACTAAGTCAAATTTATGTAGACTTTTTCCCTAAAAAATAAAAATCCGATTATTAAATCGATCTGTAATAAAATTTAAACTAAAATATTTATAAATTTGTATTTTCCCTATAAAATACAAAATCGTCGAACCTTTACTGAAACTAAATTTCAAAAAGTTCGACGAAAATTTGAATTGGCTCCTCTTGTTGGACTCGAACCAACGACCTATCGGTTAACAGCCGAGCGCT